>Ga0209290_1000727_pt1 | contig 20689 bp, 17 predicted proteins | sample EN1Hudsemesocosm_2_FD_184632 | JGI IMG/M metagenome (GOLD analysis project Ga0209290, IMG submission 184632) | Methane-oxidizing microbial communities from mesocosms in the Hudson Canyon - EN10B Hudson Canyon (SPAdes) (version 2) | ecosystem: Environmental > Aquatic > Marine > Cold seeps... | reverse complement strand
TAATATTGAAGTGATCTTCCGGGCGTAACTGAGAAACCGCCTTTAACATGGCTGATCGAGCCTGCTCTATCGACTCGCCTTGCATGCTACCTGATACATCAAGTACCAATATCAATTCTCTATTAAGGCGGTCTCTTTCCTCACTACTATTTTCTTCGTTCTCGTTTTCTTCGTTCTCATTTTCTTCATTATGGCTTCCCTCACTATTGGGCGGACCTCCAGATAACTGCGGCGGCATCAGCATCAATAAACCGTAGGACTCACCTTCGACATCCTCACGCAATACCCTCACCATGGGCTCCGCAGATGGTTTGAGCTTCCATGACAAGACAAAGTCACGATTTGAGTCTTGCGCCCTACCCGCTAAACTGACTTTGTAATGCGCCTCGCTGAGTTTATCTTTTTTGAACGTATGACTGGTACTGGTCAGCGTTTCAATAGGAAAACCCGCTTTCAGGTCTACGGTGATAGTCACTGGATTACCCGGCGCTTCCTGAGCGGATCTAATGACATTAAGCGGCGCAATAAACTCTGTATCCAACCTTGTTCTTGCTGGCGTGTACTGAGGCGTCGACACCATCGGAAAACGTAAAGCATAACGATTATCTTTAAAATCAAGCAACTGCTGATACTCAAATTCGACGATCACTTCTTCGCCTGGGCTGATATTGGCGATAGAAGTCGTAAATATATTGCTTCGATGATGACTCAACAGGCTAGTTTTTTTGCCTGTATTTCTGGCTTTCTGGTAGATTCGCTGGGCACTTTGTTTCTCGTGAATCTGCCCTTCAATCACCCTTTCTCCCACGACCATTCGCAAACGATCCACTGCCGCCTGCTCAGGTAAGGGGAAGGTATAAATACCTTCAGACCAAAACTGCGTGGTATTGCGAAATTTCTGACGCACCTTGGCGCGCAAAATGGGCCCCGACACCGTCATATCTATCGTGGTTTCTAGCGTGTTGGCCGCATAAGTAGAAGTTTCATGGTCAGCAGCACCTATACTTCTCAGCCATAACGAGCTGTAAGGTTTCTCAGTGGATTCATGTTCTACACCTACTCTAGGTTCTACGCCTGCGACTACTTCAGCATCTACTCTTGCAAGTACAGATTCAGACATAAACCAAGTAACAAATAATAATACCAATACGCCTAGATCGGTGACGGAGATACCTGCCTCTGTTTTCGGCAGTGTCTCTATAAGATTATTCGCTATCTCCTCAGCGTCTAGATGCCTGATAAGATAAGGCGCACACTGTTTTGTGCCCCGGCCTCTTTTTATAAAAGGTTTCATTAGTGCTTTCATAAGAACTCCAGCTTTAGGTATGACGAACGGCCACTGGCATTGCGCCAGCGGCCATACGTTTGTTAACAAATTAAGTGAGCAAATCGTTAACGAGCCTTTTTAAGTCTTGATTGATGCCCACTCGTTTTCAGATCCGGCTCACGCATATTCGAATCAGCTCCACTTGCTTTTGACTCTAAGCCCAAGGCCTTGACCTCCAACCTCAGGGTCTGATGCTCAACTTGAAGCTCTCGCCTAGAAAGTGGCGTCACCAATTGTGGGTCCAGCATCCAGAGTTTCAGCAACAGGTCTTCTTCTATTGCAATGAAGTACTTCACTGCGTCACCTCACCTATGCTGGCAATAGGCTGAGTTTCTGCTGCGGGAATGCTTAGTTCTATCGAAACTCGACGATCTAGAATGTAATTACGAGCATCTGTTTTTTCAATCTGGCTTGAGGCGACTACCGACTCGGATTCGCCAATGGCTTGAGTGGTGATACGCTGGGCCTCAATGCCTGAATCCAAAAGCACAGTCTTAATACCATCCGCTCGAGACTGAGCGAGCGCTGCATTAAATTCAGACGAGCCTCTTGAGTCGGTAAAGCCCTTCAAAACAACATTCAGCTTGGGGTGAGACTTAAGAAAGCTTGTTAATCGATCTAAACGTGCCTGAGCATAATTAGGGACATCAGATTCCCCATGACTGAAATACACTTCTTGCGCATAGTGCTCGATTATTTCCTTTAAAACCGTTTGAGCCTGCTCTCCACCGCCTTGGGTAATCTCTGCCTTGATATCTGCCAGACGAGCAGACTGTAAAGCGTTTGAGCGACTTAGTTCTGAGACTTGTCGACGACTCTTACTTAAAATAGCGCGGCTCTGTTTGAGTTCATGCTGATGACGCTGCAGTTCTATTTTGTGCTGCTCAAGCGCTATTTTATGCTGATCAATATCAGACTGACTTTGATCAAGATCGGCATCCTTATCCTGCCCCCATCCAATAGAGCCACCCAAGGTTGCGCCGATGGCAGCGCCAGGAGGACCAGCAATAACCGCCCCAAGTACTGAGCCAATACCAATGCCCCAGTAAGTGCCCTCGTTGCTAGAATCTTGCTGCAACGTTTCTTCTTGTGGCATATCAAATCGCCCTGAATCATCTTGAGCGTTTGCTCCTTCAGCGCTTAGCCTTTCAGCACTTACACCTTCAGAGAGGGCAATTGCCAATACTGCCAGTGCTAATTTACTTTTAGTTTTGTTTGCGATTGTTTTCATGATGTTCTCCAAATTAAGTTTTAGTCTTCTTGTTTTTAGAAGACAGTTTTTCATCAAGCCGTTTTATGAAAACCGCTTTAATTAGACAAACTGCACCAAGAAGCTTCGTGGAACGGTTCTTTCTCAGCCGCTTATCTGTGGATCTATTGAAGCAATTTGAAGCCAACAAGTAATGGAGACGAGATGGAGGGGAATGGAGTAAATCTGCAGAATAAAGCTGCATATGGAGAAAGTATGGAGATGCAATTTTCTAGCGCTCATTTAGGCAAAACTGCGCTATAGTAAGGCCTGCGCATTAAATGATATTGACACCGAATAAAGCTAAACTGCCAATCTAAGGCCCAGCCATGAGCTACCGAATTGTCATCGTAGAAGATGATCTAGACCAACAACAGAATTATGCCGATGCCCTACAACGAAAAGGTTTCGAGACACGATGTTTCTCGAGTGTTGACGAAGCCTTGGACGGCATCCTGAATAATCGGCCCGACCTAGTTCTCTTAGATGTTGTCTTAGGCGATGACCAGGATGGCGGCTTTACTATTTGTCGCAAATTACTGGATCGCGGCGAAGATATTCCGATTATTTTTTTAAGTGATCGTTCAGATGAAATTGACCAGGTTTTCGGCCTGAGATTAGGTGCTTGGGATTATCAAACCAAACCCATTTCTCTGGCATTATTAGCTGAACGAATCAAAAGTTTATTGCGCATTCATCAAGCCAGAAGTGCTGGCTCTAGCTTTAAAAATAGCGATGATAATACCCACACTAGCCAAGCTAATGATACCCGCTCAGATTTGACCATAGATGAGGAAAAATCATTTGCCGCATGGCACGGCAAAACCCTCCCGCTGACATTAACTGAATTCAGATTATTAACCGCGATTATGAAAGCAGGCCCGGAAGGCATCGATTACAGCAGTTTGTGTGAAAGTACCATGCAACGTATGGTCACCAACGGCACCATTAATAGCCACATTAAGAATATTCGTAAAAAGTTTAATGTACTTGGCCCCGCTTTCCAGAGCATTAGAAACAAACCCGGTTTCGGTTATCGTTGGGAGCAGTCTTAATGCCCCGTTTCGGCATAAAAACCCAAATTACGCTACTTAGTTTAGGGCTACTATCCATCCCCTTGGTTAGTATAAGTTACTGGGATGATATCCAAACAACAGCACTGACAGCACAAACCCGTATTCAAGAGATTGAAGCCAAAGCCATTGCCACCAGTTTACTCGCCACTCAGCAAAATATCCGCGAGTTGCTGGCTGCCAATGAAGACAGCGAGTTACAAAAACATGCACTGAGTGCACCGTCAATCAAGCAGCCAATCCGCATGGATGGCCTCTTTGGTGATTGGCCAAAAAGAAACAACCCTCCGCCACGCTTCAATCTCGATCATTCTGTTTGGTTAGCGCTTCCTGATGCGCCAAATGAGACCGCTTTTTCACTGCGCCTAGCCCAGACGTCACAGCATCTTTATGTCGCTATCGATGTGCGGGATAACAAACTAGTTTACCGCAAAGATTCACATTTGCGATTAGACTATAACGATCACATTCAACTCACCTATAATGATGAAAGCGGCGTACTTCGCAGGATTATTTTGCCCGCTGAGCAGGAAGGATCACTCGCCAGCTACTACACCGATAGTTACTGGCAATATGGACAAGATATTGAAGTGTCTTCTTTCGCAAAGGGAAAAAACGATAAGACCAATAATACCGTTGCGAGCCATAAAACAGGGCTACAAGGCTATTGGCACAAAACGTCCGAGGGATATGCAGTTGAATTTCGAATACCAACTGCACAACTCGATACCGTACAGCCACAAATTCATTTTTCCATTGTCGATATCGACGATAACCCAGCCTACGGGCCTCAAGCCATTGTTGCCAGCCTACCTAAAAATTTGGAGGACAAACTTAATCCGGTCGCCTTGCATGCACGAGAGCTGCAACGAGTAATAGATCAACTCAAAAACACCTATGCCCGTTTATGGATTTACGATAGTCGCGGCCGTGAATGGGCCTTTGCCGAGCGTCACTCAGAGATACAAGCCCTTCAAGATGAATACAAACCTCAAGAAGAGAGCCCCCCGACCACGTTTGACAGTCAATGCGTGAAAGATGCCTTACTAGGAAAAATACAACCTCTGCAACACATAGACGGCTCTGATGGAAAGCTTAAACGCTTACTCGTTTGTTACCCTATTATTGAAGCAGGCGAAACCTTGGGTGTGGTGGTGATTGATGAGTCTGCAGACCATGTATTGGCACAAGAAGAAGCTAGAGTGAGTGTCATTGCCAAAAAAGTAGGCGGTGCCATCATCCTCTTACTCTTTGTGTTGTTTACGTATGCCTTTACGCTAGTTCGTCGTATCGCTCAATTGAGCCAAGAAGCTGAAAAATCTATCGATACACATGGGCGAATCGAACGCACGACAATAAATGCAAGCCGGCACTTTCCTGATGAAATAGGCGATTTATCTCGAAATATTTCGACCCTGCTAGAGAAACAACACACATATATGAGTTTCTTGGAACGAATTCCGCAAACCCTGCGTCATGAAATTTCTAATCCCCTCAACAAACTGCGCACGTCTTTGGAAAACTTGCTAGACCAGAAGCCCGAACTGACCAAAGACCCCTATATTCGCAAGCTTGATACGGGTATTGACCAAATCAGTAACATTACACTTCAACTGACCGAAGCTGCCAGTCTTGAAAGTGCGATTCAAGAAGAGCAACTAGTAAAACTTGACCTGATTGAGTTTCTACACGACTACCTTTCAGCCTGGGATGGACAAATAGAATACGCACCGCTGCCTAACTCTTCGCTGCCTAATGCATCACAATCAAATGCATCGCAGTCCAATACATCCAAATCCAATACAACAGGGGCTAACACCCCCGCCCTCATTCTCGGTGACAGCAGCCGACTTGAGCAGTTATTCGACAAGCTTCTCGACAACGCTCTAGGCTTCTGCCCAGAAAGTGGCAAGGTAGAAGTTCATGTTGAACGACAAGCCAATCGAATGAGAGTCATGATTGAAAACGACGGCCCTTTACTGCCTACACGGTCTACACCGTCTACACGGTCTACTTCAGAAAACTCTTCAGAGAATACGACTGCAAGCTCAACCGAATTATTCTCCCCCATGGTATCAACACGTTCCAGCGGCTCAAGCGTCCACCTTGGTCTTGGTTTGCATATCGCTAAATTGATCAGTGACCAGCACCAAGCAATACTCATAGGTAAAAACCGTGCAGATGGCAGTGGGGTTATTTTCTCAGTTGAATTTGACTTGATTTAACTCGTTTGCCTTTAGAATAAGACACATCCGCCTTACTAAGGCTTATAGCGCATGTTATGCTCACCCCTTACCCGGGAATTTCTTTAATCATGATTGCAAGCCATAAAGATATTATATCCTGCCAAGACTGTGGCCATGTCTATGACCTGCCTCATGTGGCTGAAAACCAACAATTAGAATGTAAATTCTGCACTCATGTCATGCTCATAAATCGGCCTGACTGGGAACATAAAGTCACCGCATTTACGATCTCAGGTACCATTCTTTTTATTTTGGCCAATATCTTTCCCTTCATCGGATTGGAATCTGCTGGCCAAGTTCAACACAGTAACTTAATCGGTGGCGTACAAGCGTTAATCAGACGAGACGAGTTCTTACTGGCTTCAATCGTATTCATTACTATCTTTTTATTCCCCTTATTCGAATTACTCGGTTTACTGTATATTTTATTGTCTCGTTTTATGAACGTGCGTGCACCCTTTGTGGGTAAAATAGTACATTTACTGCATATTGCCAAACCCTGGGGAATGCTGGAAATATTTCTAGTCGGCTTGGCTGTGGCCAGTTTAAAGCTAGGTGCTTTTGCTGAAATAGTGGTGGGTACTGGCCTTTATGCCTTTATCGGTTTGGTATTAACCCTCATTGTGAATAATATCTACCTGAGTCGTGAAGATATATGGGACTGGCTCCAACATGAGAATTTTTTTGCCAGAGATGAAAATGAAACCGTCATATCCTGTCATTGCTGCGAAGCGCATGTTGGCCTGTCTTTATTAGCCATAAATAATAAGTGCCCACGCTGTGGCACTCACATACATATCCACCACCCACACAGTGTTCAAAAAACTTCTGCCTTATTAATTGCGGCTTGTGTGCTGTACATTCCATCAAATTTACTCCCGATCATGACCACCACCAACCTCGGCCGAGAAACCACAGACACACTTTTTTCCGGCGTAGTACACCTGATACAATCAGGGGACTTGCCTATTGCGATGGTGGTATTTTTTGCCAGTATTGTGGTGCCTATCGCTAAGCTGTTGATCATGGGGTATTTACTTTGGAATGTTTCCATCAATTTCAAGGGTGACCCTAAACAAATGGCACGTTTATATCGCGTCACCGAGTTTGTCGGTCGATGGTCTATGATTGATGTATTCGTGGTCACCACATTGGTCGCCTTGGTTCAGTTTGGTTTATTAGCCAATATCGAACCCGGCGGCGCATTACTGTGTTTTGCGGGCGTGGTTGTACTGACGATGCTCGCGGCGGAAACATTTGACCCTAAGTTAATATGGGATGCATATGAAAAAAGAAAAAGCGATTGAGACTTTTACACGACCTTACGAGCGAAAAAAAGACAAGGCAGAATAATGACAGATGATAACAAGCCCAATGTGGCTCAGGCAAATAAGCTCTCACCCATCTGGATTATTCCTTTAATTGCCTTGTGCATTGCTGGCTGGCTGGCATTGAAAGCCTGGCAAGATAAAGGGCCTGAAGTTCGCGTCGTATTTGATGACGCTGCTGGCATTGCGGTGGGCAAAACACTGGTCCGATATAGAGACGTCGTGGTGGGCGAGGTCATCAACATTCGCTTAAGTGATGACTTTCAAAAAGTGACCACCTTAATTGAGCTTGATCCGCAAGTTAAATCACTCATTTCACAATCTACCCGTTTCTGGGTCGTATCCCCAAACATTTCATTGGGCGGTGTGAGCGGCCTAGAAACTTTATTATCCGGTGTTTATATCGAGATGGACCCGGGTACACCAGGTGAATTCCAAGACAAGTTCGAAGGGCTTACCGAACCGCCCTCGGTCAGATCCTATCAACAAGGCACCCAGTACATTTTATTAGCAGAAGCGCTCGCCTCACTCGACATTGGGTCTCCGGTGTATCATCGACAAATCCCAGTAGGTGAAGTAACACGCTACCGCTTACTACCTGAAGAGGGTAAGGTCGAAATACGTATTTTTATTAATGCGCCCCACGATAAGTTGATTCGAACCAACACCAAATTCTGGAACATTAGCGGCCTCAGTTTTGAAATAGGTGCCAACGGTGTGATCGCTAAAATGGAAACGCTCACCTCCTTGGTTTCAGGCGGTCTGGCGTTTAATACGCCGCTGACAATTGACAATAAAACTAACCTGGCAGAATCAGGTAGTGAGTTTTATTTATTCACTGACCAAAAGGCAGTAGCAGAAGGCGCGCTGACTATTTCTTATCCATATTTACTGCGTTTTTCGAGCTCTGTGAGAGGGCTCACTAAAGATGCACCGGTTGAATTCAGAGGCATTCAGGTAGGTAAAGTAGAGCATGTTGGGCTTAACTATGGCATAGATGCAGATCGACAGGTCAACGTGGTTATATCCATTCAACCAGAACGCGTCAACCTGGATAATACGCCCTCTTTAGACGAGCTGAACAGGCTATTTGAAAGTTTAGTTGCGGAAGGAATGCGAGCTCAATTAAAACCGCGAAATATTCTAACCGGCGCACTCTATGTTGATTTAGTACCTAATCATGCTAAGCCAGCAAAAAGTGGCTCGACAAGCTTAGCGCACTACAGTGATTATTTAGTCCTGCCCTCCTCTAAGAATCAACAGTTACAAATTATTCGTCGTGTATCTGATATTGCTCAACGTATTGAGCAACTGCCTTTAGAGTCGATTGCTAATAATCTTAATTCGAGTTTTAGCGGCGCTGCCAAAATCGTAAAAGATATTAACCACAAAATGATCATTAAGGATGTAGATAAGCTGATCACCAAATTAAATGGTTCCACAGACTCTTTGTCAGATACCATTTTAAGTATGCAAACCACTTTGGAAGGAATCAACCAGACCATCGCACCTGATTCTACCCTCCATTACCGACTTATCCAGATGCTCAGAGATGTCAGCGAGTCATCAAAAGCGATGAAAGCATTATCGGAACAAATATCTCGCAACCCTAATGCGCTCTTGTTAGGCCGGGATGAGGAAAAATAGCTATGAATAAATTTCTGATCATTTTAAGTTTATGCCTGCTCACAGCCTGTGCCTCTCGGCCACAAACCCATTACTTCACCTTAGGTGTATTTGATAACACCAGAAAAACACTAGACAATACCATTGATGAACCAGCTCCCCCCGCGATTAAACTGCCTGCGAGCACGAATCTAGGCATCGGCCCGATAAAACTGCCTTCGATGCTGAACCGCCCTGGGATAGTCACGCACAAAACAGGATCAGCCGTACAAGTCGCTAGTCATAATCTATGGGCTGGCCGTTTAAAAGAAGACTTTACGCTCGTAGTTGCCGAGTTAATAGCTGAGCACTTAGGTATTTCTGAAGTAGTCACTGAACCTTGGAATACTCGTTTTCGACCCGAATTCCAACTACAAATGGACGTTCAACATTTTAGTGGTCAGCTTGGAGGCAAGGTTAGGTTTAAAGTAAGCTGGGTATTGAGTGCTGCTTACGGCCAAGAAAAACTGCTTAGCCAAACGGACGATATCACGCTTCAATCAAACGGGGCTAGTTACGAAGCCTATGTCTCAACACTCAATCGCTTACTTGCCAAATTCAGTGAAAAGTCAGTTAAGACGGTCATTGCAGCTCAAATACTTAAGCATTCGAAAAATAAGCCTCAGTCATGATAGGCATTGGTGATAACCGCTATAAACTCGCGGTCTATATCGGCAATAGACCGCCATTAGCTGAATACCAGACAAGATCAAATCTGCTTCCAGCCAGCGAAGGTGAGCTGGCTATGATAGGACACAAAACGGGTAATCATTGGCGTAAGATCATCAATATATATGCAAAGTTAGCCTATATGCTAAACCCGCAAGCCTTTCCAAACTGGCAAACTTATAGAGATAATTTCTTGCTGACAGAGGCATCAGAACAAGCCCTGCTTTTTAACACAACTATGATGTCACGCCCTTCCGATACGCTTAATATCATTTGTGGAAAAACGCACGCGATTGCCCTGTTGAATAAAAGCCAGGTAGACGTAAGTAGCCTGAATTGGCTTGATCAGGACTTTGCTATTAACCCAGCACTTCGTCTTATTGTGACCCCCTATTTTGACTACCGACAACTATCCAATGCTAAATTGGGCAAGCTGGTCGACATCATCACGTCGATGCCTTAAAACTCCAAGAGGCCTTTGCACGACCTGAGGCATTATTTCTTTCGATGATCAGTCAACATCTGATTCATCTTAGCGGTCAACTCTGCATGCCAATGATCCACTACCTGCTCAAAAGCCTTCTCGTTATTGATATCAACCTTAGGTGGCAAAAGTGGCTCGCTAATATAATGAGTCAGCTGCACCGGGCGTGGGATCAGGCTAGGTCCAAACCCTCGAACTATCATTAGCGGTAAACGCAGGCGTTTATAAACCATCTTGGTTAAACGGTTATCATAGACGGTATATATGTCATCCGCTTCCGGGCAAGCGACCAAGGTAATTGGCGCTTGTGTTTTGATCGCTAAACGCACAAAGCCCTTTCGCGAATCCCAATGAAGCAGGTTACTTTCAGAGCTGGGTTTCAAGGCTTCGCGCATACCGCCTGGGGCAACCAGTAGAATTTCATCTTTATTTAATAACTCTTCTGCCGCAATAGGACAGGCTCTAACCGTACCGGTTTCAGCCAAAAATTGTCCGACCAAGGGCAGACGAAACCACAGATCATCGCCCAATCCCATCACGACTCGGCCTGTCATATGACGTACTTTAGCGATCATAATCGACATGTCGTAAGTCGCCAGGCTATGGTTAAAAACCAGTAAGCTACGCCCCTCTTTTACCAGGTTTTCACTCCCGACAACTTTGTGCCGATGGTATTTACCAAGGGCATTGTAGACTGCATGTAGTTTCTTTACTTTTGCCCGAACAGGCTTTAAATAAAGCGCTTGTGTCACGGTTTTTCCTCTTTCATTTTTCATTTTTAATAACGAATCTTTAGAAAATCGGCCTTTATAATAGACCGTCTAATTCTTTAGATCGGATAAGATTTTTAAGATCCTCAGCGCCGCCGATTAAAACGCCATTTACAAATACCATCGGAAAGGTTTTCCAGCCAGTCCACATCTTCAAGGCATTTCTTTTGCGCCATTCCTTGAAATAACTTCCATATTCAAGGTATTCGAAATCAAGACCTTGCTGGGTTAATGCTTTACAGGCATTTTTACAGGCAGGGTTGATCCCCATACCAATAACGACAATAGGTTTACTGTCAACAATACTGATGATTTCTTCAACAAAGTCTCGATGATTAGCGCTAACTGTACTTTGAATGCTTGAGTGTATTTTGGATTCATCAAGGATATAACGTGGCATAACTCTTCCTAAGTATCTTGGTTAAAATAGGCCTTACCTTACACTATAACGAAAGATATGTTGTTTATGGCGGATGATTTCAATTGGAAAGAACTATCCCAGCAATAAAACAACAATTAGTTCGAGATATATTCTATCAAGCTTAGCTAGCGACACACCAAACAATATCCATAAACCATTTGCACAGCCACAACGCACGCACAACAGACAAAGACATTAATGTTCGTTTGCGAACATTAATTGCGCTACACTATCATTCTTTAACAACAATCAACCATCTTCTATTGCTCACTATTTTAAGGGACTAAAGCGTACCGTCATGAATACAAACCAATTGGCTCATTTGGAGCAACTTGAAAGAAATACTGATTACACTCTTTTGATTGAGGAAATCAGTAAGCTTGTCAAAAATGACCGAAACGTTTTCTCTCATCCCTTCATTAAACGCTGGTGCGGCATTCGGTGGCGAAACATTTTTTTAACACAAGCCCTTGCAGATAAGGTCGCGCTCAAGAAAGCTGACAAGTCTAAACTACTAGGCCGAAAGGATAAAAGGCCCGCCAGACAAAAACTTGCGGAGCAGTTTTTACGCGGTGATGAGATCAGAGAATGGACACTCGAACTGCCTGCGTTTGCTAAACCCAGTAAAGTTAACAATACCACCCTGGTATTTTCACCAGGGCTGCTTAACGGCATGCTACCTGTTCGGGCATTTCAAACGGCCCTACCCAAAATTGAGAAAGAGTTAGGCATCCGTATTATTAGAGCCGATAACCACCCGATGCGCAGTTGTAAGTCTAATGTAGCAGATTTGATTGCCGCAATTGAAAAAGGCGCAGGCTTAGCGGCTAATGCAATAGAGATAGACGAAGCAGACCAGGTTCCACCTACTGATATTTTCCTGATCGGTTACAGTAAAGGTGCGCCCGACATATACCAGCTATTAGCCCAAAGACCCGACTTAAAAGATCGTATTCGCTGTATTTATAATTGGGGTGGTGCTATTGGTGGGTCTTACTTGGCAAACGATATTTATAATTCGATCAAAGACTTGAACATTCCAAAAGTAGAAAATGCACTCTCGGCTTTTTTATCGCTTATTTCACCGGCCATCAATGCCAAGTCAGGCACCTTTAGAAGAATCGAAGAATACAATATTAAAGAAGCCGTTTACGATCTAACCACCGATGCCAGAGACACCTTTCTGAGTGAAAACCAAGCCTTGCTCAAGGCGCTTGATATTCCAATCTTCAACATCACCGGCTCTACAACTGCGATGGAAGTCCCCTACTTTCAAATGCAGGGCGTTATGGAAATTAACCGCTACGATTGCAACAATGACATGCAACTAACCCAAGCCCAATCGAAGCTTAACGTTCCAATGGCCTGCGATTTGGCGATGTTAAAGGCTCACCATTGGGATATGTCTTACGATGCATTCCCAAGACTGCTAAGATTCGGCTCACCCAACCTGGATCACCCTTTCCCAAAAGAAGCGGCAATGAAAGCCATGATTATGCTAGGCCTTGAACTGGGTTTAATTGACTAGAACTGGGTTTAATTCGCTAGAACATGCTCAAGCTATCAATGCAGGACAAATAAATTGCATACTAGTTTGACCTGATCTGATGTGTACTGATTTGCATTAAAGAGTATGATCAAAGTCTCTTTTTAGAAAACACAGGCCATACTTTAGACACTTGGCACTCTCTGTCTGGCATACTACGTATCTAATATCAAGATAAATACCTGCTAATAATTCGGTACATGACATGAACGGTAAGCGACTATTCAACAAAAACTATCAATATATTATTTTGTCGCTAATTTGCGTATTCCTTTTAGCCACCAGCCCTGTTCAAGCAAAAAACATTGCTGGCGTTCAACTTAAGGAAAGCATAAAGCTTGGCAAGACCAACTTCATTTTGAATGGCGCCGGTCAAAGGTCCAAGTTATTTATAGACTTATATATTGCAGCTCTCTATTTACCCCAAAAATCTCAAAATGCACAAAGTATCATCAACTCAAACCAAGAGATGTTTATTCAAATACACGTCATTTCGAACCTTATTACCAGTGAAAATTTAAGCCGAGGAACGGCTGAAGGCTTTAGCAAGTCGACCGGAAATAATACTGCCGCGATTCAGACACAAATTGACGAATTTCTCAGTGCCTTTAGCGAGCCTGTCAAGATCGGTGATATCTTTGAGATTGTTTACCAACCGGAGAACGGCGTTACGGTGGTCAAAAACCGTCATATTACAAAACGCATCCCTGTCAGCCTTGAATTTAAACGCGCCCTATTTGGCATTTGGTTATCTGATAAACCTGCACAAAGCTCTCTAAGAAACAGCATGCTTGGAAAATAGGACATTATTTTTATTGCTTACGTTTTTCTTTATTGCCGATACGCAGAAGGCGCCACACCAAACCAAAGCTTGAATGCTCTTGAAAAAACACTGAGTTCTGCGTAGCCAAGTACACCGGCAAGCGAAGTTAAATTGCGGCCCCCAGAACGCAAATAATCTTCTGCGATATCTTTTCGAGTTTGTTCCAGAATAGCTTGAAAACCCAAACCTTCCAACTTCAAGCGGCGCTGTAAGCTCCGTTCTTTTAAGCCCATCAAGCCTGCTACTTCTTTAAGTGAACAATGCCCTTTTGGCAGTAAGCCTTGAATTATTATTTGAACTTGATGTTGCGTGCTTTGTCCGCGCTTTTGTTCTAGCTCATTTAGATATTTCCCTAGAAAGCGCTGCATGTCAGGCTCAAAGGTATCCACGGTTGAACTTAAAATACTCGCGTCAAATACAATGCCATTAAATTCTTGTCCAAAGGAGACAGGTGAACGAAATACCATCGTAAGGGGAGATAGGTCCGGAGGTACACGATGCTGCAAATAAACAGCCCTAGGCTTCCAGGATTTGCCACAATATAAGCGTATGACATTACAGCCCACCCCTAAAGATAAGTCGGTAATCTGGCGACTATGATCCTCCCCCCCGACATTGGCGTAATACTTAATAATGGCTAAACCGCCCTCAAGCTCCAGGTTAAAGTTCCCAGCTTCACTATGAAGGTGAAGATACTTTTGCAGCGCCGTCACCGCATCCAGAAAGGTCGGTGACTGGCGCATGATCAAACCCACAGGTCCCAATATCGCAATACCTTGCCTTTGAGAGAGTAATAGACCAAAACACGGACAATTTAATTCTGCTGCAGACAAGTCTAATAAAGCGGACAGAGCTTCACTACTCATCATTTGATCAGGATCATCCAACAAGCGGATATCCAGACCAACCTGGCTCATCAACTCCTCAGGCAGACCACCTAGCTCTTTTACTAGCTCAGCATAGCCAAGTAAAGATGCGCTTCTTGCCAGTAAGACCGCCATATTCCCCCCCTCACATGCTTGAATATGATTTATTCAGTCATCAGTTTAATTTATGCATCGTCTTTATTATTTAGACATAGCCCTTTATTTATTCAGACATAACCCTTTATTTACTCAGACATAGCCCTTTGTTTAGACATTAGCCACATTGACGTCATTAATCAAACTTATGACGTTTTTTGTCAAGATACCATTTTGATAAAGGCGTAAATTTCTAATCAACGCTTACACAAAATCAGGCAACACAACAAAAAGAATGGAAAAACATCATGTACAGTAAAAAATATCAGCCTATAGTCATACGTTTATGGCTAGTCTTGTTAGCATTGTCAGCATCTTTTGCTAATGCGTCGACCCTAAAAGGACTCGTGAGTACCAATGACCAACGTCCAATTTCAGGTGCCATCATCACTTTATTTGATGCTGCAGGTCTAGATTCAACCTCGGTATACAGTGATGCTTTAGGCCATTTTTCATTAAATACAGGCATCATAGGCCAGGCTTCAATCAGGGTACGCACCCCCTATTTTGCAGATAAAACGCAAGCACTTCAGCTTACGGCACATGATGAAACAAGCCTAGTACTTCAAGTCGACAAGCTCGAAGACCCTGAAGCCTTATCCAAATCCCAAACGGCCAGTGCCTTTGCTTCAAAAATCAAGTTTGGTGATAAACATGATGCCAAGGCTTTTCGAAGCCAGTGCCATTTCTGCCACCAGATAGGCAATGAAATCACCCGCAAAGCGCGCAGCGAAGAAGAATGGGAAGCCGTCATTGAGCGTATGCAAAGTTATGGCTCAGTCATCACCCGTGGCAATGAAGATGCATTTAAAGCGTCTCTGCTACGCACCTTCAACGGTCAGCCTATCAAAGCCATTCAAACCTGGGACGTCTCACCTGAGTTATTCACAGCAGTCTTTAAAGAGTGGTCAATTGGGGACGCTGGCTCTTATATTCATGACGTAGAAGTCGGAGAAGACGGTAAACTCTACGGTGTCGATATGGGTAATGATAAGTTCTATGCCGTCGATCCGAAAACAGGCCACAAGGAAGTAATTGATTTTCCTAAAAGTGAGTTACCGCTAGGCGGATTATTTTCGGGCGGTATTGCGCCTCTAGGCACCTTTAATGCCAAACATGGGCCTCATAGTTTGCAAACGGGGCCAGCAGGAAAATTATGGACAACTAATTCTTTAGCCACTGAAATCATGTCGTTTGACCCCAAAAGCAAAGACTTCAAGTTCTACCCCATTGGTCAAGATTCAATTTATCCGCATACCCTACGATTTGATGAACAAGGCATACTTTGGTTTACGCTAGCACTCTCTAATCAAATTGGTCGATTTGACCCGGTTTCAGCAAAGTTCACCTTGATCGACACCCCCTCTCATGGCGCCATGCGCTGGTTAACCGACGCCATGTTACCGAGTCTCCTAAATATCGCGTCGTGGTTCCCCAAAAAGGATCTTCAGCTCACGCTGTCTCACCACAAACTAAGTGGCGAAGGTTATGAGATATTTAACCTACCCTATGGTATCGATGTCAGCCCGGTTGATGGCAGTATTTGGTATGGCAAACTTTACTCTAGCTATATCGGACGACTTAACACCGACACCTTGGAAGTTGAAGAAATCAAAACCCCATTAAATGGCCCTCGTCGATTACGAATCGACAAACAAGGGATCCTCTGGATTCCTTCTTTCGAAAACAGCGCACTGATGCGCTACGACCCTAAATCAAAAGAGTTTAAAGTATTTGAACTACCGACACTGGCACCAGGAGAGTATGAAACCCCTTACGCTCTAGGGATTCACCCTGAAACACAGGAGGTTTGGATTACCTCGAATATGTCTGACCGTATTTTCCGTTTTATTCCAGCTGAAGAACGTTTTATCAGCTACCCTAGCCCAACTAAAGTGACCTTTTTGCGCGACATTGTATTTATGGAAGATGGCGGTATATGCTCAAGTAATTCAAACCTGCCTGCTTATTCAATTGAAGGTGGCTTACAGAAAATGCTTTGCCTCTATCCGGATGGCAACCCGGGTGGTTCAGATGTCAGAGCCAAAATAGGAGCGCTTTAAAAATGATTAACACAACAGGAAAGAATCAACTTAAAACGGTTTGGCTGACGGGCAGTGCGAGTGGTGTCGGTTTACATCTTACTCACATTTTTCAAAAAATGGGTTACCAGGTCATTGCAACAGATATCAATGAAGAAGCAATACATACCGCAGCCAAAGAACAACAGTGGCACACTGAGAATGTACTCATTAAAAAACTGGACGTTTGCCAAAGCGAGTCCTGGCAAAACGTATTCGATGAAGCTATTGAGCGCTTCAATAAAATTGATATTTTCATGAATATTGCTGGCTACATAAAACCCGGCTTTCTAATGGAAACCCCTTTAGACGAACTGGAAAAACATATTGATATTAACCTGAAAGGTGCGATATACGGCTGCCATATTATTGGCCAACAAATGCTCAAACAAGGCTTTGGACATATTATCAACATTGCCTCATTAGCGGGAATCGCTCCGGTTCCTGGCTTAGGCTATTACAGTACCTCTAAACTAGGTATTCGCGGATACTCCCTTATTCTCGCGCAGGAGTTAAAACCTAAAGGCATCGCAGTCAGTGTGGTGTGTCCAGATCTTATCAAAACACCGATGTATGATTTACAACTCGATTATGAAAAAGAATCTGCCCTGGTATTTTCAGGTAAACGTCCCTTAACCGTTGAAGATATTGAGAAAGCAATTTTTGAAAATGTGATCCCTAAACAGCCTTTCGAATGCATCCTGCCAAAACATCGTGGCTGGTTATCAAAATTTTCTAATAGCTTCCCAACCTTGGCTTACCATATTACCGGGCCATTCAAACGTATGGGCGAAGCTAAAATCAGGAAAGCACGTATTTAAATACGTGCCCACTCGGCCCAATCCAATAGCTACCTATAGTTATTGATTTTTCACCATCTATAGACTATTAATTTATAGGTGGTGACGCCCTACCAAGACAGACATCACCCACGATCCATCCTTTATTTTTTATATCGGCTTAGCCAAAAATAATTCGTACAGGGAATGACTATGTTTCGCGCTCTATTCAAACGTTTCTCACGAACGCTGTGTTTAATTTCTCTACTGACACTTTCAGTTCAAGCTAGCACTGAAACACTATACCTAGGAAGTATTGGCGATGATGCGGATGAAGAAATACGAGAATTTCAAAGCTTGGCAATCTATCTTAAAAAGCATCTTAAGCAAGATGGTATTGACGAGGTAAAAACAGTCGTCGCAAACAACCAGGCGTCAATGGCAAACTTCATTTCAAATGGCGACGTTCACCTCTACATAGATAGTCCCTTCCCAAGCATGGTTATGGCTAACGAAACAGGTAGCACTATCTTTTTGAGGCGCTGGAAAAAAGGCGTAGCTGAATACCATAGTGTAATTTTTACACGAAAAGATAGCGGCATAAATTCTTTAAAGGCAATAAACGGCAACATCATCGCCTTTGAAGACCCTTTCTCTACCTCTTCTTATTTTTTACCTAAAACGTCTTTGCTCGAAAAGGGTTTCAATTTAAATAAAGTATCCATTGGCAGCCGAGTTGATGCTGACAAGATAGGCTATTTATTCAGCGATGATGACCGAAACACCATGCTTTGGGTATTAAGAAAAAAAGTCTCTGTGGGCGCCATGAACAGGTCAAGTTTCGAAAAATACGCCAAGAAAAGAATCAAAGATTTACAAATTATCGGAACAAGCTTATCCGTACCGCGTCACGTTGTTAGTCATAGCCCTAAAGTTTCCCAAAAGCATGTGAATAGAATTAAAGCGATTCTGACAGAAATGCACCTTTCAGAAGAAGGCAAAGCCGCATTAATAAGTTTCTCTAAAACGCGAAAATTTGATGATTTCCCTGGGGGAGTAGAGACATATTTGAGCCCCTTACAAAAACTATTGAAATACAAGTAGCCTACAATTATGCGAATTGGGCTTCGTTTACAACAAGCACTGTATATATTCCTGGTCTCGATATTTATTAGTTCGATGGTCACCGTGTTTGCTGTTATAAACCAGAAACAAACTATTCAACATGAGTTTTTAACGAAAGGCCGTAGTCTTTCTCATTTGCTTTCGGCAACACTCGTTTCTCCACTCTATGAGCTTAAAGTTGATCAAATCGATCGACTACTTTTGCATGTTTTAGATGAAGTGGATATCAAACGCACTTTTGTGCTAGATCAAGAAGGCTATATCTTAGCGGATGGCACCGAAGAAAATCCATTTAGTGATGAACTGATTCATGAGGTCATCCCAAGTATTCCAATAGGTAAAATCACCTTGGGCGACATTCAATTGGAAAACGACAATATTCACTTAATTATGTCACCGGTTTTAGCTGTTTCAGGTGAGTATTTAGGTGCACTGGTCATGGAATTGTCACTAGAAAGAACCCAGCAAAAAGTTCAAGCAGCTATCTATAGTATGACGGTTATTTCACTTATCTCGACGCTCATTGCTTTAGCACTCGCTTACCTTGTAGCAAGCCTATTAGTAAAACCTATTAATGAGATAAAGCACGCCGCAAAGAAAATCGAAAAAGGTGATTTCAACACGCATATTAATAGCCAGCGAAAGGACGAACTTGGAGACCTATCTCGTACTATTGATCAAATGGCGCAAAGTCTAAAGTCGACAACTGTATCGAAAGATTATGTCGACCGGGTTATTCATACTATGCCAGATGGACTCATCATATTGGATCAACTAGGCAATATTAAACAGGTGAACCCTTATATCACCCATTTATTTGGCCAGTCATCAGAAGCATTAAAAGGGCTAGCCTTCAAAGACATCTGCCAGTCCCCAAGCAAGAGTGAAGACAGCGCAAGTAAGAATGACTCAGTATTGAGTGGTGAATATGAAATCCACTTAAGTGAGCAGCACTTTCCCGTTAGTCTCGCGATGAAAGAGTTCGAAAGTTCCAATGGTGAGACTGAGTCATTGGTAGTATTACATGACATTCGTCAGCAAAAAATTCTTGAATTTGAACGTCAAACGGCCTTAGATAAAGCTGAAGAATCGGTTCAGTTGAAATCTGATTTTCTCGCAAGTATGAGCCATGAGATTCGTACCCCGATGAATGGGGTTTTAGGTTTATTGCGTTTATTGTTAAATGAGCCTCTTTCTGAGCAACAGAGTCACTATGTTACTCTCGCCCTTTCCAGTGCAGATACCCTACTTACACTCCTGAATGATATTTTGGATTTCTCCAAAATTGATGCGGACAAGCTAAGCCTAGAAAAAGTTGACTTCAATATAGGTGAATTATTAGGTGAACTCTCTGAAGCAATGGCCCTGCTTGCACAGAAAAAAGGTCTGGAGTTAATTCTGGATCAAAGCGGTATTCATCAAACGCATGTTATAGGTGACCCAAATCGTTTCAAGCAAATTCTAATAAATCTGGTTGGCAATGCCATAAAATTTACACACTCAGGTGAAATCGTTATCCAAGTGTCTATCGAAGAACGTGATAATGAAATATTACACTTTTCAGGCGAAATTTCTGATACCGGCATTGGCATCCCCCATGAGAAGATTGACCGCTTATTTGAAGCATTTACCCAAGCTGATGCCTCAACGACACGAAAATATGGCGGTACGGGCTTAGGACTTGCCATCGCTAACAGACTCTGCCAAAAGATGGGCAAACAGCCAATACAAGTAGAAAGTATTTTAGGGGAAGGCAGCAGTTTTAAATTCGAACTGGACTTTACCAGCAGCGCACAGTCAAAAGCCGTAAAGTCTGTACGGTCTCTTGAAGGGAAAACGATTCTAATTGTCGATAGCAATCAACACAGCTCACAGGCCATTAGTAATCAGCTTCAATATTGGGGAGCATCGGTTACACAAGTAAATGAGGCAAAAAGTGCGCTTGATCTGCTTAAATCAAAACCTAAATTTCATATGGCATTCATCGATCGAAACATGCCCTATATGGATGGCTGTGAACTTGCCAAAACGATGCGTACAAGCGCCAGTTTAAGCACTATCCCCTTAATTATGATGACATC
>Ga0209290_1000722_pt1 | contig 20879 bp, 14 predicted proteins | sample EN1Hudsemesocosm_2_FD_184632 | JGI IMG/M metagenome (GOLD analysis project Ga0209290, IMG submission 184632) | Methane-oxidizing microbial communities from mesocosms in the Hudson Canyon - EN10B Hudson Canyon (SPAdes) (version 2) | ecosystem: Environmental > Aquatic > Marine > Cold seeps... | reverse complement strand
ATGGGATAACGCCCTATAAAATGGCTTAAATGCCACTTTATAGGAAAAAAATCTCCCCAAAATAGAGGGATATTCTATGATTTATAGAGTGAATTTTTATTGAGAACTTATTTTTCTTAGGTTTCATGTTTTTCGAGGTTCCCTACAAATGTTTAGCGTGTGGGTCGAATAAATCTACATCTATTTAATATTTTTTAATAGCTTTTATAAACTGAATCTTTAAACTAATTTTTCGCAACGCTTTAAAACATTATGCATTTTATATAGCGTCAGGATTTTAATAAACTGAATCTTTAAACTAATTTTTCGCAACGCTTTAAAACATTATGCATTTTATATAGCGTCAGGATTTTAAATCATCCTCCGTGCGGTTAGAACTTCGTCCTAACAGCGTGTCCTACCAAGCATTATATTTTCATCGTAAGACTGCAATGCTAATAATATGGTGCTTATTTTTAGGAGGACTGTTTTATATATTCCTCCTAAATACTTTACTTTTTTACTTATTGTATATACGGTAAGTGCATGGAAATTACATTTGACCCAAATAAAAATAAACTCAATATTGAAAAGCATGGTATTTCACTTGCTGACGCACAATTACTTGAGTGGGATACTTTATGGGCAACAGAAGATTTACGGGGTAATTACCAAGAAACACGTATCATAGGGTACGCTTACATAGGGCTACGCTTAATGAATGTCATTTATACCGACAGAGGCGATATTCGCAGAGTAATTAGCTTACGAAAAGCCAATAAAAGAGAGGTAAAAAAATATGCCAATGCTTAAAGAGAATACTATTATTCCGACAGATGAAGAGGATACAGTGATCAATGCAGGCATTGCAGCCGACAATGATACCTATGAGTTAACTAAGGCAGAATTTGCTCAATTAAAACCAATGGGTAGGCCTAAATCCAGCACTCACAAAAAACCTATTAGTATTCGTCTATCACCTGAAGTAGTTGATTATTTCAAAGACACAGGGAAAGGCTGGCAAACTAGGGTGGATGAAGTGCTTAAGGATTATGTAGCACATCATTAGGCAACTGCATAACATGCATGCGGCCACTTATATCAAAATGTAATGATCAAGTTTGCGATGATAAGAATTCGTTTACCCTTCAAAATCTGAAGGGTTGCCACTTCACAGTCAAATGATGACAGTTAATAATCTAGACGGCAGTTAAGCTCCTCAACAAGGAATACAATCTTAATTCTGCTGTTATATTATAGATGTCATAGACAACCAGTAGCAACCAGTAGGGTCAGACTCGATTGAAAATTAAAATAACTAATGCCTCTAAGGTATTCAATATCAGCATTAATAATGCTTTATTAGCTCTATAACGCTTGGCTATCGGCCAAGCTTAAATCATCTATATTTCTGTTTATCTAACTCTTTAAAAAACACGTCACATAGGTAACATCTGTAACAATTAATAAAAAACGGTTGAAATTTTTATGAAGGTTACCCTTGTTACGGGGTTATGGATCTACTCTAGCTAAAATAAAAACAAAAAAGTGTGTCATTAAATTCTACAGCTTAATAGAGCCTTTACTTGACGAGGTAATGCAATCGCATTACTATTGTCCCGTTGAGATAGGAGATAATTATGAATACATCAATCTTGAGTAGTGAATCTAAATTAACGGATCGCTATCAAACGACAATCCCTGAAACAGTTAGAAATGCATTGCATTTGCATAAGCGAGATAAATTACGTTATAGCATTCAGTCTAATGGTGATGTGCTTATTTCGCGTGCTGAAACGCAAGAGAGTGACCCTGTTCTGAGTGAGTTTTTGAATCTATTAGCAAATGATCTAAGCGATAGACCTAACCGCCTGACAGCATTAGATGGCAACTTAGCTAATAGGATGAAAACATTAGTATCTGATGTTGATATTGACTTGGATAGCCCTCTTGCTGATGAGGATGATTAAGTGTGCCTCAATTAGAACCGTTAGTCATTAATGGCTGGACACTGTTTGCCCATCCTCTATTTTTAGATCAAACTGAATCTCTCATTAAGCAAGTTGAAAAGCTACAACAAAAAGACCCTGTTAATTATAAAAAGAAGAATGCGACTAAACGCTTGGCCGCAATTGAAAAACTTGCCTTTGAGGTTATTCCACAAGATCCAACATCTGCTGAATATAGGCAGGAAAATACATTAGGTAGTGAGCATAAGCATTGGTTCAGAGCTAAATTCTTTCAACAATACAGACTCTTTTTTCGTTTTCACCTAGAGAGTAAAATTATTGTTTACGCATGGGTTAATGATGAAAGTACAAAGCGAGCTTATGACAGTAAAACTGATGCATACCGCATTTTTGAGAAAATGCTAAAAAGTGGGCATCCTCCTGATAGCTGGGATGAATTATTAAAAGAAGTACAATCTCAAAGTAAGCAATTACAGAAGAATTGATTTAGATCAAAGTTTGATTAATAAGCTATTAGTCGACAATTAGCTTGGCTATCGGTCAAGCTTAGGTCATCTATGTTTCTGTTTACCTAGTCTTTTAAAAATCAGTGCCAGATAGGTAACATCTGTAGCAATTAATAAAAAACGGTTAAAATTTTTATTAGGGTTACGCTTGTTACGGGTTTATGAAGCTACTTTAGCTGAATAAAAACAAAAATAGGCGCGCCATCCTAGTTCATGAAACATTGGGATGTCCTATCGCCACCGTTCATTCACCTACGAAGCGATTTATGGAAGCCCCAGTACGCAATGCTGTTGACTTAAGCCCTCTCTTGTTGGAGAGGGTTGGGTGAGGAGAATAAAACCATGCCTTTATAACTCCCCTCATCCCAACCTTCTCCCTTTGGAGAAGGAGCTTATTCTTAAGTCAACAGCATTGGCCCCAGTACGTCCTGCGTACGATTCAACTACGCACAAAAGCCGCTTCGTTAAATCTACCTCATTGACTTGACGGCTGTCGGGATAAAATTCTTACCTCCCGAACGAACTTAGGCGAATTTCCCTGTCGCCTACTGCGGACTAAAAATCATCACTTCGCTGCTCTCCGTTTCCCTGATTTTCAGCGTCAGACGAAAATAGTCGCTAAGAAATTTCAACCTGATTTAACGCTCTGAGATTTCCATTTTCGATCTGTTTTGCCAATGTAAATGAATAATGCCCGAGCATATTGGCCGAGCGTGAGGATTCGTGCGTAAATTGATATTAGCGCTCTGTACCCCTTATAAAACCGAGTCTCTACATAGTATTTGTCAAATTTCGAATAATTGTATAAATTTTGTACGATTTAAACTGTAGCCTTTGAATACGCTGGGCTGAGACAGTTACGCAAAAACTACACACAGTCTTATCCACAGAAAATGTGTGTAACTAGTGGTATAGAGAGGATTTGCATTTAGTTATCCTCAATTAACACAACGGAAAATAACAGGGTTATTTTTGTTGCTTCTCATTGATTAATTAAGCTTATTTAGGGTTATCCAGAGAAAAGGCTGCCACTAATAATAATTATTAGGCTGAACGCGCTTTGATAATTCGCGCATTACTTTGGCGTATGTGTGCTTTAAAGCTGGAATAACTTTGTGTCATTGATCTGCTGTAATGCTGCGTAATAAAGCACATCCTCTTTGTTATCGCTTAATTTGGCTGTAGCTGCTGCGTTCATGTCAGCAATATCAGTTGCTAAGTACTTGGCATTTTCATTTAACGCATCAGCAAGACGGGGTTATTTGATAAAAAGAACTTACAAGCCCAAGCAGCTTATTTTTTGTGACAGAATCCTTTTATGCGAGATAATGACGAATTGTTGATAACAATCTGTAGATTAAATATGGAAGAAGAAAAAACAAGCTCGGTGAGCGGTGCATTATTGGTAGGGACAAATAAAAGCAGTCGTTTAGCGGCTATGCGCGCCAAAGCATTAGGTGTTGAAAGCCTGAAAACGACGGTTAAGAAGAATCAAAAGCTGTGGGCTAGTGGTTTAAAAACTGAAACTAAAAGTGCTTTAGAACAGGCTGAAAAATTGATTGATTATAAAGTAGCCGCTGTTTTAAGTGCTTACCCCAAGGGCAAGGTGAATACTTTTTTTAAACTGAACTATGGGGTTAAAATTGATGAAATTAATCAGTTGCCTAGAAAAGAAGTGTTTCGCTTACTGGGTTTGGAGACTGCAAAAATCAAACAATTTCGCTTAATTGAAGCGATGGACAGCAAAGGTAATATCATCAATGATTAACCGAGTCGTTAATTTGTTTCCTATTTGGGCGATTATTCTTTCTGTCATTGCCTTCGTCTATCCAGCGATTTTTTTATCATTCAAAGCTATGATTGTGCCTTTGCTGGCATTAGTCATGTTTAGCATGGGAATGACCTTAAACTGGCTTGATTTTAAAGCGGTGGCAAAAAAACCATTGATTATTGCTATTGCCGTGGCAATACAGTTTTTATTAATGCCGCTTTTTGCTTATCTCATCTCTATTTTATTAGGCTTGTCTGTCGAAGTAATGACGGGGATGGTCTTGGTAGGCGCTAGTGCTGGCGGTACTGCGTCTAATGTGATGTGTTATCTGGCAAAAGGCAATGTGGCTTTATCTATTTTAATGACTGTGGTGTCTACCGTATGCGCAGTGATTTTAATGCCTGCTTTAACTTATTTATATCTTAATCAAGTCGTGCCTGTCCCTGTCGAGGGGATGTTAAAAAGTTTATTTTTGATTGTATTACTGCCTGTTTTAGCAGGCACATTTTTAAATAGTGTTTTTAGTTTAGGGCTAAAGAAACTTCAGCCTATTTTTCCGTTGTTATCCTCATTTTCTATCGTCTTTATTATCGCCATTATTGTGGCCTTAAATCATGATAATTTAAACGCTTTAGCATTACCTGTCTTGCTGGCGGTGTGTTTGCATAACCTTTTGGGCTTAATAGTAGGTTATGCCATTCCTTGGTTATTAAAATATGATGCTAAGACTTGTCGAACAGTGTGTATCGAAGTGGCAATGCAGAACTCAGGGTTGAGTGTGGCGCTTGCCGTGAAGTATTTTTCCGTTGCTGCCGCATTGCCCGGTGCAATTTTTAGCATTTGGCATAATGTATCAGGTAGTTTATTAGCGATGTATTGGCGTAGATTGGATACACACTGAACGGCCCGCAAACATAAATTACAGAGCCTGTAGAAATGCGCGTTATTAAATCGATAATTCAACAAAAAACATATGTCACATAAAAAAATAACCCCCCAAGTTAAAGGTCAGTTTTTACTGGGTAACTTACGTGAGTTTAAAGCCGATGCCTTTCAAGCATTGTGTCATTGGCAGCGTGACTACGGGGATATTGTTGGCTTTAAATTAGCACGGCAACAACTTTATTTATTTAGTCACCCTAGGTTAATTGAACAAGCATTAATTAAGCAAAGTGATGTTTTTGTCAAAATGTATGATGCGAAAAAGCCCAAAGGGTTAGCATTAATTCTGGGGCAAGGCTTAGTCACTAGCCAGGGGGATTTATGGCGCAGACAACGGCGTATTATGCAGCCTGTTTTTCAGCGTAGTAATTTAACGAATATGTTCGAGCAAATGGTAACGGCTGGACAGCATACCTTAAGTCGCTGGGAAATACTCGGTGATAATGCTGAAGTGAACCTTGCCGATGAAATGATGCAGCTGACCTTAGAAGTCATCACGCAAACCATGTTCAGTACCAGTGTCTTAGGTGATATAAAGAAAATTGCGCCTGCTTTGGACACAGGTTTACGCTATGCAGCAAAAACGGTAGCTAACCCACTGACATTACCTTTATGCATTCCAACTCCCGCAAATCAAAAATTCAAACACGCCAGCGCCTTATTAGATGATGTTATTTACGGCATTATTGCGCAACGCCGCCAAGATCCTACGCCAAAAAATGATTTATTAGCCATGTTATTAAAGGCTAATGATGCAGAAAGTGGCGAGAAAATGACAGATCAACAAATTCGCGATGAAGTCATTACGATTTTTAGTGCAGGGCATGAAACGACTGCTAATTTATTGACCTGGACTTTATATTTATTAGCCAAGCACCCTACTGTTTTGGCTAAAGTACAAGGAGAGTTGGCGAGTTTACAAGGCAAAGTGCCTGATGAAGCTGATCTACAGGCATTGGTTTATACCCGCGCAGTATTGAATGAATCTATGCGTTTTCGCCCTCCTGTAGGGCTGATCATGCGTAAAGTGAATAAAGAGACTGAAATAGACGGCTATACATTAAAAGCAAATAGTTTAGTTATGTTCAGCATTTACAATCTACATCATCATGCCGATTTTTGGGATAAGCCTGAAGAATTTAACCCTGATCGCTTTTTAACAGCAGAAAAACGTCGTTATACCTTTATGCCTTTTGGCACAGGTGAACGTATTTGTATCGGCAATCATTTTGCATTAATGGAAAGTCAGTTGTTATTGAGCATGATTCTTCAAAAATATGAGCTGCAATTAGTAAGTACAGAAGAGGTTGAAATTGAAATGGCGGTTACCTTACGACCAAAAGGTGGCATTCCCGTGCGATTAAAACCACGTTCATGTTTTTAACGACTTTTAAAAAAAGATAACTAAACGATGAGTAAAATAATTATTTCAGCTGAACCCGTCGAAGGACATATCAATCCCTTTATGCCTATTATGGTGCAACTGATTGCCAGAGGGCATGAGCTTGTTTGTATAAGTTTAGACCGCGTGTGGAAAAAGTCAGGGCTGTTTTTCAAGTTAGATATTAATGACACACTGCCAATATTAGCTTGTTGTCGGCCTGAATAGTGTGTACGCTTTTACCTAGGTATCTACAATCAATTTAAAGAAACAAAACAATCCTATGAAAACACGTATTCTCACTATTTTATTTCTCTTATTAATGAGTGTGGCTAGCTTTCTGCCATTTCCAACCACCACGTTGATTTGCCTGTATACGGCTATTTTCCGACCACGCTGGTTTAAAGTAGTCGCTGATGAAGTCTATAAAAGCAAAGTATTCGATTAAAATAAATCAAAAAGTCCTCTCGCTTTTGATCAAGAATAAAATGTATTCCGCTTTAGTCTCTATTTTCAAATACCTGCCTCAAAAACACCTGCATCCGCGCCCAAGAATCTTTATCCGCTTCGGCGTTATAAACCAGCGGCATATTAAAGCGTTTACCGAAGTCATCTGCTTCTGGATTGGTGAAGCTGTGTTTAACATCTGGGTAATTCACAAATTCTAAATCAGCCCCAGAATTCTGCATTTCCTGCTTAAATGCAGTAACTTGTTCTGTGGTAACAAACGGATCATCAGCACCATTGAATACTAATATTTTGACTTTAACCGACCCTTTATCCGCTAGCGTATTGGTTGCTAACGAACCGTGAAAACTGACTACACCGGCCAAATTATCACCACCCACTCTTGCCATGTGTAACACCGTACCACCACCAAAACAGTAGCCGATAGCGGCTATTTTATTGGCTTCGACCGTAGCTTCTTGTTGTAGTAACTGCCTGGCAGCATTAAATCGAGATTCTGCAACATTCATATCAGCCAAAGTTGCCTGCATAAATTTTTTCGCATCGTCAGGATGAGTCGCCAACTTACCTTTACCATACATATCTAAGGCAAAGGCCGTATAACCCATTTTTGCCAGCATATCAGCCCGCTTTCTAGCATAGGCATTATGTCCCCACCATTCATGAACCACGAGAACACCGGGACGCTTACCTTTAATTGCATCGTCATAACTAAAGTAACCTTGAAATGCTTGCTCTCCAATTTGATAGTTAACAATTTGAGATCGAATCTCGGCTTGCACTATACCTGTCATATCAAGGGCTAAACCTATAAACAACGTGACTATTTTTATTAATTTTTTCATCTATTTTCTCCTAATAATATATTCCGCATAAATTTTATTTTCTGCCCTTAATAAAAACACAATGAGCGATGGCTTTAGCAGCAAGTTTTCCCTTTTCATTTCTAAGATCAGCTTGTAAAACTATATGCGTCAAAGTCTGTTCCACGATTGAAGCAGTCACCTCAACATAGTGATCATTTTCTGTAATCGGACGCTTAAAAGTGTGGTATTAATTTCTTTAGTGATATTGGGTGGAGCAACCAGATAACTCAAGGGTGCGATTGTATTATCAATAGCCGCAACAATAATCCCACCTTGCATAAATCCAAAAGGATTTTGATATCGTTCTTGATTGGGGAATCGAGCCGTTAATGACTCTCCATCAACAAATTCAATAAATTCGCCCTGCATATCAACAAACACTTTGGGTGGTAACTCCATACCCGAGTCCAAGGGCATTCTTTCAAGCAGTTGAGATAGGATATCTTGGTTCATTTTTCATTCTCAGTAAGTGAAGTTTATTTATACTAACACTGAACACTTATAGTCTTTTTACCACTAACATTTCAGTTGCGCCTTTTTGAAATTGATAACTGACTGTTTGCAAGGAAACCTGAAGGCCTTTTTCTATCATAGGCGCGCCACCACGTGGCTCGCCTAACTAAAGAATTCAGTGAATTCATTAGAGTCTGCCATTTCTTTGATCAGGATAATCGCGAACGCGTTGCTGAGGTTGAGATTTACAGAGCCCCACTTATCGAACTATCCCCACTTGAGTTATTAACCTATGCCAGTTTATATGCCTTTGAATACCTAATACCAAAAGAATTTTCGCAAGATAAAAATGCTGATAATAATGTAATGCAGGCAACTTGGGATGCCATTAACGATGCTTTAATATGGAAGCTGACCACCACTGAAGATACCTTTCATATTTCTGAAAAAACTATTGGTAATTCACTACGCGAGCATTTATCACCCTTTTTATTTCCTTCACCTGACTTACCACGGCCAAGGGATGATATTTATCAAGCTTTAGTATTATTAATTGATACACAGATTGAGCTCAACAGCTTTCTATCTCAGTCTGTTGATGCATTCTGCTATGACGATAGCATCCGTTTTGAATTTTCTGGATCAGAATTAATTATTGTTGAGCTTGAACCAGATAAAAAAAGTGCTTGGGATCGTAACGGTGAAAAACTCTCTCGCCTTCATACTTACTTGCATTACCGCGCTCTTGAAACTTTTTCATCACCTGAACTAGACACATTTCTTATTGAACGACTTGGAAATAATGAAATGAATTTCTATGCCTACATGAAAGCGACGGCGACCTACCTACAACTCACCGAATTCTATGACTTAGATAAACCCATCTTTATCAATCAGGCTTAAAAACAGAATAACCAACTAAACCATGTGGAAACTTTTGGGCGCTGACAGGTGGTAAGTTTTCAACGCTGATTGACATTACGAAAAGTTCAGAACGAAAGAAGCAGCAAAGCTGAGTATTATTGATTACTTAGCTTTTTATAATGGAAAACGAACACACTCTATATTGGACTATCAATCACCCTTAGAGTTTGAGCGTAAATTCTATAGAAAAACAGTCTAAGAATGTGTCCTGTTTTACTTGACCATTACATTACATTGAATTCTATAATCACAAACGATTCCATGAAACCCTCGACTATCAAAAACTGATGACTGTATACAAAAACAGTATTTTATTAAATGCATCGTTAAGAGACGCTGCTTAACTAGAGTAAATAAGGAACCTTAAATCTGTGTCTTGATAGTTTGGGGAGCTATACATAACGACTTATCCTCTCATATTAGAGATTAATGATAAGCAATTACACAAAGTTTTTTACAGTCTCAAAATCAAAGATACCTTTCATTTACTCATCAACACTACTTACAAAGCCTTCTAAATTAATAGACTTCAGCATTTGTCCTGTAGATCTTAGTAATCTATATTTTGCAGCGAGTTCAGCATAATCCGACGAAATATAAGCTGTTTTTGCACGAAACAATTCATTTTTAATATCTAATACATCCAATAAAGTTCTTTTATTAACCTTATATTGCTGTTCATAAAGAGCCTTAGTTTCTTTACTGTAGCCTGCATGTTCATCATTGAAGGTTTTTTGTCTACTTGCCGAAGTATAAGCAGCCCATGCCAACCTTACTTCCTGCATCACTTGTCGATAAGTATTATCACGGGTACTTTTTGCAACGTTAACTTGTGAGCTAGCAATTTGTCGATTAACTTTATCCTCTCCACCACGGAACAAATTCCAATTCATTACTACTTTTGCAGAGTAACCATCATCCCGCCCTATACCAGCGGTAACATCTTCATCATCCCATGCCGCTTTTAAAACCACATCAACATTGGGCATATAAGGACTTTTTGTACCTTCATATTGCGCTAATGAAGCACTAATTGTACGCTTTGCAGCCTTTAACAAAGGGTGTTCTATCGCGGCCATTTCTAAAGCCTGCTTTCTTTTTATTGGAACCAGCCCCATATCTGGCTCTGGTTTTTCAAATGAATCAATTTCAAAACCGGTTAATGCCTCATAATTTGCTTTTGCATCTTCTAAATCATTAACTGCAACCATAACATTCGATTTTGCCAACGAGGTACGTCCTTCCATTTGAGTTAAATCCGAACGATTACTAACTCCATTGGTATATCGGTCTTTAATATCTACCTCTAAACGCTCATGTGCGTTTAGATTTTCTTCAGATAACTTTAGTGTTTCTTGGGTACGCAATACTTCTAAATAAGCTTGCGTAATTGCCAAAGAAATCTGCTCTGCTGTTGAAAATGTTTTTAAGAATTCTTGTTTAGATTCCTCTTCACTTTCCTCAACACTATAAACCGTACTTAAACCGCTAAAAATTGGTTGCGTAAGAACCAAAGCACCATTGAGAGGCGTTGATTTCTTATTGATAGCATGAGGTGAATACTGATACCCTGCTGCCGCATTAAAATCCAATCGTGGCATATATCCACTATTTGATTTCGATACAGTATCTTCACTAATTTTCTGCTGATGTGTTTGTGTCACAAATTCAGGGTTATCCTTTAAAGACTTAAGAACTGCCTTTTCTAATGATAATGCATTCGCTGTCACACTATAAAATATGCCACCAATCATGACAGGAAAAATAAATAAACCTTTTTTATTTAACATTTTCAAAATTTATCTCTAATTAATTGTAATTAATATTAATCGTCATCTTTATGACAAAACCTTTATTTCAACATCGATTTAAAAACATAGTGAAGCACATTATTTTGACCAACAATAATATCTGCTTCAGACTGCATGCCGGGGATAATATGTAACTCACCGCCTTTTTTATCACTTAATGTTGTTTTATCAGTTAGCAGCCTTACCAAATAATAACTCTTGCCTTTTTTATCTGTAATAGTATCTGCACCCACAAATTTTACTGTACCTTCTATCCCCCCATAAGTAGAGAAATCAAACGCCGTAAATTTAACCATTGCTTTTAAACCCACATGCACAAAACCAATATCTTTGGGTTTGACTTGTACTTCAATTAATAAATCATCCCCTCCTGGCACAACCTCAAGCACATCCATTCCTGGGCGAATCACACCACCCACTGTATTTATATTAAGTTTTTTGATAATACCATCAACAGGCGATGTCACAATCGTATGGTCTAACTTATCCTGTAAAGTAACCCCTTTTGCTTGCATAGCATTCAGCTTTGCATCAAGTTCATTCCTTTCTTTAGTAATTTTATTTTTTCTATCCTTAATAAAACTATCACGTTTATGTTCAGACTCACTCACTGCGGCAGCAGACTTTGGTACCCCTAATTTTGCCGTTAACATTTTAGATTTAATATCGTTAACATGTTGCTGAATTTGTAAATAAGCGACCCTAGAAATAGCACCAGTCTTTAATAAAGGCTTATTCATATTTAACTCTTGTAAAGCTAAATGATACGAGCTATTTAAAATAGCAGAACTATTAATAGCATCTTGATACCCATTTTTTAGCTGAGTTGTCGCATCCTCTATTTGCACAACCGTCTGCATAAAACTTTCCCACTCAGCATTAAACCAACTACGCTCATGTCTCATAATATCTTGATATGGCAATAACTCATCAGGAAAATTTAAAATTCGCTTCCCATCAATCATAGTATTAAGTGCCACTAAATGCGCTAGCATTGAATTGTACTGAATTACATTATCCTTTAACTCTGATGTTGCAGAAACAGCATTAATAATAAGCAGAGCCTGTCCCTTTTTAACATGCTGACCTTCCTCAACATTAATTTGCTTAACTATCCCGCCCTCAAGGTTTTGCACGACTTGAATTTTAGTCGTTGGAATGACTTTACCCATTGCTTTGACGACTTCATCCACTGGCGAAATAGCTGCCCAGATAATTAAACCAATAATCAATAAAAAGCTAATACTAATTAACAAAGAAGCCCCTTCAGGCACATGTAATAATCTAGCTTCACTTGCAGCACTAACAAACTCAAGATCCTTTTTGTCTATCACTTCCTCCTCTTTTGATTGCTCTCTCGTTGATTTAACCTCAGCTAAAAAAACCTTTAATTGGCTCCATGCACTCATGATGCCTCTCCTTTTGCTTGATTAAGTTTTTCAGTCACTGCTTGCTTAGTACCAAAGGCAGCTAATTGCCCTGCTTCTATCACCATTAAATGATCAACCAAGCCCAATAAAGAGGTTTTATGTGTAGCGATAATAACGGTTCGGTCCTTCATAATGTCTGCTAAACGTTCGCATAACAATTTTTCAGTTGTTAGATCCATGCCTGAACTGGGCTCATCTAAAATCAATACCTTCGGAAATAACAATAATGCCCGTGCTAGTGCAACTAACTGACGTTGGCCACCCGATAAGTTGCGACCGCCTTCACCCACAGGTAAATCTAAGCCCATAGGATGTTGGTCGGTAAAATCAGTGACTCCAGCTAATCGCGCCACCATTTCAATACGTGCGTCATCAACATACGATGCCCCCATACAAATATTATCTTTTACCGAACCAAAAAATAATTGCACGTGTTGAGGGACATAACCAATATGGTGGCGTAATTCATAAGGGTTAATTTGTCCGATATCTGCACCATCAATATAAACCGAACCCTCACTTGGTAAATAGAAGCGCATCAATAACTTACCAATGGTTGATTTTCCGCAACCTATACGCCCTAATACCCCCACTTTCATGCCAGGCTCTAAAGTAAAACTGACTTCATGTAATGATTTAATCTGCGCTTCTGGATAAGAGAAACTGACATTTTTGAATTCAAATTTACCGTTAAAATCTGATTTTTGTAGATAAGTTTTTTGGCTGTCCATTTCCAGTGGCTTATCCATGATTTTATTGAGTGATTCAAATGATGATTTTGCACCATGAATACTGGTAATCAGTGTTGCTAACTGACGCATGGGGGCAATAGTTCTACCCAGCAACATAGTAACAGCGATCAGGCCACCCATCGATAAAGTAGCATCCTGAATTAAATAAACCCCATATACAATCACAGCCACTGTAGACATTTGCTGAATATAATTAGAAAAAGACCCCACCGATGTGGTTAATAACTTAGTCTTTACACTCCAGCCGGCAATCTCACCGGTATCATCTTCCCACCGTTTTTGGTTTTGTGATTGCATATTGTAGGCACGCACCGACTCAGGTGAGTTTAGTGTTTCAATCAACATGCCATTTTTTTCGGCCCCTGCGCGGCTGGTTTGTTCTACCGTATATTTAATCGCACCATGCACATACAAGCTGAAAGCTAAAATTAATAACATTGCCACAATAGGCACAATCACCAGATTACCCGCCATAATCCAAATAACCGCTAAGAACATTAAAGTAAACGGCATATCTATCATTAATGTCATGGTGGATGAAGTGATTAAGCCACGAATTGAATCAAATTCTTGTAATTGTTTAGCAAAAGACCCGACCGAGGCAGGACGCTCGCTTAATTCACTGGCTTGAACTTGCTGAAAAATCATGGATGACAGCATCACATCACTCTTTTTACCTGCAATATCAATAAAATACGCACGTAACATGCGCATTAAAAAATCAAAGGTATAAACCAAAAATATCCCAATGGTAAAGGTCCACAAAGTATCTAAAGCGGCATTAGGAATAACGCGATCATAAACATTACGCGTAAATAATGGCGAAGCGAGAGCCAATAAATTGATCAATACCGATGCAATCATCACATCCCGATATATTTTCCAAGATTTAGCAATCGTCCCCCAAAACCAGTGATTAACTTTTACATCTAAAGTTTCTTCTGCTCGGTTTTCAAATCGATGGCGCTGTTTGATTAAAAATAAATAACCACTGTATTCCTGTTGCAATTGATCGAGTGAAATGTCTTCTTCTGACTGGCCAAATTCAGGCCTCATCAATTTTGCAATTCCCGTTTGATGATCCACTGCTAGTAAAATAGCGGTTTTTCTATCTTTTAAAAGCAAGACAGCAGGCAGTGTTAAGGTGGAAACATCACTCAACTCTCGCTTAAATAAACGAGCGGTTAAGCCTGCTCGCTCAGCCGCCACCTCAAAATTTGTGGTATCCAGAGAACCGTCAACAACAGGTAAACCTGCTAACAACCCATCTCGAGTATACGGTCGCTTATACAGTTTTGTAATTAAAATTAAGGCATCAAGTAATGGGTCAAACCGTGTATCACTTTGTTTTGCTTCATTCCATTCATTCATTTGTTTCTCAAATAAAATTATTAATTATTTAACTTATAAATCACTAGCACTTCAACTAGGTAGCTTTTTTGTCCAGCCTTATCCCTTAAGTTAAGCCAGTCCCATCATTCAGCTCATCATCACTTGGCTGTACCTGAGAGGAAGAGTCATAGTCAACTGCTTCAACAGAAGAATCGGTTACAGAAGTATCACTTTCGTCTTCAGTCTCTAAAGCTTTTTGTACAGCAAAATCAGATGGGATCGCTTCTTTTTTAGTCACATTATCAACCTGATGAACCAAGCTTTCAATATTAGAATCTGAATGTTCATCTAATAAACTAGATACCTTACCTAACGCTTGTAAATTCTCCATACTGGATTTTTCCGCTTTTGAATCATCTAATAATGAAGCCACATTGCCTAGTTCAAAAGGCTGCATAGCATCATCTTCTTTTGGCTCTTGATTTACCACCGACTGGATTACATTTGTATCATCTGTTGTATCTTGTAAAAGAGTTGCTGCATTTTCTAGCGCTTCTTTTTCTTCTATTAAATTTTGTTTTGTGTCTGTTAGTTCATCTAATTTGGCTTGAGTATTTGCTGTATCATGTCCATCAGATTTTAATTCAGAAATTTCTTTCATAGCACTTGCTATATGTAAATTTGTATCAGCTAGATCAATATCTAACTGCATTTCTATTTCATCAGGTGTAACTTGGGCTTCATCATGCACAACAACTATAGGCGTAATTTTAAACTCAGAATGACTTTGAGAATGACTGTGAATCTCAGCATCTAGTGTTGCAACTGCTATACCATGCTGGTATATAGTACAAGTAGCTGTCTGAGGGTGAGGATTACCACGACCAGATACACTAAGGGTAACTTCTCCTGTATCCTTATCTATTTTAATTGTTGCTCCATGCTTTCCACCTAGATGTTGGCTAAATCCTCCAGAAGCAGTAAAAGAAAAGCCTCCTGAAACAGTTGATTGAATATGTGCAGAAGAGCCAGTAGTAGTATGAGCAGTTATTACTGGAGCAACAGGGGCAATTGGAGCTAAACCATCTGCCGTAGCGCTTGCTAATCTTGACGTGTTTTGATGTTCATCTGTGTAAGTAACATTTAGTCTAGTACCAGGTGTTGTTTCATACTTGACTTCATGATGGTATGCTTCAGTATGGCTTATGGTATGTTTGTGCCCATTTATAGTTAATGTTTCTCCTGCCTTAGCATCATGACCAATGCTTATGGTTGCGGTAATAGTCCCAGCAGTTCCTTTTGCAATTTCTGCTTTACTATAAAGATTATCACTTCCAGAATCTTCAAATCTAATAGTTGGCTCAGAGGCTGTTGTATCAACACTATAAGTTTCGTAAGCTTTAGCAGCACTATTTCCTGCTATATCTTTAACATCAGCAGTAGCAAATGATGAGTGTCCATCAGCGATGGTAGCAACAACACTAGCGGGTACAGTTGCAGAAAAAGTATTTCCCAAAGCACTTGAAACAACTGGAACATCATAATAATGACCACCATATCCTACACTAACCATTTGACCTACTTCGGCAGTAGTCGTACCAGTTATAAGTAAATCTTGTCCATGTTCTTGAGCATTTATAACATCATCACCTGTAATTTTATTAAGGTCTATTGTTGGTGGTGCTGTATCAATTGTAAAATTAATAGTAGAAGATGGTGATACATTTCCAGCAATATCTGTTTGTCTTACTTGAACACTGTTTGAACCTCCATGTGCTATTGGCTGTGTAGTTGACCAATGTTGTCCATTATCTGTTGAGTATTCAATTTTTGCGCCTGTTTCAATACCACTTACATCAAGTGTCCCTATATTTGAAATATGGTCAGTTTTACTTGAACCACTATCTGTTGTAAGTGCGACTGTTGGCGCTAAAACATCATTATCTATTACAAAGTGAAAAGGAGCAGAAGCAGCAGAAGTATTTCCAGCTAAGTCAGTCTGTCTTGCCATAACACTATTGTCTCCATCTTTTGGAACAAAATTATTACTCCAAGTTTTTCCACCATCAATAGAGTATTCTATTGTTGCACCCGCCTCATAACCGTGCATCACCAAGTTACCAGCAGTAGGATTGGCATGATTATTTGTAATATTATCACTATTAGATATACCTAAATCATTTACAAGATCACTTATAACCAATGGATTAATCGCTGTATCTATATATATAGTCAAAGGCGTTGAATCTACATGAGTTGTAACAGAAGGTGCTGTTGCTTGCGCGATTAGATGGTGAGTAGAGAGTGTACCTGCTGATAAAGGAGATGTATCGACACTATAATCTCCACTTGCATCTGAAGTAGTAGTAGCTACTACCTTTGTACCTTCCATTATTTCTACTTTTGAAAATGGAATATCCGTATGCCCTGTAATGGTTGGTGTTTTGTCTTTAGTAAAATTATCAGTATCTGATTTTCCAGTATCACTAGAGGCATCTAAGTCAATGGATACACTATTTGTTGGTTGGGTTGTGTTTGTAGTAGATGCTGGTGGTTGTGTCGTTCCTATAGCTGGCAGTGTTGGTACCGCTGTTGTGATAGTTGGTTGCCCACCTGGTATTACTGGAGCTGTTAGTGTCGCACTCACATCCATAGTGATATACTTCACATCTACACCACCGTGATTATCTTTCACCTCTACTTCAAATATCTCTTTACCACTATAAGTACCGGTTGCTTTATCGTAGTTCATTCCTACTACGGATGGATTTTGAGAGTAAGAGTACTTTCCTGTGGCAGAATCTACTGTTAAAGTTCCAAAGTGACCGGTACCATTTGTTGTATCAAAGGTATGAGTATCTGTTGTGTCAACATCGTGTTCAACTAATGTGCCTGCTGTATTTGAACTTTGAGAAACACTTAGGGTTGGAGCATCATTTGTACCTGTAACATGTATAGTAATCGTATGATAATCACCACCAACAGTATGAACGCTGTACTTAACATCAACAACCTGCCCTTGCGCAAGCATTTGCATCTGAGAATTATTAGCTACGTAATACCATGAGCCATTTGCACTTATACCTAATCCACCATGAATTCCACTGTTAAAAGGATCATATATAGTTGATACATCATGTGAAAAAGCAGCCTGTCCCGGATCAGGATCAACAACATTTAATTGACCTTGAACTAATTCTGTACGTGAGTGTGAGCCATCTTCTATAATATTTCCACTATCTGCTCCAGAGATAATAGCAACATCATTTACTGCTGATAATGTTGCTGTTGCCGTCGCTTTAACATGTCCGCCATTTCCATCTACTACATGATATTCCAAGATAACATCACCATTATAATTAGCATTAGGGGTAACAGTATACACGCCGTTTATAGGACCACTAATATTGGCATGTACAGATGTAATATTACTTCCTATACTAAGTACATCTGTTGTATCAACATCACTAACATGAGATAGAAGTTCACTTGCTGTTACTGTAAATGACTTATCTTCTGTTCCTGCTGGTAATGTTACTGGTGCTGAAACTACTGGAGTATCGTTTGTTCCTGTGACTGTAAGTATTAAGTCTTTTGCTACTGAAGCACCCGAATGTGAATCTGTTGCTATTATTGGAATGGTTATTACTGACTTTTCACCTGCTGCTAGGTATTGGAAACTTGCATCGGTTGGATCTAGTGTATAGCTACCATCTGCATTAAGTTTGAAACCTGCTTGTGTACTTGTTGTAGCAAATATTGAATGATCACCTGTATCTACATCAGTTACTGTGATTTGTCCTGTAACTTTATTTCCATCTTCCATTGTACCTTGTGTAGTGATTGCATCGATTACTGGCTTATCATTTGTACCATGAATCGTTACGACAATATCATGCGTTGTTCCATCTGCTGAAGTAACTGTGATGGTGTCTGTAATGCTTTGATTAGCATTTAGGTTTTGTGCAGCATTATTATCCAATGAGTAAACTAACTCTCCTGCTGCTGTGATTGTTGCACTTCCGTGAGCGCCTGTAAGTGGTGTTGTTTGAAAGTGTGCTTCACCTGCATTTACATCTGTAATTCCTAAATGAATTGTTGCTGTTGTAGTACTATCTTCTGTTACATCTACTGTTGTACTTGTGATAACTGCCGCATGCTGTCCTACTGATAAAGTTGTTGTAGCCGTCGCTCTAACTGATGCTCCATTTGCATCTTGTACAAAGTAAGTTAGGTCTAGGTTACCATTATAGTTTGCGTTTGGTTGCACTGTATATACGCCATTTACGGGACCAGTGATTGTTGCATGTGAAGATGTTATATTTCCTGCCAGGTGTAAGCTATCCGTTGTATCTATATCTGATGCATTAGATAATAATTCCGCTGCTGTTACTGTAAACGATGTATTTTCCGTTCCACTTGGTAATGTTACTGGAGCTGAAACCACTGGAATATCGTTTGTCCCGATAACTACAAGAACTAAGTCTTTAGCTACGGATGCCCCTGAATGTGAATCTGTTGCTATTATTGGAATTGTTATTACTGATCTTTCACCTGCTCCTAGGTGTTGGAAACTTGCATCACTTGGGTCAAGTGTATAACTACCATCTGCATTTAGTTTGAACCCTGCTTGAGTTGATGTTGTCGCAAATGTTGAATGATCACCTGTATCTATATCTGTTACTGTGATTTGTCCTGTAACTTTATTTCCATCTTCCATTGTACCTTGTGTAGTGATTGCATCGATTACGGGCTTATCGTTCGTACCATGAATCGTTACACTGACATCTTTAGTAGTTCCATCTGCTGAAGTCACTGTGATTGTATCAGTGATACTTTCACCAACATTCAGTTCTTGGACCGCTGTTGAGGCATTATCAACGGTATAAATTAGCTCGCCAGTCGCACTAATACTCGCAACTCCGTGCGCACCTTGTAGTGCTTTTGAGTCATCAAAGTGGGCTTCACCGGCGTCGGCATCGGTTATGGTAAGTTGTATCGTTTCTGTCTGATGAGTATCTTCTGTAACTGACACCATTGTGCTGGAAATAACAGCTTTATCATTCGTACCTGTAATATGCACTTCAATATTAGTTGTTGAAGTACCGCCATTATTATCAGTGACAGTAACCGGAATAAGAAAATCATCATGTTCACCAACAGCTAATGAATTAAACGCTGCATTTGTTGGGTCTATTGTGTAAGAACCATCAGTGTTTAATGTAAATCCTGGCTGTGTTAATGTAGTGGAATATGTAACTGTATCAGTCACATCAATATCTGTTGATGTTAACTGGCCTGAAATTACGCTACTACCTTCGGCAACTGTAATCGCTAAAACACTACCAATAACAGGGTTATCGTTAGTACCCGTAATATGTATTTCAATATTAGTCGTTGAAGTACCACCATTATTATCTGTTGCTGTTACTGGAATAACAAGGTCAACTGTCTTACCTACTGCCAGCGAGTTAAACGCTTTATCAGTAGGGTCAACACTGTAAGAACCATCTGGATTTAAAGTAAATCCCACTTGGCTTGAAGACGTTGAATAAGTTACCGTATCCGTAACATCAACATCCGTAGATGTTAATTGGCCAGTAAATACAGCACTGCCTTCTGCAACAGTCGTTGCAGCAACACTACCTATAACAGGATTATCATTAGTCCCAACAATATGTATTTCAACATTAGTCGTTGAGGTTCCACCATTATTATCAGTGACCGTTACTGGAATAATAAGGTCAGAAGTTTGGCCAACGGCAAGTGAGTTAAACGATTTATCCGTAGGGTCAACCGTATATGAGCCATCCGTTTTTAAAGTAAATCCTGCTTGTGATGAAGATGTTGAGTACGTTGCAGTATCACCATGATCAATATCAGTCGAAGTTAGCTGACCGTTAATAATTGCCGAACCTTCTGCAACTGTCGTTGCCGCAACACTGCCGATTACTGGATTATCATTGGTGCCGGTAATGGTCACTTCAATATTAGTCGTTGAAGTACCACCGTTATTATCAATTACCGTGACCGGTATTGTTAATACGGATTGCTCTCCTACTGCTAGATGTTCAAAAGCTGGATCAGTCGGATCTATCGAGTAAGAACCATCTGGGTTCAGTACAAAACCAGCTTGTGATGATGCTGTTGAGTAACTGGCGGTATCGCCATGATCAACATCCGTTGAGGTCAGCTGACCGTTAATAATACCACTGCCCTCTGCAACGGTGGTTGCGGCAACACTGCCGATTACTGGGTTATCATTGGTGCCGGTAATGGTCACTTCAATATTAG
>Ga0209290_1000721_pt1 | contig 20895 bp, 16 predicted proteins | sample EN1Hudsemesocosm_2_FD_184632 | JGI IMG/M metagenome (GOLD analysis project Ga0209290, IMG submission 184632) | Methane-oxidizing microbial communities from mesocosms in the Hudson Canyon - EN10B Hudson Canyon (SPAdes) (version 2) | ecosystem: Environmental > Aquatic > Marine > Cold seeps... | reverse complement strand
ACGCGAAACATATCGTTGTTTGACTTCGAGCGATGCAAGTAATTTGCCTACCTAAAATGGTTTCGTATAGCTTTTGATTCAGTGATGGTTGATCAAGGTGTGGGCTTGATAAATGTAGATTAACAGGCGCTGAATAAAGCTGGAAACGTTCAAGTAAATATAGGTTTTGGTTGTTATCTTTTACGTTTAAATAATAAATTTGTTGTATCTGCAAAGTGCGTTCACGATGATCTTTTAATCCGTTTAAGTTTATATTGTGGGTATGGCGCATAATTGACTTAATTGCGGGTAAAAAGCGTCCATGTTGTAAACCATTCTTATATAAATCTTCTGCGGCCGTGTTACTCGTAGCAATGAGTGTTACTTTGAATTCAAATAAATATTGAAATAATTTTCCAAGTAGCATTGCATCACCAATATCGGACACAAATAATTCATCAAAACATAAAATTTCGTACTTTTTGCTCAGGTTTTTTGCAATCAATTTAAGCGGGTCAGCTTGACCAGAATTTTCACGGAGTTGTTGGTGAATCGTTTTCATAAAATGATGAAAATGTAAGCGCAAAACCTTATCAGAGTTCATAGAGTTATAAAAAATATCCATCAGGCAGGTTTTACCTCTGCCTACTTTTCCCCAAAGATAGGCGCCTTTAATTTCCTTCCTTCTGAATGCTCCATGTTTGAATGCTTGATAAATGTTTTCAAGTGCATCGAGTGCCACAAGTTGAGATTCATCTATAACAAGGTTTTGGTCGTTTAAATAGCGTGTTTTAGGGCTGTTGTTGTTAGGCAAACTAAGGCTTTTCATGATGTTTTTTGATCAATCTGTTTAAATTTCACACAAATAGTGCTTTAAATTAGAATATTTAAGGCGTAATCTTGTTGCATATCCAAAATATGTTGTAAATAAAACAATAATAAAAAGAGCGAGCGTTTTATGTCGTTAAAAAATTACGCTACTGATATTTCATTTTCGCCGAAACCAAAATGTATCAGCCAAGTATATATCCCTATTTCACGTATTAAACCACTGATCAAAATTTTGGTCATGAATAAAGTGAATTTAAATTCTTTATTGGCCAATACCTCGATTGATTTACAAGACTTCACTGCAACGGATAAGACAATTTCTTTTGATCAATATCAACAATTAATTATCAATGCACGAAACTTGTCGACGGATTCAATCTTTGCACTACGTTTAGGTGAACAAAGTTTTTTACATCACGATGGACTGCTCGCTGCGCGGATTATGAGTAGTGAGACTGTTGGGCAAGCAATGGAGCTATTAACACGTTATCAGCCTTTATTCACTCAATTTCTACTTTTTGACTTTGAATTAATTGAAAACGGTGATGGCGTCTTAACCTTAACGCCTCATTTTGAATTAGGCGAGTCTCTACCTTATTTTATAGAATATACCTGCTCGGTTATTTACTCATTAGGGCGCTTTTTTTTAGGAGGCATTGATCTGGGCCATAATGGTATTAATGCGACAATTCGATTGAGCTATCCTGAACCAAGCATGCGAGAAGAATTTGAAGCGTTCTTTTCGATTCCTGTAAAGTTTAATCAAACAACCAATCAATTAATATTATCCAAAAAATTACTATCACAATCACTTATTTTTTCGAATAAAGATTCTGCTCAGTACAATGACCAAATTTGCCGAGCGAGAGTGACTGAAATTAGCCCGGATAATACGATCTTAGATCGTGTAAGGTTCTTGATACATCGCCAAATCTTCTCTGAATTGTCACTCGATTTATTAGCGAGTCAATTATGTATTTCACCGCGAACATTAAGGCGACAACTTCAAGATAATAATACTTCTTATAAAACGTTGTTGGAAAGTGAACGTAAAAGAGTCGCTTTATCTCAAATTAAAAAATCTGAAATATCTGTTGAAGAGCTTGCAGAAAAACTTGGCTATAGCGATGCATCTAGCTTTAGTCGAGCCTTTAAACGCTGGTATGGTGTTTCGCCAAAACATTATACATAGCTTGCCTTTCTTAAAAACTCATACATTCTTCGTAGAAAAATTTCGCTTGAAATCAAACTGATTGATTTGCCTTAAATGCTAAATGACTGGCCATAACGGTCATGGATAGCGTGTAAATTCTCAGTAATAATAATTATGCACGGTGAATGCATTGTTTTTAAACACAAGGAGCGGTACTCAAAAGGATTAGACACAATGACAATAATAAAATTAATAACATAGGTCTGATTATGAATAATAAAAAATCTCTACTCGCAATGAGTGCAATTTCTTTAGGTTTATTGTTTGGCTCAGGCCAAACAATGGCTGCCGATAGCTGTTATATCATGGTGCATGGTCATGGTGTGCAGGGCGATATAAAAAGCGAGGGACGTAAAAACTGGCGGGATGCAGAATTCAGCCAATATAACGGTAGCGACTTCATGGATGACTTACTTGGAGCGGGTGATAATTTTGCAATTGTTGGTTATAACTCAACCGATGAAGGCGGTTACCCTTACTGGCGTGATGAAACTGCGGGTGAGATTACACGTCAAATTATTTCAATCAAAGCCGGTAATGGCGACGGTTTAACACACGATGTTGCCGGTACTCAATGTAGTGCTAATGACGATTTTTGGGTGGTTAGCCACAGCCAGGGTGGTGCTGAAATGATGTGGATCTCTGGTAATGCCGTTTCAGGTTCGCCTTATTATAATACCGCTTTTGGTGCTAGCGGAGCAGTAACGGTTGATTACCAATCAGCGATGGATGGTGTTAATGGCATCCTGTCTGTCGGTGGCGCAATTACTGGAACAGAAGGTGCTGATCGTGTTTGTAATGGTAGTTGGACAGATGCAATTATTGCGACATTTATGGGGCGTGATTGTAATGATAGTGTTAAATGGTTACAGACAAATGATGCGTATGCAGCTAAAAGCTACATTGGAACTAACTTAGGCGCGCCTTTTTACGTATTGGGCGGCTATAAAGGCTTTCCGGGTATTGCTGGTATTACTTCAGGTCTGTTAACAGGTGAAGATGACGGATTTCTTAATTTAGCGTCTCAAATGAGTTGTGCCGGTTCAGGTAAGCGTAGTATTAACAGTGACTTGAATACTTATAAAACGTTTTTAGGTATTAGTTACGGTAGCCCGACTTTTCGTTGTAATAATGCTAACAAAGGCACGCCACGTACCTATAACTTGGCAAGTATTTATACCGATCATGATGCCGAACGTAATGCCGGTATTAGTTCACCTAGTTCAACGTCAATTGAAGATGGTATCAACTGTGGTTCAGGTGGAAATATGGCTAAACGCATTAATGACTGCATAAACTAGTCGTTGAGTTTAGTTGAATCGAATGGTGCAGGTCAGTGAAAACTGACCTGCACATTAAAAATCACCCTGTTTAACATAAATAAGGTGTGTCAAAGTACTCAAAGGTAAGGTCTGAAATAATGCCTGCAAAGAGGACCTTGAAAGAACTTCTTTAGTATGAGGCTTAAGCGCATGTTACGAAAAAAAATTCCTTTAATTTTTGTGTTTTTTTTAACACCCATTTTGTATTTTGGTTTGAATGCAAGCCAAGAAGGAAAGCCAAAAATAAATAATGCGCAAGCTGTTGCCGTCGTCAATGCACAAACTAAATTGTTGCCGCCCGCAATGATTGCACTACCTAAAGCAAATAAAAATACGACTGCCCAGCCTATCCAAACTCAATTATCTGAGCCTGATGCATCATTAAGTACGATCGAACGTATTCGTGCACTACAAGACCAAACGGATATGCATCATGCAATGTTGAAAGACCACGACGAATTTAAACGATACCCGAGTAATAACCAGCGTATTCAAAAAGCTGATAGTGACCCTTTAATAAAAAATTATGCCATTGATGAACGAACCACTATTTCAGATGATAAAACGAATGCATTAACCATCTGGAGTGATAAAAAATATTACGTCCGCGGCGATCGTGTCACGGTGAATGCGTATGTAAGCGATGAAAAAGGCACGCGGATTCCGAGTAATATCACCGCACAGTTAATTTTTGACGAAACCCAAAGCGTTCAGGTGTTGGACTTTCAAGACCCAGACCAAGATGCGATTTATGAATTGAGCTTTATTGCGGATGAAATGAATAAACAGGCGCTTTTAGCAGGTATTTATAAAGTTCTTATTGTGAGTGATACCAGTGAATTACTTGACTCAGTTGCGTTTGTATTGGCTGATCCCGAAGCAACATTCACCGGGAATTATCGAGATTCCTTAACACCTCAAGGCGACTTGATGGTTGAGGCGGAAATTGAGGTGACCAGCGCTGACCGCTTTTACTTTCAAGCTTCCTTATATACAGAATTAGGTGACCCCATTGGCGGTAATCAAATGACCTTGAATTTGAATAAAGGAAAAGCATGGGTTCCCTTTAAATTTTATGGTTTGATGATGCGAGATTCAAATGTAGATGGTCCTTACCTATTGAAAAATATATCACTGGCTCGGGTTACCATGCCTATGCAGCGTGCGCCATTAATACATCCGGGTTATCTCACAGAACATTACTCATTAACTAAATTTTCAAATGTGCGTTATGAGGAGCTTGTTGGGCTTAAATGAAAAGGGTGGGGTTATTATGTGAGCGGGTTCAAATTAACTTAAGTTAATATAAAACCTTATCAAAACGTACAAGTGTACGTTGAGTGTCTTATCTTAATGTGATGGTGTTGGGGGTTATTCAGCCACAGCAACCAAAATACAAAAATAATAGGACACATAATGACGCATTTATTCAAGAATAAAAAAACACTACTTTCTCTCGCAGGCTCTCTTGCCTTGACTGTTGGTTCATTGGCTCAGGCCGAGTCACACTCAAGCTACGTTGCACCAATCGACCTACCTTCAGCGCCGGTGTATGACTGTAAATGGTATCAAGCTCTTTGCATTGCTACGTATGATATAAATTATGCGCAATATCTGATTGAAAAAGCACAAGTTGAATCAATTAACTATGCGAACAGGTATAACACACAATACCCCATTGTTTTGGTTCATGGTGTTTCAGGTTTTGACAAAATAATAGGTGTCGTTGAGTATTTTCAGAATATACCTGCGGCGCTGCGTGGCGGTAATGCCGTTGTTTATACCCCTAATGTTACAGCATGGGATACCGCGCAGATGCGTGGTGAGCAGTTGTTAGATTATATTGAAAATGTTGTTTTACCTGAAACAGGCGCTTCAAAAGTTCATTTGATCGGTCATAGTCTTGGTTCACCTACGTCACGTTATGTTGCAGGCGTTAGCCCTGAATTAGTTTCATCCGTCACATCAATAAACGGTATTAATTATGGTTCTGGGTTTGCTGACTGGGGCGTTGAAAATATTATTGGCGGGCCTTTAGAGGGGATTGCTGAAGACCTTATCAATTTAACGGGTAACGTGATTGATGCTTTAGCCGGTAACCCTGAATACGCAAACGATACTTTAGAGACTGTTAAGTTTATGTCTACCGAAGGTGCGTTAGCATTTACAGAGCAATTTTCAGATGGTGAGCCGGTAGCCTATTGTGGTGACGGTGCAAACTTGGTGAATGGTGTTCATTATTATTCATGGGGTAGCACAGGAACATTAACGAATGTTGCTGATGTCAGTGATCCACTGATGGCAATTTTTGATCAGTTAGGCTATTTCAATGGTGAAGAGAGTGATGGCTTAGTGGCTAAATGTTCACAGCATTGGGGGGAAAATATTCGAGATGATTATTGGATGAACCATTTAGATGCCACAAATATGCTGTTTGCTTTGCATAACTTGTTAGAAACAAATCCTAAAACGCTATACAAAAATCACGCAGACCGTTTTAGAGGAATGGGCTTATAGTGACCAGTTCAAATTAATGAACGTCTAGTCACCCTCAAAGAGCCACCTACTCAGGTGGTTTTTTTGCTTTAACATTACGAGCCTTTATTGTGTTAAAAACCGTTAGATACGCGATACTTTTAGGCCCGAAAGCTTTTAGAATCATCAATTTGTACAAGTATAGATATCACGCTATTTGTTATCTTGTTATCTTGGCCAAACGAGCTGAGTATGCGTTTTAATACTAAGTGTTATTCAGTTTTGACGGTTTTTTTGGAGGCTTCATGATGCCTCTTTTTTTTTAGCTTTTTATTGTGTAATGCGTGTTTTGTTTACTTGAGACAAAATATACGAAGGAGTCATGCCTAACATCGATCTGAAAGTGTGGGCAAAATGAGGTGAGTCAGTAAAGCCCGCATCCATTGCTGCATCGGTTAAATTTTTCCCTCGGCCAACATTTTGAGCGGTGAGATAGAGTCGGTGCCATAATCGGTAGCGCCTAATTGGGATGCCAGTTTGTTTTTTAAAAAGCTGTGCTAAACGGGGTATTGATAAATTAACAGACTCAGCTAGGGCTTCCCCAGTAATAGAATCATTCACTGTAGCTTGAATGAAATCGATGATTTGCTCGATTCGAGGGTCAACAGGGAAGCGTGGTAAGGGTGAACTGTTCTTGTTTTTAAGTGTTGTTTCTAAATAATCGAAGGCATCTTGCGAATTTATTTGAGTTTTGAATAGATGCGTAAAACCACTGATTAAGTCCTTTTCATGTTTCAAGTTATAACCTAACTTGCTGCGATTTTTCTGTGTCTGAGCATATAAATAATAAAAATCTCGGCCTAATGCATCGAGATGGCAGTTGGCGATCAGTGAATCTTTTGTGTCAATTGTGACGGGTAAGCCTGCGGGTATGATTAAACTTTTTGTATAAATAGGTTCAGACATGTCCTCGGTGATAAACGAGTAAGGTTCACCCAGAGAAACATTCAAGGTCGCTGCGCCTTGTGATAGTTTTAACGGCTCTTTAAATTTACCTATATATAAGGTCCGTTTTTTCCATAAAAAGAGTTGGGCAGCATAGCTTAAATTTAAAGTGTCCGTATTCTGCATTTGACTTAGCCTAATGAATTATAATTGAGCTTTTTTATCGGCTAACTGGTCTAGAGTAGCGAGACGTCTTTGTTCATTTTGGCTAAATAATGTAGTTTGCAACGTGTTTATTTCATTTTCTTTGTCGGTACCAGAGAGCCCATCATTCCCTAATATTTGTTGTCTTTGTTGGCGGTATTGTCCAAAGCGTATATTCCATTCCGTTTTCTTATCGTCGGCAGCGGCAAATCGTTCAGCGGCTTCGTGACCATAAATATCTGCACGCATTTGAAATATTTCTTCATTATTTGCACCCTGATTTCTTGCTGCCTGAATAGCTTCTTGTAGTGTTTCACGTGTTCGCTCAGCTTGTTTTATTGCTTGCTCTTGCCTAGGGAGCAATTGTTCAGCGGCTAAATAATGCGCTTCTTTTTCTTCTACGGTTAAATCACTGTTTTTACCTATTTCTAGTAAACTAGCGGTGTAACTGTCGGCTTTATCTTCATCAGCAAAAAAAGCATCGTAAATTTCAGGGCTAAGATTATTCATGCGTGCTTCACGACGATATTGGAACATCGTTAAGTAATCACTACTTTGACCTGAGAGGTTTGTATTGTCAGCAAAGTCGCTTTCAAGGTCGATGAGGGCTTCTTTATAACCAATGTACTGAGCGACAACATCTAAAGCTTCTGAACGGGCAGGTTCCTCAAGTTGGCTCGTTATAAATTCTTCAATACGCGCAATAATTGTTTCAAGTGATTCCTCGCCATTGGCAGATAAAAAATATTCAATTACTGACTTTATTGAAGGTGTAATCACTAAATGACCTTCGGCATCCAAGGTAAAGGCAGCGGGGATACGAGTGCCTCTAAGAGACCTAGGTAGCGGGCCTAAAGAGGATCTGTAGTCATCATAAGCTACTTCGGTGACCAATAATCTTGGGGTTTTTAACGTGGAATCTTCTGGTTCGATGGCGGTATTTATGTCACTGCTATGGGATTGAAATGAGACCATTTTACCAGTTTCATCGTTTAATGCTGGCGACATGTTTGAATTTTGAGCGCTATAAATATATGCAATCACCATTAAACATAGACTTATTAGAACAAACATATTTAGCGTTTTTTTTGTGATCATACAGGCACCAACAAATCTTAATTTATTATTGTTTAAGAGCTTAGCAGGGTATTTAGTTATAAATTTGTATTTTGACAGTTATATCTATCGTTAAGGGTTATGCTTCACCGTGGTGCGCAAATGCCTATAAATTCAGCGCTAAGCTTATTATTAATCTTCTCATTACTTTATTAGAAAACAGATGTTAATTGTCTGTTTTTTGTTCAGGTTAGTGACGTGGTCTTGAAATTTAATGATTAAAACGACATATCATCAAAACGTACAAGTGTTAGCTCTTATTTTTATTCTAATTTGAATAGGCTTCAATCACGGTCTATCAATACAAAAATAATAGGATATACAAAATGATTAATACGAAATCACTTATCTCAGCGGCGGGTACGGTAGCTTTGTCTATGAGTGCAATGTCTATCAGTTCAATTACGCAAGCTAATCCTCATTCAAATTATGTCGCGCCGCAGGCCACGCCTTCAGCTCCCTCATATAACTGCAAATGGTATCAAGCTATTTGTAAGGCAAAATATACCGCCAACTATGCGAGCTACCTGGTAGAGAAAGCGAAGGTTGACAACATCAATTACCAAAACCGTTATAACACACAGTATCCAATCGTATTAGTTCATGGCGTATCAGGCTTTGATAAAATATTAGGCATTGTTGAATATTTTCAGAGTATTCCTTCGGCGCTCCGTGATGGTAATGCCGTTGTGTACACACCAAATGTAACGGCATGGGATACAGCGCCGATGCGTGGCGAGCAGTTGTTAGATTATATTGAAAATGTAGTACTGCCAGAAACAGGCGCTTCAAAAGTTCACTTAGTAGGGCATAGCCTTGGATCACCTACTTCGCGTTATGTTGCAGGTGTTAGCCCTGAACTAGTTTCATCCGTCACATCAATAAACGGAATTAATTACGGTTCTGGTTTCGCTGACTGGGGTGTTGAAAATGTAATTGGTGGTCCGCTGGAAGGGATTGGTGAAGACTTAATCAATTTAACCGGTAACGTACTTGATGCCTTGGCGGGTAATCCTGAATATGCGAACGATGCCCTAGAGTCTATCAAATTCATGTCTACCGAAGGCGCATTAGCTTTTAGTGAGCAATTTCCTGATGGTGAGCCGACGTCATATTGTGGTAACGGTGCAAACCTAGTAAATGGTGTTCATTATTACTCATGGGGAAGTACCGGAACCTTTACTAACATACTTGATGTGAGTGATCCGTTAATGGCTTTATTTGATCAACTGGGTTATTTCAATGGTGAAGCGAGTGATGGTCTAGTTTCAAAATGTTCTCAGCATTGGGGCGAAAATATTCGTGACGACTATTGGATGAATCACTTAGATGCAACCAATATGTTATTTGGTTTACACAACTTGTTAGAAACAAACCCTAAAACACTTTATAAAAACCATGCCGACCGCTTTAGAGGTATGGGGCTGTAGTTTTAAGGTATAAGTTATACTTCTAAATTGAAGGCATAAAGTCCAAAGCCGCTGTTTGATTGTTTAATAAAGCAATTCAAGCAGCGGCTTTTTTTGTGGTATTTGAGCTGCATAACGTTTACGTAAAACGTAAAGACTATTTTTGTAGGTTACGGATGAGCGAAGAGAGTTCCAATAAGAGGCTAAAGCGATTGTGGTTTTTTAATAGAGCAGCTCAAACAGCGGCTTCTTTTAGCATGTTAACGCTTGGCTGTTGGTCAGATGTATTTGCTTCGTCTTGAGTGTTGTTAGTAAGAATAACTTGAAGTGTTTGAGATAAAATACAGCTCGGTGATATGCCTAGCATTGATCTAAAAGTGCGATTGAAGTGAGGTGAATCATTAAATCCAGCTTCAAAAGCGGCTTCGGTTAAACTCTTTTTTTGCCCAATTTTAAGTGCTGTCAAATACAAGCGGTACCATAGACGGTAGCGTCGGAGTGGTAAGCCTGTTTGTTTCTTGAATAATTGCGTTAATCGCGAAGGCGAAATGTTAGCTTGTTTGGCAAGTTCTGATAATGAAAGGTTTTGATTCGCGGTGTTCTGTATCAAGGTAATGATTTTCTCGACACGTGGGTCAACCTCATGAAGAGGCTGGCCTTCTTTTAAATGTTGTGTTTTTAGACTCAAAATATTAACTAATGATTTATCAATTTCGTTAGTATCTAAGGGAGAGCGACAAACGCCCCAAAAGGTATCAATAAGCATCTGTTCATTTTTTAAATCGTAACCAGTGTTGCCTGCACGATTGAGCATTAATCTCGACAGTACGTGTAGGTCTTTTCCTAAAGGGTCGAGTGTACAGTTGGCAATAATGGCGCCTTGTGTATCAATAACGACATCCGTACCGGCGGGAATTAATAAACTGCGACACTCAATTGATGTTTGCATATCACCGGTTATAAAACGAATGGGCTTGTCTAGACCTAGCAATAAGGTGGACGCGCCTGTAGATATATCTAAGGGTTCTTCTAAAGATCCGATAAATAAGGTCCGCATCTCCCAGATGTACAGAAGCGGCCTGTAGGCGGTTGTTGTCATGTAGTCTCTCGTTTAGTCTGGTTATTATTGTTATTGAAATTAATTAAGCCGCAATTATAGAGTAAATACTCTAAATAACCACGTGGCAAATATTGGAAGAGAGAACTGTGTACAAAAATTAGGCAAAATTTTGTAAAACTGCTAAATCATACAATTTCTGAGCGTGTGTGTTGAGGTAGGTTATGCATGCCACTTAAAGGCTGTGCATGTGTTTGACGTTGAAAATATAGAAATATTGCCTAAACTTTAGCGTAACGATAAAAACTATGGGTGCGCGTCTAATGTTGTCTAATTTAACCATCAAAGCAAAAATAATTACCGGATTTACGCTCGCTATTTTACTCATACTCGTTGTCGGCAGTATTGGTTTTATCGGCATTACTAAGTTGTCTGAAAACCTTTCATTTATTGTCGGTCCTGCTTGGGATACCGCTGATGGGGCGATGGAAGGAACAATTGGCTTAGAAGCTGAAATGCTGGCCGTTGAAAGAATTCTACAAGGCTACCATCTCGATAAAGGTATGCAGGAGCTAAAGGAAGGAAAAGCCACAGCAGATGAATCCATCCAACGTTTAATTAGTGCCGGCTTGATGGCAAGAGATGAAATTGAAAATGTTAAGCGTGTTAAACAGCAGTATGAAACTTTATTAGAAGCGCTACTGGTTAAATATCAGGACTTTGCGCGCATTAAATATCAATTTAATGACCTTGTTGAAAGTTTTGTGGTACTTGGTGAAGAAATAGAAGCGATTGGTAGTAGTGCGATTGAGGGCTTTGAGCAAAGCCCAAATCAAGCTTATACCTGGGCAGGTGATATTGAACAAAGGTGGCAAGCCGCCGACGGCGGGATGGAAGCAAATATTGGTTTACTACGGGGTTTGTTTCATATTGGACGTTTGATTAATCAAAGTGAAGAGTATGAGACCGCCAAACAACAAGTATCTCAAGCGATAGTCTTCCAAGAAGAAGCTTCGGCAGAAATGATCAGCTCAGGTCGTTTCGATATTTCTGCAGGTTCAAAATGGGGGAACCGTACCTACTTACAAGCTTATAACGAATATTTTAAAGAATACAAAACCCTCGTGATGCAACTGGTTGAAGCAACACAGGATTTTCACATGGTTCATGAGCAGTATGGCCAAGTATCACAAGCGCTACTGGGTGTGCTCAAAGTATTTGTACAAAGTGGTGAGGCGGTCGTCGAAGACGAAGTGTCAGCGATCGGAGAGATTCAAGATAATACAGAGACGATGATGGTAGTGGCGATTATCGCGGGTTCTATTATCGCCATTGTTTTTGCAATGTTGCTGCTACGTTCTATTTTAAGACCCTTGGAAGAAATTACTGGTCGTTTGAGTGATATTGCGAGAGGTGATGGCGACTTAACGAAACGCATTAACATGCACTCTCAAGATGAATTTGGCGTATTAGCTGAAGAGTTTGATTATTTTGTCGGAAATATTCATGACCTCGTGACACAAGTCACCCATCGTTGTGAAAGTATGAATACCTCGATGAAGAGTATGCAGTCAATTTCTGAAGATACCGCTCAAAAGGTAGCAGATCAGCAGGAACAAACCGACCTTGTTGCGACAGCTATTACTGAAATGGCGGCGACCGGAAAAGATGTCGCAAGCAATACAGAGGTTGCCGCGAGTTCAGCTGCCGAAGCCGATAGCTTTGGACAACAGGCACAGGCTGTCGTGAGTGAATCAATTGAGACTATTTCAAGCTTGTCAGGTGAAATTGAACAAGCGGTGCAGGTGATTAGTAGCGTAGAAACAGATGTCGGACAAATTATCAAAGTATTAGATGTGATTGTTGGTATAGCAGAGCAAACCAACTTGTTGGCATTAAATGCCGCGATAGAAGCAGCAAGAGCGGGCGAGCAAGGGCGAGGATTTGCCGTCGTTGCCGATGAAGTCCGAGGTTTGGCAGGACGTACACAACAAAGTACCGAAGAAATTCAAATCATGATTGACCGACTCAAGAGCAGCTCACATCAAGCTGTTGAAGCGATGCAGTTGAGTAGTGCTCGAAGTGAAATTTCAGTTTCTCAAGGCGAAGAGGTTAGAAGTTCGTTGGATCAAATTTCAGCGTCGGTCGCGAAAATTAATGAGATTAACCAGCTTGTTGCAAGTGCTTCCGAACAGCAGTCGTGTGTGGGTGAAGAAATGAACATTAATATTCAACGCATCGTTGATGTTGCGCACCACACCACTAAAGGTATGCAGGAAACCTCGGCCACTTGCACACAAGCCCAACAGCATAATGAAGAGTTAATGGCGCTCGTACACCGCTTTAAAATCTAATAAATGTTGCTCAGTGCTGTTGCGAGCTTTAGCGTGAAAACCGAGCGCGATACAGGCTGGGCGATTGGCCTGTGTGTTTTTTAAATAAACGCGTAAATGACGACACATCTTCGTAACCAACGTTATGGGTGATCGATTCAACGCTATCCCGTCCACTTTCTAATCGTTTTTTTGCCGCTTCAATACGTAAACGTTGCAAATAATTGATAGGGCTGTCACCCGTAGCCTGCTTAAACCGTCGTTTTAATGTTCGCTCTGTCATACTGGCTAACGTCGCAAGTAAATCGATACTAATCGCTTCAGAGTAATGGTTATCTAACCACTCTTGAAGTAGAAGGATGCTTGTATCCTGGTGATAACGTTTACCTGGAATACTACTATAGGCAGATTGGCTGCCGCGGCCGATATCAATCACGTATGCCTTAGAGCTCGCCATGGCAACGTCATAACCGCAGTATCGCTCGATCAAAAATAGCGCCATATCAAACCATGCCATCCCACCGCCAGAACAAAAAAGAGGGCCGTCTGCGGTAATGAGTTGGTCGGGCTGTAAGTTTACTTGAGGAAAACGTTGCTGAAAATCCTCGATAAACCCCCAGTGAGTGGTTGCTTTTTTGTTGTTTAAAAGTCCAGATTCGGCTAGTAAAAATGCGCCTGTACAATTACTGGCAATATCAGCACCCAGTGCATGTTGTTGGACGATCCAAGGTAATAAGGCTTGGTTGTGCTTAAGTGTTTGTGGAATGTCGCCCCCAATGGTGGGTATTAACAATACATCCGTCCTTTTAATTTCGTGTAAAGCCTTATGTGCTTTGATTTCAATGTTATTGGCACAACGCACGGGTGTCCCATCCAAGGTAGCGACTTCAACCTTAAATTTTTGTTCCATTTTCTCACCATGAATGTAATTCCAGGTGACACCGGCGGTACTGAGTAAGTCTGAAATTCCCGTAATGGCCGAGGCGAAAGCGGAATCAAATCCTAAAACGGTTACGTGGTACATGCGTACTCCAGTAGAGCTTAAAGAATAAGGAGTTGTCCTTAATCGCATATATTATGTCATATGAGACAATTAAAGAACAAAACTCAATATGAGAAAGTAGGCGGTATTCATGGCGAGCGCATTGCAAAACTCATGACTGTTTAAGTTGTTAATCGTTATATAAAGGAAAAATATGTCATTACTGTCGGGTAAAAAACCATCGTACTTGGGCCATAAACAAGGAAAATTGGCAGCCTCGCCTAAAAGTCCAAACTGTGTTTCAAGTCAGGCCTTAGGTAAAGCAAATATTGATCCACTCACGTTTAAAGGGAGTGCATCCAATGCCTGGACGGCATTAACAAATGTGATGAACGCCCACAAAGGTGCAAGTCAGACGGAAGTGAGCGATATTTATATGCATCTTGAGTGCAAAACACCGTTGTTAGGCTTCGTTGATGACTTAGAGTTTTGTCTAGATGATCAAAATAAGGCGATCCATGTACGGTCAGCGTCACGTCTTGGCTATTCCGATTTAGGAAAAAATCGGCAGCGTGTCGAACAAATAAGGTCAACCTTTACCAAAGAAGTGAATCAATCATGATCTTTAGCAAGGGAATGAAGCGCTTTACTAAAAAAAGAATTGCCATCACGGGCGCAGCAAGTGGACTTGGACGTGCGATTGCAATGCGTTTTGCGCGTGAGGGTTGGGATATTTGTATTGCAGATATTCACATGGAACGCGCACACGAAGTGGCGAATGAATTAGGCCACTTAGGCGCTAAAGTCATGATCATAGAATGTGATATTTCTAAAGAAGATGACTTTGAATTTTTAGCCGAGCAACTTGAGACTGAGTGGGGCGGGGTTGATATTTTGGTTAACAATGCCGGTATTAGCAGTTCAGGCACCCTGGATGAAAGTAGTTATAGTGAATGGCAGCGTTTGCTCGATATTAACTTAATGGGCGTCGTACGTGGCTGTAAAACCTTTACCCCAATGCTTGAGCGACAAGGCTGTGGTCATATCGTTAATATTGCCTCCTTTGCCGGTATTGCGTCAGCCCCCGGCATGGTGACTTATAATGTGGCAAAAGCAGGGGTGATTTCATTGAGCGAATCGCTGCGTCACGAATTACAGAGCAGAAATATCGATGTGAGTGTGGTATGCCCTGCATTTTTTGCCACCAATTTACTCGAGTCAATGAATAGAGAAGAGTCAAAAGCGCTTGTCACTAAATTGATGAAAACATCAGGGGTCACGGCCGAAGATGTGGCTGACCACGTTTATCGTGGTGTTGAGAAGAAAGAATTCCTATTAATTACCCATAAAGATGCCCGTATTCAATACCATTTGAAACGTTTATCGCCTGACTTATTCCATACGGTGATGCATCAAGCACTCAAGAAAATAGGCATGCTTGAATCGTAAACACATAACTATACGCGTTAAGCATTAAGGATGATGTCGTTGTGTTGGGCGCTTAATATTAAAATTAAGGGCCCACGTTAACGTAATCAAATAAGTACTCATAAAAAAGCCTACTGCGACAATATGTCACTTCTCCAAATATAAATGCCCCTATACACTTTTTGACCGCTCTAGATAAATAGTTAACTAGTCAAAAGGTTTAAGCAGTGAAAAAAATAAAATACGGATTTTTAGCTTGTAGTTTACTTCTTGTACACGCCATAAATGCTCAGGCCGACAGCACAAACAGTTCAAGCACAACTACAGTAAAAAATAAGGACGTTAAATCGCACAGTACTGCCGAGCAACTCGATACTATCAGTGTCACCGCAAACAGAGATGAAGAAGCCACCCTAGATGTTTCTGCCAGTATTAGCGTGATTGACCAACAAACCATCGCGCTTGACCAACCGAACTATCAAAAAGACTTGGTAAATGCCGTTTCAGGGGTACGCGTAACGCAAACAGGTTCATCCCTGGGGCATATGACCAGTATTAGAATGCCGCTGAATACCGGTTCTTATTATTTATTCTTACAAGATGGCATACCGGTGCAATCTTCCGGTTTTTTTAATCACAACGGCTTAGCCTATACCAACTTTACTTCAGCTAGCTCTGCGGAAGTATTAAAAGGGGCGGGGACTGCGCTTTATGGTTCAGATGCCGTGGCAGGCACCATCAATGTCATATCTAAAGATCCTTCTGAGCATCAGGGATACACCCTCAGCTCAAATATTGGTAGTGATGGCTTTTATAAATTAGGGTTTTCTGCCGGTCATCAATACGAAAACGATTCAAGTATTGGTATGGCTATTTCTCAGAGTGAAAGCGATGGCTGGCGCGACCATACACGGTCAAAACGAACCGAAGCCAATATCACACATTTTATGGCATTAGATGACCGTAATGCATTTAAAACAATCATCTCGGTTAATTCATCAGAAGCTGATATGGCCGGCAGTCTGATAGGGCTAGATGAACTAGAAGATAAGCCCGAATCAGTCGGCGACATTCAAGCAGCGCTCGACTCAGGCCTTAACATACAACGAAAATTTGATTTTGCCCGTATCAGTACCGAATGGACCCACTATTTAAATGATAGTGTCGAGTTGAGTACCATTGGTTACCTTCGTCACAACCGCAATCAATACACTGCAACATGGGAAAAAAATCTCCCAAAAAATGATAGCAAAACACGTACCCTAGGCCTAATGTTTAAAGCGGATATTGATCAAGATTATGTGCGCTGGACCATGGGCGCCGATGTAGAGGCTACCAAAGCAAACCGAACCTACCAGCAACTGTTTGATTATGTGCCCAGTGGATTTGGCTCAGCCGTACCCGCGGGTGACATCTATGATTACGATGTCGACTATTTAGCCCTATCGCCTTATGTACGATCCGAATTCGACTTGTCAGATAAGTTTCAAATCAGTGGTGGGTTACGATATGACACCAGTAAATATGACTACAAAAATAACCTGACTGACGGGCAGTACGAAAGTTCCAACTACTCAAGACCCAGTAGTGATAATGACCCGAGCTTCGATCATTTAAGCCCCAAACTAGGCGCCACCTACCACCTAGATCAACACCAGAATCTATATGCCCGCTTTGCAAATAGTTTTCGGATACCGCAAGCAACCCGTCTTTATTCCCTTAAAACGAATAATGTCGCGTTTGATCTAGATCCCGAAGTCAGTGACACCTTTGAAGTGGGTTATAAGCTCTCTTCAAACAACCATCGGCTGGATGCGGCCATTTATTATATGACCATCGACGACACCTTTACGCAGCGAGAAAATACAGACGGCGACCGCTACTACGAAAATGGTGGAGAAACACAACATAAGGGTGTTGAATTAACGTGGCTAACCAAAATTAATGAACAGTTCTCCACGCGCCTTGCCTACAGTTATTCAGAGCATGAATATGTAAATGACGAAGAATATGGTGACAATGAACAAGCCGCTGCACCGAATGACCTAGCGAACCTTCGATTTATCTTCAGCCCGAAAAATGTAAAAGGTTTACAAGCAATCGTTGAGCTAGAACACATTGGCAAATACTGGTTAGATAATCAAAATACTAAAACGTACGACGGTTACAACGTTGGGCATATGAAGCTTCATTATCAGATCACTAAACAACTGAAGGTGAATGCCAAAATTAATAACTTCACCAATGAAATTTATGCAGAAAGTGCGAGTTTGAGTTATGGCAAAGAAAAATATACGCCTGGTGCGCCTCGCCAGTTTTTTGCAGGGCTTGAGTACAGCTTCCAATGAAACAAAATTTACTGATACTCATCACGGCCATATTGTTTTCTCTACAAAGTAACGCCGCCATGAACATGAAAGGCGGGCATACAGGTAGCCAAAAGAGCCTAGTGCCTGCTTGCCGCGATGCAAACGCACTGCCTTCGCCACATTGTGGCCGAGTACCAACGGCGGTTTATAGTCAAACAGCTCAGCGTAATGGCATGTTATATGTCGTGTTTAGTCAAAATTCACACATCTATCTCGCCACATCAACCGATCAAGGGGCAAACTACGGCGCACCTATCGCGGTTAATCGCACACCAGAACTCATTTATGACGACGGTGAAAACCGACCTAAAATCGTATTAGGCAAAAACCAAGAAATTTATGTCTCATGGACGCATAAAACCAATGGCCGATACTCAGGTGACGTACGTTTTGCGCGCTCACTCGATGCCGGCTTAACCTTCGAAACACCAGTGACAATCAACGCTGACCGCGCGCTGATCAGCCACCGATTCGATGCCATGAAGCTTGACGACCAAGGTCATCTTTATATCGTGTGGATCGACAAAAGAGACAAAGCAAAGGCTGAAACACTTGAGCAGGCATACGATGGATCTTCACTTTACTATGTGGTATCCAAAGATTCCGGCGCGAGCTTTATCGAAAACACCAAACGAGTGGATAACAGTTGCGAGTGCTGCCGTATCGCGATAAACACCGACAACCAAGGTAAAGTCGTCACCTTATGGCGACACGTATATCCCGGTAATATTCGAGACCATGCGATTGCCTATCTAGACCCGAGCAGTGCAAACGGCCAAACTGAATTAGAACGTAAAACCCCTATGCGCGCCACGAACGACCAATGGCAAATAGAAGGTTGCCCGCATCACGGCCCCGACTTAGCGATGGACACGCAAAACATCGCGCATATGGCTTGGTTTACCCAAGGTGAAACACACAAAGGTTTAATGTACGGACAGTTTGATCTTACCCAAAATAAAATAGGGCTAACGTCATCGATTGATTCATCACCGAGTGCATCGAGACCTCAAGTATATGTTCAAGGCGAATCTGTGTATTTAATGTGGAAACGTTTTGAGGGCGAAGTAATGGCTTTACTCATACGTCGTTCAAACGATGGCGGTAAAACCTGGTCAGCCGATGAAGCCATCGCCACCACCTTAAATGGTTCAGACCATCCAGACTGGCTAAGTGATGGCTCAGCATTATTTGCCACATGGCATACACAATCTGAAGGCTATCAAATTATTAAGGTGGCCCCCGCTATGAAGGCCGCAGAATGAACCGACCACTCAAAAAATGGCATGCAATTTTTCTGATGATTGTAGTATTTGGTTTGAGTGTGCCCCTAAACGCATCCGCTGTTGTTAATGAAATGACAAACAATGAAACTTTTAAAAACACAACAACCACGAAAATAATAAGCGCTAATCAAAGCGCAGCACCAAACCTAAAGCCTTTCAGAGCAAACAGTCTTAATCAAATAACCGCAAAGCGAGCAGGGCATGCCTTTATTATGGTGCTCTGGTCGATCGATTGCCCACCCTGTTTAAAAGAGTTTGAGTACTATCAGGCATTAAAAGCACAGTTTACAAACACCAATATCGTACTCATATCAACCGACAGCCCTGATGATAGCGCTTTAATTGAACAGGTATTATTTGACCACCAATTACAAACCATCGACAGCTGGATTTTTTCAGACTCGCTCCCTGAGCGATTAAGGTATAAAATCGACCCTAATTGGTATGGCGAATTACCCCGTACCTATTTTTATGATGCCGACCATCAACGTAAAGCGCATAGTGGTATGGTGACGCAAACGCAATTACAGCAATGGCTCCAAAAGCACACGCCCTTGGTCAGCCTAAAGTAATAAATTTATAAATTAGTCAATTAACAACACGGTAAAACAACCAATAAGCATGATGTCTCGTCTACCATATCAATGGCCCATTATCCTATCAGTTGTTCTACATGCATCTATTTTGGGCGCAAGTATCGTGGTCGCTGACTTATTTTTCTCAACAGAATCGCCAAAACGTATGGCTGCTGCAAGCACCATCAATGTCACGATGACGGCTTCAAAAGCGGTAATCAAAAAAACCGAAACTGTTCTAGAAGAAAAACTTATACCGGAGCCAGTTAAAGAAGAAAAGCCAGAACACGTTGTCGAGAACAAACCAAAAAAAGTGACTACTAAAAATACGTCGCCTGCCTTAGTGAAGAACGCAGAACCAGACCAGATTAAAGAGCAAGTCGTGCTCCAAAAAATAGAAGAGAATCCAGAGGAACACCCACAAGCAGTACTGAAAGAAAAACCGCCTGAAGTACAAGCCGCTGAAGCGCTAGTCGCAAAAGAACAAGAGCCCGAACAAGAATTCAGTAAAGAAGCGCTCGTCATTCAAGATCAAGTTATTGGACAACAACGACAGCAACAAACTGCAAGTGACGAAGCACAATACCAAGACCAAATATTAAGCCTTATCGAAAGCAATAAATACTACCCAAAGCGAGCCAAAAAAATGCGGCAAGAAGGCGATGTAAACGTTGCGTTTACGCTCAATCGCGACGGTAGTATTCAAAACTTAAAAGTACTTGATGCAAACGCTCCTTCATTACTCAAAAGAGCCGCGTTAAAAGCGATTCAGCTCTCCGCATTATTTCCCCCATTTCCGAGTGATTTCGCAAGAAATACCCGAACATTTGAAACTAAGTTAAGTTATACACTGCTTTAGTGCTAGGGTTGAGTTTTTGGCTGGGGATTAGGATTGGTGGCTCAGGCAGCTGACTATGACTTATAACTATTAGGACTGAAACCTGACCTATCTATTCTATTGTGGTTGTTGGCGTGGTACTGTTTTAAGCTTAGGTAAGAATAAAAACTCAGAAATAGACCTCCTGAGGAGAGCTATTTCCTATAAAAAATTAGGTTTATCAATAGGTTAAGTTATAAATAGTGTAGGTTTTTTTGTTAGAAAAAGACCGCGGATGGCTGTACTATTTTTTAGAATAAGAATTATTAATGACGTAAGTTATTGAAAATAATATCTTTTTAATAATTTAAAGTTAAGGTCGTCAGAAATAGACCCCAAAGGGATATGATGATTCAATCGTTATAATACGCTGTTAGAATTTTAAACAAGGTTACTATGCATAAAGATATACAAGGTTTTTTATTACTGCTTATGATGTGTTTCAGCACGAACGCAATCAGTGAAGATAAGATATTTGCCCCGTTTGAAAATAT
>Ga0209290_1000719_pt1 | contig 20928 bp, 20 predicted proteins | sample EN1Hudsemesocosm_2_FD_184632 | JGI IMG/M metagenome (GOLD analysis project Ga0209290, IMG submission 184632) | Methane-oxidizing microbial communities from mesocosms in the Hudson Canyon - EN10B Hudson Canyon (SPAdes) (version 2) | ecosystem: Environmental > Aquatic > Marine > Cold seeps... | reverse complement strand
ACTAAATAGTTCTTTAAACGGCTGCGCCTGACCACCCAAGCTTGCAAGTGCATTTTCTATCGTTAATCTACTCATACTATCCCTAGCGGCTGAACACTTGATTAATTGTGCATATATTCTCGAAACCGAACATACTTATCACGGGTACGACTTTAACTGCTTTAATGTGCTAATTTTAAAGTCGCTACACCGGCTATAATTAAAATTATACCTAGGTATCTCGCCAAACTCGTCGGATCGCCATAAAAGACAATCCCCACTAGAAACGTCCCAGCGGCACCAATTCCTGTCCAGACAGCATAGGACGTTCCAAGTGGTATTTGTTTTTGTGCTAACCAAAGTAGAAACCCACTCACCCCCATAAATACGAGCGCAATACTAATGCCCAAAATTCTTGTTTTATCATCCTGAGCTATTTTGAGCCCAACAGGCCAACCTATTTCAAATAGGCCAGCGAGTACAAGATATATCCAAGACATATGCTTTTCTCCACGTTATAAATAGTAACTTATTTATACGCCATATCCTTTTGCCTCGACAAGAGGTAATTTACTACGAACAAACACACCATTACCCCGGCCAATTTCATTTCCTTTGGAATCATATACAACTGACTCTGCAATAAACTGCGTCTTATTTTTGTTTACCACCTTACCAATTGCTTTAAGCTTACCTTCTGATACAGGCCTAGTTATATAGGTCGTAAATGAAGTGGTCAGCACAAATACATCATGTTCATAAGAGTTAGAAGCAAAGAAAGCGGCATCATCCAGCATTTTGAAATATACCGATCCATGCACACCACCCGCTGAGTGATGATATTTCTCTGATAATGTTATTTCTATTTCAGCGGCACCTTCAGATACCGTCATTACGGGCTTATAAATCTCATTGATAGGCGCCGCTGCGTACATGTTTTCTAATGCTTTAAAATGATTAACTTCATTCATATATATAGTCCCGTGTTTACATAAAATCAGTTGCATGTCCTGACTTCTGACCTAATAATCGGACGAAAAATCTAATTACCTAGAAACGGTTGTTGCACTGACATACTTTAAAACAGCCGCTAAAAGCAAACAGATGATGCCGATCACATCAACCATCGCTATTTTAGATAGTGCATCGTTATAGCCACCAACAGCCCAAATGAAATATAAGAAACCTACCATAGAGATTGCGGCCATCACCATCGCAGCTTCCTGATACGAAGGTTTAAACAATGAAAAAAATATAAACCCGCCAATAATCCCAAAAAGTAAGGCTCGGTGCCGCATTAAGATAACGATGTCGTTTCCTATTAAATCGACAGAATAAGCTGTACTCAGCTTTTCTGCTGAGAGCACTCCAATGATAGGTAAAAAGTTTATCAAACCTACAATAAATAAGAGTATCAAGATAACGATATTCATATTCCGCTCCTAGTTAATGGTTATTACTCGATAAAACGGCTATACGGCGCTCACGAACAAGCATAAATAAGGGCATCGTAAACGCCAGCGCAACACTAAACGTAACTAAAAATAACACCAGCGACCGCACATATAAGATAAAAAACTTCCGTAGACTTAGATCCTTGTTCCATATTAGATTTTCCTTTTAACACCGTTATTTTCTTAGATGGTTATTATTCAAAAATTGGCTTAAAGAAGCTTCGTTCATAGCTGAGAATACAACGTGTGTCTTCTGCATACTTAAAAGCTTTTAAGCACTCAACATCTTTTAATGAATCTTTACGGTATTTTTCATAGTCAGCAAGACTTCTAAAAGTAAATAATGCTAATGCAATATTATTAGCGCCTTCTGATGGCAGAAAATATCCATTATGAACGCCGCCAAATTTATTAACTAAGGGGATCCATAATTTTGCATATTTCTCGAAGTCTTCAATTTTATAAGGGTCAATAACGTATCTTAAGTAACAAGTAACCATTTATGTTTCCATATCAATGAAAGTGTATCTTCAACGTGCCAGAGGCATAAGTATGAAAAATGATGTGTGTGGTCCGAACTCAAAGAGGTTCAGCTTTTTATTTTAACGTTGCACTATTTAACTTTGTTCAGGCAACAGGTTTACCCTACCACATAAACAAGACTTAAAAGGTATAAGAGAATCTTTTAGGAAAAATATATTCAGAGGATTAAGAACACACGCTACGCTAATTCAGATGTCGTTTTATGCTGGGCGTCACCAATACCCAATTTAAGAACACTACGTTGCAGGTTATTTCGACGATATTCCGCAGGCGTTACCTTTGTCCACCGTCTAAACGCCCGATTAAAAGCACTTGTGTTAGCAAAACCTAAGCTTTCACTAATAGTCTGTAGCTGATCAGAAGAGCGGACTACCATTTTGATGGCCATATTTCGCCTGACTTCATCACAAATCGTTGTGTAGTTAAGATCTTCTTGGTGCAGATGTTTTTTTAATGTACTTAAACTCATATTGAAATGTCTGGCAACAATTTCAGCATTAGGCACACCTTTAGTACTTATATAATTTTCAATAAATTTACATACTCGCTGCCCTAATGAAACATTACTATTCATTTCATCTTGAAGACGTTTTATTTTCTTTAGCAGCATCGATAACATTTTAGGGCTAGCTGAACGCACTTCTTGTGACAATATCGCTTTAGAAGCAACGATTTCATTTTTATTCTGGTTAAATAATACAGGACAATTAAATACTTCGTGATAACGACTAATATCAGTTAGAGGGCTATGTTTGAAACGTACTTCAGTCATCCCTATTTCAACACTTTTCTGCGGCCCCGTTAAGAACTTTGCCATCTGACAGGCTGATGTAAATTGAAGTTCGACAAGAATTTTTCCTACATCTTCGGTGATGCTATTTTTAAGCTCAATGTGAATATTGCCATTCGATTCAGAGAGTGTCACCAAAAATGCCTGATTTAGAAGAGTTACATAACGTTCAACTAAACTTGTCGCTTGAGCTAAGGTCGAACAATTCATCGCCGCATAGCCAAATATCCCATAATCAGAGGGGTGGATATGCTCACCAATATCTAAGCCCAACGATTTAATCTTTGTCGTTTTTACAATCGATGATACAAAGTTTTCTATTAATTCTAGCGGTACGCATTCACTATTTTGATTAGCGTTTGTCGGTACAGAAATTTTGTGAAGTTGAAGGTCTGGCCTTTTAGTTTGCAACTGCTTCAAATAATTTGAAAACAAACTGACATAGATTTTCGATACAGTTAGCGTATTCATTTTTGACACCAGTCATATTACTGTCGCTCACTGCATTCCTATCTTGGCGCCTATGGCTTATCCCAAGAAACAGTATAGCTAGCGGTTATTATTTTTTTGTCGCTTCCTAGCAATTAAGCCAATCATGTCATTTAGTTAATTCTAAGTTCAATGTCAAAGCGGGTCGAAAAAGGTCGAAACTACCACAAACACTTACTTAGAGTGGATTCCATTTTTTCCGATAGCTTGCGGGGGTTAAGTTTGTCCAGCGCTTAAATGCGCGGTTAAACGCACTTGAATTAGAAAAACCTAAGTACAAAGAAACTTCCAAGATAGATTTATTAGGGTCAGAGAATAGTTTTAAAGCGATGTTTTTTCGAACATTATCAGCAATATGAGAGTAATTAGTTTTTTCTATTTTCAGCTGATTTTTTAATGAACTTACACTCATATTAAAGTCTTTGGCTGCTTCAGTTAACGTCGGTGTCTTACATTCAACATTTTCCAATATATATTGATATATTTTCTGCTTTAGACTCAGCTTTTCATCTATCTCTTTTTTATGCTGAACAAGCTTACCATCCATCAGCTTAAATAATTTTGGGTTAGCTGCTCGGATCGGAATATCGAACACTTTTTGTGAAAAAACTATTTCATTTATAGTTTGGTTAAACTTAACTTCACAACCAAATACATTTTGATAACTGTCTATATTCGTCAAAGGCTCATGCTGAAAACTAACATAATAAGGGTTCACTTTTTTCGCTTTGTCTACCCCTACAAAAAAACGTGATAAGTAAAGTGCTGTCGCAAAATCAAATTCGAGAATAACTTTTAGCCACTTAGATTCAACCAAGTTATTAATTGTAAAATGATGAAACATCCCCTGTTTGTAAAATCCAGTCTTAAAGCCCATATTAGATGCGTGTTTATACTTCGCTGCATACTCAAACACTTGAAATAGAGAGCAACAGTTCATCAATGTATAGCCAACTGTTCCGTAATCAGAAGGGTGAGCCATCTTTCCAATATCTAAACCAAACGACATATCTCCAGTCTCGCTAAATATATCTTTTATCAGAACCTCTAACTCAACTTGGTTAATTCTAGAAGTGTAAGGTGCCATCTCATTAACATCTATCAAAGCACTGCCCGAAAGAGCATTCAAGCCCTGACTTCTTTTAACTTTTACCAGGTAGTTAGAAAGTAATACGCCATACATAGGCGAAAGGGTTAACTCATTCATCTTTTTATTTTACTTGCTAAATTCAGAGTGATTCTAAAATGATTATGCCCTTAATAACTAACCCCTAGAGACATTTTTATAATCTTCACAGCCATATTCCCAGCTCTACACTTTCATTCATCGAACACTTTGATAACGTTATGCCGACCAAAAATGTAAACCAATAGTGCGAACTAAATTTTCAATCAAAATTTGCAGGCGAGCGTAATTTTGTTGAATGAGGTATTTAGCTTGGCAGAGCGGTAATTGGTAAGAAAACGTGCGGTTTCAGTGTAAGACCTAACGAATTAATGGTGTTAAAAAATAATAATTATTAAAGGCTAAAATTATGTTTCAAACTAATTATAAAAAAGTACGATTTGATCAAACCCTCACTAAGTCCCTAAAGTCGACGCTAAGCACATTAGTATTAGCATCCGCTGCAAGCTCCGCATTCGCGGCTACCACACTGGAAAATGGTGTTTCAATTGCAAATATTTCAGGCGCTTCAGGTAGTGAAACGCTTTACACTCTTGATGTACCAACAGGCGCAAGTAATCTGAGCTTTAATATTTCAGGCGGTTCAGGTGATGCTGACCTTTATGTTAAATTCGGCAGCCAAGCTTCTAGCTCTAACTGGGATTGCCGCCCTTATCGTTCAGGTAACAATGAAACCTGTGATATCTCTAATGTTCAGTCAGGCAGCTACAGTGTAATGCTCGACGCTTACTCAGCATACAGCGGTGTAACATTACTCGGTAACTTTAATGATCCAAGTAACCCACCACCACCGCCACCACCTGTTTCGGGTGTTCAAAATACTGCGGCTGCGGGTGATAGCATAACTATGGCCTTTGCAGCAGATTGCACCGCGAATGCGAATTGGTGGAACTTATTCTGCTTGCTAGGTGGTGATCAACCAGAACACTCATGGTTCGATGGCTGGTCTTCAAATGTAAACAGTGTACATGACCGCTATAAAGCGCTCGATAGCTCTATTGGCGCAAGTAAAGGTGCGGCCATGTCGGGCGCAGAAATGCGTGGATCAGGTGATTCAGGCTCTCAGCCTAACTTTGCAGCTCAAGCAGCAGACATCGTTACACAAACGCCATTGCCTGATCATGTTGAAGTATTGTTAGGTGGTAACGATATTTGTAATCGCGATTGTACCGATCCTGCCAACTGTAACAACCCATTGTTTACAGAAGCTCAATGGCGTGAGTCAGTACAGGCTGGTTTAGACACTTTGATGACAGGCTTAGCGCCAGGCTCAACCGTTCAACTTAATGGTATGCCAAGAGTACAAGACCTACGCCAAGCTGGTGTAGATAAGCAAGCGACTTCATCGTCGATCGATTGTGATTCTCTTTGGTCAAGCTATGATGTTTGCCGCATTGTTACAAATGGTGGTTCACAGTTTGGAGAAAGCTCTGCATTTCGCCTAGCAGCGATTGCTCAAACACAGCAAAGCTATAATGCAGTTCTTGCTGAAGAAGCTACGGCTTATAACAGCAATGCCAATGGCAAGAACCCGAATGGGATCGAAGTTGTTTCAGAATATGTTGACGAAAACACACCTTCTGGTGGTACATTCAGCTTTGGCGCTGAGAACATAGATGGTGGCGATTGCTTCCACCCGAATGTTAACACGCAAAGTCAAATTGCTAACTTTTCATGGGGCGCGAATAACGATATGCCTTAAGGTTTAAATTCTTTAGACCTTTACCTCCGGCAACTCATGCCGGAGGTAAATATAAAGATACCATTTAATACTGACCATAAAAATATACGATATAGAGATAATAAAAATAATGCGCATTTCAAAAATAATAAATCTAATAGCAACCGTTCTACTCATTTCAGCATGTAATGCAGAGAACAACTTTTTTGAAAAGGCATCTTATGAAAGCGCTTCTCATGTAAGCAGCTTGAGTGGATCAGATAATTCACCCTCACAAGCTAAGAGCGCTTATACCAACCAATTGAGCACGAATCAAGATCGCGCCCATCAAAAAATCGCATCAACTAAAAACAATGTAAACACAACGACACAAGTCAACGACATAAATATAGTCGCCTCAATAGGCGCTAAAGTGATATCACAAAAGGATCTCGACGCACGTATTCAACTCAGTTTATTTGATCTGGAGTGGCAAAAATACCAATTACGTAAAGAAGCCTTACATTCACTTATCTTTCAAGAAACCCAAGCAAATAAAATAGCAGACCAAAAAGCAATCATCACACTCATCCCCCCTACGCCGCCAAGAGTTGGATTACCAAAAGATCTTCGGCCAATTATGGGAACACCAAATGCGGTAGTCACCATTGATATTTTCTGTAGCTATCAATCTTCGCATTGCGCTCGTTTATACCCAACCTTAAGTGAGCTAAATGAAAAGTATTCAGGAATGATAGGTTTTCGGTTTTTCGATTACCCTCAACGCTTCCACCGTTATGGCATTTCTGCGGCAAACGCCTTTCGTTGTGTCGCGGACTACACGCAAGAAAAAGATAAACTTTGGGCCTTTCAAAGCGCGCTTTACGCCGACATAAATCAACTTAACCATCAGCGATACATGATTTTAGCCGAACAACTCGAACTTAGTTCATCAGAATTCGAAAGATGTTTAGTTGAAAACCATCATCAGGAAGACATTTCAAAAGACCTTGCCTTCGGTAAACAGATTGGGCTCGGTAATGTACCCGTCTTATTTATCAACGGTCTGTACGTAAAAGGCGCCAAGCCCCTAGATATGTATAGTTTTTATATCGAGCAAGAACTTAGCCTAATGGATCACTCTAAACAAATACTGCCTAGTCAATTACCCATCACATTACTTGCCACAACGGTTAGCAATATAGCGGAGCAATCTAGCGCTGAAATTATTAATCAAAAAAATGAAAGCGTGGTACGTGTAAAAATTGGTGAACTGATTTTTCCTCAAACTCGACTAATTGATATTCAAACGAACCAAATTCTAATAAACAATCAAGGCATTACGGAATTCATCAAAATTAAAACCAGTCAAGGGCATCAATTAACAGATACGAACAATGGCAACACACTAACAAACCAAAATCAGCAGGAAGCGTTAGTCAGTGGTAATGGAGATGAAGACGAAATATTAATTGATAGCCCACAACGCCGAACGCTTCCGGTCACCGGTGAAATGACACTTTCTCGAGAATGGGTAGATCAGCAACTATTAGATCAAACCGCTTTAGAGAAACACTTTTATAATGCTGAACATATTGTTGAAGGGAATCATTTAATTAAATTAAACAATGTCGATGACCAACGTTTCTACACCACCTTAGGTTTAAAAACAGGTGATGTTATTATGCGCATTAATGACGAATGGGTACACGAATCACAAAACCCTTTATGGGCTACGCTCCAAAAAAATGAATCGGTCACGCTTACTGTGATGCGCAAAGGCCTTCCTTATCGCTACGACTATCAAATTAAGTAACCTTTAATAAATTTAAAAGGATAAACTTACTAAACCGCTATTTAGCGTATTTTATTCCCGCACACCTTTTGCACCACCGAGCAAGGTATAATCGCCTAAAGTTTATATATATTTGATTTTACTATTACTAGGTCAAATATATAAGTGAGGCAAATATGACAAGACCTATCGCAAAATTCATTATATTTTTAATGCTTTTTCCAGTAACAACTTTATCAAATACAATACTAACCAATAACTCAGATGGTACTCGTTACCAAGTAAACGTTGTTGCAGATGGATTGAATATCCCTTGGGCCATGGTTTTTTTGAACCAAACACAGCTATTAATAACAGAACGCCAAGGTAGCCTAAAATTATTGGATCGTTTCAGTGGACAGCTTCAAACAATAAGCGGTATCCCCCCTGTTTATAACAAGGGTCAAGGCGGTCTTTTAGACCTTGCCTTACCGCCTCTTTATAAAGCGGGAGGTTGGATTTATTTTACTTATAGTAAACCTGTTAATCATTCTGGAGCGACCACTCTAGCACGCGCTAAATTACAAGATGGCTCACTCACCAACTGGTCTGACTTGCTCGTTACAAAATCTATCACCGACTCAAATCGACATTTTGGGAGCCGCATTGCTTTTGACGATGGAGGGCATGTATTTTTTACTGTGGGTGATCGTGGAGAGCGCCCCAACGGACAAGATTTATCAAGCCATGCTGGCAGTGTATTAAAGCTCAATCTTGATGGCAGTACACCCGATGACAACCCCTTTGTTAAACAAAAAAATGCACTACCCGAAATATGGAGCTATGGCCATCGAAACCCTCAAGGGTTAAGTTACGACCTTAAACACAAGCGCCTGTGGTTAATTGAGCATGGGCCAAGAGGTGGTGACGAGCTCAATCTGATTCGAAGAGGTAAAAACTATGGCTGGCCTATCGTTTCTTATGGCAAAGAGTATTGGGGCCCTATAAATGTAGGTGAAGCAACAGAAAAGGCCGGAATGGAATCACCCACCAAGTATTACGTGCCTTCTATTGCACCGGGTAGTTTATTATTTTACACCGGAGCGGCCTTTCCTAACTGGAAAGGTAACTTATTCGCAGGCGCACTTAAGCTACAACACTTAAATCGAATAGAATTAAACAATGCGAACGCTGCTGTTGGTGAAGAGCGTTTATTAAAAAGTTTGAATGAACGTATTCGTTCACTCGCACAAAGCCCAGAAGGTTGGATTTATTTTTCGACCGATAGCGGAAAAATAATGAGTTTAACTCCTCTCTCACAACCTTAAGACTTGTTTCTCTTTAAGCATTGTAAGCACTTATACATGATCGAAGCGATGAGTCAGTTATATGCTAGTTCTTTTTTTCAAGCTTGGCCTTTAAATTACTTAGAGCGAGTAAAGACGTTTTTCGCATCCTAGATTTTAACAAAGGAAAAATTAACCGGTTAATACCCGACGCTCCGTAAGATAACGTTCGAGTAAATGTTACCCCAGCCTTCGATGGTTTAAACTCATAATTGATCTTAAGCCAACCACCCTTCATTTCTCCTTCTACGCACCAATGCGTACTTGGCTTAGCGACAACCACGTTATAATGCGTTTTTCGTCGCATATTAATTGGAAGAGGAGAAAATGGTTGCAACTCCACCACTTCATCAAACGTATCACCTACATTAAGTAAACTATTATTTGCCTTTGCAGACTTAGAGTTTGGGTGCCACTCATGCCACAGCCATGGCTGAGTGACATAAGCGTATATTTCTTCTGGTGCACATAGGATTTCGATGGTGTTACTGAATGATTCTTTCATAGTTTATCCATTCATAAGTTGTTGTTATTTTTTAACCGATCATACAAATAAATAATAAGCCTAACATACATCAAAATCTTAATAGACTCAAAACTTTACATCGTAAATATATAATGCTTTTATAGTACTAGATATTAACGAAAATGGAATTTACGATGACGCGCACCAGCTCTGAAACTAGCAAAAAAACATCTGCCCCCAAACCTAGCACCTTAAGAATTGGAAAGCGCTACCGTGCCACACGTGTAGCAGAACGTTATGATGCGATTGTAATCGGATCAGGTATTGGCGGCATGACGACCGCAGCATTAATGTCAAAAGCTGGAAAAAAGGTGCTTGTGTTAGAGCAGCATTATACGGCGGGGGGTTATACGCATAGCTATTCAAGAAACGGTTATGAATGGGATGTAGGTGTTCATTACATCGGTGAAGTCGGTGACCCTTCATCATCTATGCGTCGTGTATTCGATTTCATTACTGATGGCCAATTAAAATGGGCAAAAATGGATGATAACTATGATCGCTTATACTTTGGTGATGAAGTTTATAATCTCACCGCTGGGCGTAAAGCGTTTCAAGCCGAATTGATAAAAGATTTCCCAGAAGAAAAAAAAGCGATTAAAAAGTATCTCACCGTCTTAGATAGTGTGAGTCGCTTCATTCCGCTTAAAATTATGGATAAGTTACTACCCAGCCAACTTGGCAGCACCTATAATTTTTTCAAGAAGTACGGCCTACCCGACTATTTCAATCAAGCGACTTATGATGTATTAAGCAGCTTAACGCAGAATCAAAAATTGATCGCCGTACTCACAGGGCAGTACGGTGATTGTGGTTTACCGCCGAAACAATCTAGCTTTTTAATCCATGCGCTGATCGCACGTCATTATCTTAGTGGCGCGTACTACCCTGAAGGCGGCGCTTGGAAAATTGCAGACACCATCATTCCTGTTATTCAACAATCAGGGGGCGACTTATTAACCTATGCATCCGTTCAGCAAATTGTTTTAAAAAACGGCAAGGTAACCGGCGTAGAAATGGCCGATGGACACATTATTAAGGCACCAAAAGTGATCAGTAGTGCCGGTGTCATGAACACTTTCGAGCACCTGCTACCAAAGTATATCGTTGCAAAACATGGTTACGACCAACATTTAAAAACAGTATCTCCCTCTATCGCTCATTTAGGTATGTATATCGGTTTAAAAGAAAGCCCTACAGACCTTAAGTTACCAAAAACAAACTTCTGGATATTCCCTCATTACGATGCAGAAAAAGCATTCGATGAATTTAAAGCAGATAAGCAGCAAGAATTTCCTGCGGCTTATATCTCATTTCCTGCCGCAAAAGATCCAGAGTGGCAGCGCAAACACCCAGACAGATCAACCATTGAGATGGTTGTACCCTGCCCTTATGAATGGTTCTCAGAATGGAAAGATGCCCCTTGGGGTAAAAGAGGTGAAGAATACGAAGCACTTAAAGATTACTTCACCCAACGTATGTTAGAAGCGTTATATAACAAAATGCCCCACCTAAAGGGGAAAATTGACTACTACGAAACCAGTACACCATTATCAACAGACTTTTTTTGTGGCTATAAAAAAGGGGAACTTTATGGTTTAGATCATGACCCCAAGCGCTTTGAACAAAGCTGGTTGCGCCCCAAAACGACGATACCAGGGCTCTATTTAACCGGGCAGGATGTTTTAACTTGCGGTGTCGGAGGCGCAATGATGGCCGGAGTCATGACAACCGTCAGTGTACTCGGGTGGCGCAGCTACAAGTTACTCAGCCAATTCGGTATACAAAGATCTGTAAGTTTAGCTGCTCCAAGTTTTGCCAAATAAACATTTAAAGCGATATGCTTTATTTTGTTGTTCAATGTTTATATGAGACCTTTGCACGATCTAGATTTACGTGAAAATTTGTCATCTTGGTGTATTTTTCGGCCTAAATCCATTCATTTACTCTTGAATTTGGCGATAAAACATGGAATCAGACCTCTTACATAACCGGAATGACAATGAGTGGCTGTCATGCCAAGGTCTCAATATATTTTTTATGTTAAAACGCTAACTTTCCCTGTATCCATAAAAAATATTAAGTAACAGAGTTGTTTTTTGTGACCACTCTCTACTCTTCCAATAAATTTTTTTCTAATCATCAAATCTTACAAGTATTCATTTCTATATTCGGTTTATTTTTGATCCTTGTGTCTAAAACAGAGAAAAAAAATGAATGATACAAAGGTCAGCCCTAAACTTTATATCTGGAAGAATAGCCGTCTGTACATTGGCACAAGTCATGTCCCTTTTCGTAAATATACCCTTGCCTGGAGTCAATTACTGGTGAGTATTCAGGGAGAAATGCGCATTCAGTTAGCGAATGGCACTGAGGTAGTGACCCGAAGTTGTCTGATCAAAGCAGGTTCAGTCGTTAATGAAGCGCATATCAATACCAGTAATGCTGTTATTGCAATTTATTACTTTAATCCAATCTCTCAAGACTTTTTAATTCTACAGAGTCAAATGATTAATGCTTTGAAGGGTATTTGTTATAAGCACCCCACAGAAGATCACTTAGTTCAGCAACTACGCCATATTTTTAAGGAATCTTTTTCACCAAATCAAACTTACCGGTTATGTCAGGAAGCGATAATTCAACCCCATCTGCGCCAAAGTATTATTAAGGCGTTTGACCCTCGAATTATTGAGACGCTACAAAGTATTAGAAAAAATTATAGAGACAGTATATCTGTTAGTGACTATGCCGCAGGTGTGCATCTATCTGAATCACGTCTAAATAAGCTTTTTAAAGACCAAATTGGTGTCCCTATTACCAAGTACCGACTCCAGCTTCGCTTATCTGTCGGTATCATTCGCTTAGCTGCGGGCCAAACGGTTACCGACGCCGCCTATGGCGCAGGTTTTTCAAGTTCTGCACACTTCTCAACATGCTTTAGTGACATGATCGGACTTCAACCATCAACCACGTTCTTAAAGCTGCCATACATGAACGCATTCATCTCTGATGATGTATTAAAAGCAGTTATGCCTACTGAAGCTCTTCAAGCTTAGCCGACAAGTCTTATCCCATAATTCTAGCTCCAAGAATAATTTTTAGAGTGTGAACTCCCCTTATAAAAGTGCCAATTCGTGAAAGCAGGATACATATCCCTTCTGTAAATTAATCTCAGGATTGTCGACAAGCCTAAAAAACAAATATAAATATTCACCGAGGTTGATCCCATGAACAAATCAATATTAGAAAAAATTGCAGTTGGTACAAGTGCATTACTATTTTCAGTCAGCGCCTTTAGTTTTACCCCCAGCCCTACGCCAGACCCAGATCCAGAGCCACAACCTTGTCAGGGGGAGTGCGACTTTACGCGTGGCCCTGCCCCGTCTTCAAGTTATCTTGAAGCATCTAGCGGGCCTTATTCAGTCAACACCGTGAATGTTTCACGCTCTGTTAGTGGATTTGGCGGTGGTACGATTCATTACCCTACGAATACGACGGGCACAATGGGAGCCATTGCGGTTGTTCCAGGTTTTTTGGCGGGCGAGTCTTCTATCGCTTGGTGGGGGCCTCGACTAGCATCACATGGATTTGTTGTTATCACTATTGCCACGAACTCTACGTTCGATCAACCAGCTAGTCGTGAAACACAGTTAGGTAGAGCATTGGATTATGTTATAAGCCAAAGTAACTCAAACAGCAACGCTATCTCTGGTATGGTTGACAGTAGTCGTGTGGGTGCAATGGGTTGGTCTATGGGCGGCGGCGGCGCGCTTAGAATTGCTTCGGGCAGCCGATTAAGTGCAGCAATACCTCTAGCACCATGGCATACCGGAAGTAATAATTTCAATCAAATCGATACACCCACAATGATCATTGCTTGCGAAAATGATTCTACAGCCCCAGTTAGAAACCATGCTTCACCTTTTTATAACAGCATCCCAGGTTCAACGGATAAAGCATTATTAGAAATAAATAATGGCGGCCATTCGTGTGCGAACGGTGGTGGCTCAAATGGGGGTCTTCTAGGTAAATATGGTGTGTCATGGATGAAGCGCTTTATTGATCAGGATACACGTTATAGCCAATTTTTATGTGGCCCTAATCATGCTGCTAATAGTGCTATTTCTGAATATCGAGAAACCTGTGACTACTAACAACTGATTTAAACCACATTATTTAATGTTCACATGTATGGTCTATGAAGGCCGATTAGGCTGATGAGTGATCTAGCCTCCCGGTAAATACTTACCGGGTTTTTTGCCTTTAAAATAATTGAATACGACGACGAATATTAATAACAATAATACGGCGAGCGTAAAAATCATGAAACCAGCACCCTGCATTCCAAAGCTCCATATATGGACAAATCAATTATTATTTCTGGGTGTTTCACCTATCCCTTATCGTGAGCATCAGATAGTCTCAGACAAGCTCATGGTCAGTATTCAAGGCAATATAATCGTCACTTTGGATTGCGGTAAAAAAATAAGCACACGTAGTTGTTTGGTAAAAGCGGGGACCACATTCGAAAAGCAATATATTGATGCCACTAAAGCCACCGTAGCTATTTACTACCTGGCACCACTAACACAAGATTATTCAGCGCTTGAATGTTTGATGCTCAAAGCGTTGGATGGCTTTCATTACAACCACCCTCAAGAAGAATTGCTTATCCAGCAATTGCTTCATATTCGAAATGAATCTTTACCACCTGAACAAGCATACATGCTATTAAGGGATTTCATTATTCAACCAGCGTTTCAAAACATCATATTTAGAGAGTTCGATACACGAATTATTGCGGTTATTCAAAGAATCCGAGAAACCGTTAGCGAAAACCTTAGTGTCAGTGAATTTGCAGAAGACGTGTATTTATCAGAGTCCCGTTTAGAGAAATTATTTAAGAAACAAATCGGTGTGCCTATTACCAAGTATCGACTCCGGTATAGGGTATTTATCGGGATCATTCAGCTTGCACTAGGGCAATCAGTCACCGATGCTGCTCTGGCGGCGGGTTTTGCAAGTTCAGCCCATTTTTCAAAGTCATTTAGTACCATAAATGGCATTCCGCCCTCCACAACATTTTTAAAACCACCTTTTTTAGAAGTACTCATTGCCCACGAAGTATTGGAAGCAATTAATTCCAAAACAAGGTGAGTGAAAGTGAAAATAATTCAAAAGTTCACGGTTATCATAAAAAAAATTGCAGAATGCCGAATCATGAAAGTAGGTAACAATTATCTTCTGTTAATGTCGATCTAGGATTGTCGACACGCCTAAACAATAACTAGAATCATTTTAAGGCTGATCCTATGAATAAATTATTAATAACAAAGTGAGTCGTAATAAATGAATAGTGCCATGCAAAAGAACGCTTTAAATATTGTTGTAATTTTGGCGGGTTTAATCGTCATTACACTCATTATATTTCAAAACTCAGACCCAATGCCTGTTAACAATACAGCTATTACGCATGCTACTAAAACAATTGAAGTAAACGTACCGCCCAAAACAAACACCATCGCGACGGCATGGCAATGGGAAGCCGTACCGACTATTGAAAGTAACGGCCAACAAGCTGAAACGCTTATTAATGAACAGCATAGCCAAGCCGATACGGCCTCTTCATTCCCCTTTACGCAAGAATCAATCTACAAAGCCCTTCATGCTGTTAAATTAGACGAAAATGGAGACATTATCATTGATAATGACGCATTAACCGCACTCAACACAGCACTTGCCAATAATAAGCTCAAATTGGAAGATGAGACCTTAGAAAAGCTACAAGACTTAATAAAACAAGGGCTACCCGGTGATGCTGGCGAGCAAACAGCTCAGATAGTAACCGATTATTATCAGTATTTAGGAGCCAAAAGTGAATTTAATTCGCTCTACGAAACTAGAGACAATACAGACCGAAACATTGAAAATCATGAAGCCCAATATAATGAGTTATCAGCCCTACGAGAGCTATATTTAGGCACTGACGTTGCCGACCAGTTATTTGCTACGGCCAATGCCAATTCTCAATATATGTTTGACAGTATGAAACTTGAAGCCAATACCAGCCTAAGTGAAAAAGAAAAGAAACAACAGCAAGCAAAAATTATTGAGAGTCATGCAGAAAAGACCGTCAACGTGAATAATTGGAATGAACGTTACCAAGCCTTTTCAGACGACAAACAACACATACTCAACTCATCGATAAGTAATGATAACAAACGCGACCAGATCACCTCGCTGAAGCATGAACATTTTAGTGTTGAAGAATTAGATTTCGTGAGTCACCTTCAAATTGATTCACTGTAAATATTAAACGACAAGTAGTACTAAACAATGCTGAGTAGCCTGAAACCATCAAGCCTAACGTTTGTCTCATTGATAGCACTAGGTTTGACCCTGTTTGCACTTTGGTCATTGCATGTTGAATCTCAAGAATTTTCACACAGCCCTCGCAAACTTGAATGGCAGCAACCGAAGCTCTTTCTCTGTAGTGTTTATGGGGTATTGATTCTGATTATTGTGCTGTCTTTAGGGGCAGTAAAGCGAAAATTTAAATCGATTAAATAACCCCAGGTTAATCAACACCGTTACGACCTTAAGCATGTTTCAGAAATTGCACCCTGTACCTTAGGAAAGCGCTTTTAAACTTTGTGTTATTATGCCGCTGCTATTTTTAGTCAATAGGTAGAAATAAAAGGACGAAGTAAAAATGAAAAGAACGACAATAATAACGAGTTTAACCATTATCGCGTTAAGTACTTTAATCGCTTGTTCCGGTGGTTCAACAGTCACTACGTCCAGCATTGGCCCAGAGGTTTACCAAGGATCATGTGCGACCTGCCATAGCGGCGGTTTAAAAGGCTGGTTAACTGGCGCCCCTAAAGTGGGAGACAAAGAAGCCTGGAAGCCCTTGATTGCTAAGGGGGTGGATGCGATGACTATATTTAGTATAAAAGGCGTGAACAAAATGCCCGCGAAAGGTGGCTGCACTCAGTGTTCAGATGAGCAAATTAAGTTTGCAATTGAACACATGCTTGAGTTGAGTAAATAATTTATTCTGGTTAAGCCTTGTTATTTGCAAGGCTTAAATTCAACTTTAAGTTTACGCCGATCAAACGTATTAGTTCAAATTGCTATGACGACTAGATCGTGCCAATTGCAGACATCAGGTGATTAGGCCTCTGAAGCGATAAAGACCACTTAACGTACTAAATTTTGCTAAGAAATAACTTCTTGTTAGCAACTAGAAGCAGGCATCAACACTACCAAGGGCATACATTCTTTAATTACTACTTTTATCGATGCCTGTCCTAGAAACTTACTCCTATATAACTAGATATGTAGACTGAAAAACTCAGACGTTGTTGCAAAGGTATCGTCAGCAAATTGATTTAGAGTGACCCCTCGAAGCTGTGCGATCACGGCCGCTATATGCTTTAGGCAATAAGGCTCGTTGCGCCCTCCTTTTGGTTTGGGCCTCAGGTCGCGAGGCGCTAGATAAGGGGCATCGGTTTCTATCATTAACCTTGAAGCGGGTATATTTTTAACCAGTTCCCGCAACTCGATGCCCCTTCGTTCGTCACATACCCATCCCGTAATTCCGATATGGCAATCCAAATCTAAATAGTTGAAAAGCGTTTTCTTGTTCCCTGTAAAACAGTGAACGACCGCCCCTTTGAGGTCGTCGCGATAGGCTTTTAGAATGTCGACAAAACGATCATGTGCATCGCGCTCGTGAAGAAATACTGGCTTGCCCAGTTCTACAGCGAGCCCAAGTTGCGACTCGAAACACGCTTGTTGTTGAGGCCTCGGCGAAAAATCGCGGTTAAAGTCGAGGCCGCATTCTCCAATGGCTACTACGGCAGAGTGTTCAGCTAATTTGCGAATATGGTTGCGGCTCGATTCATTCCAGCTTTTTGCGTCATGTGGGTGAACGCCCGCGGTGCAGCTTAGCAAGGAACGATTGGTTTCTGCTAAGCCTGCTGCCTGTTCGCTTGACTGTTCCGAAGTGCCTGTTAATACGATATGCTGCACCCCAGCTGCTACTGCTCGATTTAACACCTCATTTAAGTCATGCGCGAAACGCTTGTTTGTGAGGTTCGCGCCGATATCAATCAATTGAGGCCGTATCTGTAAACCATTTTCTTCCATGTGCAGTCTTTTCCCCGAACTTAAATTCTAGAATTTAGATCTTAATACTCTACGATAAATGTATTCTTTACGCATACCTATTATTAGAAGAGCATTAATTAATGTGTTGCATCGACCGGTTGAACCCACCGTAGAAAGTAAGACCCTCTGTAATTAATTCACGAACGTCTCAGTGCCGTGCTAAGCAGACCTTTTGTTTACATCAGATATAATGAAAATGTGAATTTTTTAATTGAATATTTTGATTATAAAAGCAAACTAGCTATATAAATATCAAATGGCGGTATAAAGATGGCGCGTACAATAAATAAATTAGCGAAAGAGCTTGGTATTAATATCGAAACGATTCGTTTTTACGAACGTAAAGGATTAATCGATCAACCTAGTAAACCAACGATGGGGTACCGACATTATTCTGATCAAATCTTAGGTCGGATTCGGTTTATTAAGCGTGCTCAAGAACTTGGATTTACCCTAGAAGAAGTAGCTAACTTGCTAGTCCTTAATGATCAGCCTTGCCATAAAGTTCAGGAACTTGCGGAAAATAAACTATCCACCGTAAAAGCGAAAATCAAAGATCTGAGAAAGTTAGAAACCGCGCTGGACAATTTATTAGACGAATGTCGTTCAAACGATGATTCGAGCCATTGCCCTGTAATTGATTCACTTCAAAACTAGCGTTTTTGTATAAGCCTCCTTTTTTAGAAAATACACCTTGACTCCGTACACGAGTACGGAGTTTATAGTTGAACCTACCCCAGTAACTTAGAGGTTTATGTCTTGGAAAATCAAACGTCTCAGCTTCCTGTAGCAGGTGGTTTACTCGCAGCAGTTGGAGCTAGCTTATGTTGTGTAGGACCATTTTTATTGGTTTCTATCGGTGTGAGTGGTGCTTGGATCGCAAACCTGACCTTGCTGGAACCGTATAGACCAATATTCATAGCTGCCGTAATAGGTATGTTTCTTTGGGGTGGTTGGAAGATATATCGACCTGCTAAGGCCTGTGCCCCCGGAACATCATGCGCTATTCCTGAAGTTCAAGTACGTAGAAAGGTTATTTTTTGGATCGCTGTAACCGCCGCTGTATGCCTAGTATTGAGCCCTTACTGGATTCCCTTATTTGTTTAATGAGATAAACGAAGATGAAAAGACTATTTTTTTGTATTTGCCTTTTAATATTCCAATTTGCTCAAGCTGAAGAAAAAACTGTGACGCTACACTTACCAACAATGAATTGCTCTATGTGCCCAATCACCGTAAAAAAAGCGTTAATGAGCGTCGAGGGCATTATTGACGCAAACGTGACCTACGGTGACAGGCAAGCAAAAGTCCTATTTGACGATGCTAAAACTAATACAAACGCACTGATCAAGGTAACGACTGAAGCAGGTTACCCTTCAACAGAAGTTAAAAAAGAGGAAGGGCTATAAACATGAGCCAAGATGTTATCCTTGAGTCCGAGCTGACCTGTCCAAAGTGTCAGCACAAGAAGAAAGAAACCATGCCAACCGATGCATGCCAGTGGTTTTATGAGTGTGAAAACTGTAAAGAACTGCTTAAGCCTTTGACGGGGGATTGCTGCGTCTATTGTTCCTACGGTACAGTGCCTTGCCCACCTATTCAGCAAAATAAAAGCTGTTGCAGTAATTAACCAATCAGGATCGGGAATATCAATATCATGCCTTTCAGTGATCTATTGCAACTTGAATTTGTTATAAATAACCAAGACTCAATCAGAGATCAGTTGCAAAAACTTTTGCCTCCTATAGCACACGATCAACGACAACTTGCACTAGATACCTATCGACTTTTGGCAGACAAGGCATCGCCTGTTTCATTTCATGAACTAAAGCAGTTCTCAAGTTACACCGAAATTGAGATTGAAAATATTCTTAGTAACTGGCCAGACTTAAGATTAGACAAAGAGAATAATATTGAGGCGTTTGCGGGATTATCGACAATAGAAACGTCACACCAAATAATCATCAACAGTAAGAAACTGTTTACATGGTGCGCATGGGATACTTTGTTTATATCTGCCTTACTGGGTTCACGTACGCAAATAAAGTCAACCTGCCCAGTCACGAACAGTTCTTTGGAATTCGAAATTCAGGGCTACGAACTAATCAAGCAGCCTAAGGAACAAGCGGTTCTTTCTTTCATCATACCCAGCAGAGATTTCTGCTTGAAGAATGTTCAAAATCAATTTTGTTGCCATATACATTTCTTTAAAAACGTAGAGGTGGCGAAGCAGTGGCAGCTAGACAACCCTGAATCTCTATTGATTAGCGTTGAAGGAGGAATAGAGTTGGGACGGATGCAGAACACCATTAGATATGGCTAGTGTAAAAAAGTCTGCTTTGACGCCATCCTGGTCCCTCCCCAACCTAGCAAATATCAGCGATAGCCAATGGCTCAGTCACGCCTCTGAGCCAACAGCTGACATCAGGTAGTGAAGTTTCTCATGCCTTAATCGCCCTCAAATCCACTATCATATTTTGACACCTAAATATCTTCAATCAGCTGTGGTTTCAACTGATCAACGCAACACGCTATATTATTAGTAAAGAATAGGAGTGTTATTTTATGGATGAGCATTATTTACTAAGAATAATTAAGGCAAGGCAGACCTTCAAAACAAAAAAGTAGAATTCAATATCCAACCCTCTACACGTTATAAGAAAATTTAACTGGGTATGTTTTTAATATGTCATGAAACGACGCAGGACATTGAACGAGGTTTTTAGTTACTTTTTTGATAAAAGATGTAATGATTCTTGCCGGATTTTTTGACCTGGTACATGGCTTCATCGGCCCTTTTGAGTAGGGATTTTGCGTCACTGGCATGATCTGGGTATAATGCGATGCCGATACTAGCGCCTACAGTGAGTTCAGAACCTTTGATCAAGAAAGGTTGAGTAAGGCTCTTTAATAGGCGTTCGGCAACTACCGAGATCGCTTTAGTATTATGCACTTCTGTTTGAATAATAATGAACTCGTCTCCCCCTATGCGAGCGACAGTATCCG
>Ga0209290_1000718_pt1 | contig 20956 bp, 23 predicted proteins | sample EN1Hudsemesocosm_2_FD_184632 | JGI IMG/M metagenome (GOLD analysis project Ga0209290, IMG submission 184632) | Methane-oxidizing microbial communities from mesocosms in the Hudson Canyon - EN10B Hudson Canyon (SPAdes) (version 2) | ecosystem: Environmental > Aquatic > Marine > Cold seeps... | reverse complement strand
CAAAATTGATTTCAGAATTTAGGTCGATTGAATCGTCGCCATCTGTGTCATGAAAGCCTTTGTTATATTCAGCGCGACCTTCTTTGGCTCGAATTTCAAGGTCTGTGTAATCGTTATAATCACGCGCAGCCCCAAAGTAACCGAAACCTTCATCCCAACTATGTTCAAGCGTTGAATAAGCTGAAGGTACATCATTTTTAACTTTCTGAGCCGCACTCGACAAAATACCTTTGCCGTCACCTAAATCATCGCTTAGGTAGTCGCCTGTACCTTGCGAATAAGTCACTGCCATCACCAAGAACTTCTGAATTAACTGCTGTAGATCAACACCACCTTCAGTTACGTGTGCTGCTAGTACTTCTCCACCTACAGGATCCAACCTATTCAGTTGGTTCTCCACATTATCAGCCAATAGACCAAACAAATACTGCACAAACTCATCAGGCGTTGGATCTGCATCTAACCCTGTCGCCCAACCTTTTAAATCTACGTGACGCAAGTCATTATCTTCACCAGCCAACTTACCTTTTATATCTTTACTTGTTGAGATATCACCATAAGTAGGACCCGGCGTGAGCATGACATCAGTTTTACTGAAGGTATAAGCTGCTGCATCAATATCGTTATTATCATTGCTATAAAGCGAATTAAGCTTATCTAAAGCTGCCTGACGATCAGTAATTTCAGTAAATTCAGGGCTTGAAATCAGCGCTTTAAGATCTTCGATTAGTACCTGTCGCGCGATTTGACCAGAATAAGAAACACTACTTACATCGGCAAAATCTTCAAATTGGCTAGTGAATGAGTAAGTCTCAGGCACTGTAATATCTAAGGCTGAAGACCCTGAGCTGTTCGAGTCGTTATCACTACAACCTGCTAAGGCAATAGACAGCGTAAGCGTCGATAGTGCGAAAATCTTTTTCATGGAGTATCGGTCCTATAAAATATTAATCTTAATGATAATGGTTAGTATTTACATTCGAGAGCATTATAGATATTTCTAAATGCAAGTCAATATCATTAGCATTTAAAAAAGCAGGTAGGTCTAAATCAGTTTTAAGGTTACGCACACTGCGGGCTTATGTGTTTGATTGTTAGTTGAAATAAATGGAGACTCTGCAATAGATAGAGCAATACAAAGAGGAGTAACCAGCAACTAACCCTTGTGTCGGATACTCCCCGGTGAGTTCAACTGGTCGATGCAACATTCTATTCTTTAGTTAAAAGAAGGAGTGTCCAATATGAAAAATTGAACTCGCCGCACAAAGCGATCCTTTTTATAAACCTATAATTTATTTACTTTAGTAACTTAGGCAAGCGTTTATTCTGACTAACAACTAGGCTTGAACGTCCGCAAAACGGGTATAGTAAATTACTACTTTTTTAACTAACTTATCTCCAAGGTGGGATTGGAAAACTAATCATATTTTTTTGTCTGTGTCTTTGTAAAACCAAGTTAAAGTCATTCCGTGCATCCCTATTATAAAAGCAAGCTTTCATAGGCGCTTCAACGATCTGTTCATTATCAAAAGTAATATCAAATATATAAAATGGTAATATAGAACTTAGGTAATTTAATTGGGCTTCGTCAATAACGATGGCATCCACTCGATTGAATTTTAACTTCTTAATATTATGAATGTCATGGGTGACATATTGTACCTCTATTCCATTTTTCGAAATTATAGACTTCAATTTTTCAGGGATTTTATCTCCTCGAACTAGCCCAACTATTTCGATCTGGTGCATCTTTTTATCTTTCATATGACCAAATCCAACAACTTTATGCCATATAGCATCAGAGGGGTATTTATTACATGAAGGCACAGGGAACGATAGCTGGCTTGCATTCGTTAATAGTCCCAGCCTAGACTTTGGGATTTCTATGAATGTAAGGTTTAAATTAAGTTCAGAAAAAATATCTTTTAGATAATTCCCCAATATCCCGAAGTCGCCATACCTACTAAGGTTTTCAGAAAAATACGGGGCCGTTTCCGCCATCAGCACTTCCATGGTTGAGGCTCCCCGTAAGTCAGCTAAATCTGGAATATAAGCCCAGTTTTTGTTCCAGCCTTTATATAGACTCGTCAGCATTTCATGCCATTCTTTTTTTGTGCGATAGCTCGGGTAGGGCTGTGGCGCAGTCGATGTGGGGTTTTTCCAGACGATATTAAATTGTTTATCCTGATTAATTTTACCAATGTACACAGTTTTATGAACATGCTGACTTCCTGTGTCAATTTTAATTAGCCCAGAGGGAGCTTGATAGGATTGATTTAAATGATTCCTCACTAAAGCGGGGTTTGCGCTCCCTGCATTTTTTACTGCCTTGGCCCATAAGTGAACCCCGAAGTAGGCTGCTTCCATTGGATCAGAGGCAATCAATATACCGGCTTTATTTTTCAGCTGCGCTAAGAATTTTTTGTTTGAAGTAGTTGCTAAACTTTGAAAGTAATTCCATGCAGCGTAATGACCTTTTATATGCCGAATATCCATACTCTGAATTTCTGGTTCAGCTAAACTGAAGGAGATAATAGGAAGCTGATGGGCGGTATAGCCATTGTTGTACACGGCCTCAAACAGGTTGATATTGCTATCGCCATTGATGGTATTGAAGATCATATCAGGCTTAGTTTTTGAAATGGATTCTATAACTTCTGAAAGATCATTAGAGCCTAATGGGATATATAGTTCATCTGAAATTCTTAGCCCTAGCTCCTTTGCTTTATGTTTCAAAATAGCATTAGCAGAACGAGGAAAAACATAGTCGGAGCCAATTAATAATACTGATTTTACTTGTTGTTCACGTACCGCCCACTCCATTGCAGGAAGAAGTTGTTGATTAGGTGCGGCACCGGTATAAACAATGTTAGGAGATTGCTCTAGCCCTTCGTATTGTACCGGATAAAAAAGCAGGTGATTATGTTTCTCAAAAACGGGTTTGACACTTTTTCTGGCGGCGGATGTCCAACAACCAAAAACAACCGATACTTTGTCTTTGGTAATGAGTATTTCAGCTTGATCTCTAAAATTATTCCAATTTGAGGCACCATCTTTAATAACAACCTCAATTTTTTTCCCTAACAACCCTCCTTGATCATTAATTTCGTCAATTGCAAGTAAAGTAGAAAGTACCACAGCATTTTCACTAATCGCCATTGTTCCTGATAGGGAGTGCAGAATACCTACTTTGATCGGCTCAGCTACGGATATATTATCGAGAAAGAAATAAAATAAAATTATTAGAAAAAAAGTATTTTTCATAATCCCCTCTATTCCATAAGAATTTGAGAAAACTGCAATTTAAGGCTGAGTATCTAAAGTGGTTCGTTTGTAATTTAACCACTACATACAACAAATAATCAAGTAAGAATGAGTCGTTGATAACTGTGAACGGTTATAAAAACATACATATTTTTCTATTACTTGTAATTTTTTTGAGTAGAGATAATTGGGTTTTTATCGTCGAGAAATTCTCTTTAATAAACCTCATTTCTAAACCCTTGTTCAAATGCTCGCACATATGCGTCGATCAATAAATTATAAGGTAAAATAGATATAGTAAATTTTAGTATTGGAGTGGAATTTAACAGACTTAAAGAGGGTGTCAAATGTAAGGTCTGCCCCCCCCAAACTTTCATTCATAACTCTAAGTTTACTTGCGTTCAACGCAGAGTTAACGAGCAGCCCTAAGAAGTAGCATTGAATGTTGTTAGTGGTTAGATTCTATAAATTAGCGCCCACTTGACATACCAATGGTATGCAGAATACCATATGGATGTCTTAATTATTTGGAGTCTCCAGAATGACGACTTTACCAATGAAAACATTTTCTCCTTATAGCTTTTGGCTAGACGAAGAAAAAAAATCATTTGCTGCTCTTCCTCCGCTGTTAGGGAATAAAAGATTTGACATAGTTATCATCGGCGCTGGATTTTCTGGCTTGTCGGCAGCGATAGAATTACGTAAGGCCGGCCACTCTGTTGGAGTCGTAGAGGCCAATAAAGCGGGATTTGGTGCAAGTGGCCGAAATTGTGGGCAAATCGCAATTGATCTGGGCGCCAACCCCGTTTGGACACTTAATATGCATGGCCGCGAAAAGTCACAACGCCTTGCAAATGTGTTAGCGCGAGCCATCAAAAATGTGCAAACCAATATCGATTTAGGCGGTAAAGACTGTGACTATGTTGCGAATGGCAATATTATGGCGGGTGTACATGAATCGCACACGGATAAGCTTCAGGCCTTTTCAGAGCTTTATAACTCGGTCGGTCTGAAAACAGAAATGTTGGATCGTAGCGCACTGGCACGTCGTGGCATTCCAAAATCTATTGCTTGTGGATTTCACGAAAAAATTGGAGGCACACTTAATCCGGTAAAGTACGTGAGATGTCTGGTTGATATCGCGCTGGCAGAGGGTGTGGAAATTTTCGAGAATAGTCCAGTCTCGGGGATTAAGCCTGGTAATGTCGTAACGGTGACGACCGGTTCAGGTTCCATTCACGCTGAAAAGTGTGTTTTAGCAACGAATGCCTATTCTGGCGAACTCGGTAAACTGAAGCATACGGTTGTTCCGCTATCAGTGTCTGCTTTGGTAACCCAGCCATTAAGCGAAGAACAACGATCCCGCATTGGTTGGCATGGACAAGAAGGTATACACACCTCACACAGAGTTATCGAAAACCTACGCCTGACGCCTGACGGACGAATTTTAGTGGGAACTAAACGCGCTCGACTAGGTTATGGCACCCACCACCCTAAAGCCGATGACCCAAAAATATTTAACGAATTAGCGCAGGTGCTACATGAACGGTTCCCAGAAATTCCCGAAGTTGAAATTGATATAGGTTGGACTGGTCGGGTGGCTATATCAGCAGATTTTATACCTTCATTTGGGAGCATGTCTCGAAAGGGAAATATCTATTACGCAGCGGGATACGGTGGCCACGGCATCGCGTTGGCAAGCTATAGTGGCAAGGTGATCAGTGATTTTATTTGTGATAAAGATTTGGGGGATGCCGGAGTTTTGGTGAATCGAAAAAAACTGCCATTTCCACCCGAACCATTTCGGTGGATGGTCATCCAATCAATGTTATCAGGTATGGGCATGGCCGATAAAAAAGTAGACCGGGCAGCGAGAAAAACTCAATGACAATCACACAAGAAATGATCGAATCAACACGCGAAAAAATCATTCAAGAACATATGGATGCTGAAGTCGAAAAAAATGCACTGACAACGGTCGGTACCTTTAGCCATCCTCGTTATGAAGTGGTTCCGACTGGAGAGGTTCATGACGGAGCTCAGGCTGTCGAGTCCTTTTTGTTAGAAGGAATGACTGCCTTTCCGGATTTTACTTTTGAGACGCATCATATTCACCATGCTAAGGATGCAGTCATTGTTGAAACAACTTTTAAGGGAACTCACCTAGGGGCATGGCGAGGCATTCCGCCGACCGGAAAATTTGTCTCGTACCGTATGTGTAATGTATTTCTTTTTGATGGGGTTGAGCTTGTTTGCGAACGCGTCAACTTTGACGTACTAACAATACTCACCCAGCTCGGTATTATGCGAGATATCAATTCGCCGGCAGGAAAATTAGCACTTTTCTTAAGTAAGCCTCTTACTTTTACCCAGGCATGGATACGTCAGGTTTTATGATGTCAACTCAGACATGTTGACAATTTTACCTGCACTTAACAAATCACAATTTGGATAGTTTAATAGATGGCCACTAAATCACGACGAGAAGAAAATGCAGAAGCCACACGAAACGCCTTAATTCAACAAGCAAGCAAATTGTTCGCTAAGAATGGTTATAACAATACATCTTTATGCAAAATTGCCGAACAGACTCGTGCCACCAAAGGGGCTGTCTACCATCATTTTGAAAACAAAGAAGACATCTTCTCTGCATGCTACCGAAAGCAAGCAGAAGAAGTCGCAGCGGCAGTCGGAAAGGTAGAACAAAGCGATGACATTTGGCTGGATACCATCAATCAATGCAAAGTCTATCTTGATTGTGCCATGGCGGATGACGGAATTGGAATACCGATACAAGAGGCTATATCCATCTTAGGCTGGACTAACTGGCGCAAGCTTGATGAAGAATGCACGATGGGGCTATTGATACAAACAATAGACAAACTCAAAGCGAAGCAACTACTTAAACCCTATACCACGGCCATATTAGTCGATGCGATTTACGGCATATTGATCCATGCAAATATGAGCGTATTCACCGCAAAAAACAAGAAACAAGCACGTGATGAACTATTGCAATTGATACAAGATTTCTTGATAGGTGTGATGACCAAACCTGCTCGAGACAAACTAATGGCTCAGGCTCTTTCGTAAATAAAGTTTTAGCGCAGCTATTTTCCATTAACTTTCCCGTAACAACAATAAATCATAAATAGGTATACAGGATGACTAAAAATACGATCGGCTTTTCTTTTCTAGTCGCTTTCGCGCTTCTACTATCAGGTTGCGAAGCTGTTCATAAGATGACCATTGGGCCAGCAGCTCAAGAATATGGCGAGGCATGGGCTAGTCATGATGTCGATAAAATAGTGTCAATGCACACAGAAGATTCGGTATTTTCTATGCACTTTATTGGGCATCAACCCGCTACTGGGCGCGAAGAAATCAGAATAGCCGTAGAACGAATTTTTGAAACCGCACCAGACTATAAAGCTGAAGCCCAAGAAGTTCAGTTTGGCGCTGATTTTATTTCTTTTCGATATGTCGCAACGGTAACCCCGACCAAGCCGTACCAATATGGCAGTACAACTTTTATTCCAACGGGGAAAACTTATCAAATGGAGCTAATCGATATCATCACGTTTGAGGATGGACTGATTAAATCCAAACACACTTATCTGGATGCAGAAGCCGTATACAGAAACAGTGCAGAAGTTCAGCGCGCACCGCTTTAGTTTTTCAAAGGGCAAAGACAGAATACCTCTAAGGTAAGAGCCTAGCTTTCTTGAATATTTGAAAATAAGCCGCTAGGTTATAACTGAAAGAGCAGAGTAAAACAGCCAAGTAAAATATAGCTATTGGCACAAGCGCGCCAACAGCTGACTTCGGACGATTAGATTTCAAAAATTTTTCAGGCTAATTTACTGACCTAAATTATCCTAAAATATGACTTCTGTTTAGCAACTAATTGCAGGCATCATTTCATTGACAAAAACATTTGCGTTGCGGGTATACTGCTTCGAATAGCCCTACCTTTAAAGGAAACTTTCTCAATATAATCCAACACCGTCAATGGCTCTTTAACGACTGCGTGTGGATTCATTGTTAAAGTGATTGAGTTGTAATCTACTGGGTATTCACCTTTCTTGTAGAGATCTTACTTAAATAACTGTTTAAAGACAGTCTTGTAAAAACCTTCATCGAGTCGTTGTGCTAGAAGTGTCACCCCAACAGTTGATTTCTTCTTATGCATATTGAGGAATTCAATGATTTCACGGTCGGTAGGGTTGGTGTTGCCATCGACCGTTTCCATAGCGTTTCCATAGCGTTTTCAATAGTAGCTTTCATTTCTTTGATAATATCGTCATCGCTATTGTATGCGCCACATAGGCCTCTCCCTAAAACCTCTCAGTGATCCTAGCTATTTTCCGGAAGCCTCCCCCCGGACTCCTAACATCGACGCCGTCGAAACACAAAAAACTCGTCAGGCTCAAGGGGCCAACATACTGCCTGGACGATACAGAGTGACTCAAGACCCACAATCCGAAAGACTTGAAAATAGTCGTTGAACATGTCACCTGACTTCAGGCCCTGTCATTAAGAAAAGCCTTTAACGTCACTGCTGCTAGCTTGCGTTCGAATGTAAAGGTGATTCTTGGTGATGTACGAATGAAAGTAAAATAGAACAATTAGCCAAGCTTTTGCACATTTATTTATCGGCCAAAGTTATTAATAATAACCTATATCAATAATACGCATAGTTCATGTCGTATCGATGCCATAATTCATGGTCAAAAAAGTAAAGGCTTAAGCCAATTTGACCTAGAAGATTATAAACGTATGTTCTATATTGAACGCACCAATGTCATGTCTGATTACAGCCTGCTCAAACCCAATCACGTACACAGTTTAAAGCTTGAATTAAGCCAAAGACACTAGCCCAGGTTGACCAAATTTTCTGCGAAACTCTATCGGTGTAATTCCAACAATCCCCCTGAACACCCTGCGCAGAAAGCTAACGTTTTCGTAGCCAACCACTGGAGAAATCTCATCGAACGATTGCTGAGTGGTGACTAATAGTATTTTGGCCGCTTCAACCCGCATGTGCTGGAGATACTTAATCGCAGTTTCCCCCGTCGCTGATTTGAACCGGCGATTAAATTGTCGGAGACTCGTCCCCGCTTTCTCTGCCAACATCTCCGTTTTGATATTTTCTTTGTAATTATCTTCGAGCCATTTCTGGGCTTGAAGAATTTCTTTGTCTTCGTGTTCTTTGTTTGGCAAGAACACTGAAAATGGGGCCTGAGAGGTTCGATCCATATCCACCAACATACATCTGGAACCTTGCAAGGCCGCTTCCCGACCACAGTATTTTTCAATAAGATAGAGTGATAGATTCAAATCGGCTGTGATACCTCCACCGCAAAACAAACGATCTTCATCCGTGACCATACAGTCTATCTGCAGATCGACCTTTGGAAATAACTTTCTGAATTGATTGGCCAAACCCCAATGGGTTGTTGCCTTACGACCATCCAATAAGCCTGTAGCTGCGAGTGTAAATGCACCCGCGCATATCGCTGCAAGGTCAGCACCTTTCTCATACCATTGAGTTAACCAGGCAACCTTCTCTTTGTGAGTATCACTTTTTACATCATAGAAAAAACCCTGAGAAGGAATAACAATTAAATCGACGTCTGTGATGTCGTACATCGAACACACAGGTGCGATAGATATATTATTAAGTGCCATAATGGGCTTGCCATCAGCCGTAACAATTTTCACCTCAAACTCTGGATTCGGTTTCTCTCCGACAGTCATGTTCCATAACACTCCCGCCTGAAGAAACATATCCATGGGCGCGGCAATTGTGGATAAAACGCAGTTCTCGGCAGCTAGAATAACGACTTTTTTCATATATACGTCCTAAATGGTCTTTTTTCGTCTCTAACCGATCTTATACTACGACCTTACCAGATGTAAATTGTTACCTAGACGCCTGAACAGGCATCTAACTTACTCATTTGTCAGGAGCAATAAACATGAAACTCTACGGAATCCCTATCTCCCCTTTCGTCCGCAAAACACGCGTAGCCCTTGAACTTAAAGGTATAGAGTATGAAATGGTCGACATTTATCCAGGAACAAAAACCTCCGAATATTTAGCCATTAGCCCTCTTGGAAAAATACCAGCATTACAAGATGGCGACGTCGTTATTTGTGACTCCAATGTGATTGTCGAATATCTGGAAGAGCTGTATCCAGACACTACTGTCCGTCCCACAAGCATTGCGGATCGCGCCAAAAGTCGCTGGTTGGAAGAGTACGGAGGTTCGATGCTGTTCAAGCCTTGCGCTGCCGATATTTTTATGGAGCGTTTGACCAAACCATTTACTAAAAACCAGCCTACCGACGAAAGCATAGTGAAACACAGCATAGATAACCTTGTGCCTCCCATCTTTGACTACGTCGAATCGCAACTTCCAGAAGAAGGCTTCTTCTTTGGCGAACTGGGGCTAGCCGATATTGCAGTGGCAACGGCAATCATCAATGCCACCTATGCCGATTTTGAGGTGGATGCAAGTCGATGGCCCAAGTTAAGTGCGCATTTGAACAATGTGATGACACATCCGGTCTTGGTGAAGTGTATGCAAGCCGAAAAGCCGATGATTGAGGCGCTAAAAAACATGAAGAATCAACAAATGGCGCAAGAAGCTTAATAGCTAAACGAAGGAGATGCGCTTGCATTTCCTTCTATAAATACTTCTATCAAATCAAGTACCAATGTGGAGAACGTTATGACAACTGAACTGATATGCCTAACCTTGATCACCTTATTTACCGCACTGATGTGGCTACCTTACATGCTCAATATCGTCAGCGTTAGAGGTGTTTCGGATGCACTGGGTTACCCTAGTAACCCAGTAGCTGTTTCACATTGGGCAAGCCGAGTCGACCGAGCACACCGCAATGCAGTAGAGAATTTGGTTATTTTCGCTCCTCTCGTGCTTATTGCACATGTGGCAGGAATAAGTAACGAAACGACCGTCATGGCCGGCGTAGTCTACAGCTTTGCCCGTGTCGTACACTTTTTCACCCTCGTGCTCGCGGTGCCAGTGATCAAGTCCCTTAGCTTTATGGTCGGATCGGCATGCCAAATAGTTCTAGCGTTTGCTATCCTTATGGTGTGATACGACTAGGTCACCGCCAATCCAAAGCTCACAATACACAAAGGTACATAAAGATGAAAATCGTTCGAATATACATGGATAACTTTTTGAGCAACTATTGCCATCTAATTATCTGCGAAAAAACCAAAGAAGCGATCATTTTGGATCCGTTAGACGTAGACAAATGCCTAGCCGAGGCTGAACGACATTCAGCACGAATCACTACAATAATAAACACGCACGAACACTTTGACCACATTGAAGGTAACCCGGGCATCGTCGCTGCAACTGGAGCCAAAATACATGCCCATCAAAATGCCATGATCAGCATTCCCAATGTAGATATCGGTTTAAGCGCAGGGGATCTAATAGCGGCTGGGAAAGAGATTCGCCTTCGCGTTTTACATACGCCAGGCCACACTTCAGCGCATGTATGCCTGCTATCTGAACTGGGTGAGCCCGCTCTGTTTTGCGGGGATACTCTGTTTAACGCCAGTGCCGGTAACTGCCGCTATGGGGGAAATATCGATGATTTGTACCAGACGTTTATCGATCAACTAGCCAAACTTCCTGACGACACTCGCATATACCCGGGGCACGACTACATGGTGACCAATCTCAAATTCTCTCAGCAACAAGAACCAGGAAATAGACTTGCCGCCGAAATGTTAGCCGTAGCAGAAACACTAACACCCGACGACAGAACCGTAACTACTTTGGGCGTTGAAAAACGAATTAATCCCTTCTTTAGACTGAAGAATAAAGAAATTATCAGAAACTTGAAAAATGAATTTAACGCTCAAAAGACGGATCCAAAGTCAGTATTTATCGGGCTTAGAAGCCTGAGAGATAGGTGGTAACCCTGTAAGCCAAATGGTCTGTTGTATTGGGGTCGAATCAACGTGCCATAAGCCGACGTCATGACATTTGGTTCATCATGTTTTAAAACTGCCTTAGAGGTCGGCTTTGGTGAATGTTTGAGTGACGCTTTTGACCTGTGAGTTCAATTGGTCAATGCAACTCAACTTTATACGTCGCTGTAGGGAACTAGGATTCAGCATAGAGAAAATTAAGGAAATGCTTAAATTCATTGATGAGCCGGGGCATTATTCTGGCGAAGTGAAAGCAATGGCAATGCTTCAAGCAAGAGAGGTGCAGCAGAAAATTAAGAATTTGGAGCGCCTCAAATCGGCACTGAATAAAATGGCTGGTCAATGTAAAGGCGAAAATTATACTATTGATAATTGCCCAATTATTGATGCTCTTTATATTGAAAACAATCAAAAGGGAGTAGGTACGGTAATCTGATAAACGTACCTAACTATCCTCTTTTATTTTATTTTATTTTATTTTATTTTATTTTATTTTATTTTATTTTATTTTATTTTATAAATGGACATTGTGCAGAATACTTAAAATGCACAATGTAGAAAATTTGAAACCTACTGAGAAAATAGTAACGATTTGCAGTGAACGCTAGGGGAAGACTGGATACTGAAGCGGTCGTCTTTAAAAAGCGCATCAAGTCACCGTTTGCCTTTTCTCATAAACACCTCAGGTGAGTTACACGTTAACTCTTTTGAGTGTCTAGCAAAATTTTGGAAGTCCATTTTAGCATTAGAGCCGGAAACTTTAGGAGAGGCAATGGTTATCTACACTCGATAGTTGGGAACAAAAAAAGTCTATATTTGCGCTATAATAGAAGAGTTCGCTTAAATTCTACTATTTATTTATGAGTTACGCTGTTGAAATTAAATATACCGATTTTGAAGGCTTGAATTATGCATTCCTAAAATTTATATACATAAAATCAGATAGTTGAGAACCAATTGCCTAACTCCTTTTATTTTGTATAGGATATCTCATGAAAAAAGTTCTGTATATTCTGACAACTATTTTGATATTAACAGATATCTCCTACTCCGAAACAGCTCTCCAATTTACACAGATTATAGACACTCCTGATCAGGTTATCGGCGCTGAAATATTAAAGGCGGCTTATAAAAAACTGGAAATTCCTATTGAAATTGTGACAATGCCGGGAAAAAGAGCGCTGATAGAATCAAGCGAAGGAAGAGCCGACGGAGAGATTCACAGAATTTTTGAAATAGGAAATGAGTATCAGACTCTTGTACGGGTTCCCACACCGATTAATTACATCGAACCTTCTGTTTTTTCAAGAAAACTTAATTTCAATGTTGCCGGCTGCTCGGAGTTGAAAGATTATCACATCAGTATTGTTAGGGGCGTAAAGCATTCCGAGCTATGCACCGAAGGTATGAAGAATGTTTTTATAGCCAATAACAGCAGTAAAATGATGAAAATGCTTGATGCAGGAGGACCGGATATTATCATAACTGCACGAGTCAACGGATTGTTGCTGATAAAGAAAATGAACCTGAAATCAGTTTTTCCCCTGTCTCCGCCTCTGAGCCGTAGGTTGGTTTACCATTATCTTCATGAAAAGCATAAGAACATAGTACCTAAAATTAATAAAATATTTATTGAAATGAAAAAAAACGGGGAATTAAAAAGGTTAAGAGATAACACAATAAAAATAATGTTCAAAAGTGCTGAAAACAAATAGCTCTGCAATGTTACCGGTCGGGCATAATCAGTCTTTGTAGCGGATATATGGGGTGCGTCTTCAAACAAAACAACGGGGACTCTTGACTGCGATTGGCACTAGTAAGCCTCCTGGTGCCAATTGCAGGCACCATCTGATTAATTTATTTCGTCTGAAGAGTCAACTTTAATATCTTTGCTTGGTGAATATTAGATGACGGCTTTCAGTTTTATACCGTACATATCAAATAAATAGGTCAGTCGCCTTTTTCCTTGTTCGCTAATCAAAAGGTAATCAGTATGCACTTTTAACCTTTATCCATCTGTCCAAAATCTGAAAAAAATAAAGCGGGCATTCATGTAATCCCTACTCACATTAATGCTAGCACTCGCTCAGGAATGGCCCAGTACGCAGCCGCAATGCCAGCGAGTAGCCCCGATAAATGGCCCTCCCAGGACACACGTTTATATCGCTTAAACTTAGGTATCACATTACCAATAAAGCCGCCATAGAGCAGTGCTACTAAAATGGTGACCGTAATCGCCCAGACGGTTTGTGCGAGCAGTCCATTAGTGAGCAAATAGCCAAATTGACCAAATATCAACCCGCTAGCACCTGCATGCGCGCCTCTAGAGGCGAGTAACCATACGGCCAGCCCGCCAACCAACGTGATAAAAACGCTTACCGCAACAAAAGTCTGCTCGCCAAAACTAAGCAGTAAGATACTCAACACTAGCAATGGAATCATGTTCGCGAGCAGATGACCAAAGCCATTGTGAAGTACTGGAGCCAGAGTAATACCCACCAGACCGGAAGCGGTTCTTGGAACAATGCCCAAGCGTGACAGGCGCTGACCACTGAGAAAATTAAAGACCTGAACACTCCAGAGCAAAGCCAGCACACCAGCGATCAAAACCCGATGTTGGATGACCAGAGCCAAGGTCTGTTCAAGCGGCTGAAGAAACTCGTTCATGAAGATGCTGATGCCTTTCTATTGCGCAGTTGGTCATATTTTTTGTGTATAGTAGCTAGCATAGCCCATATCCGAAAGACGTTGATCACACAAATAAGTATCAACGGATATTAGTGATGCATATGCGTCAACTCGAACATTGCCAGGCTCACAATCCATTTCACGACCTGTGATACTAACGCAATACTTTCTAAGAGTCCTGCTCTTGAATAGCTCGGCCTGTAATGGATAGAATGTACTCCAAGGATTAGTTATCGTGAGTGAAATGAAACATAAGCCCTACCCTTTTTACGAATAATCAAGGATTGATGATGAACAATATAAATAAGAAAGAATTGGCTAAGAAAAAAACCAAAAAGCTTTCATTTGAGCCGGTCTTTCATCGTCGGGTCTCACAGGAAAAATACATGCGCTTACCGCTAAGGGCGACAAAAGGCGCGAGTATAGAGGCTCTTAAATCAATTCTGTCTGAGCGAGGTAAGATATTAGCCCAAGACTTTAGCGTTGAGGATATCGATATAGGGTAAGAGATATTCCACTATTTATGATATTCCGATTTTAATTTGTTTATCAGTAAACTGTGAAAGTCGCGCATACCGTTCTCAGGAGAGTGATGTAGTATAACAACGTTATGTATCCCTGTTACCCAAAAATAATAGAGGTTCTTCATGAGTGCCAAAAAGAAGATGATTCGTCAGAAATTTCGCGATGCTGTATTAAAAAGAGACAAAAATAAATGTGTAATTTGCAAGAAAACTGAGAATATAGACGTCCATCATATAACTGATAGATCTCTGATGCCTTGTGGTGGTTATGTAAAAGAAAATGGAATTTCACTGTGTTTAGAGCACTTTGCGATCGCTGAGATGCACCATCAAAGTGATGGAGAAACATGTGAAGAAGGCTTTCACCCTAAGCAGTTATACAACAAAATTGGTTCGAGTTACGAGAAAGCTCTAGAAACATCTAGGAAATTAGAACGCTACGAATGAAAATAACTTTACTCATCGTTAGGTACTAATTGGCGAGAGTTTTAGTGAAAAAATCAAGACGCCAAAACCATAAATGTGAATATCCTAGGGATATCAAATTTTTTGTGAATCAGTGAATAAAATTGAATTATCTTGTAAAATAAAGTTTTATTCAAGGGTGTCTTGGTTTGCAACTAGTAAGCCTTTTTGTGCCAATTGCAAACATATAAAGGTTAAAACTTTACATATTAAAAGCTAATTATAAAATGGATAATTGATGATTTTAAAGTGACTGCTATAACTTCCAATGCAGCCACTAGTACCGTTAATCATTAAAATTCAGGAAAAAGGCTTTGACTCCTTTAATTTGTTATTCTTGAACTGCGATGGCAGCCATTTTCATAATGCTTTCAAATGATCCTGCGCCCGCAATAAATAAACCATTGTGACAGAACATGGCATCATCAAGACCCGTCACTTCTTTAAGCGCTTGATCAGATAGGCCAGCCCATGGTTTAGGCAACGACTTTCTGTCTTCGAATGATCCAAGTTCAACAGGTACTGTTTGAATTCTCCATGGACCTGAACCAGAGGGGAAAACGACAAATAGTGCCTTTTCAGATAAACTATGAACTGTTCTTTTCCAAGGGGTATATTGCTCTAATACAATCACTCTTGGGTCTTCTGCATTCGCAACCGCTTTAGCCACAATTTCTTTTGCACTAATGCCACCGTTAGAAGAGGCAATAAATCGTGTTAACACGCGCGATGCGAAGGTAACCGCCTCATCAAAACAGGCATCAAAATTGCCTTCTTCTTGCCAAGTCGGGTTAAACACTGAAATTGTGTGGCTAAGGCTAATACCTTTAGAAACCCCTTCGACATGACCACAATCGACGGCGTCAATCGTTGATACTAGACCAGAATCAACAGAATTTGCGACGTCTTGGTTACCTTGACATATTTCTAAGCCGTATTTTTTCCAAATCAAACCAAATGAGGAGTATGGAATTCCATTTTCGCGCTCACCTGCACCACCACGCTGATGATGATCAAAACGGCCTGCATCAGGATCATATTCACCCCCTACATCAAGTACAATATCAGCCTTACCGATCAGCTCTAAATCACGCGTACGTATGAGCTTAAAAGAAGGGTAAATACACTTAAGTGCCGCGACACTGAAAACATCATCTGCGTGAAAATTACCGTTATGAGTTGCTATCGTTACTTCATTCATTTGTTGGGTGTCGTATTAGAAAGGGATAAGAAGATGCCGCTAGTGAAACATTATCATTTTGGCTTATTTAATCAGTAAAATTATCTGGGGGGGATTCTATACGAAGACGGCTAACAAAAATAGCTGATTACAAAACATGCAGGCGCGGGTCACCCAAAAACGCCAACCAAATCCCTCTCAAGATGTAACTTAAGGCCATTCGGCTTTATCTCATAAAATTTAGTTTCAAGTAACTAAGCAAACATTATATTTCTCTGCTATATATTTAATGGTATTACTGCTAAATTAATTTTTTACAACTTTTTTTAGGGTGAGTAAATGAGTATAAAGCGCTCTTTTTATTTCTTTCTCTCGCTATTCATATCCTTTGCTTTTGTCTTTTTCTTAACTGGTTTCAATGAAGAGGCATTCTCTTCTGAAAAGGTAGTTTTCTACCTAGAAGACGAACCAATTTATACATCCAGCAATAGCAATTCTCCAGGTTTTTTGATGGAAGTTGTAATGGAAATGACAAAATACATGCGTATTTCGCCTAAAATTGAATTTCTTCCCTGGAAAAGAGCCCAGCTAATGACAATAAATACACCCAATGCTGTTATTTTTCCCTTAACGAGAAGTCAATCGAGAGAAAAAAGTTACCGTTGGTTGTGTAAAATATTCGATGTGCCTGTAATGTTTATTAATAAAGAGGGTGATGCACCCATTAATACAATTGAACAAGCCAAAGAGATAAGAGGTATTGGTGTCATTCGTGGTACACCGCAGGAAGAGTTTTTAATTAAAAGTGGTGTACCTCATATTACTATGACGGGCAAAGAAATCTATTCTAAGCTTGCAGCAAACCGTATAGCTGCAGTTTTTACAGCTAAACCAGAAGCGATATTCGGATGGAAAAAAGGGAATTATAAAGAATTACTTCAATTTGGGAATGAGTTTCAAACACTACCATTATGGATTGCAACAAGTAAATTATCAGACCAGGTAATTACTGATAAATGGAATAAAGCATTAATTCAGGTGAAAGATTCAGGTTTTTTTGACCAAATGCAAGTGAAGTATTTTGGAAGTCAAAAATAATTTTTATTTTGCCTACACTTGTTATATTTTTTTATGACTACCATCACACATTGGTTGTGATGAGGTAGCCTTACAACCGCAGAAGAATACCTTCTTTGATTCAATTGCTTCATACTTCACTGGTGTGAATTCTGTGCCTTTATGGGATCCATCACAAAATGGTTGTGATTTGCTTTCCCCACAGGCACACCAAAAATAGGATTTACCAGATTCAACTTCTATTGCATAAGGCGTATCAGATGCTCTTGTTGGCTCACTCATTTTTTCATACCCTTAATTAATAAAATATAACTCCCAGCGCAAATTTACGGAGCCTTATACTTCAATTGGTTAAATGTTCTATCTTGATGCTCGATCATATTCAAACAATTTTATTTCTGCTATCAGTAAAAGGCTCATCAAGCTTATATTTTCAGAAAGAAATTTACTCTTCACTTGCTCAATTCCTGATTGAATTCGAGCACGTAAAGTATCAATTTCACTATTATTCAACTCAACACCTAATGAAGCATCAAACTCGTATTTACTTAGTTTTGCGTGTTCTTCTAAAAGTTCATTTTGACGGCGACCGAAAATTCAACAAGACCCTCGTCTGCTCCTAGCTCCTTAAGCCACATGCCTACATCATTTATATTATTTTTCAATTCAGAATTAAACTTTGAAAAATCAATAATTTTTGCCATATATTTCCCAATGACATTGGTCTTATCCACGAAAATTAGTCATTTTCAGTTAAGTCTATTTGTTAGCAACAACCAGTTCACGATTTTCAATGTATGTATACTGCCGCCAGCGATAGGAAGGAATATTACCGTCCTCTATTAAAGAATCCAGTGCCTCCTTAGGGATTCCTCTAACTTCTGTGTAATCCTCCAATAAGATAGGATTATCAATGTGGAAGCTTGCTTCTTGAAGACCTATTGTTCTTGCTTCCTCTAACGTTGCCTTTCTACTCAACATTCTTAATAGTATCCATGCAACTAGAATAACAATAAAAAGGATTAACAGTTTTATCATTTCAAACTCTCTTCTTTCTAGTAAATCTGGTCATGATCGACTATTTGTAGATATTGAATTTCCATGATTTAACATTAGATTAATGTTCATTGTTGAAGACCGCCACGAGCCTGCCATTTACGTCAAACAGCATAAACGACAAAGGCATTATTAGAAATACAGCCATTTGAAACATGCCCTAGTATTGTAGACCCCTTATAGAAGTATAAAAAGGTTTGCATTTACTTAGGAGTAAAAGCCTTCTTTTACTTAAGAATATAGTGTTGCGTTGACCAGTTGAACCCACCCTCTTAAATTAGCGTCTATATATGTCTATGTAATTCCAAAGAAACTAAGCAAGGGTAGGTACGCTTAAACTGTAAGCCAAGGTCATACTTTAAACTGGTTAAATATTGATCTATTTTAGTTTTGGAGTATAATTAACTTAGTGGAACAGGGCATAGACATGATGATAAATGTCTGTTGAATAAAGAGTGTTTCGCTGGGGCATAACAGCAAATGCCTCGTAAAATGGAAGGTCGTCTATTTTTGATGGCCTTTTTTTTGTTATCCCCCCTATAAACATACATAACCCCCATAGAGCCAAGCGACTGGATCTCGCACTAACAATCCTCTTCGTGCCATTTATAGTCTGACATCAGGTGGCTTAGGATCTACCTTGTATTTAATCAGCTTAGGCAACAATAAATTACGTTATTTTGAAGACTACTTTGCTCTGAATAGCTGACAATTCTTTCATGGTAAATTTACAAGAATAATGCCTAATTTAGCCATATGTTTAAGTCCTCAAGCCCTCTTTTTTTCCATATCTCTTCTAAGATACCCTGCTCCTCTAATAGACTTAACCAATGATTTAACTTTTCTGGATTAACTTGGTAGTTTTTCCTGGTTAAGATTGTATGTCCATATTGGTGATCTAGCTTTTCTGAGATAAGTATCTTTTTAGATAATCTTTGGTGTTGTTTTAAGTAAGGTAAAATAAAAGAAAGCGAAATAATTGCGATATCGCCGCGCCCACGTTCGAGCAAACTAATTACACTTAAACTGGATTTTCCCAATATTAGGTTGTAATTCTCTTCTAGAAATTTTGGATCATTGTTAAAGTTCGCAAAACCATAATGGTAGCCTTTAATTCCGATTAATATTTTACTAGGAAAATCAGCAAAAAAACTTTGATCTCTACCTTCTTTTTTTAGTGCAATGTAGGTATCACCACCTCTTAAGAATACCTTACTGGTAACTACATCCAGATCTTGCCATCCCCACATTTTGTCTTCAAAAAAAATAAGATCAAACCGTTTTGCTTGAAAAGCTTTATATCTAGTATCTGCCAAAGTCGTAACGAAAATAAAATTAAAATCTTTTTGCACCTTGTTCAGTGCCGCAATTAAATCAATAGTAACGCCATCATAATTGCCGTCGGACGTCCTTTGAACAAAGGGAGCGAACTCATACCCCCCCACAACGACAGTTTCTGCTGATTCACAAACTGAGATAAAAGCTAGCGAGAGTAATAAGGCAGTTAACGCAACTTTATGTTTGATAAACATAACAAATCCTTATTTACCTTTTCTTTAGTAAAATAGACCTATTTGTAGCTGATGGCCAGTTTTTGATCGCTATAAACAAATATAAAGGGTAACTGTGAACAGTGACGTATCCGATTGTTTCCGTCCTGTAATTAGAAGCGTGAATTTGGCAAATTAACAGTCCATTCCAGTCCTATATGCTCGCTTCTTGAAGGTGCCATATATAGCTGACATATCGCGATAAGCGTTCTTGCTTAGTAATAGTCGACTTTAACATCTTGGGTTGGTGGTTTTGTGATGCCTGGTTTGTTACGAAGGCAGACGTCGGATAACCCTAAAACCAACAAGAGACATTTCAAAACAGCACATGATGTCGGCAATGGGTCGTTATCTGCCCTTTTAAGAAGGGCAGAGTTAGGCCGTAATTTAAAATAAAAACCACCAATTCGAAGATCTCACGCATTATAAGTACTAGATGCAGTCGCTCCGCCCTTGCCCGTCCAGTCGGTATGAGAAAACTCGCCTCTGGGTTTATCTTTTCGCTCGTAGGTATGTGCTCCAAAATAATCTCGTTGGGCCTGTAATAAATTTGCTGGTAAGTTACCTGTCGTAAAGGCGTCAAAAAATGATAAGCCGGATGCGGTACACGGCATAGGAAGTCCGATTTCGAAGGTTTTAGACAGAATTTTTCGCCAAGCTGGCGTACAGCGAATTAGGAGGTTTTTAAAATATTCATCCATACCCAAGAACACCAAGTCAGGGTTCGACTGGAAGGCCTCACTAATATTCGCTAAAAAAGTACTACGAATAATACAGCCACCTCGCCACATCAAGGCAACATTGCCATAATTAAGCTGCCAATTACGTTCATCCGAGATGCGTTTCATCAACATAAAACCTTGCGCATAAGAAATAACTTTAGCCGCCAATAAAGACTGACGTAGCGCCTCAAGCCATTCAGCTCGATTACCGGATAATGGTACGACCTGTTTTCCAAACAACACCTCGGCCTGTTGTCGCTCCGCCTTAAAACCAGACAAATAGCGCGCATAGACCGACTCGCTAATTAGCGTTAACGGTACCCCGGCCTCGAGCGCGTTAACGCCGGTTAATTTGCCTGTCCCTTTTTGTCCCGCCACATCAAGAATATCCTCAAGCAAAGGCTTTCCCTCTTCTTTATACGCGAGAATATTTGCGGTAATTTCTACCA
>Ga0209290_1000715_pt1 | contig 21029 bp, 16 predicted proteins | sample EN1Hudsemesocosm_2_FD_184632 | JGI IMG/M metagenome (GOLD analysis project Ga0209290, IMG submission 184632) | Methane-oxidizing microbial communities from mesocosms in the Hudson Canyon - EN10B Hudson Canyon (SPAdes) (version 2) | ecosystem: Environmental > Aquatic > Marine > Cold seeps... | reverse complement strand
TTAACTGTAGTAGACTAAGTTGTAGGCTAAGTACCCAGCTAAACCTATACTTACTATAGTTAAGATCTCAAAAAAGATAGTTAAGACTTTATAAAGATAGTTAAGACTTTATAAAGATAGTTAAGACCTTAAAAAGATAGCTGAGACCTTAAAAACTAAAATCAAAGATGCTCAAGCTCACTCTCATCAAACCAAGCCTCATCTTCATCTTCATGATCCTCTAATGCCAAACCCTCACTCATAAGCCGAATAAACAAACAGCAATCAATCACATCACTCTTAAGCACACCAGCAGACCAGAGACTTACCTGAAAAAAACGCACTACTTTTTCAGCATCAAATTGCATTTCTTTCCTAGCTTCCGCATCCAAACACTTCAAAGGTATACCCATTTGAAGGGAGCAGCCATGATCAACGAGCTTATTTTTCAAGCGACCAAGAAAACGATTAGCCAGCTCAAGATTCCAGTCCTCCTGAAACTGCTCAGTAGAAAGACTCAAATCTTCAACTACAGGCATGGTTTCCGTCAATAAAGCTCTAGGTGAAGTTAGAAAAAGCTTCACACTCAAATCCTCGGAAGCAGCTTCAATATAGCTTGTCACCAGTTTTGAATCATTTTGGCGCTCAGTAGAAATAGACGTGCCATCTACACTTTTGATATCACAACCCATACTCTCAAACTGAGAAATACACGCTGAGTCAAACAACTCGATAATCCTTGGGATAACCTGATCCGTTTCCACTAAACCTCCTTAATAGAGCACATGAACTTAAGAAAATACACCAAATAGACCTGACCTTCTATTATTAATAGAAGAAAGGAAATTATTTAATTATAGCTGCCATATTAAAAAACGCTTCACTATATTCACAAGCATTTTTAAACACAACAAGGTAGAATTCACCCAACTTTATTCTCGAACGAACATTTCTGATTATGAAAAAAAATTCTGATACCCGCGTGATTGTCGGCATGTCCGGCGGCGTTGACTCATCTGTTTCAGCCCTTTTACTTCAGCAACAAGGCTATCTTGTCGAAGGCCTCTTCATGAAGAACTGGGATGAAGATGACGGCACAGAATATTGCACAGCAATTGAAGACTTAAACGATGCTCAGGCAGTATGCGACAAACTAAAAATCAAACTACACACCGCCAACTTTGCCGCAGAGTATTGGGACAATGTCTTTGAGCACTTTTTAGTGGAATATCGTTCAGGGCGAACACCAAACCCTGACATTCTGTGCAATAAAGAAATTAAATTCAAAGCTTTTTTAGACTACGCGACAACCCTGGGGGCTGATTATATCGCTACCGGTCACTACGTCAGACGAATGAATGAAAACAACCAGACTTATCTATTAAAAGGCCTGGATGACAACAAGGATCAAAGCTATTTCCTGCACGCAGTTCACCAAAGTAAATTATCTAAAACACTCTTCCCTGTGGGGGAGTTAGAAAAACCAGCCGTACGCAAATTAGCTGAAGAGCATGAGCTAATCACTCACAATAAAAAAGACAGCACTGGCATTTGCTTCATTGGCGAGCGTAAATTTTCAGATTTCCTGAAACAGTACCTCCCAGCCCAGCCAGGCAATATCGAAACAGACACTGGTGATATTATTGGTCGTCACAATGGTCTAATGTACCACACTATAGGTCAACGCCAAGGTCTAGGCATTGGCGGCCTGAAAAACTATGATGAGTCTCCCTGGTATGTTGCACAAAAAGACCTGGATAGAAATATACTAGTTGTTGTTCAGGGCACCAAACACCCATTATTATACAGTCAAAATCTAAGCACTCTGGAAGTTGACTGGATCAACCAACCCCCTGAAAAGCTTCCTTTCGATTGCAAGGCTAAAGTTCGTTACCGCCAAGCCGATCAGAACTGCACAATTGAAAGTAAAACTAAAAATGGCTATATCGTCCGTTTTGACGAACCACAACGCGCTGTCACCCCTGGTCAGTCAGTCGCATTTTATCAAGATGACCGTTGCCTCGGCGGCGCGATTATTGAAGCAACAGACGTCATTTTAACAGACACAGCATTAACAGACACAGCATTAACAGACACAGCATTAACAGACTTAGATTTAGCTAACATCAAAACGGCCAGCAAAGAAAAATGAATAAAACTCAACAACAAGTAATCGCTTTAGCTGGCTTATTTCAAGCTATGGAAGAGATCGACACACTCGCTCAAACAGGGCAGTCAAATCAAGCAACGCTTGAGACCGCCCTAAAGAGTTTATTCATAACAAATCCCGAAACAACTCTCAGCGTGTACGGTAACTTGTCTCAGCTATCAAAAGGACTCAAACAAGTTCACAAGCTATTGGAGCAAGTAGATAATACCAAGCGCTTAAACTCTGTCCGCTACGCACTTGCCATTATTCATCTTGAGAGCAAATTAAAAAAAGCTACCCCAATGCTAAATGAGTTAGCCAAGCGACTCGAACGCGCAGAGAATCAAACCCAGCATTTTGGTCTTTTACATGAGAATGTAATAGCAAGCATTGCCTCCATTTATACCGATACTATCAGCACCTTCAAGCTTCGCGTTCAAATATCCGGCCAAGAAAGCCACCTCACAATAGAGCATAATGCAGCTAAAGTTCGTGCCTTATTACTTTCAGGGATCCGTGCAGCCATGCTTTGGCGACAACTTGGCGGCCATCGTTGGCATTTCATTTTCAAGCGCAAAACACTCGCCAAAGAATGCACTCACCTGCTTAACCAGATCAACCTCCACTAAGTAAACTATCACCCTAAAGCTCTAACTTTTCTACCTAAAAATAACGGGAAAAGTCACTTGCATATTCAAAAAACGCCCCTAGAATAAGAGCCTTATAATTACCCCCCTGTCAGTTGAAATAAACCCACTCGGTAAACTTCACACTTCGCAGCATCTTTTTTAAGGAATTGTTTTGTTTAGTAATCTCCGTTTTGAATACAAACTCTGGCTACTTTTATTTATCGTTATGTCGAGCGTTCTATGCCTACAGGTTTTTGATCGTTTTAGTGAACGAGAGAATTTGCTTGAAAGCCGCCATAAAGAAATTCAACACCTCGTTGAAAATACGATATCACTAACCAAATCTTTCTATGAAAGACGCGGAATACTTGGTGATGATGAAGCAAAAAAACAGGCCATAAATGCAATAAGGCAACTCCGCTATGATGATGGCAAAGGTTATTTCTGGATCAATGATTACAATGCCAAAATCATCATGCACCCTATCAAGCCAGCATTAAACGGTAAAGACATGTCCACTTTTGAAGACCCGAATGGCAAACGTTTGTTTTCAGAGTTCGCTAAAACCGTTCGTACTTCTGAAAAAGGCCTTGTAGACTATTTTTGGAGCAAGCCTGGAAAAGACGCCCCAGTTGCAAAAAGCTCTTACGTTCAAGGCTTTAAACCCTGGAATTTCATCATTGGCACAGGCGTCTACATTGATGATATAAATGCAGCCTTTTGGTCTAAATCAAGAACATCTATCCTGTCTTTATTCGCCATACTGGTCACGGTTGTCTTGATTGCACGCGCGATGACCGTCGACATGGTCAGACCTCTGAACAAGATTGTTCAAACAATGAAAGAAGCTGCAAAGGGTGATTTCACCAAAGCCATAGAGCTTACTGAACGCCGTGATGAAATCGGCGCGTTAGTTCGATCTTTCACTCGCCTGCAATCCTCCTTTAAAGACTTAGTGAATCACAGTATCCATAGCTCCAGTCAACTGTCTGAGTCAACAGACATCATGACCGAAATAACATTCACTACTACCAAAGGCGTCAATCAACAACATACCGAAACAGAACTCCTTGCATCCGCTATCGAAGAGCTTGCTACAACGATTCAGGAAGTTGCTAACAATGCAAACGAGACATCCAAACTAACCCAGGAAACAAATAAACAAATTGATCTAGGAAACGAGATGATGGCGAACACAATCAGCGCCATCAACAGTGTTTCCGACGACATGAGCCAGGCAAGCATTGTCATTGCTCAACTGGAATCTGACGTCAAGCAAATTGACTCTATACTCGGCGTCATCAGGAACATCTCCGAGCAAACAAATCTACTCGCACTCAATGCTGCAATTGAAGCAGCTCGTGCAGGTGAAACGGGCCGAGGTTTTGCTGTTGTTGCCGATGAAGTCAGATCCCTGGCACAACGTACGCATGAGTCTACTGAAGAAATTCAAAGTATGACAGAAGCCCTACAATCAGCCGCTTCAAATGCCGTAAAAGTTATGCAGGAAGGTAAAATCCACACTCAGATCTGCGTTGAGAATGCCCATACCACAGGCGAGTGCCTATCTTTAGCTGGTGAAAGGGTAGCCGAAGTCAGTGATCGAAACAACCAAATCGCGGCAACGGTTGAACAACAGGGCATTGTCGCCAATGAAGTCAGTAAAAACGTCCTCTCGATAAAAGACGTAGCACAAGAAACCTTTGATGGGTCAAACACCCTATCAGACAGAAGCCAAAAACTAAAACAACTAACCAATGCGACGCAAAACTTACTCTCAAAATATAAAGTTTAAATTCAGCTCCTCTATCTATAGCGGCCACCTGTCGAAAGGGGCTGCTCGACCACTGAGTCAAGGTAATACTGATTAACGCTTACTTCGCCTTACCCCCGTTCCCAAAACGCTCTTGATCGTTTGCCAATCAAATCGCATCATAATGGGAAGCGATACACCTTCAGCCCAGTTTGGATTCAAACCTTCATAAACCCGTCGCAATTCTTGCACACTATCACTGGCAGGCCGATCCTCTCCAACAGGCACATTCTGGTTAACTATCAGCTTACGACTATCATCCCAATCTCCCCCACTTTGCTCTAGCACGAAAGCCTCTAATACGCGCAGCTCCCAGCCAGGAGTAGAGCCCTGTTGAAGCGTCATGACCCGACCAAAAGTACGACTCAAGGAAACATAACTTGTGGGAAAGGAAAACGCGACAAAGTAGAGCTGTAAAAAACCAAAACGCCAAATAATGCCCGGCAGCAGCTTCCATGCAGAGGAAGGGATGGTAGGATGCCCTCTAAACTCCGGCCTGACATAGTAATATTTTGAATGAATGAGCAGGGCTTTTTTTCCGTCATAGTGAACTGGGTTAAAAGAAAAAGTATAGTAGCCCTGAAGCCCACCTTTAAGGTCACGAAAAACAATCAGCAAGGTATTTTCTTTTCGACATATTGAAAAGAACTTCCGCCAGTCGTCTTCTTTAGATAGCGTTAGCTTCAAGAAATCTAACCTTAAGCCCCACATATCCTTAATAAGCGCTTCACTCGCCTCGCGCCCCTCTATAATCTCTGCCTTCAAAGCCTTTCTTTTATTCCGTTTGAATAACATATATACCCTCTGATTAACTCTTTTCCCATCCGCTATATGGCATGTTATAGCTTGACTACAAGCAAGAAAATAGTCATAAATGACAATAAGCACGCGAATAACGCATAAAATAAACCAACAAACACGTCCCCAATGAAGGAGATAAAGATGATCAATACTGTATTAGTATTAGCCGAAGGCTGCTCATCCACTAGTGTCTCGGCAACCATGGAAGGACTAGAATGTGCAAATACCCTGCACTCTCTCAGACAAAAGTCATTTGAACCCTTATTCAAGGTCACTACCGTTTCAGCGGAGGGCAACAGCGTTAACTGTTCAGGCGGCCTTTCAATTTCGCCCCACAAGAAAGCTCAGGACATAAAGTCAGCTGATTTAATTATCATTCCAGGCTATCTATTTCAAATCCTGCCAGCCCTACCCAATCTAAGCCCCCTGTTCCCCTGGCTGATTGAAGCCCACCAAAAAGGGACGACTTTAGCCGCGATGTGTACAGGTGCCTTTGTACTCGCTGAGGCAGGCCTGCTCAATAATAAGATTGCGACCACCCACTGGTACTTTGCTGAAAATTTCAGTCATCGTTACCCTAGCGTCAACTTACAAATAAACAGCATTGTGACAGATGATCAGAACATCCTGTGTTCAGGCGGCGCCTCAGCGGGCAATGACCTGCTGTTACACATTATTCGTAAATTCGCTTCCGCCGAGCTAGCGTCAGAGTGCTCTAAAAAATTACTCATTGACAGTAGCCGTAACGAACAAAGGCCTTACATCAATCAACAATTTGTTCGACGCCACAAAGACCTACAAATATATAAAGTACAAAACTGGCTAGGTGAGCATTATCAACAGCCTTTGTCCTTAGAGACGCTTGCAGCCCAATTTGGCTTTGGAACCCGTAATTTTATTCGCCGCTTTAAGGAGGCCACCCAACAGACTCCTGTCCAATACCTACAAGCATTACGCTTGGAAAAAGCAAAATTCTTATTGGAAAGCACAAAACAAACGATTGAGACGATTACTTATGATGTCGGCTACGAAGACAGTAATTCTTTTAGTCGCTTATTTAAGGATAGGGTCGGCATCCCCCCCAGCGCTTACCGAAAGAAATTTCAGGTTCAAGCCCCCTAATGACATAGATCAGAGACGAACTTAAAACAATGAATATAATCCTAATAAACATAACAAGAAACTTACCTCGTCAGGACGCTTACTCATGAAAATAAAACTACTTAGCCTATTACTGACCTGCCTATCCGTCACGCCGTTACTGGCCTGGGAACTAGAACATGACGATGAAGGCATAAAAATCTACACCCAAGAAATTGAAGGCTCTTCTTTTAGAGCGTTTAGAGGTGAAACCACTGTAAAATCCACATTAAAAAACTTGGTTGCACATCATACTGACATAGAGCAAATGAAAAGCTGGCTGCAAGATTGTGCCGAAAGCGAGCTCATCCAAAAAGTTTCAAACAATGATTTTTACATTTATCAACGCACCTCTGCCCCCTGGCCAGTCAGTGACAGAGATTACGTACTTCACTCAAAACTAGACCAAGACCCACACACCTTTGTTGTTACGATGAAGTTTGAAGCCAGCACACAATTTTCAAGATCTGATGAAGATTGCGTCCCAGTCACTAAACTAACCGGCTTCTGGCGCTTTACACCAAAACTAGACGGCACTATTTATATTGAATATGAAACACATGCCGACCCAAGCGGTGATTTACCGGCTTGGCTAGCAAACAGTTTTGTTGTAGACCAGCCTCTCGGCAGTCTTGAAAAACTCCGTAAACGCGTTGAAGAAAACACCTATGAATTACCAAAAGAAATGCAATTCATAAAGGAACCTAGACAGAAACACACTATCCAATAGGTGGAACAAACCAATGCTCGCGTACGCTGAACCAGTAGACATACAAACTAAGTTATTGTAATTATTAAATATAACAATTACTCATGTTATATAATATCTCATAAGATCACACTAACCTCATTAACCACAGACATTCGAGTGTTGACTCGTGACCAGCGGTCATGATTAAATCACCCCAAGTTATTTAGATCGCTAGGACTTTACACCTACACCCTACATGTCATCTGAATACAAAATATCAAGGCCTATAGAGTTGTGCTTGAGCCGACCCCAATCGGTTTGGGCACGACTCTTTTTTTATTACCCAAAGGTCCCGCTATGCTTAAAATGAAATCCAAATGTGAACGCTGCTCATCTAAGTTAGCTCTCACCTCAGAAGCCTACATATGCTCTTACGAGTGCACCTTTTGCCAAACATGCAGCGATAACATGTCTTACATTTGCCCCAACTGCGATGGAGAGCTACTAAAGCGCCCCACTCGTACCAAAGGCCTTATCGATGTCGCTACATCACAAGTTAAGCAAAAACTGTTTGGCAAATAACGCCTATACTTAAATAAAATTCAAGCCTTATCAGCTACAGCCTGAGCGACTTCAGATTAGGTCTGAGCTACTTTCGATAAAGGATATAAAAGGTAAAAAGCATGAAGGTAAATCTGCTAACTGCGATATTGGGCCTGGGCTTTGCTTTCGTCGGAGCCTTCGCTTTTTTCTTACCAGAACACTTCTTTAACCTTTTACCTGCCTACTACGGCAACTTCAATAGTCATTTTGTGAAAGATGCCGGCATTGCATTTCTGTCCTCCGGGTTATTATTACTCCTGTCTCTCAAAATAGCCCAATGGCGACTCCCTTTAACATTAGGCGGCGCGCTATTCATTACCTTACATGGCCTGTTTCATATACAAATGCTAATAGCTGGCATGGCGCCTACTTGGTTAGATTTTGCCACCGAAAGCATAGTCATTATCAGTCCGGCAATATTAACCGCCCTTCTATTTATTCTGAGATTAAAAGAAAAGTCATCCTGAGGCTAAACGAAAAACCCTAGCTTTCGCGACTCACCCTTACCATCACGACAGCCATCCTGGCATTAAAATAGCGTAAACTTCCCTAAAATCACCCTTGAATAGAAATTCACACTTTACAAACCAAGCGCTTGCTTGGTATCTTGTTTCTAGTGTAAAAACAGGAATAAGCTCATGACACCAAAAAGTACTCAAAACGACTCTCAAAAAAGCATCCGAATTGGTTGTGCCTCAGCCTTCTGGGGAGACACTGAAACCGCAGCCGCTCAACTGGTCAGCAAGGGAAACATCGACTACCTGGTATTTGATTATTTAGCCGAGATCACCATGTCGATCATGGCAGGCCAGAAAATGAAAAATCCTGAGGCCGGTTTCGCAGCTGACTTTGTAAAAACCGTCATGGGGCCGCTCCTTAGCGAAATCAAAAATAAAGGCATTAAAGTCATCAGCAATGCTGGCGGCGTAAATCCACAAGCGTGTGTGCGCGCATTAAAAGCGCTCGCCGAAGACGCGGGGATAGAACTCAATATCGCCTTAGTAGAAGGTGATAACCTATTAGCTAAAAAGAACCAATATGCAGCCGAAGGCATAAAAGAAATGTTTACCGGCGCAGATATGCCGCCGATGTTTCTCAGCATGAATGCTTATTTGGGTGCTCCAGGTGTCAGTGCGGCCTTAGATGCTGGCGCAGACATTATTGTGACTGGCCGTGTGGTTGATAGTGCCGTCGTACTGGGCGCGATGGTTCACGAATTTTCTTGGGCATGGGATGATTACAATAAACTGGCCCAAGGGAGTTTAGCAGGACACATAATTGAATGTGGAGCACACTGCACTGGTGGCAACTTTACAGACTGGGAACTCGTGAAAGACGGTTTTGATGACATGGGATTCCCCATTGTCGAAATCAAATCCGACGCCTCTTTCTTTGTTACGAAACCTGAAGGTACAGGTGGTTTAGTCTCACAAGCGACGGTAGCAGAACAATTAGTTTACGAAATAGGCAATCCAAACGCTTATATGTTGCCCGATGTTGTGTGTGATTTCACCCAAGTCACACTTAGCCAAGAAGCGGATAATGTCGTATCCATCGCAGGTGCAAAGGGGCAAGCACCAACAGATAGCTACAAAGTTTCAGCGACTTGGCCAGATGGATTCAAATGCACCGTCACCTTCTTACTGGCAGGCATTAACGCTAAAGCTAAAGCACAAGCTGTTGCCGATGCAATTATAAAAAAGACCAGTCGCATGATCGAAGAGAAAGGTTTCAAGCCCTATTCTGAGGTCGATATTGAGCTACTCGGCACCGAGACAACTTACGGGCAACAGTCATCAGCTGATAAATGCCGCGAAGTCGTGGTCAAAATATCGGTTGCCTGCCCAGACAAAAAATCACTGGTATTGTTCTCCAAAGAAATTGCACAAGCGGCAACCGCTATGGCGCCGGGCATAACCGGCATCGTCGGTGGTCGTCCAACAGTATGGCCGAAGATTCGCTTATTCTCATGCCTTGTCCCTAAAGAAGGTATCGGGGTATCGGTCAAAATAGACGAGCAGAACGTCCCTGTTTCACTCACAACTCAGGGTGGTTTTAATGAAAAAATGCCGACCCGACCTCCTGCTAAAGACTTACCTGCATGCACAGCTAGCGTACCCTTAATAAAACTCGCCTATGCCCGCAGCGGTGACAAAGGCAACCACTCGAACATCGGCGTTATTGCCCGCACACCTGAGTTTCTACCCTTTATTCGCGCAGCACTAAGTGAAGAAGTTGTCGCGAACTTCATGGGCCACACACTTGACCTGGAAACAGGAAAAGTCAGTGCATGGGATCTACCAGGTATCAATGCCATTAACTTCTTGCTGGAAAATAGCTTAGGCGGTGGCGGTGTGGCAAGTTTACGCATCGACCCACAAGGAAAGGCGTTTGCCCAACAACTCTTGGAAATACAGATCCCTGTTACCCAAGAAATTGCCACTAAGTTGTGATCGAATCAAAAACTTTGAGCAAATTAAAAATACCGAACAACAAGGTAAAACAGATGAAACACCCTTATCAATCTATCTTTCGAAATGACCTCTATCATGACAAAGTCGTCATCGTAACAGGTGGCGGCAGTGGCATTGGTCGCTGTACGGCACATGAGTTAGCCGGCTTAGGGGCTCATGTGATTATTATTGGTCGAAAACAGGAAAAGCTCGATACTGTCGTAGCAGAAATTATTGAAGACGGTGGCAGCGCAGAAGGCTTCTCATGTGACATACGAGAAGAAGATATCGTTAAAGCAACCATCAAAGAAATCGTACAAAAACACCCCATCATTTCAGGCTTGGTGAATAACGCTGGCGGTCAATTTCCTGCACCGCTCACAGGCATTAACCAAAAAGGTTGGGAAACTGTAGTTCGCACGAATCTCACGGGAGGCTTTCTCATGGCAAAAGAAGTATACCTCCAGAGCATGAGTAAGCACGGCGGCTCTATCGTTAATATCGTCGCTGATATGTGGGGCGGCATGCCAGGCATGGGTCATTCCGGTGCAGCACGTGCAGGCATGGTCAATTTTACCCAAACAGCGGCCGTAGAATGGGCCGCCTCAGGTGTGCGCGTCAACGCGGTGGCACCGGGCTGGGTGGCTACGAGTGGCATGGATACTTATCCACCGTCGATGAAGCCTTGGATTCTGGGCTTGAAAGAGGCCATTCCATTGAAGCGTATGGGCACCGAGGCCGAAGTCAGCTCTGTCATTTGTTTTTTACTCAGTGATGGCGCGGCTTTCGTGAGTGGCGACTGCTTACGAATAGATGGTGCAGCATCGCAAGGCGGCCGTGTCGCGCCTTTACCTCGCGCAAAAAACTCAGAATCTTATGATGGTTTTCATCGCTCGATCGTTCCACAGATTTTCCAAGATGAAGATAAAAAGTAGCGCAAAAGTAACAGCCAAATTATTGCAAGAATGACAAAATGAATAAGTGGGTAAATACATGAGTATTTTAGAATCATCCATAGATGCACAATCGGCAGACTTCAAAGCGAATTCTGAAGCAATGCAAGCGTATATTTCTGATTTCAGAAGCATTGAAAAGAAAGTCGTCGATAAAGAAAACGAAGCGAAAGAAAAATTTATCACGCGCGGAAAGTTACTGCCTCGAGAACGTTTAAATAGATTACTTGATAGAGGCATGCCTTTTTTAGAAGTCAGCAGTTTAGCTGGTCTGAAAATGCATGATGATAAAGACGGTTCTTTAGCGGGCGGAGGCATCATTTCAGGCATTGGTTATGTCGCCGGTATACGTTGCATGATCATTGCCAGCAATAGCGCAATCAAAGGTGGTACGATCTCTCCGGCGGGTTTGGATAAAACCTTACGACTACAAGAAATCGCCATGCTCAATAAATTACCCGTCGTCACCTTAGCTGAAAGTGGTGGCGCCAACCTGAATTATGCTACCGATATATTCGTTCAGGGTGCGAGAGGCTTTGCCAATCAAGCGCGCATGTCAGCCGCAGGCATTCCACAATTCACGGTCGTTCACGGCAATGCCACCGCTGGCGGCGCTTATCAACCCGGTTTGTCTGACTACACTGTCGTCATCAAAAACAAAGCGAAGATGTTTCTTGCTGGGCCGCCATTACTCAAGGCTGCCACAGGAGAAGTTGCCACCGATGAAGAACTTGGTGGCGCTGAAATGCATGCGCAAATAGCTGGAACAGCTGAATTTCTAGCCGAAGATGACGCGGATGGTATTCGCATGATTCGCGACTTAATGGAAAGTGTTCCCTGGAATGAGCAAGTACATTATCAAGCAAAACCTCAATGGCAAGAACCCCGCTTCAACCCGGACGAATTAATTGGCGTAGTTCCTTGCGACAGTAAACGCCCTTACGATGTCAGAGACATTATTGCGCGTATCGCAGATGACTCTGACTTTGTCGACTTCAAAGCAGAGTTCGATAACCAAACGGTATGTGGCTTTCTAAAAATCCAAGGACATGCCTGTGGCATTATTGGTAATAACGGCCCCATCACTCCACAAGGCGCGGCTAAAGCCGCTCAGTTCATTCAATTATGTGAACAGTCTAATACCAGTCTATTGTTTTTCCACAACACCACCGGTTTTATGGTCGGCACGCATGCAGAGCAAAACGGCATTATCAAACACGGCTCAAAAATGCTGCAGGCTGTTGCCAACACAAGCGTACCCAAATTAACCATGGTCATAGGCGGCTCATACGGCGCAGGCAACTATGCTATGTGTGGTAGAGGTTTAGACCCTCGTTTTATCTTTGCCTGGCCAAATAGTAAAACCGCCGTTATGGGTGGTGCTCAGGCAGGTAAAGTACTACGCATAGTCACTGAAGATAAGCACGCAAAAATGGGCAAAGAAGCTGACCCAGCCATGCTCGATATGATAGAGAAAGCGACCGCAGATAAGCTAGATAAAGGCTCTACCGCTTTATACGGCACGGCTCGCCTTTGGGATGATGGTTTAATCGATCCAAGAGACACCCGTAAAGTACTGGCATTTTTATTAGATATCTGTGCCGAAGCTAAGCACCGCGAATTAAGACCTAGCAGCTTTGGTGTCGCTAGATTTTAAGCGCTATTTTGTAGCACGGAATCTTTTCAAGAACCATGTGAGAGCCTTGAAAATTCCGACACCGAATCTACGATAGAATTTAGAGAGAGACTAAGATGATTTTCACACAAGAACATAATGAAATACGCCGCACCGTTAAAAGCTTTGTTGAAAACGAAATTAATCCAAATGTAGAAGAGTGGGAAAAAGCCGGCACTTTTCCCATGAAAGACGTATTTAAAAAACTCGGTGATCTTGGCTTACTAGGCATCAGCAAACCAGTCGAGTTTGGCGGCATGGGCCTTGATTACAGCTATAGCATCGTCGCGGCAGAAGAGTTTGGTTTATCAAAGTGCGGTGGCGTGCCTCTAGCGATAGGCGTACAAACTGATATGTGCACCCCCGCACTGGCACGCTTTGGCTCAGATTACTTGCGTAATGAATTTTTAGTACCCGCTATTGCTGGCGATATGATCGGTTGTATTGGCGTATCTGAACCAGGTGCAGGCTCGGACGTTGCAGGCCTTAAAACAACGGCTAAAAAAGACGGTGATGATTACATTATCAATGGCACTAAAATGTGGATCACTAACGCCCCGAGCGCAGATTTTATTTGTCTGTTAGCCAACACCTCTGACGACAAAGTGCATATCAACAAGTCATTAATTGTTGTACCGATGAATACACCCGGCGTAACCGTCGCACCTAAACTAGAAAAACTCGGCATGCGCTCTTCTGAAACCGCCCAGGTTTTCTTCGACAATGTACGTGTACCTCAACGCTATCGCATAGGCGCTGAAGGCACAGGTTTTATGATGCAAATGATGCAATTTCAGGAGGAACGTTTATTTGGCGCGGCCAATGTATTAAAAGGCATGGAATCCTGCGTTAACTCAACAATAGAGTATTGTAAGCAACGCGAAACCTTTGGCCAACCACTGATAAATAATCAAGTCATTCACTTTCGTTTTGCCGAGCTTCAAACCGAAATTGAAGCACTTAGATGCATGGTCTATCAAGCAGTAGAAGCTTATATCAATAAAAAAGATGTAACTAAACTGGCGTCGATGGCGAAGTTAAAAGCAGGCCGACTGGGACGTGAAGTCACCGATAGCTGCCTACAATACTGGGGTGGCATGGGATACATGTGGGACAACGAAGTATCACGCTCTATGCGAGATATACGCTTGGTTTCAATTGGCGGCGGTGCGGATGAAATCATGCTCGGCATTATTTGTAAGATGATGGGTATTTTACCTGGCAAAAAGAAGTAGCCAACATAGGAGCTAAACCCATGACATCACTTGAAACTAAATCAGAAACACTACCTCAAACGGAAACACTCTTACTTGAGCAAGTTGAACATACCCTGCACATCACGCTAAATCGCCCTAAAGCACGTAATGCGATGAGTTTGAAGATGGTCCAAGAACTCATGACGGTATTTGAAAGTATTGAAAACGAGCTGAGTATTCGCGCCGTCGTAATGCGCGGAGCAGAAGGCCACTTCTGCGCGGGTGGCGACATCAAGGACATGGCCAATGCGCGTATGGCAGTGGGTTCAAAAACAGGTGACGGTGCAGACCCCTTTTATCAACTCAACCGTGAATTTGGTCGCATGATCACCTTTGCTAATCAAATACCACAAGTACTTATTGTGGTCACCGAAGGCGCAGTACTAGGTGGAGGCTTCGGCTTGGCCTGCATCTCAGATGTCGCACTTTCTGCAGCAGATGCTAAATTTGGCCTTCCCGAAACAGGACTGGGTATTCCGCCTGCGCAAATTGCCCCTTTTGTGGTGACCCGAATAGGCCTAACCCAAGCTCGACGCTTAGCCTTATTAGGCGCGCGTTTTAATGGTAATGAAGCAAAAGATCTAGGCATCGTACACGAAGCCCATGAGAGTAAAGATGCTCTTGAAGAGGCATTAGCCAAAGTTCTGAAGCAAGTAAAACGCTGTGCGCCTGGCGCAAATCGCATCACCAAAGCATTAATGCTGGGTGTCGGCCATCAGCCACTTGAAAGCTTACTGGATGACGCTGCGACGTCATTCTCAAATGCCGTGCAAGGTAAAGAAGGCCAGGAAGGCACCATGGCCTTTGTACAAAAACGCCTACCACACTGGGCTGAAGGTTAATCATCATTATCATGCCCGCAACACCGGTATGAAAAATAGACATCACAAAGAGAGAAAAAAATGTCCAATCAATCGTCATTTGCCAAACAAGCGACATTTGAAAAAGTCCTCATCGCCAACCGCGGTGAAATTGCAGTTCGCGTAATTCGTACCGCCAAGTCACTCGGTTATAAGACGGTTGCGATTTACAGTGAAGCGGATGCCAATGCACCGCACGTGTCACTCGCGGACGAAGCCGTATGCATTGGCCCCGCACCAGTAGGCGAGTCCTATTTAGTCGCTGAGAAAGTTCTGGATGCAGCCAAACTGACCGGCGCACAAGCCATACATCCAGGTTATGGTTTTCTGTCAGAAAACAGCGCATTTGCGAACGCCTGCGAGCAAGCCAATATAGAGTTTATCGGTCCCCCTTCTGCGGCAATCGAACTCATGGGCAGTAAGCGTTTATCAAAAATAGCCATGATTGAAGCCAAGGTGCCCTGCATTCCGGGTTATGAAGGTGCAGATCAGAATATAGAAACGCTGCTCAGTGAAGCAAAAAAAGTGGGTTTTCCTATTATGGTGAAGGCCTCTGCTGGTGGTGGTGGCCGCGGCATGCGTTTGGTATTCCAAGAAAGTGAACTTGAAGCTCAAATCAAAACCGCTCGTTCCGAGGCTGAAAACGCCTTCGGCAGTGGTGAGCTTATCCTTGAGCGTGCAGTGATCAAACCTCGCCATATCGAAATTCAGGTATTTGCTGACAAACATGGTAATGCGGTGTATTTGGGCGAACGAGATTGCTCCATTCAGCGTCGTCATCAAAAAGTAGTTGAAGAAGCGCCCTCACCTTTTGTCGATCAGGCCTTACGTCAGCGCATGGGTGAGGCGGCTGTACAAGCCGCCAAGTCATGTAACTATGTGGGCGCAGGTACGGTAGAATTTTTAGTTGATGCAGACAAGAACTTCTACTTTTTAGAAATGAATACCCGCCTTCAAGTTGAGCACCCGGTAACAGAATTAATTACCGGCACAGATCTCGTGGCTTGGCAATTAAACGTGGCTGCGGGCCTTGCCTTACCTAAAACTCAAAATGAAATTGAGCTCAAGGGTCATGCAATGGAAGTTCGCTTATATGCTGAAGACCCTGCTAATCAATTTCTACCACAAACAGGCCCCATTCATTTATGGCAACCTGCTCAAGGCGAAGGTGTACGCATTGATGACGGCATTGCCACGGGGCAAGCTGTCTCGCCGTTTTATGATCCCATGCTGGCTAAAATTATAGCTTATGGCAGCACCCGTGAAGAAGCGCGTCGTCGACTGGTAAGAGCTGTCGAAGAAAGCACCTTATTTGGCGTTACCGTCAACAGCAACTTCTTATCCGAAGTGTTACGTCACCCAAGCTTTATTGAAGGCCAGGCAACCACTGCCTTCATCGGCGAAGACTTTGCACAGCACGCCACACTGACACCACAAAAGCCTCATGACTTAGCCAGCGCCCTTGCGACGATGATTAGCTTTTTAACACAAAGCCCTAAGCAGGAATTCTCTAATACCTTAACCGGTTGGAGCAATACCAGCCAGACTCCCTGGCCCTACCAGCTACAAAGTGGTGAGCATAAATGGGATATTACGCTCGCACAAAATGACCTTAGCTATACCATTGAATTGAACGACAGCGAACTCACACTTGAACTTGTCTCAAACCAAGATAGTAAACTAGTTTATTGTCATCAGGGCGTGCGCCGATCTTGCCAATATTTGGTCACAGCAAACGAGATATTCCTGCGAATGGACAGTCAGTATTTTGCTTTTGAAGATTGCACACATACACCGACCGCCTCACAAGAGTCAGAAGGTTCAGGCCAGATCAAAGCCAGTATGGATGGCGCCATTATTGATATTCTGGTGGAACAAGGAGCCCGCGTTGAGAAAGGCCAGACGATGGTAATTCTGGAAGCAATGAAAATGGAGCACCCATTAAAGTCAGACGTAAAAGGGATAGTGGAAAGCGTTTATGTTAACAAGGGCGAGCAAGTCAAACTCCGCCAGCTATTAGTCACCGTCACTGCTGACGAATCTGAATAAGTAAAAGAAAAGGAAACTCACGATATGAGCACAACAGAAAATAAGTCATTAAAAGGTAAAACGATTATTATCACCGGTGCCAGCCGGGGCATTGGTCGAGAAATGGCACTCAAATTCGCAGCCGATGGCGCTAACATCGTGATTGCCGCTAAATCAGCCGAAGCACATGCTAAGCTTCCTGGCACCATTTTCAGTGTCGCCGAAGAAGTAGAACAAGCGGGTGGGCAAGCCTTACCTTTTCAAATGGATGTACGCGAAGATGAGCAAGTCAAAGCACTTATCGAAGCCACCGTTGAGAAGTTTGGCGGTATTGACGCGGTGATCAATAATGCCGGTGCGATTAAACTCATGAACTCCGAAATGCTGCCACTAAAACGTTTCGACCTGATGTATCAGATCAATACTCGTGCAGTACTGAGCCTGGCAACTGCGGCCCTACCCTGGTTGAAAAAATCAGCGCAAGGGCACATTCTCAGCTTATCTCCACCCATCAACCTTGACCCTAAATGGTTCCAGCACTATGGCCCTTACACGGTCACAAAGTATGGCATGTCGATGCTGACTATCGGAATGGCAGCTGAATATAAACGTTATGGCATCGCCGTTAACTCGCTCTGGCCGCAGACACTTATTTCTACTGCTGCTATCGAATTCGAAGGCGGTGGTAAGTCTGCTTTAGAAAAAGGCCGTAAACCGCAAATCATGGCAGATGCAGCTTACGAAATACTCACCACAGAAAACTGTGAATTAAGCGGCGAAGTGATCATTGATGAAAATATTCTACGAGACAGGGGGGGAGAAGATTTTGAACAATATCGCTACTCAGATGACCCAAGTAAGAAATTGATGAATGATCTGTTTATTGATCAATAAAGCACGCATTTTGAGCTAAACCCTTCCGTAAAATTTGCCCCACAAATGTGTGGGGCAGAAACAGCCCACTAATACTTCCCATACCTAAACGCACATAAACTAAACACGCCTACAATGTTCAAGCACTCAGAAAATGAGAGCAAGTGCTTTCTATTTCTCACACAAAAATCAACATAAAACCTCGTACAGCATTTTCATCAATCAGATAAACCACTGATAATAAAGCACTTAATTATTAGGTTGACAACTCTAGACAAGATCAGGATTATAGCTAACAAGTGTACTCTGAAATTTCAATTAAAAGTGTTCATCAAAAAGTACCATTCTTAACCGTGACCATTAACAGAACGCGCTCATTACTAGAAGAATCAACAAAGGTAGGTATTGTTATGACAAATTATAAAGCCCCACTAAAAGACATCGATTTTATCTTGAACGATGTACTGAATATTCAAGAACACTATCAAACCTTGCCTGGAGGCGAAGAAGCCACACCTGATATGGTCGATGCCATTCTTGAAGAATGCGGAAAATTTTGCGAAAACGTCTTGTCGCCTCTTTATCAGTCGGGTGATGCAGAAGGTTGTACTTTTAAAGACGGCCAAGTCACCACGCCAAAAGGCTTTAAAGAAGCTTATGAACAATACGTAGCGGGTGGCTGGCAGTCACTCTCTCACCCGGTTGAATATGGTGGACAAGGCCTACCAGCCTCATTAGGTGTAATCAAATCTGAAATGATTGGCACAGCTAACTGGGCCTGGAGCATGTACCCGGGTTTAAGCCTAGGCGCAATGAATACCGTTTACCTTCACGGTACCGAAGACCAAAAACAAGTTTACTTAACTAAGATGACCGAAGGCACCTGGACCGGCACCATGTGCTTAACCGAGTCTCAATGTGGTACCGATTTAGGACAAGTAAAAACCAAAGCAGAACTCAATGGTGATGGCTCTTACGCCATTTCCGGAACCAAAATTTTCATCTCTGCAGGTGAGCATGACCTGGCCGAAAACATTATTCATATCGTATTAGCACGTTTACCTGGTGCCCCTAAAGGCACCAGAGGTATTTCTTTATTCATCGTGCCCAAAAACACCGTCGATGCAGATGGCAATGTTGGCGGCTCAAATCACGTTAGCTGTGGCTCAATTGAACATAAAATGGGTATTCGCGCGTCATCTACAGCGGTACTTAATTTTGATGGCGCTCAAGGCTATCTACTCGGGCCTGAAAACAAAGGTCTTGAATGTATGTTTACCTTTATGAATACCGCGCGAATCGGTATTTCTATTCAAGGAGTGGCAGCAAGCGAGCTTTCCTATCAAGGCTCATTACCTTATGCCAAAGAGCGTTTATCTATGCGTTCACTAAGTGGCACCAAGCAACCTGAAAAAGTCGCTGATCCATTGATCGTTCATCCTGATGTGCGCCGAATGCTGCTTACTCAAAAAGCCTTTGCTGAAGGTGGGCGAGCAATGCTTTATTACGCAGCAAAATATGGCGACACCGCTATGTTCGGTAAGACAGAAAAAGAGAAACAAGCTGCTGATGACATGTTAGGCATGCTGACACCTATCCTGAAAGCCTTTTTAACAGAAACTGGCTGTGAGTCAGCTAATCTGGGCATGCAGGTTTTCGGTGGCCATGGCTTCATCAAAGAATGGGGCATGGAGCAAATTGCCCGTGACACTCGCATTTCAACCTTGTATGAAGGCACGACCGGTATTCAGGCGCTCGACCTGCTTGGCCGTAAGATTATGATGAGCAAAGGCAGCAACCTTAAATTCATCACCAAAGAAATATTCGCCTTCTGTAGAGACTACGGCATTATTTCCAAAAACCCACATAAAAAGCAGATGCTAGCTTTCATCGGCCCATTATTTAAAACCTTGGCAGAATGGCAGTTGCTCACCTTCAGAATCATGAGCGGCGCCTCTAAAGACAGAGACTTTGTCGGCTCAGCGTCGGTTGATTATGTGATGTACTCGGGTTATGTCGTAATGGCATTCTTATGGGCAAAAATGGCGCAAGCTGCCTTTGAGAAAATCGAGGCAGGCGAAGGTGATATCGAGTTTTACAAAGCGAAGATTCAAACGGCTGAGTTTTACTTTGATCGTATATTACCGCGAACTAAAACACATGCCAGCACCATGGTGAAGAAGCCTAAAAGCCTGATGCAAATGGATACTGAAAGCTTTGCTTTTTAAACGATAAGTAAAGGCTCTAATTGTAAGCAGTAAAAGTCGGCACGCGACCTGGCCCTCTGAATAAGCGGGGGTCAATTTGAACGATCAATATGCAAAATGAATAGCCGCCGAAAATGTGCCAATAGAGGCGTTTAAGGTCATTGCTAAAATGGCCTAATTATCATAATTTTATAGACTGATGGAGCGAAGGCTTTGGAGTGATACTGTTGAAAAACTCTTATATCTGCGATAATTGAGCCTAAATGGATTTAGGGATATTTTCGCATGATGGGACAACAATCTGCTCAACAAAACGCCCTGTTTTATGAGTTTTGCCTAGATAAACATATCCCTAAGAACCACATTCTTCGCCAGATTGATCAGTTCATCGATTTCGATCAGGTAAGAGCGCATCTAAAACCTTTTTATAGTCATACAGGGCGACCGTCGGTTGATCCTGAGCTAATGAATAGAATGTTATTAGTAGGCTATTGCTACGGTATCCGATCAGAGCGCAGACTATGCGATGAAGTAAATTATAACCTTGCTTACCGTTGGTTCTGTAATCTTGGCTTGGAAGATGAGATACCTAATCACTCTACCTTTTCTAAAAACCGCCTTGGTCGCTTCAGAGATGCAGATTTGCTCCGGTACATTGTCAATACTGTCGTTCAGCGTTGTGTAGAGGAAGGTCTAGTTGGCGGTGAAGGCTTTGCAGTTGATGCGAGCTTTGTTAAGGCGCATACATCTAAAAAACAGCGAGTAAAATGCAACACTGACTGGGAACCAGTTATTAAACAAACTCGTGCAGTGAAAGAATATTTTGAAGCGCTAGATTCGGTGCCTGCTTTAAACCGACATCAAGGTACCATCTCACTCACTGATCCGATGGCACAATGGACTGCCGCCAAAGGCCCCG
>Ga0209290_1000714_pt1 | contig 21037 bp, 14 predicted proteins | sample EN1Hudsemesocosm_2_FD_184632 | JGI IMG/M metagenome (GOLD analysis project Ga0209290, IMG submission 184632) | Methane-oxidizing microbial communities from mesocosms in the Hudson Canyon - EN10B Hudson Canyon (SPAdes) (version 2) | ecosystem: Environmental > Aquatic > Marine > Cold seeps... | reverse complement strand
GGCTGTCATGGTGATGGTTTTGTGACGAGCTTTTCATGGGGTTACCGTATGAGAACGTCATTAACTTATAATGACGTATTTGCGGGTGTGAATTTAACGCCGCAATTATCTTGGAGTCACGATGTGAAGGGGCATGCCCCTGGGCCAGGTGCTAATTTTATTGAAGACCGGCAGTCAGTAGGGTTTTTACTAAGAGCGGATTATCTAAACCAGTACAGTGCGACGCTAGGTGTGACTAGCTACTTTGGTGCAGATGAACTGAACGCGCTTTCTGACAGAGATAATGCAACCCTTAGTGTTGCGTACTCATTCTAACAATCCATTGGCTCGGTTGACGAGGTAGTCTAAATGAAATTTATAAAAACAATGTGTGCCATTGGTGTTGTAGCGGCGAGTGTAAACGCTGGCAATGTGATGGCAAAAGTATCACCCGAAGAAGCTGCGAAGCTAGGTGGTAGTGAGCTTACGCCTTTTGGTGCAGAAAAAGCAGCAAATGCTGATGGCTCAATTCCTGAATGGACCGGTGGGATAACAGAAATACCAGCTGGATATAAAAACGGAGGGGATTATATTGATCCGTATGCAGCGGATAAAATTCTGTTTACCATCACCAAGGACAACATGGCGCAATATGCCGATAAGCTGACCGATGGTCAGATGAAAATGTTAACGACTTATGACTCGTATAAAATAAATGTCTATCCAACGCATCGTTCGGCTAAATACAGCGAATTAATGACTACTAATGCAAAAAACAATGCTCTAAGTGCTGAATTAGTTGATGATGGTAATGGTGTATCAGGCGCTGAGGGTGCTATTCCTTTTCCTATTCCAAGTGGCCCACTGGAAGTGCTTTGGAACCAAATTATGCGGGACAGGGGGGAGAACTTTTCACGGACGATTGTTCAGGTAACGCCCACTGCAAATGGTAATTTTTCACCGATACAGTTTTCAGAGGAATTCTCGCCTCGATATCTGTTGAGTGATGTTGCAAAAAATAAAGATTCGAATGTGTTCTTTTATTTTAAACAGCAGGTAACAGCCCCAGCTCGACTAGCGGGTAATGTGCTTTTGGTCCATGAAACAATTAACCAAATAAAAGAGCCTCGTAGAGCTTGGATTTATAATGCTGGTCAACGTCGTGTACGTCGTGCACCTCAGGTAGCATATGATGGGCCGGGTACTGCATCGGACGGTCTAAGAACGACTGATAATTTTGATGGCTTCAATGGTGCGCCAGACCGTTATAATTGGACCCTAGATGGTAAGCAAGAGCTATATATACCATATAACTCCTATAAGCTTGATAGTAAGGATTTGAAATATAAGGATATTGTGAATCCAGGACATATTAACCCTGAATATGTACGTACAGAATTACATCGAGTTTGGAAAATAACGGGTACTCTAAAAGAAGGTAAACGCCATATATACAGCAAGCGTGTGATGTATTTTGACGAAGATACTTGGAGTATGGTTATAGCTGATCTATTTGATGGTCGTGGCGAATTATGGCGCTACCAAAACATTCACAGTAAGGCTTATTATGATACTCATTTATATGGGCCAACAATTGATACTGTTCATGACTTAATATCAGAGCGATATATTTCAAGCGGTTTAGCGAATGAGTTACCGATGCGTTATAATTTTGCCAAGACTTTTAAAACGAAAGATTTTACTCCAGCGGCGCTTCGACGCTCAGGTAAGCGCTAGCTTTCAAGTTAGCTCTTTAGAAAAAACCAAACCGAGTTAGGTCACTAACTCGGTTTTTTTGTTTTATTTGTTTGAAAAACCACCAAATCCTTCCTATATTTATTTAAATTGAATCAACAAAACTATGATCCATGAGATCTATGCGCTGCTGGGATGTAGTGTCGTATTGATGTGCGTGTAGTAATCATTTATGGATAAAAGGAATTTACCATGGCAAAAAAATATGAAGTACTCGTTTATAATTCGTCTATTCTGAGTGAGTATGCATCTGCGTTAAATGTTTATTTTCAAATAGCAGAATGCCATAGCTTTGAGCAGCTAATCGAATTAACATCAGCAAAAAATTATCATTTTATTTTGATTGATGTGATGTCGAATACGGCTGAAAGTATTGAAATTTTAAATAGTGTTAAACAATCGTTACACGCTTGTTTAACTGATATACCCGTTGTGTTATTCATTAAGAATATTAATTTAGATACGCAGCTGTCAGCTTATGAAGTGGGTGTTGATGATTGTATTTCAACCGAAGAACCTATTGATGCCATTGTAACGCGCTTGCAGAGTAATATTTATAATGCTATTGCAAATAAACAACTAAAAACCCAGCTCAAGGCCGCAACTGATGTCGCCATGACCGCGATGTCAAATACCAGTGATTTAGGGTGTAATATTCAGTTTTTACTCGATAGTCATCAGTGTGAAAATTTTGATCAACTTGGTCAATTAGTGTTTCAAAGCTTAAATCATTATGGCTTAAAGTGTAGTTTGCAAATGCGAGGACGTTTTTCATTAAAAAATATGGAAGCGAATGGCATGGAAAAAATGATGGAGTCACAACTGTTAAGTGAATTAAAAGACAAGGGGCGGTTTTTTGATTTTGGTTACCGCACAATTGTGAACTATGGTTCTGTTTCATTGCTCGTTAAGAATATGCCGCTAGATGACGAAGTAAAATATGGCATTATAAAAGATAATATATTTGCGTTGGTTCAAGGAGTGGAAGCACGTATGAACTCTTTGGATATGAAAGTAAGTTTGCTCCAAGAGCGTGATATGCAAGCAAACTTATTAACAGAAATGCAGCATGAAATTCAACAGCTTGATCATAGCTATAAAGCGTTAACGAATAATGTAGCCGGAGTTGTGAACAATATGGCTGCGTCGATTGAAGATGATATAGCCACGTTGTTATTAACTGATGAGCAAGAATTAGTATTAAAAAGCCATCTGGAGCAAGGACGAAACGCTGTTTGCGATTATTTTGAAAAGAGCGCAAAAATGGATGATGGTTTGAAGGATATCATTGAGCGAGTATCTTTAGCGCATGAGGAGCCTCAGGGGCTAGTGAACGGCTTGGAGAAGTCAACTTCAGCTGTTCTTGTTGCTTGAGCGAGAACCTAAACTAGCCACACCTCATTGATAGGAGGGCCTCCTATCAATAGTATTTTTTTTTCCTGTTACGAAGAAATGCCATGCTTGGCTTTCAGTTGTGTGATTAACAGGTCTTTATCTGACCAAGTATTGTTAAGCCATACCTGAAAGTTAGCTTTAAACTCAGGATCAGCGCCATAATCTTTTCCTAAAAATTCTTTTGGGATTTCAATTTTATTAAAATGGACGACAACTTTATTAATGCGGCCGCAGAAAAGATCCCAAGGGCCAATGTTCTGGTCAGAGTATACCAGCGTAATATCGAGCATTGTATGCATTTGCTCTCCCATACTACCTAGTACAAATGCAGCGCCACCCGCCTTAGGTTTAAGTAGGTTGGTAAAAGGAGATTGCTGTTTGTCATGCTTCGCTTGAGTAAAACGCGTACCTTCAAGGAAGTTAAAAACGGAAACAGGCGTCGTTTTGAATTTCTCACAGGCTTTGCGAGTAGTTGCTAAGTCTTTACCTGCTAACTGAGGGTTTTTACGTACTTGCTCTAGTGAATAACGTTTCATAAATGGAAAGTCTAAAGCCCACCAGCAAATACCAATAACCGGAACCCAGATTAATTCTTTTTTTAGAAAGAATTTCAACATTGGAATGCGTCGGTTCAAAACTTTTTGAGTAATAGGAATGTCTGACCATGATTGGTGGTTACAGTTGACGAAGTACCAGTCATTCATCGACAAACCTTCGATATCGGAAATATCAAATTCAGTTTTTAGAAAAATCGTCATAAAAAAGCTATTAAGTGAAACCCAGTTAGTCGCACTGGCAATTAACACTCTTGTTGCTATTTTCTTTATGAAAGGTAGGGGAATTAATAACTTTAAAAAAGCGCCGACGATTAGAATCGGTGTCCAAAATAAAGTATTGAGCATAACGAGGATTAATATCAATGTGCCCTTAAGGCGTGCAGGTAAAAAAGTAAGCATAATAAGACCCTAAATTTTTTTCTGAGTCTAACTGCCCGCTTATTTAATTTCAAGAAATTGAACTGAGGCATGTGTTTTTCGGTAAGGAGTCGGAGTTAATCTCCTAATAATTGGCCTGTTTTTTCATCTGCTTTCGATTTTATTTCAGGGGTGATATGGCTAGATAGCGTTGCGATGGCAGCAGCCATCACGGCTATATCGTCTGTATAGCCTAAAAAAGGGGTTAAATCAGGAATGCCGTCAATCATACTGATAAAGTAACTAAGACTGCCAATTATCACTGTTCGACACCATATTGGTGTGTCAGGCGCACGTAAAGTGTAATAGAGCGTGAACGCCTGTGAAACGGCTTCTCTACTCACTAAACGTAGCGATGCCTTTACTTTTTTAACAAGCCTGTTTTCAGAAACAGAAGCTTTGTCTTTTTTAGCTTTTGTCATGGTCTTAGTCAAAGGTAGGGCTTAGTTGCTGGTCTTTTGTTGCAAAGACTAGCCCTAGGTTGTCATCTTGTATCCACAATAATGAGATCACATTGCCGGGTACGAGTGCTTCATCATGGGGTGAAATAAAGCCTTTTAGTGTGAGTGCTTGGGCAAACATTGTGTCTGTATCTGCTCCGGTAATTGCATCAAAATTTATCTCAATGCGATTACCTGTGAGGGTGCAAGATACGCTTGGAATGCTTTCAGTGCTCTCTATTAGTGGTTCGGATAATGTATTTTGCCCGACCTCTACACCCACAGTATGTTCAATAAATACTGAGACGCCTTCTAGTGAAGCATTGCAATCGGTATTTCCGCTTACTTCATTTTCAATGCGGTCAGACAAGATGAGTATGGAGTTATTTACATTTCGAAGGGTATTAGCTTTTTCATTTATGCCAAAAGTATTACCGAGTAAGGTATAACGAGCACCTTCATCCTCACTTAAATCGGGGAAAATAGGTAACGTTCCGCTAAGTTCAGTCGCAATGGTAATGCCACGGCCACGATCTTGGTTACCTTTACCTAAGCCAGCTTCATAAACAAAAGCTAGATGTTTGCCATCTTGTGTTGAATGGCCTCGTGGGGAAGAGGCACCATCAAAAGAAATTAAACCTTTATTATCATATGGCGCAGTGCCTTCTTCAGTTTCAATCGTAAATATTCCGCGGGGGAGTTCAGCTGAAATTGTGTCTAAATCGTTTTGACTAGTGTGAATATTATCTTTGTCTCGGCTTCGAGTGTAGCTTCTGAAGTGCGTAGAAGGTTGGTCAAAGTTGATTGTGCCACCATTTATGGTCCACTGTTCAGTTTCTGCAAATAGTTCGAGTACATTGTCTGTTGAGGTGCCATCCTCTAAGTTTAATGAATAGTTAATTACGCCGTAATTTTTGCCATTAATTTGGTCTATCGAAAATGTGGCATCTGTCTCTTGGCCATGAACTTCCCAAGAAAAAATATTTAAGTTCTCAATTTGGTCGCCTCGATCAAATTTGTCATTACTATTTTTTGTGACGCTAAAACTACCACCAGTACTATAATTGGCTCCGAGTAGCCAAGTTGGGCTAACGCTGGTATTAGGCAGGTCTTCAAAGTCAATGGGAAGTGATACATTGGAGTCGCGTTCATACTCATTGGCTTTATAAAGCTTGGAAAAAAATGGGTTGAATTGCCAACCTACATTCTCGATACCATCTTCTTTGGGTACTTGCTGAGATAATGCTCGGACATTTAATAAAGACCCTTCCGTTGACGCTGAAGTATCGTTGGGTGTTAACGAGGCCAGAAAATTATTTGGTGAGCTAGGGTCGTAGCTATAGTTGTTATTTTGATTTAGATTTTGGCTAATCGCTAGTGATGCTCTGGTAAAAGGAAGCTTTGATGAAAGTAGTTCTTTTCGAGCATCTAGAAAAGTACTGAATTGATTGTAAGAGGGATAGATGGGCGAACTATTACCTATATCAGGGTCGTTCTCGATAATTGTAGTGGTTTCTGTAGCAACTACAATTTCATTGTTTGTATTTTCAGGGTTTAGGTTATTGAGAGATAGAGCAAACCAAAGGCCGTTATATTCGGTGTCATATTGTAAGCGGACAATGCTTTCTAGTCCGAACGCTCTGCGCGTTCCTTTAGCAATAGGGGAGACGCTGCGTGAAATTTCTGCCACGGCCGTTTCAATATGTGTTCTGAAATCGACTTGCTCATCAAGAAATATTAAGGACTCAGCAATGCTCAAGTTATTCGGAATGGTAATTTCATATTCTTGAGCAGCTTGACTTATTTTGGCTAATAAATTTGCTTTAGCGAGTACCTGATTAGGACAGTTATTGGCATCACATGGTATCAATTCATCTAGGTCTTCATCGGTTTCTAAAGTGTCAAAAAGTTTTTTAAGCACATAATGAGAAAAGATATTCACTGAGATTGACGTATTTAGCGGTAATGAATAAAGTGGGGCATAAAGTACAATGTTTTTACCGTCACTGTCTTTGCCTACGACAGCTTTAATAACGAGGTTAGATTGCTCAATGTATAATTCATTAAATTCTAACTGGTAGCCGTCGTCGTCAGGATTTTTTGTGCTGGAAGATGGGAGTGCACTGGGGTGACCTTCCTTAAACTCATGATCTAATGCCACAATGGAAATGTTGCCCGTAGCAATATCATTACGCTCAATGAAACCGTCTTCAGTATTCGTTTCAATTCGTACGCCTATAGTCTCCGCGGCAGTATTTAAATCTCCACTGCCACTGCCGTCACCTACATCTGGATTGTTATCAACAGCGCCATTGCTTTCGCCTCCTCCTGTGCCGGCGTTGCCGCATGCTAGAAGCACTAGGCTAAAAAGAACGATTTGAGAAAGATGAATTGATTTTTTTAACATAATAATGATGTGCCTGCTGCTGATAGGACGCTAACAAAATAGACATAAAAATATGGGCTAGAATAAAACTATACCCTTATGGGGATTAAATTCTGTGATGTTTCTGTAATTTTAGTCTCTTGCTTAAGAAATTTCATCATTCCGTGCTTTAAATCGCGGTAAATTGTGGTTTCCAACCATCACCTTGTAGCTCGTGCCATTGAATGAGTTTTTTTAATTCATCCAGTAATGCACTAATGTATTTATCAATGGCGACGTGTCCTGTGTTGTTATTTAAGGTTTTTAAATGATGCTCAGTGTTTTGAACAATGTTTCTAAGCTTTGGTACGCCGCAGTAGTGGCAAGCACCGTGTAGTTTATGTATCACATCGTCTAATTTTTTCAAATCATTATCGGCATGAATTTGTTCTATTTTTGTGTGCTCTGTGGGTAGCGAGTCGAGAAATTTCTCTAAAAATAACGTGGCTAGTTCCGGGTTGTTATTACTTAGTTTTAGACCTTCTGCAAAATCGATACTACCTGAGCATGTATTATCATCTAACTCATCTTGGCCTGCGTTTGCCAATTGTTTGATTTCGTTATGGGTATTTGTATCTACCCTTGGCTGGATAAGCTGGCTCTCTGTTTTGTGATTGGCTTGTTCGATGTTTTGGCACAGTTTAGGTACAAACTCCTCAATTGCAGAATGTAGCTTTGCTTCATCAATGGGCTTGGTTATTAAGCGTTGAAAGCCCTGCTTTAAAAATATTTCTTTCTCTTCTGGGAGGGCGTAAGCCGTGAGCGCAATAATTGTGGTATTTAAGAATTGATCATCTAATTTACGAATTTTCTTCATGGCTTCGCCACCATCCATTCCTGGCATTTGGATATCCATAAAAATCAGTGAATAAACGTGTTTTTTACATTGTTCGATTGCTTCAAAACCATCATGAGCAGAGTCTGCAGAAACACCTAAGCTTTCTAGAATGGAAACCACTAATGACAGATTTATGTCGTTATCATCAACAACTAAAATTGCATGTTTTTGCTTAAAATCTAGCGTGGCAGGTTCTGGGGCTGTAGTCGTTGTGAGTGGTGTAGTTGTTATTGGTGATAACCGGGCAATCGGGTCAACGATTTTCTCGAACTGATGATTGTGGGTGTTTGAGTAAAGCTCTTCAAGCGTTTGGTAAAATCGTGTACGAGTCAAGGGCTTGACGATATGGGAGCTCGCAAATTGAAGCGTACTCTTTTCGTAATGCTCTAAAGTAGGAGTGACTAACAGTACCTTTTGGCCAAGCTTATTGAGCTCTTGAATGAGTTCACTGTTTTCTGCTTGATTTAGCTCATTGCGATCAAGGCATAGTACGGTGATGGATGAGGGCGGCGCATTTTCTTGTGGTTGATTTGTAGGGGTATGAGCTTGTTTTGCTAGAGAAAGAAGGTCTTCATGGGAGTCTGCAAATTGAAAGTCCATCATCCATGAGCGAAATAGATGTTCAATGGCTAAGCGAGGTGCTTCTCGGGTTTCAAGGCAGAGTATTTTTTTATTGCTTAGTTGGTCGAAAGACTCTTCCTCGAGTGTTTGTTCATGAAACTCTATTGGAAGTGTAAACCAGAACGAAGAGCCTTTTCCTAGTTCGCTTTCGAAGCTGATAGAGCCATCCATTTGCTCGATCAGATTTTTGGAGATCGCTAAGCCAAGTCCAGTTCCTCCAAAATTACGTGCTGTTGTGGCATCAGCTTGTGAAAAAGCACTAAAAATTGAATGCTGTTGTGCGCGTGAAAGTCCTACACCGGTATCATCGACTGATACTTTAATGAATTCTTGTGAGATGCCTGGTGTTTCTTCAGCCAGCATTACTCGAACAACAATGTCTCCTGATTGCGTGAATTTAATGGCATTGTTGGTAAGATTTGTGATGACTTGCTTAATACGTAATGAGTCACCAATGATTTCTTTGGGTACATCCTGATAATGAAGGTGTACGAGCTCTAAATTTTTAGCATGAGCTGTTGGCGCCAGCATGGTGACCACATCTTCTACTAGGTCTCTGAGAGAAACAGGTGTTTTTTCAAGTAGTAGTTTTCCCGCCTCTATTTTGGAAAAATCTAAAATATCATTGATAATTAAAAGCAGAATATCGGATGATTTTTTGATGGTCGATAAGTGGTCGCGTTGATGGTTGTTTAGTGGGCTTTTTAGTAATAGGTTGGTAAAACCAAGAATGCCATTAAGCGGGGTGCGTATTTCATGGCTCATATTGGCTAAAAATTCTGACTTGGTACGGTTGGCGAGCACGGCTTGTTTTCGTGCAATGTCTAACTCCACATTCTGCACTTCAATCGTTTCGAGTGTTTCTCTTAAGTCTTCTGTTGTTTGTTCTATTTCTAGGGTCATATCAGTTTGAGTTTGGCTCAAACGTGTGGCGAGGGTATTAATCCCAGACGCGAGTTCATTAACTTCTTTGGCGTAAGCGCCCTCGATAGAAATATGATTTTGCCCTGTTACCAAGTGTTGAAGTTTATAGGCCATATCGTTAATAGGCTTAACTATCTTTTTGCTTAAAAAACGAGCGATAAAAAAGCAAATTGTGAGAATGGTAAGCAGATACCAGACGGCTTGTTTTATAATGTCGCCAAATTGAGTAAGGGTTTGACTATCATTTATTTTTATTAGCAGCCAACCACTTGTATGTAATAATTTTGATTTAACGACAGAAGCTCTTTTTTCATGCATATTTATTTCTGAATGAGAGCTAATGATCGGCGTTATAAAAATAGACTCACCTTGAGATTTTATTAATTTAGGTGATTGCTTCGGGAACGTACCTGGATTTAGGCGTGCTGTTAGTCGTGGCCCTTGATGGTCGATGACTTGATGGCTGTCATTTAATAGTGTCACTGATTCAACGAGTTTAGAGTTGAGCAAACTTCTAGTATAAATATCAGTTTGATCAGAGGATTCTAGGGGCGATTTGCCTAGGATATTGGTTGTTGTAAGTGTTAATTGTTCTAATTGGTCGAGGAAGGATTGTTCTGAATCATTTAATCGGAGCGTGATTAAATACCAGGCAAGGCTAATTGCCATGATTAAAATGGGCAGTATAGCAATGATTAAAATACGTGTTTGGAGGCTAAAAGACTTCATATTGTTTGTGTTGTTTTAGCTTCATTAAGTGAATCCATTTCGTGAAACGTTCTTGCAGTGTATCATTTCACCAGATTATCGCATTTATTAAAAAGGTTATTCATGGATTTTCCTACAATTGAAGATTATATCGGCAATACGCCTTTAGTTCGCCTCCAGCGTTTAACGAGAGATTCAAGTAATATCATTCTGGTGAAGTTAGAGGGTAATAATCCTGCGGGTTCGGTTAAGGATCGGCCTGCTTTAAGTATGATTCAGCGGGCTGAAAGTCAGGGAACTATTAAACCTGGTGATACCTTAATCGAAGCGACAAGCGGTAATACAGGGATTGCGCTTGCGATGGCTGCTGCGATCAAAGGGTATCGAATGATTCTGGTTATGCCTGAAAATGTGAGTCTTGAGCGTAAAACATCAATGGGCGCTTATGGTGCCGAAATGATTTTTGTGACAAAAGATGAGGGCATGGAAGGTGCACGTGATCTCGCTCAGGCAATGCAAGAAAAAGGTGACGGCATCGTTTTGGACCAATTTGGTAATCAAGACAATCCTTTGGCGCATTATCAGGGTACTGGACCTGAAATCTGGCAGCAAACTAAAGGAACAATTACGCACTTTGTGAGCGCGATGGGCACAACAGGTACTATCATGGGTACGTCTCGCTACTTAAAAGAACAGAATGAAAAAATCCAAATTATTGGACTTCAGCCAGAGGAAGGGGCTGCTATACCAGGTATCCGACGTTGGCCAAAAGAATATTTACCTAATATTTTTGATGAGACACGTGTAGATAAAGTAATTGGTATGGGTCAAGAAGAGGCGGAACAAACGATGCGAGCGCTTGCAAAAGAGGAGGGCATTTTTTGTGGTGTCTCATCCGGAGGAGCGGTTGCGGGAGCATTACGTTTGTCTAAAGAGCTTGAAAATGCAGTAATTGTCGCCATTATTTGTGATCGGGGAGACCGTTATCTTTCAACAGGTGTGTTTGAATAGATCGTTTTTATTTTCTAGCGCATTAATATCTTTAGCGTTTTAATTACAGGGTACTGCAGAAATCATGGCCAAAAGGCGACGTCAAAATACTAAAGTATCTAAAAACCTGATCGAGTGTGACATTCTTCGTTTAGGGCATGATGGCCGTGGTATTGCAAAACACGCCGGTAAAACTCAGTTTGTTGAGGGGGCGCTGCCTGGTGAAAAAGTGAAAGCCCAGTATATTACTCAGCGCTCAAAATTTGATGAACTTAATACCGTAGAAATTTTAGCTGTTTCGCCTGAAAGAGTGATGCCACCTTGTCAGCATGCCGAGGTGTGTGGCGGCTGCAGTTTGCAATATATGTCTGTGGCGGCTCAAATTTCATATAAAGAAAGCGTGTTAAAAGAGCAGTTTAAGCATTTTGGCAACTTAACATCGAGTGAATGGTTTGAACCTGTTGTTGGGAAGAGCGAGGGTTATCGAACGAAAGCGCGTTTAGGTGTAGTTTATGTGGGTGCTCGAGATGAGGTCATTATTGGCTTTCGTGAAAAGCGAAGTAAGCTCATTACCAATATTGAACATTGCATTGTACTTGATCCGCGTGCGGGTAATTCATTGTCCGATTTTCGGAAATTAATCGCTTCGCTTTCTATTCGGCAGCATGTCCCTCAAATAGAAATCGCTATGGGAGACGAAAGCGCGGCGCTCGTGATGCGCCATATGGTTGCGTTCACCGAGGATGATCTGGTTAAACTACGTTTATTTGGTGAACAGTTTAATTTTGAAATATATCTACAGCCAGGTGATGCGAGTACCGTGCATAAAATCTGGCCTGAAAATACCAACGATAGATTGCATTTTAAACTTTCTTTACCGGAGTCTTCGTCTACAGAACACCCATCTTCAGATCATAGCAATGTTAAGCAGAAAGAATTAACTTTAGCTTTTCACCCAACGGATTTTACGCAAGTAAATCCAGGGGTAAATCGCAAAATGATCATCAGAGCACTTGAGTGGTTGGATATACAACCAACTGATCGAGTGCTTGACCTGTTTTGCGGCCTAGGGAATTTTACAATACCGATGGCCTACCTCGCCAAAGAGGTGGTCGGCGTTGAAGGGAGTGACATGATGGTTGCGCGCGGGCAAGAGAATGCGGAGCTCAATGACTTGAATAATGTGTCATTCTCCGTCGCAAATTTACAGGCGGATTTTACAAAGGCCGCATGGGTAAAGAAAGGGTTTGATAAAATTTTAATTGATCCGCCACGTTCTGGTGCTTTGGATATCGTCAATCATATTAGTAAATTTAAAGCACAGCGAATTGTGTACGTTTCTTGCAATCCTGCTACCCTTTCAAGGGATGCAGGTATTTTGATAGAAAAAGGTTATAAATTAGTGAAAGCAGGCGTGATGGATATGTTTCCACATACATCACATGTAGAGTCCATTGCTTTATTTGAAAAAGAAAAGAAAAAGCGGGGTGCAAATGGTTAAGGTTCGTGAAGACTACATTGCAGACGCGGGTGATGAAAACGCGATTGAACAATGGCTAACTAAAATTACCGCCATTACCGACTTCCACGACATTGAAACAGTGCGTAGAGCCTGTTTAATGAGTATGGATATTAAAGCCAAAGCGGTCGAAGACGACCGTGTTTGGGCGCAAGAGCACAATAGTTTTAAAATCGGGCTTGAAATGGCCCAAATTCTGGTTGAATTAGAGCTAGATCAAAATGCCATTATTGCCGCTATTTTGTATCGTGCAGTACGTGAAGAAAAAGTTTCGATTTCGGTTATTCGCGAAAGCTTTGGCCCAGAAATAGCCAAACTTATTGACGGCGTTGCGCGAATGGCCGCGATTTCAGCGACACATAGCCCGTTAAAAGGTTCTGTTCTGGGGCAAACTCAAGGCCAAATCGATAACGTACGAAAAATGCTAGTCACAATGATCGATGATGTTCGTGTTGTTTTGATCAAACTAGCCGAACGAACCTGTGCCATTCGAGCGGTTAAGGATGCAAACTCTGAAAAACGTCAGCGTGTGGCGAGAGAGGTGTTTGATATTTATGCGCCTTTGGCGCATCGATTAGGTATTGGTTATATCAAATGGGAGCTCGAAGACCTTTCATTTAGATACCTACATTCCTCAGCGTATATGAAAATTGCTAAGTTATTAGATGAGCGAAGAATTGATCGAGAATCGTTTGTAGGTCGTGTAACAGAAAAACTTGAATTAGAGCTGGAGAATGCTCATATACCGGGCGAAGTAGAAGGCCGGAGCAAACATATTTACAGTATTTGGCGAAAGATGCGTCGAAAGCATTTAGACTTTTCCGAGATCTATGATATTCGTGCTTTTCGTATTTTAGTGCCTACGGATCAGGATTGTTATGCGGTTTTAGGGGTTGTTCATTCATTGTGGCGACACATCCCTTACGAATTTGATGACTATATCGCCAACCCGAAAGAGAATGGTTACCGCTCGTTGCATACAGCGGTAATTGGGCCTGAAGGTAAGGTGATGGAGGTGCAAATTCGAACAAAAGAAATGCATGAAGAAGCGGAATTGGGCGTTTGTGCGCACTGGCGTTACAAAGGTACAGATGTAAAGAGTCGCTCGTCGGGTTATGAAGATAAGATAAGCTGGTTACGACAAGTGCTTGAGTGGCAAGAAGAAGTGGGTGATGCTTCAGAAATTGCTGATCAGCTCAGTGCTGATGTAGGTGAAGATCGTATTTATGTCTTCACACCAAATGGACATGTCGTTGATTTGCCTGCAGGCGCGACATCCGTTGATTTTGCTTATCGTGTACATACCGAAGTGGGGCATGCATGCCGCGGTGCGAAAGTTAATGGCCGGATTGTACCGCTGACCTATTCGCTTCAAACGGGCGAACAAATTCAAATATTAACGTCAAATAACCCAGCTCCGAGCCGTGACTGGCTAAACCCAAGTTTAGGTTATTTACGTACGTCAAGATCGCGCGCAAAAGTAATTCATTGGTTTAAAGCGCAAGATCGCTCACAAAATATTATTGATGGTAAAGCCTTACTGGGGGATGAACTAAAGCGACTATCGATTGGTAATGTTAGTTATCAGGAATTAACCGAACAGACTCAGTTTAATGAACCAGATGATATGTTTGCGGCCATTGGCGCAGGCGACTCAAAGCCGACTCATATTGCGCATATCGCACAAAAACTCATACAGCCTAAAGAGCAGCAATTAAGTTTGCGGCTTCATCAGCCGCAGGATGGTCAAGCAAATACCGGCTCCAAAGATGATATTAAAATTAAAGGTGTCGGGCGCCTATTAACCAATATTGCAAATTGCTGCCAACCTGTTCCTGGTGATCCTATTACGGGTTATATCACGGTGGGGCGCGGGGTTTCAATTCATCGACAAGACTGTATGAATATATTGCAGCTTGAGGATATGGAACCGAATCGAATTATCGAAGTGTCGTGGGGGCAGTCTGAAGATACCGCTTATAGTGTAAATGTTGAAATTCAAGCTTATGATAGGGAAGGGCTTCTACGTGACATTACAACCATACTAGCGAATGAGCAAGCTAACGTAACGGGGGTGAATTCGTACTCTGATGCGCAAGAAAATATAGCAACAATTACGCTGATCATGGAAGTTACAAGTTTGGATATATTGGGTAAAGTGCTAGCGAAAGTAAAACAGCTGCCAAACATCATTGATGTGCGTCGAAAAAGAAATGCATAAGGGTTGCTGTTAATGTACAAAATGGATGATTTACTGTATTTGATGACGCGTTTACGTGACCCTGAACATGGTTGTCCGTGGGATTTAAAGCAAAGCTTTGAGTCAATCATGCCTCACACTCTTGAAGAGGCGTATGAAGTGGCCGATGCGATTTCGCGCGGTGATCGCAATGATATTAAAGATGAATTAGGTGATCTATTATTTCAGGTGATATTTTATGCTCAACTAGGGAAAGAAGAGCAAACTTTTGCCTTTGACGATGTGGTTGATAATATCGTACAAAAGCTAGTGCGTCGTCATCCTCATGTATTCCCAGAAGGCCAGCTTCGGAAGCACTTCCCAGAAGGAACGACCTTTAGTGACGATCAAATAAAAGCGCAGTGGGAAACGATTAAACAAGAAGAGCGTCGACTAAAAAAGCAGAACAGCTCAAGTATCACTGACGAAAACTCTAACAAGTTTCGGTCTGAAACAGATAGTGTTTTAAGTGATGTGCCTTCAAACTTACCGGTATTGAATCGTGCTGAAAAACTACAAAAACGCGCGGCTCAGCATGGTTTTGATTGGCCCAATATTAAACCGGTGATTGAAAAGCTCGAAGAAGAGATCGCAGAATTAAAAGTTGAATTAGCGCATGCAGAAGAAAAATCGCTAGATGATGAGCAAATACATAGTCGCTTACTAGACGAAATGGGCGATGTGCTTTTTTGTTGTGTGAACCTATCTCGATTTTTAAAAGTAAAACCAGAGCAAGCACTTAGAAGTACGAATGATAAATTTGTCCGTCGGTTTCAGTTTATAGAAAAGCAGCTTTTTGAGACGGGTCTTACTTTAGAAAGTGCTTCGCTAGAGGAGTTAGACCGAGTGTGGGATCAAGCAAAAGCAGCTGGTTTGTAAGAAGTAACATAAGAAAGACCCAGTCTTTAATAAAACATCAGACTAGGCCTAAAGTTAAGTGCTTAGTTTTTATGTGGTTGGTCGTAGTGTGCTTGTAAGTTACCGCCATCTATATATAGCAAAGGGATATCTAAAATAAGATTTCCGGGGTTTGCAGACTCATACACTTTTAGTGCTGCCATATCCTCCCTGCCAGGCTCACCACCGTCGACTAAGGTAAATTCAATCGTGAAGCCTTCTTGGTTATTATAACGACCTAAACCAACTCCAACTAAAGTATCTAACGGAGCGTTAGGAGGCGCTTGATGAATATCTGGATCATCGGTACAAGCGACTGTTTCCATATGTTCTAGCATATGGAACTGATTACCTTGCCAATTTATTTCCAAGTTATTAGACAGCAATAAGTCGCAATGTATGGTTAACCCCCTTGTAATCCTGACACCATCAACTCTCAGTTGATAACCGCCTCCTGTAAACCGCCCCGTGCCCGCACTTTCACATGCTTCGACCGGTACTGTAACTTGCACTGAGCTAGACTGACCTCCCAACGTACTGTTCCCCCAATTATCTACTGCATGGGCGGTGACTGCTATTACATCTCCGGGGTTACTCCCAGTTGGGGCTGGGTGTTGCCCGGAAAAAGAATAATCAGGTGCAACATATTCGTTAGATTCAACTAAAATACTATTGATCAGAATATCAATGCGGCTATTCTCACAGCTACTAAAGCTACAACCTGACCACGGCGTAGAAGTATAATCAATGAAATATTCTCCTGTTGTTTCATCACATAAGGCTTCAGCCACAATTTCTGGATGATGCGCATACACTGAAAATGGTAGTAACATGAGTATAACTAACAGTTTAATTCTGGGTTTCTGATAATGGTTCATAGTGTTCTCCTGTTCTTCCTTGTTTGAGGGGCTGACGTTCGTTTTTCCATTACTTGTTTATTAAATTGTCTAAGCAAAATGGCCAGATAAATATCTAGCTTCATGAATTATAGTGGGGGTAGCCTCTTCAGAAAAAGACTATAAAACTATAATCATTTCATACTAATATCTATTTCGAATAATCATATAGAAATATAACTAGTTGTTACTTCTATCGGTTTATCGAAGTTCAAAAAAGGGTTCGAATTATGTTTTTATTAAGATACTCTTTAAGCTAGTAACCTTGATAAAAAAGGAATTTTTCCTTCGGGCTGTGTGTCGATACCCGTGGGTTCATGCAAAGCGGGCAGGATATTGTTGCCACCATCTAATTGAATAAAAACAACTAAAGGATGAGTAAGGTGATGGATATAAGCAGGCGGTATAAATTCATTTTGTTTACGACATATTAATGGATTTTCAGTTAGGAGCTGAAGATATCAACAAAGCCGCCAAAGTATGCGTGTTCTTGTCACTCATCTCTGCCTACTTTTAATTTTATATGTGCTAATTTATATTCTTTTTAACGGTGTGGTACGTCAAATGACGTATGCGGTTTCGTCAATCAGCGAATACCGCTCTTCCCCTCAATTTTTAATAATAGCGATGATCAAGTCTGAGCCAAACCGGCTTGAAATTAATGCTGTATCCATAACTATTATTAAAAGGGTAGACTCATGAAATTGAAGACAATGCTAAAAAGCGCGGTATTAGGTGCAAGTGCATCAATATTTGCGATGGGCACAATGGCCGCTGAAGATACGATCAAAGTAGGTGTATTGCACTCTCTATCTGGCACGATGGCGATTAGTGAGACCACTCTTAAAGATACTGTTCTGATGATGATTGAAGAACAAAATAAAAAAGGTGGTTTATTAGGTAAGAAGCTTGAGCCTGTTGTGGTTGACCCAGCATCAAACTGGCCGCTATTTGCGGAAAAAACACGTGAATTACTTTCAAAAGATGAAGTAGACGTTATCTTCGGTTGCTGGACTTCTTCATCAAGAAAAGCGGTTTTACCGGTAATTGAAGAATTGAATGGTTTATTATTCTACCCAGTTCAATACGAAGGCGAAGAGTCTTCTAAAAATGTATTTTACACGGGCGCAGCACCAAACCAGCAGGCAATTCCTGCGGTTGATTACTTGATGAATGACTTGGGCGTTAAGCGTTGGGTTCTTGCGGGTACTGACTACGTTTACCCACGTACAACTAATAAAGTACTTGAAGCTTATTTGGTTTCTAAAGGTGTTGATAAAAAAGATATCATGATCAACTACACACCTTTTGGTCACTCTGACTGGCAGTCAATTGTTTCTGATGTTAAAGCATTCGGTAGTAAGGGTAAGAAAACAGCGGTTGTTTCAACCATTAATGGTGATGCAAACATTCCTTTCTACAAAGAGTTAGGGAACCAAGGTATTTCAGCTGAAGATATTCCAGTTGTTGCATTCTCAGTGGGTGAAGAAGAACTTTCAGGTTTAGATACGAAGCCTCTAGTAGGTCACTTAGCTGCTTGGAACTACTTCCAAAGTGTTGAAAGTGATGCGAACGAAGCCTTCATTGCAAACTGGAAAACTTACATTAAAGACGATAAACGCGTTACAAATGATCCAATGGAAGCAACGTACATTGGCTTCAATATGTGGTCAAAAGCGGTAGAAAAAGCAGGCACAACTGATGTGAATGCTGTTGAACAAGCAATGCTTGGTATTACGGTACCTAATCTAACCGGTGGTACTGCTGTGATGAATACAAACCACCACTTGAGCAAGCCAGTATTAATTGGTGAAATTCAGGATGATGGTCAGTTAGAAGTAGTTTGGGAAACTAACGGCACCGTAATCGGTGACGCATGGTCTAACTTCCTACCAGGTTCAAAAGACTTAATTGCTGATTGGACTGCACCAGTAAGCTGTGGCAACTTCAATACTAAAACAGCTAAATGTTCAGGTCAGAACTTCTAAGAAGATGATCTTGATCAGTTAAACTAATAAATTCCGACTGACAACGCAATGTTGTGGGTCGGAATTTATTTTCATTTTTTATTCTTAAATACCCACATTTATTTTATTAACCCTTTAATGGAGCACTATCGTGAGAACTCTTCCGATCCTTCTCGCCTGTCTGATAAGTATATTGTTTAGCTTATCAGTTCACGCTTCACCTGCTGAGGCATCGATTTCAAAGCCATCGACCCCCGCGCTGCTAACGAAATTAACCAAGGTGAAGTTAAACAAAGCGATTCCTGTTTTAAAAGAACTGGAAGAACACGGTGGTGAAGAAATGCTACCTCTTTTTAAGACCATGCTAAAAGGGCAGCTGTATTACGTTAAAAAAACGAAAGCTCTGGTTGCCGTCACCAAGGTTGAGGGCGAAAAAATTTACTCAGATGTTTTTACGGGCGATGCCTTGGCAAAGATGTCTAAATCAAGCGTTAAAAAAGTGCGTGTGAATAATAAGGTAAGGCGCTTTTTACGTGAAACGATTGCGCGTACACAGCTATCGGCAGCAGACCCTGAAGCGCGGTACAGCGCTTTAAACTCTTTATTGTCAGAATTAGATGCTGACATCATCAAAACGATCCAAACCTTACAAGAAAAAGAAACGGATGCAGATGTCTTAGAATTAATGAACGTAGCGATTGCTATGTTTACTTTATCAAACAGTAATGATGCAAAAGAACGACTTGCTGCAGTGCATACTCTTTCAGAGCGACTTGAAAATGAAGTGCGTAACTTGTTTGTTAAGGTGGTTAGCCAAGAGCAGGATGCCAAAGTTAAAGCCGCTGCAGAAAGAGCGCTATCATCGATTGAACAACGTATTGAAAAATTTCAGTTTGTTGACAAATTATTTTTTGGTTTGAGCTTGGGCTCTGTTTTATTGTTGGCAGCGATTGGTCTCGCGATCACCTTTGGGGTGATGGGGGTGATCAATATGGCGCATGGCGAAATGATTATGCTAGGTGCTTATACAACGTATGTCGTACAACTAATGATGCCTAATGCGATAGATTACTCGCTTTGGGTTGCTATTCCATTGGCGTTTATTGTTTCCGGTTCAGTGGGTGTATTGATCGAACGTGGTGTGATTCGTCACCTTCATGGTCGGCCCCTAGAAACTTTATTGGCGACTTTCGGTATTAGTCTGATTCTTCAGCAATTAGTTCGTACCGTTTTTTCCCCACTAAACCGTCAGGTGCAGGCACCTAGCTGGATGAGTGGCTCTTTAGATATAAACCCTGTGTTGTCTTTAACCATGAACCGCTTATATATATTAGCCTTTGCCTTATTAGTGTTCGGGTTATTGCTATTAATTTTAAATAAAACCTCGCTGGGTTTGAATGTTCGTGCGGTGTCGCAAAACCGTAATATGGCGAAAGCTATGGGGATTAAGACTGATCGGGTCGATGCTATGACCTTTGGTTTAGGTTCAGGCATTGCCGGTATGGCAGGGGTAGCTTTAAGCCAGTTAACGAATGTTGGGCCGAATCTTGGTCAAGCTTACATCATTGATTCGTTCATGGTTGTGGTGTTTGGTGGTGTGGGTAATTTATGGGGTACTTTGGTGGCTGGATTCAGTTTGGGCTTAGCTAACAAATTTATCGAGCCGATTACCGGTGCGGTCTTGGCAAGTATCTTGGTGTTAGTTTTTATCATTCTATTTATTCAGAAACGTCCAAAAGGGCTGTTTCCTCAAAAAGGGAGAGCAGCAGAATGAGTAACGTTCTTAATCAGCTCAGTTCAATGTTTAATAGTGGGGCTATGGGTCGAGAAGGCCAGGCGGGTAGTCGTACTTTACCCTTTGTCGTACTTCTATTAGCGGTTACCGTGCTCGCGTCTATTGGTAATTTAGCGATGCCTTCTGACTCAATGTTTTATGTCAGCACCTATACCATTAGTTTGTTAGGAAAATACCTTTGTTATGCAATGTTAGCTTTAGCGGTAGATATTATCTGGGGCTATTGTGGCATTCTGAGTTTGGGTCACGGTGCTTTCTTTGCGCTGGGTGGTTATGTCATGGGTATGTATTTAATGCGCCAAATTGGTGACCGTGGCGTATATGGCAACCCTGATTTACCTGACTTTATGGTGTTTTTGAATTGGACAGAGTTACCTTGGTTTTGGCAGGGAATGGACCAATTCTGGTTTGCAATGATTATGGTTGCGGTTGTACCGGGTTTACTAGCGTTTGTGTTTGGTTGGTTAGCGTTTCGTTCACGTGTTACGGGCGTTTACCTCTCGATCATTACTCAAGCATTAACCTATGCGCTAATGCTGTCATTTTTTCGTAATGAAATGGGCTTTGGTGGTACGAATGGCTTAACTGACTTTAAAGAAATATTGGGCTTTAGTCTGCAAGAAGATAGTACGCGTATTGGTTTATTTATCGCGACCTCGACCTTGCTTTCTTTAG
>Ga0209290_1000708_pt1 | contig 21131 bp, 16 predicted proteins | sample EN1Hudsemesocosm_2_FD_184632 | JGI IMG/M metagenome (GOLD analysis project Ga0209290, IMG submission 184632) | Methane-oxidizing microbial communities from mesocosms in the Hudson Canyon - EN10B Hudson Canyon (SPAdes) (version 2) | ecosystem: Environmental > Aquatic > Marine > Cold seeps... | reverse complement strand
AGAGCCTCGCCTACCGACCAAGGCATTGGCGAAAGCACAGGCAACCGCGCCGATGACGGCAAGTTTAAAACCCCGAGCCTGCGCAATATCGCCCTGCGCCCACCCTTCATGCACGATGGCCGCTTTAACACCCTTAGTGAAGTGATTCAGTTTTACAGTCGAGATATTGAAAACCACCCAAACTTGCACCCACTGTTAACAGACAATCGCGGCCGGGCCATTCATTATCGATTTAATAATGATGAGCGCAGAGCCTTGGTGGCCTTTTTAAACACTTTAACGGACTTTGAGTTAATTACGGATGAGAAATACAGCGACCCGTTCTAACGATGGACAGACGCAGTGCAAAATATTCATTAGGCACATTAGGCATACAGCCCTAGTGCGCTTAACTTTATGGCGTTGTCAGGCAAGCAGATAAGCTCAAGACTACTCCTTCCAATAAAACCCCTTGGATTTTACCACATCGATAATGACCTTCTTATTACTCTGAAACCACTCTTCAAATCGCTTCACGGTTTGAATACGCTTTATACCACCTCGGGTTTCATTGATGGGAATAGGCGGGGATACCATATTTTGTATGCCCCACATTTCCTGCCCTGTCATCTTGGCGCTGCCCAGCAAGGTAGGGAAAGATTTTTGAGCCCTGAGGGCTAAAATAATTTTATCAGGCTCGAAGGACTCGGCCAGTTGCGCACCAAAAGCCCACACCTTAAGCATGATCAAGTGATCCCAATCTATGCCCGTGATGCCACGCTTTACATCCTTGGGGGCACCGGCACCATATTGCTTAAGCCACCTGCCATAAAAATCATGCTGCACCGAGGGGCTTCCCCAAAAAGGGTCGTCAAACAATGGAAAACTATCCACCGCCCCCTCATGGTACCAGGCCGGTACTTTTTTAAGGTTGGATTCCACGTCCATATAATTGGCCGATATTTCCCCACGAAACCCCTGATCAAAAAGCTGCTTCATGATTGCTTTCACAAACGATGGCCAAGTGAGATTTAAACTGACCACATCCGGTTTGCTGAGTAATATCTGTGCCACCAGTTGTCGAAAGTCTGACATTTCCACAGGGAAATGCTGGTCATACACCACGTCCCAGCCTTCAGCTATGGCGGCGCCCACCTCCCACGCCTGTGAACTGCGAGCTATGGGGTCATTTTGCGAAACAACCGCCCACCTTTTAAGACTAGGATTTTGATTTTTATGATACCAGGGCCGCAGCATGTCAATTCTGGGGGTCACGTCACCACCGGCCAATAGGAATGGCCTGTCTGGTTTAATATCCGTGGCGATAAGGCTCGCGTAAGTGACTTTGTTACGAGTTAAATAAGGGTGAATGGCATCGGCGCTGACACCACCAATACCACTTATGAATTTAACATTATGCTTTTGAACCAACTGTTTAGCGCCAAGCAATGCAAGCCTGGGATCAGATTGATCGTCGAATACGTGCAGCTGCAAAGGGTATTTCACCCCACCCACCAGCAACCCGCCGGAGGCATTTACTTCGTCCACAAATAATTGATTGCCGGTAAGGCCAGGCTTTCCCCACCCGGCATCCGGACCTGTCAACGCCGCCAGAAAACCCAGATTGATCGTTTCGCCCTTTAACGGCTTTATCTTGCTCACAGATTTGGGGGAGTAGTGAACAGGGCGATGCCAATCCCAGTTAAAAATATCAGAAAAGGACGGACGGTTTTTAAAGTCGGCTAACGCTTTTTCGTAGGCACTTAGTACTTCTCCTATATCCTGATACTGATCACTTTTATATTGAGATTTTTTTGAGAACACATTAAATTTTGCTTTAAAAAATGCCACAAAATCATAATGGGTAATATTCCCTATATTCATCTCACGAGCGGTATACAATGCCGCTTCTCGCTCACCCAGGGCCGCATCCATTCTGTTGAGACTTAACATCTTAAGACCCTGTCGAATGTCCTTTACCGGGGTCAGTTTGGTCGAGTAAGTCCACCTTTCGGCATCGACCCAGGGAAAAACTTGCCACAATCTGTCGTCATAATATTTACCGCGAATAACACCCAGTTGGAAATTATTATCCCTTGCGTAACTTAGGCTTGTGGCACTGAAATTACGTTTGGTTATTAGGTTTGTGATCAACACATATTCAGAGTTGCGGGTAAATGTGTCCGGGTAACGGGCGTATAATTCAATGCCCAGTGTTTTAGGTAATGACAAGCCCATGTCGGCTTGCCCATCTTCTAACATGATCAGGCAGCGAATTAACGGACACAGTAAAAACTTATATTCGATGCCCAACCTAGCCATTACATGTTTGATTATTTCGGCGTCAATGCCGGTCACCTCCCCATCTTTAATAAACAGATAAGGCGGATAGGGCTCACCAACAATTAGCAATTCAGAGGCGCTTACGGAATGGCAAGTAAAAGAGAGCAGTAGCGCTGCCAGAGTTAGATGGTATTTTTTTCCCATGTTTGTTTCGCAACAAGCCAATAAAAGAAACATTTACTTTCTTCATATGCAGCTGGGAGGATTGCGAATCACAACCCAAGGGTTTCACCCAAGCTACCCCCTATTATTATAGCGCTAAGGCTGTTTTTACTTAGATTATATTTATATAGGGGAATAACTTATATGGCATAGAAAATATTATGAAAGCTACCAACAAACCCTGAAAATCAATGGCACCTACGCATGGCAAAACCAGCTTATTAACTGTGGCCACAGTGAATTTTTCACCTTTAGTTTTTGAAAAATGCGGGTTTCTAACCTACATTTAATGGGCGCCTGCTTGCGTATTACTCCTTTATATTGTGCATTCGACAGATAAATTGATTACGCATGCCCCTTCCCTAAAAGGCTTTCAAAGGATTAATTTCATAACTGAGCACTCGAAAAGGAGTCACCAAATGTCCAGGGCATCGGTTAGCTTCATGCATAGTTTAAAAGGTCGCATACTGCTTTTTTTAGTCCTACCTGTGGTACTTATTATTTGTGGCATTATTGGCCTTACGGCACAAAAATCATTTTCGGCAGCGCGACTGCAGGCGGAATCGTCCATACGCTTGGCAGTTAATAATGTGGCGCTGGAGATAGAGCGCCGCAATCAAGAAGCGGTACAAACCGCGCGCTTAATGGCCTTATCACAAGAAGAAGCCATGTTTGGCCAACGGGAGCAATCCAGTGCCCTGGCACGTCGAGTACTGGCCGAGTTCCCCCAATTCACGGGTGCCTATTTCGCCTACGAGCCCAATGCCGATCAACAGGATGCCGCTTATGTGGGCACCAACCATGCGGGCTCCACCACCAATGATAATGGCCGCTTCATTCCTTACTGGTATCGAGATGCCAACAACAATTCACAAATGCTGGTTACTCCATTGGCTGACATGGAAACCAGCCTTTATTACGATGGTGTGCGCCGATTATATGAGGAGTCCAAGCGCCCCCAGGCCATGGTGACCGAACCCTATGTGTATGAAGGCAAAATGATCGTAGAGCAAACCTATCCTATTATTCGCGATGGCAAATTTATTGGCATTGGAGGGGTTGACCGCGCCCTAAGCGACATCGAAAAAATCCTGCAAGAGGTGAAACAACAAACCAAACGGGACATCTTTTTAATCAGTCGAGAGGGGCGCTTCATTGCCTCCAGCAGCAACAGTGAAGCTTTAAAAACCAAGAAAATATCTGAAACCCAATACGCACAGTTATTCACTCCTCTCTACCAACAGCCCCAGTCAAAGTTACTGCAACTGACCCAGGACCCCATTAGCGGGGTAGAGTCTTATTTTATACACACCCCCATTAAAACCGGTCAGTGGTTATTGGTATTACAAGAAGCAGAAGTAAATGTAGTGGGCCCTATTCGAGAACAACTTTTATACACATCCATAGTGGCCATAGCGGGCATTTTACTGATTGTGGCCTTGTCGGGCTGGTTTGCTTCGTCCATTAGTCAGCGCATTAACCAAGGCATGAAGATGGCCGAGCGGGTGGCGGTGGGAGATTTAGCAGAACAGCAAAAGAATAGCAGCTTGGTCAATGCAAGCGGAGCCAAGGATGAGATTAGTGTGATGTTGAGCAGTTTGGACAAAGTAGGAGAATCTTACGAAAAAATCAGCAGTTTGTGTTCGGCCATCGCTGCCGGAGATTTTAGTGTGCGTATGGATGAACGCTGTGAGAATGATGAAGTGGCCAAGGCCATTAACCATATGTCACATCGTCGTAAGGCCATCGAACAGGCACTCAAACAGCACTCTGATCAAATTAGAGAAAGCACTAACGTCCAGAGCACTGAAATTGAAAGCGTGGCCACTTCCATTCATGAGATGTCTACCACCACCAGTGAGGTCTCTAAGCTAGCATCCGGCTCGGCCGACAATGCTAACCAGGCATTGACTGCGGTACAAACTGCCCAGCAAACCCTATCGCTAACCGTGCAGGAGGTTCAGGGTTTATCCGAAGAAATGAACCAGGCCAATCAAGCCATCAATCGAGTATCTGAAAGCAGCACCAACATCAGCAGTATTGTGGATGTGATCAACATGATTGCCGAACAAACCAACTTATTGGCTCTGAATGCCGCCATTGAAGCGGCCCGGGCCGGTGAGCAAGGACGGGGGTTTGCCGTGGTAGCGGACGAAGTACGCAGCCTGGCCTCTAAAACCCGTGCCTCCACCGAAGAAATAAATACCCTCATACAAGGATTGCAAGGAGAGGTAAATACCGCGGTAAATATTGTGGATAAGGGCGCGAGCCGAACCCAGAGAACAGTTGAAAAAAGCAACGAGGCTTCAACCGCTTTGGCCAGTGTGGCCCAGATGATAGAAGACATTAACAACCACATGATTCAAGTGGCCGCCGCCGTAGAGCAACAAAGTGTGGCCACCGAGGAAATAAATCAGAATGTTACCCGCATTCAGGATGCCTCTGTGCAACTGGCGTCGATGGCCAATAGCAGCATAGAGTGATGGCACAGCAAAAAAGTATTCGGGGTTACCTGTCAACAACAGCGAAGAGTACTGATTAAGCAAGGTACTTAGAAATATTTAGCTGCGAAAACAATGCAAAAACCAAGTACATTCAGAATCAGGGCAGGGAGTTATAAAGGGAGGGTAACGAAAGGAGGTGGAGGGACCTCCAGCCACACCCCGGCACACAAATCCACTACTACCGTTGCTCCCTTCCAGGCCTGGCGGAGTTCATAGCTTCTTGTTGCGGGGGGACCGGAGGCCACCATAATGTGGTCATACAAAAACTGACCGAGTGCTGTAAAAGCAGGCGCATTGTCTTAAAAAATCCAAACCGATTCAAGGACTTATTGCAAAAATCACAAAATAAAGTCTGCACCGGCAATTAGAGGTAAACTAACTACAAAGCAGCAATTACGGCTAAACCATGTTCAATGTTACTCCCATCGCCATTTATGAAGACAATTACGTATGGCTTATTCAACACCAGGGCAAAGTGTGCGTAGTGGACCCGGGCCACGCAGAACCCGTTATCGAGCACTTAGAGAAACACGGCCTAACCCTGAATTACATTTTGGTGACCCACAAGCACTGGGACCACGTCACCGGCATCGCCCCTTTAAAACAGTATTACCCCCAGAGCCAAGTGTATGGCACCAGTCATGAGGAAGTGCCCTGCTTGCAACACCCACTGTTAGGCGGCGAAAACTTGGATCTTATGGGGCTTAATTGGCAAGTAATGCACACCCCGGGGCATACTCTGGGGCAAATTGCCTTTTACGTTATAGATGAAAGTGACCAAGGCCATTTGTTTAGCGCCGATAATATCTTTGCCTGTGGCTGCGGGCGCATGTTTGAAGGCAGCGCCGAACAGTTCCAGGCATCCCTGGCAAGCCTAGTATCCTTCCCGACCAACACCCTAGTTTATGGCACCCACGAATACACCTTAGCCAACATTAACTTTGCTTTGCATATCGAGCCCAATAATACTTATACCCTGCACCGCCAGGACATTTGCACGCAGTTAAGAAGCGAAGGCAAACCCACCCTGCCCACCACCATAGGGGACGAACTTAAAAGCAACCCATTTTTACGCTGGGGACAACCGGATGTGATTCGCGCCGCCGAACACCATAAGGGCGCGCCCTTAAATGGCCCAGCGCAAGTCTTTGGCGAGATAAGGTTAATGAAGGACAGGTTTTAACTCCTAACTAAATTGCAGCCATCAGGGCATTGATGGCCGCTCTATTCCCACTCTTCAGGCTTGAGGCGCATCTTTTGCCCTCCATCACCGCCTATGCGTAGCTCAAAGCAGCCCCCTTGTGTACAATGCAGCAAATTTTGACTTCATACGATTTCGCGGATTGATGCATGCAGACTGTTGAACACATTTTCGAGCAAAACCAAACTCCCAAGCCATTGGTTTTAGCCATCGAAGCGGTACTAGAAGCCAGCAAAGAGATCGCCTTTTTATTACAAAAGGGCGCCATGAGCGGTGTTTTAGGCAGTGCCGAGCAAGAAAATGTTCAGGGCGAGACGCAGAAAAAACTGGATGTGATCTCCAATGACCTATTAAAAGACACCTTGAAAGCCTGCCCGGTTGTGGCCGGCATCGCCAGCGAAGAAGAAGACCTACCAGTTCCTGCCAATAAAGACGGTGAGTTTTTGGTGATCTTCGATCCACTGGATGGCTCTTCCAACATCGACATCAACGTAACCGTGGGCACCATTTTTTCTATCTTGCCAAGTAACGGCGGAGACGGCAGCCAGGAAGCCACCTATTTACAATCCGGTCGTAAGCAATTGGCGGCAGGCTATGTGTTATACGGCCCCTCTACTTTATTGGTTATGACCACCGGCCAGGGCGTAAACATCTTCACCCTAGACCCTGACACCCAGCAGTTTGTATTGACCGAAGAGCAATCACAAATCACCGCCACCACTCAAGAATTTGCTATTAACATGTCCAACCAGCGCTTCTGGGCTGAGTCCATGCAGAACTACGTGTCCGACCTATTACAAGGTGAAGAGGGCAAATTGGGCAAACGCTACAACATGCGCTGGATTGCCGCCATGGTGGCTGAAGTTCATCGCATCATTAACCGTGGTGGTATTTTCATGTACCCATGGGATAACCGCGAGCCAGGCAAGCCGGGCAAACTTCGTTTGATGTATGAAGGCAACCCCATGTCTATGTTAGTGGAACAGGCCGGTGGCCTATCCAGCACGGGTGAAATGGCCATCTTGGATGTCGAACCTGAACACATTCACCAACGTGTGCCGGTAATTCTAGGCAGCAAACAAGAAGTGGAAACCGCTCTGGGGTACTAATTAACCCCTTGGATTTAACCCGCTTTAAACGTAAGGCAGCCCCATTCCAGGAGGCTGCCTTTTTTATGACCATGGATGGTCGGTATCTTATTTTTGCAGGAGCAAAAAATGAGGTATGACCATGGATGGCCGGTGTCTTATTTTTTCTGCCAACTTTCACAAAAATCAAAAAACTCATGGGCCGTCACCGGCTTGCTTATATAAAAACCCTGCACCTGATCGCAGTCCATGCCTTTTAGTTTTTCAAGTGCCTCCTCATCCTCAGCCCCTTCCGCTACCACGGTTAACGACAGGTTTTTAGCCATATTAATGATGGATTTAACAATCATTTCGTCTTGCTCGTTAGCACACATGTTTCGCACAAACATAATATCTATTTTCAGGGCGTCTATGGGTAACTGGCGCAGATACACTAAAGACGAAAAACCCGTGCCAAAATCATCCACCGATATACTCACCCCTAAATCGCTAATTTTATTCAAGGTTTCCAGCGCCCGCTCAGGGTCGGACATGAGTGCACTCTCGGTTATTTCCAACTCAAACAAATAGGCGGGCACTTCATACTGCTGTAATTTTTCGGCGATGAAACTCCATAGGTTTTCATCCAACAGGTTACGGGTGGAGACATTCACCGACACCTTCACATACTGCTGTTTATTCAACCATTCTTTAACCTGCAACAAGGCTTCTTCAATCACCCACTGGGTCATGGGAATTATCACATCACTTAATTCTGCCATGGGAATAAACTCTGCAGGGTTAACCAAACCCATATCCGGGTGCTGCCAACGTATTAACGCTTCGGCGCCACGAATGGCATTGTCAGTTAGAGTTAATTTGGGCTGGTAATGTAAAAAGAATTGTCGCTCGGCAATGCCCCGCCCCATGGCGGCCATAAGCGCTAAACGTCTGGGGCTGTTTTCATCCATTTCCTGGCTGTAATCCAGTATAGAGTTGCTGTGTTTTTTGGCCCGATACATGGCCACATCGGCACAACGCAATAAGGCACTGGTATCCAGGCCATCTTTTGGATACTGACTAATGCCCACACTAGCGCCAATTTCCACTGTGAGCTGGCCAAGATCAAATGGTTCACGCAGTTTTTTTAATATGTTTTTAGCCAGGGCATGGGTTTCAATATCACTTTGAAAAGACGGCATCACCACTGCAAATTCATCCCCTCCCAGACGGGCAAAAAACGCCCTGTATGGCGTTAGCAAGGGGGTAATCCTCGGAGCAATTTTCTTTAACAATACATCCCCGTAATGATGGCCTAAGGTATCATTTACCTCTTTAAAACGATCCAGGTCTATCAACAACAACGCCATTTTGAAACCAAATTGCAAGGCCTGCTCTATCTTTTCATCCACCGTGTCACGTAATGCCAATCGATTGGGCAGAGACGTTAATAAGTCGTGGCTATTTTGATACTCGAGGTTTTGGATGTGCATTTTACTGTGGGTAATATCACGAATTATTAACCTTATACTGAGCACCCGACCATCTTGAGTGTCGGCCATAACACTGCAATTTACCCAGCGTAACTGAGCCTCCTTATCCTCATGGGCTACCTCGATGGCTTCACTGCCATAGCCACTTTGCAAAACATATTTCATCACATGTTTAATGCTTTTAATGGCCAGCAGTTCTTTTACCTCAAGCCCGCCATGTAAATTAAAAATACGAGAGAACGCTGGGTTAAACTCGCTAATGGTGGCCTTGCTCAACAGGTGCTGCCACTGATGTTCAAAACTATCTTCCATGTTGATGCCAGGAAGAATATCTATATCCATAATCGCTTCATTGCTGCGGGCTACAAAACTACGATAGCGATCGTGGCTTTTTTGCAAACGCTTTTTACTCTGAAAGTGTTCAAATTCAAAACGCACATGCAAACTAAAAATCGATAAAAAGCTCTTTAACAGCTCATTAATTTTTTGGGATTGTGGCTGCATCACTAAAATAATGCCTAGCTCATCTCCCATTTCATCACACAGACTAATGGCACCGATACGCTGGGGGGCGTATTGCGCGATGAAACAGTCTTGCGAAAACACACCCAGCGCTTGTGGCGTTATCCAGTGCCAATGATTTTTTTTGTCGCCTAGCGAGTGCTTTAAATACAAATCATCAAAAACATTGACCTCTTTCTGCCCTCCCATGTGGTGCAAGTAAACATACTTTTTTTCATCCGCCTCTTTGCGCGCCACATAGATCAGGCTGGCGGGCAGGAGTTCATGAATACTATCTAGAATGTCTTTTAAGGTTTTTTCTCCATGGTGATACAAATCTCGGGATACCTTAACAATAAAATCCCGCTGTAATTTAATGGCGGTAATGTCCGAAATGACATAGGCACACCCTTCCTGACCCAACATGGGAAATTGGGCCACCCAGTAAGCAAAACGCTCACCCTTCTCGGTGCTTAACCAAATTTCCTGCTGAGCTTGCAGGCAATCTTCAAAGGGGTTTTGCCGCTCAAATCGGGCCTGCAAGCTTACAAAGGCGCTATTGCCATATTCCACCCGGCCCTGTTTTTCCACAAACACCGCCGCTGGGATTTTTTCATAAACGTCTCGCAGCCACTCCCTTTGACTGTCCGCCCCCAGTTTTTGCCGGGCACGTTTATGGCTCAACCAAATAAGGTCCATAAAGCTTAATAGCAGCAACAGTACTGCCAGAGTGAATAAACCCAAGGGTATCGTTTGAGAGTAAGAGGAAGGGTCATGCCAAGTGTACATGTGCAGGGCCTGGGCGATCACCAACATCAATAAACTGGCCAACAATGCGCAATAGCCAGGCAAGTGCATGGCGCCACGTACTTTATTTGCCCACAAGACAAACAGCATCAGCAGCAGTAAAAAGAATATCAGGCGACCCAATAATAAATACTCGCTCCAGGACACAGTGTATTTCGCCTTTTAACCGTCTATTAAAGGTATAGACAATTACCTCGCAACAGGCCAGAACCCGCCAGCCACTTTACTCCCTCACAATGCAAATTTGACACACACAGAGTAAGGAATTAGGGTGCCCGCTTACGCCACCAAGAGTTTTATTTATGCCCTTCCTGCCCATCACCGCACTGTATGCCTGCTTACTGGCGTTATTGCTCATTCATTTGGCCTATCAGGTGGTCGCACAAAGAATTAGGCACAAGAGTGGATTGGGCCACAGCGAGCAATCCATCCTGCTGGCTGGCCGTAACCACGCCAATGCCAGTGAATACATCCCCATTGCCCTGATTTTATTGGCCCTGGCCGAACTGAACGGCGCCAGCATGGTCATCATGCACATTAGCGGTGCCAGCTTTTTCATTGCGCGCCTAGCCCACGCTTGGGGTTTTAAAGCAGGCCAGGGAGGCACCCATACCGGGCGCTACTGGGGAACCGTATTAACCTGGGTGAGCATCGTGGCGCTGTGCCTGATTAACATGGCCTATGTGTGGCGCTATATTTTTTAAACATATATTTGCTAAGCCCGTTCAAATAACACCATAACTGAATGATTTGGTCATTTATTGCCAACTCTCGTTCACCTAGAATACGCCAAAAACGGTAGGAGCCTCACCATGGGCAAAATGATCGAAAGCTTGTTTTATTCAAAGGCAGGCCAAGCCATGCTCAGCGCAGTAGGGGTAAAAGCCCCTTTGGAACTAAGCCGCTATCAAGGGGAAAACCCTTGGGTAACCGGCCTTACGATCTTAGCGCAGGTCGCCACTCCCGAATTACAAAAAGTATTACAACTGGCCAACATTCACAGCCAGGTATTTGCTTCACAACAACCCCAGGCGTGTGAAGCCATATTAATGGACGCCAGCCACTTCAATCAGGTGGCGCACCTGGATGAGCTTAAGGCATTTTTTAGCCAGGCCAGTGGCCAACTTAAAAAATCCGGACATATCGTTATTTTGGGGCTAGACCCAGAAAGCTGTGACAAGGTTGAAACGGCGGCGGTTATGGAAGCCTTAAGTGGTTTTACTCGCTCCTATGCAAAAGAAATGGGACGAAAGGGCATCAGCGTTAACCTTATATATACGCAGCAAGTGAGTGCGGCGCTGGCCACACCGCTTAACTTTCTATTGAGCCATCGCAGCAGTTATATATCCGGCCAACCGCTTTTTGTGAACAACAAACAAAGCACATCGCAAGATTGGCAAAAACCTTTAGCTGGGAAAACGGCCCTGGTCACCGGGGCCGCACAAGGCATTGGCGCCGCCATCGCTCGCACCCTTAGCCGCGATGGCGCCAAGGTAATTGGCCTGGATATTCCGGCAGCCCAGCAAACCTTGGAGCACACCATGGCTGAAATCCAGGGTATCGCCCTGGCTACAGACATCACCAGTGAACAGGTTAGCCAGGACATAAACGATGCATTAGCGGGGGAAAAGCTGGATATTTTGGTACATAACGCCGGGGTTACCCGTGACAAAACCCTGTCGCGTATGCCCGATCACTTTTGGCAGATGACCCTCAACATCAACTTGCAGGCCCCCATAAACGTAACCGGTGCGCTGGAGCAAGCCAACCTGCTCAGTGATGATGCGCGCATTATTTGCATTAGTTCTATCAGTGGCATCGCGGGCAATGTGGGACAAACCAATTACGCGGCTTCCAAGTCGGGTGTTGCCGGGTTTGTGCGCAAACAAGCGATGTTATGGCAAGATACCGGCAAAACCATTAACGCCATTGCCCCGGGTTTCATCGAAACCCAGATGACAGATCAAATTCCTTTCATGACCCGTGAAATTGGTCGACGCATGAATTCCCTGTCTCAAGGGGGCCAACCTGTGGATGTGGCGGAAGGCGTGGCGTTGTTTGCACAGCCCGGCAGCAACGGCTTAAACGGCCAGCTATTAAGAGTGTGCGGTCAATCCCTAATTGGCGCTTAACCCGCTGAATTAAAAATGACAGGTACGGATTAAAACAAGTCCTGCCTGCCCTTTTCTGTCCACAAGCGCCAGCGTTTATCTTGATAGATAAAATAAATGCGCTTCTCGAAGGGGCGCTTTTCACTTTCCTTGGCGCGCTTCAAGGGGCGGTTTTTTCGGTCGTTTAAATTGACCTTGGCCAGCCAGTCGGGAATATCCACCACATACCAAGATAAATACACCTCACAGAAATAGTCTTCCTCACGCTGACTAGGAGGGCTCACCTCAAAAACCTGCTTAAGGTTGGGCCGCCCATAAAAAAAACCCTGATCACTCACCCACATGTTGTCTTGATTTAAGTTGTACTCAAAGCCCCCCACACTCACCATTCTGGGTTCGCCGTACATGATTTTTTCGGCCAGAAAACGGGATTTTTTCTTGGTCACTAGACCCACTTTCACCCATTTATCCAGGCTGCCCACCATGGCCTTATGGATACGTTCCACCTCCTGGGGGAATTCAAACGGTTTAAAAAACAATAAGCGCTGGCCGTAATCGTTATTAAATATATGCCTCACTTGTTTTTCATCCGGCGCCTTGGGCGCGCCCCCCCAACAAGCAACACTCATGATCAGAGTCAATATTAAGCCAATTGGCAGTCTTGTCTTCATACCTGCAACCTGCAACAGTGTCTTTAATGATAGTGATGCCTTTAAGCCTAGCAGGTTGTGGTTAAACAAATTGTCTGGGGTTACACGCTGAATTTGGCTAACATTCGCCACCGTCTAATATTTGGTTCACCATGAAAAACAAGCTTATTAATTTTTTAAACCAGCCAAAATTTTTACGCATCGCCTTCAACTGGTACCGCCCCTATCGCGGCGCTGGAGTTAGGATCAAACACTTGGCCAAAGACTTCTCCAGTGCCACCGTGGAAATGCCACTGCGCTGGTACAACAAAAATTATGTGGGCACCCATTTTGGTGGCAGCCTGTATTCTATGGTGGACCCATTTCACATGTTGTTGATCATGAATCAGCTGGGTAAGGAATATGTGGTATGGGACAAGTCGGCCAATATCGATTTCATTCGCCCGGGCACAGGTACCGTGAGCGCTCACTTCACCGTTAACCAAGAACAGATCGCCGAAATTCGTGAACAAACCACCTCGGGGGAGAAATTTCTACCCAAGTTCGTGGTGGATATCATGGATGAGGAAGGTAAGTTGGTGGCTCGGGCCATTAAAACCCTGTATATCCGTAAAAAACCTCAGAAACCTTAATTATTGGTTATTCGCGGCCAAATTAGGGCGAAGCCGGTAAACCTAAGCTCCTAATGAAATGAAACTCCAACTATAAGGTTAACCAATAACCGGCGTAAATACGGCGAAACGGCCAAAAATAACTACACTGAAGGAATAGAACCCTAACTTGAGGTGAGCATGGCTGCCAGCATTACAGAGGCGTCGGCGTACGTGGCCGAACTGATAGACGTTTTGGAAAACTTGTACTGGGAAGCGCCCTCGGTGGCGATCAAAAACCAGTGTTTCAATGGGCTGCGTTTTTTACAAAATGAACGCACCGAACTCACCAAGATTTCGATACAAGACCATCATTACGACTATGAAATCATCTCCTGTTCAGCACAGGATATGGAGCACTGCCTTAACAATCTAAATAAACTCATAGAGAGTGAAGTATTGCGCGCCCAAACGCGCTGCCAGCTCATGCCTTTATTAAAATGTGCCAAAACGTATTTTTCAGCTGACTAGCCAATGAGCGTTTACGCAAATTCGGCAGGGGTTGCCACTAAAGGCTTTGATGGCTCCTGCTGGCTTTTAAGCTCCCCTTCCACCACACAATTACGCCCGCGATCTTTAGCCAGATATAAAACGTCATCGGCACTTTGCTGCCAATCAAGAATATTATCCCCCACACTTGGGCAAATACTCACCAGCCCAATACTGAGGGTTAAAAAGCCTAGCGGCGAGCCTTTATGGGGAATGTTCAATTCACGAATACGACTGAGTATACGCTGAGCCACGTGTAACGCCCCTGCTTGTGGGGTTTGCGGCAGAATGACGGCAAACTCTTCTCCGCCAATGCGGGCTGCGGTATCCAACGGGCGCACCGCCTCCTCCTGAAATACCTCGGCCAGGGTAACCAGGCACTTATCGCCGGCCAAATGTCCGTAAGCGTCGTTATAATTTTTAAAATGGTCCACATCCAGCAGCAACAAGGAACACACGCTGTTAAGACGCTGGCCCTGACGCCAACACTTATCTAGGTCCATATCGTATTTTCGGCGGTTAAATAACCCGGTAAGCGTATCGGTCACACTTAGGCTTTCAAGACGTGCCACATACCGTAATCTCTGCACATGTCCTGACAAGCGCAACAGTAAATTGGTCATATTCGCCGGCACAATAAGGTAATCCAGTGCGCCGCTAAGCAATACTCGACGCTCGGCCTCTTCATTCACTGAGTCTGAAAAGACAATTAGTCCTTCAGGCAAGCCGGTATTCAACTGAGTGTGGTAATTAAAGGTCGCGTAATCCCATAGGTGTAGCTGACACGAAGGTACAGATTGTTGCCCGGACAAACTGACCTGAATATCGGTGCAATCCTCCGCCCATTGTTGCAATTGAGCCTGCAATTCATCATTGCCAATTTGTATATTTATGATGAAAGATTGATTCACCCCGCCCCCAAATGTGCTGCGCTTTTATTGTGAGACCACTGTAGCGAATAAGTGATTCCCAAGATATGAAACAGGTCTTCTAATAATAAAAAAGTCTAAGAAAATAAAGCACTTAACAAGGCTTACCTAAGAAGCAAAGAGTCTTTACAATGTGGCTATAATTAAGCATTGGCCACATGTAATACCAATGCAGATGTCACCGTGAGGGTTCGTCAGCCCACGCTCCGAGGAGAAATTTATGGCCCTGGTTTATTCAACCCAAGACGGACGACTGTGCCCAGCATGTAACCAACCCGTGGATGACTGCACTTGCAAACAAGGCAGCGCGCCAACGGGCGACGGCATTATTCGGGTACAAAAAGAAAAAAAAGGCCGAGGTGGTAAAACCGTCACTTGCATCACAGGTTTTGAGGAAGATAAAAAAGTTCTCAGTGACCTATGTAAAAAACTCAAGAAGCGTTTTGGCTGCGGCGGAGCGGTAAAAAACTGGGTGATCGAACTACAAGGGGATTTGGCAGAGCAAAGTGTGACCTATCTGCAACAATTGGGACACAAAGTTAAACAAAGTGGTGCATAATAGCACCATCTAACACGATTAATGGTTCGCAGGGAGGCCACACGTTGGAAGTAAGCATCAGTCTTTTGGGCATGTTCAGCCGCCCTAAAAAATCTATACCCGCCGCGGTGATTAAATTTAATCGCTATAGCCTGGTATTTAACTGCAGCAAAAAAATCAAGGCCGGCGACCTCATCTACATCAACCTTAAGGCCGGCCTGCATAGTCTTCGTGAAGTTAGGGGTCGAGTGGAAGAGTGCGAACCTTGCGGGCGACACTTTCAAACCCGCGTGCACTTTGTATTGGAGCGCCCGGATAAACAACCCTACCGTGAAGCTATCTCCATCTTAAAAGCCATTGAACAAACCGTGCCGGACGCCTTACTTTCTCCCTTGCACATGCAGTAAAACTCATTCTCACAGCCATAAGACGCCCCCATGAATCAAAAAAATATCCTGGTTCTCAATTGCGGCAGCTCCTCTTTAAAATTTGCCGTTATCACCCCACACAACCAACAAGTCCATATTCAAGGCCTGGCTGAACGCTTAAACACCGCACAAGCCAGCATTCACTATCAGCTTGGCGACCACAGTGATAAGCAATCGCTACAACCCAAGGACAGCAGTCATCAAGGGGCCATCGAAGCGGTATTGGACGTCCTCAAACAACACACCTTGCTGGAAAATTTAAACGGCGTAGGTCACAGAGTGGTACACGGCGGCGAAGCTTACAGTGAGTCTTTGTTATTAAACTCGGAGAACATCACCTCCTTGGAAAAGCTGCATCACTTGGCACCCCTGCATAACCCGGTGAATCTATTGGGCATCAAAGCCATTGCCACCTTATTACCGCGCCTGCCCCAGGTGGCTGTATTTGATACCGCCTTCCATCAAACCCTGCCCGAAACAGCCTACCTGTATGGTGTGCCTTTTGAGCTATATCAGGAGCATGGGGTGCGTCGTTACGGCTTTCATGGCACCAGCTACCGATATGTCAGTGAAAAAGCAGCAAAGCTCATTAACAAACCCCTGCAAGACAGCCACTTCCTCATCGCTCACCTGGGCAATGGGTGCAGCGCCTGCGCCATTAAACATGGCCAGAGCGTGGATACGTCCATGGGATTAACACCACTGGAAGGCTTGCTCATGGGGACCCGCAGCGGAGACGTGGACCCGGGACTAATCGACTTTTTATGTGGACGTTTAAATTTGAAACTGGCCGATGTCATGGCCATGCTTAACAAAAAAAGCGGATTATTGGGCATCTCTGGCATCAGTAACGATATGCGAGAAACCCAATTGGCCGCGCAACAAGGGCACAGCCGCGCCAATTTGGCAGTGGAAATATTCGCCTTTAGGGTGGCTCGCTATTTAGGCGCCCTGGCGGTTTCGTTGCCCAGCATAGATGCCTTGATTTTTACCGGCGGCATCGGCGAAAACGATCGCCTCACACGCAGCCTAGTGCTGGAGCATCTGGCCATCCTGGGTTTTGAGTTGGATGGAAAGCTCAACCAGGAAAATGGGGATGCCAGTGGGCGCATTAGCGGCCAGGACAGCACCCTGGCCATGGTGGTGGCCACAGATGAAGAGCTCATGATCGCCATGGACACTCACACCCTAGTGTCCGGTCTTTAAGGAATCGCTTATGCAACACACTTTTTTTATCGCCCCCACCGAAATCAAGACCGGTCTCACGTCCATTACCTTGGGGCTTATTCGCACCCTGGACCAACTGGGGTTAAAGGTGGCCACCTGTAAACCCATCGCCAACTTTGAGGACAACCATCGTCATCGCTCCATTGCCATGATTCATTATGCCACCGGCATTGAGCCCCCTCAGCCCATTACCCTGACACATGCTCAGGCCATGGTGGGCAGTGGCAAAATTGATCGCCTCATGGAAGATGTGGTGGCCATGCATCATACCGTGGCGGCGCAGGCCGACGTGGTCATTGTGGAGGGCATAGATCCGGATCGTAACCAACCCTATACCGCTAAGTTAAATGTGGAGATGGCTAAAACCCTCAACGCACAAGTGATTCTGGTGGCGGCCCCCCAAGGGCGAAACCCTAAGCAGCTGGAAGAACATATCCACATGACCCAGGGCCTATACAGCACAGGTAAAAACAGCAATTTGCTGGGGGTCATCATTAATAAGGTCAATGCGCCCAACAACCCGGCAGTCCCTATCAAGGACCAAGCCATCGTTAGTGGCAACGGTACCAGCACCCAGCTGGCCATGAATGAATTAAGCAAGCTAGACAGCCCTCACTTTAAGGTATTGGGTTTAATCCCCTGGGATGCAAACTTAGTGGCACCCCGCATGGAAGACATCGCCCGCTACTTACAAGCCAGCTACCTGAATGACCACAAACCCCAGGGCCCCAGGGTTTCCCGTATCAGTTTGTGCGCGCGCACTGTTCCCAACATGGTGAGCACCCTTACCCCTGGCACCCTTATTGTTACTCCTGGAGATCGTGAAGACATCTTGCTGGCCAGCGCCATGGCCGCCAACAACGGCGTGCCCCTAGCAGGGTTACTACTTACAGGCGGATTATTGCCCAATGCCAGAGTGCTGGAATTACTGGCTCCGTCTTTGCAAAATCTACCGGTTTTAACCGTTGACACAGACACCTTTCAAACCGCTTCACAGCTATCCCACATGGACGACGCAGTGATGCCCGATGATCTTGAGCGGGTGGAATCCATCATGAATCATGTGGCGAACTACCTGGACGGCCAGTTCATGCTGGAGAGTTTGAAAACCCATTTGCCCACGCGTTTAAGCCCGGCCGCCTTTCGCTACCAGTTGGTTGAAATGGCCAAAGCCGCTAAAAAACGTGTGGTATTGCCTGAAGGTGAAGAACCCAGAACCATTCAAGCGGCGGTAATTTGCCAACAACGGGGCATAGCCCAGTGTGTCTTGCTGGGAAACAAAAGCCGCATTCAACAATTGGCCAGCAGCCTGGGCATCCAATTGCCCAACGACTTACAAATTTTAGAGCCCGATGAAATACGCCCCGACTACATCGAGCCCATGATGGAATTGCGTAAACACAAAAATTTAAGCTACCCCATGGCCGAAGCTCAACTGGAAGATAGCGTCGTTTTGGGCACGATGATGCTGGCGCTGGATCACGTAGATGGCTTGGTAAGTGGGGCCATCCACACCACCGCCAATACCATTCGCCCGGCCCTGCAGCTCATAAAAACCGCTCCGGGTGCCAAGCTAGTATCCTCGGTGTTCTTCATGTTATTACCGGACCAGGTCATGGTATACGGGGATTGTGCGGTGAACCCAGACCCCAATGCCCAAGAATTGGCCGACATCGCCCTGCAAAGTGCCAACAGTGCCCAAATTTTTGGTATTGAACCCAAGGTGGCCATGATCAGCTACAGCACAGGCGCCTCGGGCAGCGGCGAAGACGTGGAAAAGGTGCGCAAGGCGACTCAACTGGCCCAGCAAAGCCAACCGCAGCTGCTTATTGATGGCCCCTTGCAATACGATGCCGCCACCACAGCCAGTGTGGCGGCCTCCAAGGCGCCCGATTCTTTAGTGGCTGGCCTGGCCAGTGTGGTGATATTTCCAGACCTAAATACCGGCAATACCACCTACAAAGCAGTACAAAGAAGTGCTAATGTGGTCAGTATCGGCCCCATGCTGCAAGGATTGGCTAAACCGGTAAACGACCTGTCTCGCGGAGCCTTGGTGGAGGACATTGTGTATACCATCGCGCTCACTGCCATACAGGCAAGATAGCAGGCCAAACAAGACATAAACCATTAGAAGGTCAGTGAATTTGGCCTTTTTAAACCATTACCCTGAGTGCCTTATCAATTAAAATAATTATTTCAGGCATTCAATTTGAGCGAACGTATGTTTAATTTTTTACCCAAAAAACTGGTAGCCATTCTCGCCACTGGCTTACTGCTTTTGAACATGAGCATTTGGTGCCCGCTATTATTAGCACTGGCCTTTATTAAAGTTATTATCCCCTTAAAGGCTTGGCACAGGCTCATTACCCCCATCATCACTAAGGTGGCGGAAACCTGGGTATATGGCAATTCAGCCTGGATGGCCCTCACTCAAAAAACCCACTGGGATGTGCAAGGTCTAGGCAATTTAAAGTACAAGGGCTGGTACCTGGTAAACGCCAACCATCAATCCTGGGTAGATATACTGGTCTTGCAGCACGTATTCAAAGGCAAAATCCCGTTATTGAAATTTTTCCTCAAGCAGGAACTCATTAAAGTTCCAGTTATGGGCCTATGTTGGTGGGCGCTGGACTTCCCATTCATGAAACGCTTCAGTAAAGACTTCCTGGCAAAACACCCAGAAATGCGTGGCAAGGATTTAGAGACTACCCGTATTGCCTGTGAAAAATTCTCGCAAATGCCTACTAGTGTCATGAACTTCATGGAAGGCACCCGCTTCACCCCTAAAAAACACGCCAAGCAGCAGTCGCCCTACACGCATTTGCTTAAGCCAAAGGCTGGCGGCATCGCCTTTGCCATGAATGCCATGGGCGACAAGTTTCAAAGCTTATTAAACATCACCATCGTATACCCGGACGGCATCCCCACCTTTGTGGACTTTCTGGCGGGCCGAGTGAAAAACATCATAGTACGAGTGGAAGAAAACCCTATTCCGGTGCATTTCACCGAAAAGGACTACAACAATGACCCGGAGTTTAAGGCCGAGTTTCAACAGTGGACCCATGAGATGTGGTTAGAAAAAGACCAACTCATTGAGCAATTACAAGCCAAGCAGGCCTAAGCCTCTTACTCTCTCCCTTCGTTTTTAAAAGAGGCTTTTCTTTAAAGCCTCTTTTTGTTTCTATAGCAACATTACCCCGTGTCACTCACAAGGAATCTCCATGCAAGTATTTGATGACGTTAGCCAGTCCATTGGCAACACCCCGCTGGTTCGTTTAAAAAAACTCACCAGCGCCAACATCCTGTTAAAAATTGAAAGTCGTAACCCCACCAACTCGGTTAAATGTCGCATCGGTGCCAACATGATCTGGCAAGCCGAAAAAGATGGCACTTTGACAGCTGGCATGGAAATAATTGAACCCACCAGCGGCAATACCGGTATTGCCCTGGCCTATGTGGGGGCGGCGCGAGGTTATAAAGTCACTCTAACCATGCCGGCCACCATGAGCCTGGAACGTAGAAAAGTTATGAAGGCACTGGGCGCTAACATTGTATTAACCGAAGGCCCTAAAGGCATGCAGGGCGCCATCGACAAGGCCCAACAGCTGGTAGATGAAGCCCCTAAACAGCGCCTAATGTTGCAGCAGTTCAGCAACCCGGCTAACCCGGCCATCCATGAAAGAACCACCGGTCCGGAAATCTGGCGCGATACCGATGGCACCATCGATATCCTGGTAGCGGGCGTGGGCACCGGCGGCACCATCTCTGGCGTGAGCCGTTACATTAAACAGACCGAAGGCAAAGCCATTGCCAGTGTGGCGGTGGAGCCCAGCGCTTCCCCTCTCATTAGCCAACAATTGGCAGGGGAAAAACTGGCCCCAGCCCCTCACAAAATTCAAGGCATAGGCGCCAACTTCATTCCTGATAACCTGGACTTGGATCTCATCGACCAGGTGGAGACCATCGAAAATGAAGAAGCCATTGAAATGGCCCAGCGACTTATGAAAGAAGAAGGCATCCTGGCGGGTATTTCAGGTGGTGCTGCGGTAGCG
>Ga0209290_1000707_pt1 | contig 21136 bp, 13 predicted proteins | sample EN1Hudsemesocosm_2_FD_184632 | JGI IMG/M metagenome (GOLD analysis project Ga0209290, IMG submission 184632) | Methane-oxidizing microbial communities from mesocosms in the Hudson Canyon - EN10B Hudson Canyon (SPAdes) (version 2) | ecosystem: Environmental > Aquatic > Marine > Cold seeps... | reverse complement strand
CGCCTTGGCACTACGCCTTAATGGCATGTCACAGTGGATCATGTGGGAAGTGTCTAGTCTTTTCGAAAACATTGGCGCCGTGCAAGATGGTATTACCACGCTATCGAAACCACGGGAAGTACTCGACAATCACCAGGCAGAAGACATCAGGTCGGTGAACGGCAGCATAGATTTCAAGCAAATTCGTTTTCAATACGAGCAAGACAAAGCCCTTATTTCTGACTTATCACTGCATATAAAAGCCGGCGAGAAGATTGGTTTAGTCGGCCGTTCTGGTGCGGGTAAATCAACACTGGTCAACCTCATATTACGCTTTTACGACCTGCAATCAGGCGGCATATATATCGATAATAAGAATATTGCCGAAGTCACCCAAGACAGCTTACGCGCTCAAATTGGCATGGTGACACAAGATACCTCCCTGCTTCACCGCTCGGTGAGAGATAATATATTATATGGTCAACCCGAGGCATCAGAAGAAGATATGGTCCGCGCAGCCAAACAAGCTGAAGCGCATGATTTCATACTCAACCTAAGTGACTTGGATGGCCGCACGGGTTACGACGCGCATGTAGGCGAAAGAGGTGTAAAACTATCTGGCGGCCAGCGACAGCGCATTGCCATTGCCCGCGTATTATTGAAAAACGCGCCAATTTTAGTTTTAGACGAAGCAACCTCAGCACTCGACTCTGAAGTTGAAGCTGCCATTCAAGCCAGCTTATATTCGCTCATGGAAGGCAAAACGGTGATTGCGATTGCGCACCGCTTATCGACTATTGCCGCACTCGATCGCTTAATCGTTTTAGACGAAGGCAGAATTATAGAACAAGGCCAACATGCTGAACTGCTGCAACAAAAAGGTCTGTATGCACAACTATGGACGAGACAATCAGGTGGCTTTATCGGGGAATAGAAAACGCTAGCCAAACACCACTGTTTTGTTCTCATGAATAATAACCCGATCTTCGAGATGTAATCTCAAACCTCTGGCCAACACGCTCTTTTCGGCGTCTTTACCGAGTCTCACCATATCTTCAATCGAGTCACTATGGCTAATCCGGATAACGTCTTGATCAATTATAGGCCCTTCATCAAGATCTTGTGTCACATAATGACACGTAGCACCGATCAGTTTTACGCCACGATTGTAGGCTTGATGATAAGGTTTTGCGCCAGCAAAGGAGGGTAAGAAACTATGATGAATATTTATCACCCGCCCTTCATACTGCTCACATAACTTGGCAGGCAAAATTTGCATGTACCTTGCCAATACCACCAATTCTGTCTGATAACTTTCTACCAAGTCAGTTACTTCAGTAAAAGCGGCCTCTTTGTTTTCTGGATTCACCGGAACATGGTGATAAGGAATATCATGCCATTCCACCATTCTTCTTAAATCATCATGATTAGAGATGACAGCCACAATTTCGGCATCTAGCTCATTACTGTGCCAGCGATGCAGGATATCTGCCAAACAGTGAGACTCTTTTGAAACCATTAGAACAACACGTTTTTTAGCATCCGAATCACTAATACTCCACTTCATCGAGTACTCTTTAGCAATGGGTTCAAACACAGTTTTAAATGCTGCCAAATCAAACGGAATTGAACTCGCTTTGATTTCATTACGCATATAGAACTGACCATTTTGCTGATCGGCATGATAGCTTGCTTCCGTTATCCAGCCATTATAGGTCGCTAAGAAATTACTCACTTTCGCCACAATGCCTGTTCTATCAGGGCAAGAGACCGCAAGACGGTAGGTACGTTCCATATCAAAATACTCAACAACACATAATTAGATGAATTTATTATTTTATACAAAAATAAAGGCGGGCAAGCCCACCTCTATTTTTAACGTCTTAATACTACTAGTTACAACTACTCATTCTACTATTTGCAACTTCTCAAACTTAAGTAAAGCTTAAACTGACTTCGCTGCAATAATTTTTTTCTGCCAAAAAGCTGGCGCAGTTTGATGCACTGAAGTACCCAAGCTATCAACCGCGACTGATACAGGCATGTCAACCACATCAAACTCGTAGATCGCTTCCATACCTAATTCAGGAAAAGCCACAACCTCAGCATGTTTAATCGCTTTAGATACCAGGTAAGCAGCACCACCCACAGCCATCAAATAAACAGAACCAAATTCTTTGATGGCATCGATCGCCACCTGACCACGTTCTGCCTTACCGATCATGCCCATTAGGCCTGTTTCTTTAAGAATGGTACGGGTAAATTTATCCATACGCGTCGCCGTTGTAGGCCCTGCAGGCCCCACCACTTCTTCACGAACCGGGTCAACGGGCCCGACGTAATAAATAAAGCGACCTTTAAGATCAACAGGCAGTTCTTCACCTGCCGCTAACATTTCGGTTATTTTCTTATGGGCGGCATCACGACCGGTGAGCATCTTCCCGGTCAATAGAACCGTATCGCCAGGCTTAAGCGCGGCAATATCGTCTTTCGTCACCGTATTCAGATTAATACGCTTAGCACTTTCACCGGCTTCCCAAGTAATTTCAGGCCAATCTGCCAAATTAGGTGCCGCCTGAAGCGCTGGACCCGAACCAGTTAACTCAAAGTGAGCGTGTCGCGTGGCTGCACAATTAGGAATCATCACCACAGGAAGTGAAGCCGCGTGAGTTGGGTAGTCATTGATTTTGACATCCATCACCGTCGTTAAACCGCCTAGGCCTTGCGCGCCGATACCTAAATCGTTGACTTTATCCATAATTTCCAAGCGCAATTCTTCAACACGACTTTGTGGCCCACGCGCACGTAGTTCATGAATATCAATGGGTTCCATCAATGCTTCTTTCGCCATGACAGCCGCTTTTTCTGCGGTACCACCGATACCAATACCTAGCATACCTGGCGGACACCAGCCTGCGCCCATTGTCGGTACCGTTTTTAATACCCAATCGACAATGCTGTCACTCGGATTTAACATCGCCATTTTTGATTTATTCTCAGAACCACCGCCTTTCGCCGCAATCTGTACATCGACAGTATTGCCAGGAACGATCTCATAATGAATGACAGCAGGGGTATTATCTTTGGTGTTCTTACGTGCGCCTGCAGGGTCTTCTAATATAGAAGCACGTAATACATTATCCTCATGCGTATAAGCGCGTCGTACGCCTTCGTTAATCATGTCAGTCAGACTTAATTCAGCATCCCACTGAACATTCATCCCCACTTTCACAAAAACGGTCACGATGCCCGTGTCCTGACAAATCGGGCGCTTACCTTCAGCACACATACGAGAGTTAATCAGAATTTGCGCCATGGCATCTTTGGCTGCCTGTGACTCTTCTTTCAAATAAGCTTCATGAACTGCATCAATGAAATCTTTTGGGTGGTAGTAAGAAATAAACTGCAGTGCATCCGCTACACTATCTATTACATCGTCTTGACGAATCGTGGTCATGATCTCTCTCTTAAATCGTTTATCTTGTGTCACAAGGCACTTATTCCTCTCTTCCATCACTTAATAGCAACAGCTCGGAGATTTTCAATACACAGGCTTGCGCTCGTTATTCTAGGAGCTGATTGTACTCCTTCTGTGCTAGTTAGCATAGCCGAGACAAACCGAAAACCAAGCGCCTTTATTCTTTGAATAGTTACAAAAAAATTCGACAAATAATAGTTTCCTGTCTACGTTTAAACTAGGTTAAAAAATTTCGGCCTGATGCTGCGCGTGATTTATTAAATAATCATCAAGCATCTAGCTATTGCTTTATTGAGACAACTATCTAGGAAAAGGTCTTATTCATGTACAAAAAAACCTTATTAAGTGTTGCCATAGCGTCTACTCTTGCGCTGACAGGCTGTTTTGAAAAAAATAATGAAAGTGAACAGAATTTAGATAATGCAGGTGCCGCTACCAACCCATTATCAGCAGAAGCTATTGCAGCATTAGAAGCTGCTGCTGGTACTTTTGCACTATTTAACCCAATCACATCTACTCTTCCTGTACCGAGTGATTTAAATGTCGACCGAACTGTAGAAGTTGATGGAACCTATTCAAGCTCTTTACTTTTAGCATCACTTGATTATCTAGATGGCGCCGCGACCAGTGCGTCTTATGACATTAGACTGTCCGATACGGTCAACGCTTCTACTGTAACCGGTTCGCCGACTGACGTAGTGAACGGTATTGTCGATGGCAGAGCCTTTATTCCACACCCTGACCCAGCTCAAGGTGGATACTTAATACCTAACCCTAATCAAAACGTATTTTTGCTCGATCTAACTTATGCAGGCGGCGATGAATTAATCTCGACAACTGGCGTCGATCTGAATGCCGACGGTGTAGATGATTTAACTGAAGTACCAACCTTCCAAGCTGGAATACTTTATAAAACATACACGGCAACTGTTGCAGCAGTCGGTAATGATCCAACTCATGCAGCTGCTGTTGCAGCAGGTGAAGCCTTACTTGATAACGTTAACTTCAGAGCTGAAGTAGTTTCTCAAGGTGACGTAGATAACGTTATTCGGATTTCACCCAGAACACCGCTGAACCCTCAGTCAAAGTACTTGGTCGTGGTCACCAATGAAATTAGAGACAGCCAGGGCGATAAAATCGAAGCATCTCCCAGCTATAAAAACCTAACGGATCCAACAGCCACCCTTCTTAGCTCGGCATTATCAGGCGCTAGAGACGCTATACAAAGCTGGGAACGACTGGCAGCAGGCTGGTTTGCAGCATCAACTAACGTAGTAAGAGCACAATTTCGTGCAGATCCAGCCCTTACAGCCATCTACCCTGATTTAGATGACAGCAATATAGCACTATCAATCACCTTTACGACTGGCGGCACAGACGCAGTATTAAATGCCATGGCCGCACCAGAAACCTTCTTTACCAATAACGCAGCAATAACAGCTAAGCAAGCTGGTATTAGTGCATTGTTCGCAGGCACTATTGCCTTTCCAGGTACAGCACCAGCCAATACTTTAGATGCGTTCTTTCAAGGCTTAGTCACCACAACAACAGCACCTACTTATATCGCGGTTGTGGCAGATGGTACCTATACTTCTTATGTAGCACTCGCTAGCGCATTTGCTGCCGGTGCAACTAATGTCACGTCAACAGATTTATTTTTAGCACAGACTGCAGCCGCGACCGCAAGCCTATCTGTTGCTAATGGTGACACGGCACCAGGCGCGAATGATGGAACAACTATTGCGACGACTTCAACAGCCACAGCGACGGCATTAGTCAATCTGGACTTATTGACCAAGCCCGCTTCCGGCATCACCGACAAGTTGGACTTAACAGGGTCGGGGCTACCGGGCGTTACTTTCCATGATACCTTCCTCCCGATCGCCGGCACAGCGACCAACACTATTACCGACTATCGCTTAGCCAACACAGCAGCAGGTTTGCCACAGCCCGGTTACATCATGCAAGGGCAAATCGATGTTCCATACTTTTTACCAACAGCAGCCGAAGCAGGTACTGTAGCTAACTTATTAACGGGCACCTGGACTGCTAATGATACCGTAGTTGCAGCTAACCCTGCTTTAGCGGCGCCTTCGACCAAAGTCACCTACCGTTTTCCGTTTGCGAAGCAACAAGCAACAGAAACAATCCCGTTTGTTCTAAGTACGCCTGACACAGCACTAGTAACCAAACCGGCTAATGGCTGGCCAATTGTTATTTTCCAGCATGGCATTTTTGGCTCGCGAGGCTCAAGCTTACCGATAGCAAACCAACTGGGTGCAGCCTGCCTTTCGGGTGGCGTTAATGCCGCTAATAACGAAGGTGTAGATGCTCTACCTGGCGGGCAAGATCTACCTCGCTGCTTTGCGACCATTGGCATAGACATGCCACTTCACGGCGTTGCACCGACGCTGCTCGGCGGTACTTTAGACTCTTTGGCCTCTCTAGGGTTTAGCGTTGATGTAGATAGTGCTGCCAACGGTTTTGCTGCAAGAGACTGGAGTGCAACACATTACGCAGGTTTACACGAACGTCATTATGGCTGGAGAAAAACCACCGATACTGACTCAACGCCTGCCCCAATGGTTTACTCCACAGATACAGCTGTTGCCGATGGTAACTCAGCAGAGTACTACATTAATATCGGGCTTCCACCCGCTAGTAGAGATAACCTAAGACAATCTGCCTTAGATCTATTGACATTAACCGCTAGCCTCAGCGATATCGACCTTGATGGTAACTCAGCAACTAACGATATAGATACCTCGCGCGTTTACTTTTTGGGCCACTCTCTAGGCGGCGTTGTTGGTACGACTTACGCAGCAACCAATAATAACTCAGCTGTACAGGCTGCTAACGCAAACCTTCCTGACCTAAAAGCAGTTTCTTTTGAAACTTCGGGCGCTCAAATTATTCGAATTTTGGAGAACTCGGATTTCCTAAGCGGCCCAATTTTGGCTGGTCTGGCAGGTTTTGGTTTGACGCCACAATCACCTAGTTATGAAACCTTCCTAAACATCGCACAGGCTGCAATAGAGTCTGGTGATTCAATTAACTTTGCAGCTAAACTGGCTGCAACTGGCACACCTATTCTTGCAACCGAAGTATATGGTGATGGAGCAGATATAACGACTCAAGACCAGATCATCCCACCTGGCATTGACTCTTTGGATAGCGTTTATTTGGCTCCAAATGGCACTTCACTAAACTCTCCATTAGGAGGCACAGAGCCATTTTTACGAGAACTCGGACTCACTACCTTAACGGATGCAGACGCTGGTTTATATTCACCTGGCGGCGCTGTTCAAGCAGCTGTTCGTAAAGATATAGGTGATCACTTAACTGTAAGCACAGGGGATCCAGTTGCTGGCTTCACAGAAATAATAACTGGACTTATCACCTTCTTCTCAAGTCAAGGCCAAGAGTTAGCTGTCGGTTCAGCCGCAGTAAGCTCTGCAACCCCAGACATTAGTAACTAGAAGTAGAGATAATAAAAAAGCCCCGAAAGGGGCTTTTTTATTGCTTACGTTCAAGTGACAGGGCCTATAGGCGCAACCTAAATAACGATTACTTTACGCCAGATAAAGCAACTTATCCCCTGCCAACAAACACGCAAAAAAAAACACATCAATTGATGTGCTTTTTATATTTCAGGGGAAGGATCATACCTCTATAATTAAGAACTTAAACAAGGCGCTCCAAGCTGCCATTTTCTACCTTAAACGTTACTTCTTCAAAGGCATCTAACACTAAGCTCTCGCTATTATAATGTGATACGCCCACCATATCGATTCCCGTATAAGTGGGCGGCAACTGATGCAGCGTGACGGTAAAATCATCCCCACCAACTTCAGCCACAGCAAAACCATGCGTTTCAAGTTTGTTATAGGCAATTTCTCCACCCGAGGCTTTATCTGAAGCGCTCTGAAACTCTGAGCTTGTATGCACAATATGATCCGCCAAAGACAACAAAGAATCTAACGCCGCTGTATCCGTTACCAGAGTGGCAGCCTGATCACGAATAAATTGCTGAAAAGTACCTGAAGAAATAGAAGGGCATGTAAATGAGACGATATCACTTGAACTGCCGTGTTTACTTACCCAGCTGGAATGAATATCGCCGGCAATACTGATGGCACCGTTAGGTGAGTTCCCTGTTTTTTCTAGGGCAGGAATCACCCCAGCCGCTCGATACGTACCAAAACCGTCCCACTGATCTACGTTTAGATAAAAATCATTATCCAGTTGCGTACCTGCTATAGCCGGAGTAGCCGCTGCGATACCCGTAGAATTCAAACCGAGTATCATTGAGGTTAGTGAGACCGAAGAGCCCAATACCCGCCAGGTCGCATCTGAAGCTGCCAAACCAGTATTTAACCACAGCGCCTGCTCAGCACCATGTGCATTTTGATCTTTTCCTGATGCGCCTGCTGATCCAACAAAATTCTGATACGCCCAGCCAGAATAAAGATCATATGTCGCTTTAACGACCAGATACCGTGAACCCAGTTCAGAGAAGAAGCTAGTTTTACCCATCGTCGCGTAACCCAGCCCTTTAGGTAAAGTCGAGGACAAGTCCGTCGACAATTTAACTTCTTCTTTAACTGCGTCGATTTGTAATGCATGGGAAGCGCCTAGCGCACCTTGCAAAGTCGCATCAATCGTCGCAATAATTGTAGGTCCGCCCTCAGATGCGTAGACACCCGACAGAACGCTCTCAAGCACCGCTAGCAACATATTACCAGAAAGCGCCTGCGCAGCCTTAGTTTGCGCCAAGGTAGACACGACCACACCATCTACCAGGTCGGTTGCCGCAAAGCCTTTTGCATCATAAGCCGCAAGGTAAGACGTAATTAGAGCACCAAGCATGACATTTTGAGCCGGGTCGCCTCCTCCGGTTAAAACCGAGGCATAACCTGCCTCAACGGGATCAACTGAAGCAAAATTAAAATAAGTAAACGAGTCCGCACCATTCGCATCAAACGCACCACTTCCGGTCAAAGCTTGAAATGCAGTCACCGCTGGCGCCGCTACCACAAACCCATTCAAATCAGCTGATGTCATCACCAGCCCACCCGGAAATGCATCTTCAGCGATTAAATGATCAGGTCGATGGGTTCGATAATCAGTTAAGAACAAGTCTAGATGCTGTCCAAAGCGCAGACTACGATAGATCTCCACCCCATCAGATATACTACCAACACCACTCGTCACAACACCTTGCGACAAGGATGCATTGTCTACATCTATACGGCCTTGAGTCAGTATTGCTGACTGACCTGCTACGTTGGTTTGATCAATCGGAATATATTCAAAAAATACCTGCTCAGCATCCTGCTTTCTATTTATATTTCCCTCACCAGTACTTACACCATGATAAGTTGCATTATTCTGCCAGCTATCATCAGAAAACTCGTGATCATCCCAAATCACAACCATCGGGAATTTTTCATGCACTTTCTGAAGCAGCTCATCACTTCTATAGGTTTTATAAAGCTCGCGATAATTATGCACAGTCTGAGCCGCCTCAAACGCAGACTCACCACTACCTACAGTAAGAGGGGCATCGTCCCCCGTCCCCGTAAATGTAACTTTTCGAGTAGAACTGGAGCTTTGGAACGTTGGGTCACCAGATGTTTCATAGATGTAGTCTCCCAGATGAACTACAAAATCAATATCATCCAAGTCATCTTGCAGCATGCGAATATAGGTATTGTAATAGCGACCGATATAATCTTGACAGCTCACAAAAGCGAACTTAACTTTTCTGTCTGAGGCCGCATCTGGCGCCGTTTTCGTACGACCCGTATTAGTTGCAATTGATCCACTAATGAAACGATAGTAATAGATTGTATCTGCGTTTAAGCCATTCACCCTTACTTTCAGGCAATTATCATGTGACGATAGCGCGGTTAATGTTTCATCAACCACTAAGGTGGTAAATTTGTCATCTAAAGACACCTCCAGCACCAAACTGACATCGACGCTCTGAGCAGCAACAACTCTGGTCCACAAAATGACGCTATCTGCACGCGGATCGCCAGACATAACTGACTGTGGAAATGTACTCAAGTTTGTTGAACTGCTAGAGCCTGAACTTGAACTGCTACAGCCAATGATCGAACTACCAAATGCCACTGATGCCGCACTTACGGCAACGGCCTCTAATAGTTTGCGCCTTGTTATTTTCATTATGCCAACCTCATTTAATATATTTAGAGTTTAATTCTAGTTGTTAAGCCAAAAACTGCTAGCCCCACTTCATCAACGAGCCCTGTTAGTTCCCATTATCTTTAGATAGATCGATAGTTGACCCCGATTAAAATTTACGTATAATGCGATTCTGCTGTGCCAGTGTGATGAAATTGGTAGACATGAGGGATTCAAAATCCCTTGTCCTTCGGGACGTGGCGGTTCGAGTCCGCCCACTGGTACCATAATTTTCTTATCTTGTTGTTGTTATAAATCGAAGCATAAAACGTGAATTCTCACGAATATTGAGATTGTATTCCTCCTTAAGCTCTACCTAATTCTGTCCTATCCCAATCACTTATACTCCCTTCCAGCGCCCATTTACATATTATTAAAATAGTTTTGAACCATAAATAGCGCTAAAAACCTATTATTCCTATATTTCTCAATCCATTAGGCGAAATAACATCGCTCACCCTAATCGAATAAAAACCTAATATCATAAATTTTCGGTCTCTCAATTTCAGCTCAGCATTTGAAACATATTATGCTTATCAATAGGTAGTCAAGCTGCTTTCAGCGACAAAAGCGACCACTTACGGACGTATATTAATGAATGAAAGTCAGAAGACCCAAAAACTAGCATTGCTTATCAACACATACAGATATGATCTAAATAGACACGAACTTAAGCGACACACACTACTGGCGTTTAGCTGGAAATAAGTTTTTTATTTGCTAAAATTGGAATGATCATTACTAGTAACTGGCGTTCTTGTACTCCACGTTTCAAAGTAAAGGTGTTAATCGTTATGCGCATCTATAAGACACTATCCAAATTTTTTCTTTTAATCGCCTGCTCGTGCTCGGTGCAGGCCGAGACAAATATCACTTTAACCTATGAAAATTTTGACTCTTTCCCTTGGCATATGAAAGACGGGTCAGGGGTTGATATGATATTGCTTAACATGGTTGATACTGCCCTGCCTGAGGTTTCTTTCACATATACCCAAGCGCCATGGAAGCGCTGCCTTGATAATATGAAAACAGGTGAAGCAGAGGGATGCTTCGCTGCCAGCTACAAAGAGGAACGACAGAAATACGGTTTTTATCCAGGCACCTACACTGGCGGAAGTATTGATAATAGCTTAATGCTTCGAACCTCCGGTTACTCACTTTATGCCTTAAAAGATGCACAAATTTCAGTATCAGGAAACTTCAAACTGACAGGCATCTCCGGGAATATTGCCGCGCCGGCAGGATATTCTATCGTCGGTGATTTACAAAAAGCCGGTTATTATGTCGATAGTGTTTCACATAACACGACCGCCAATTTTAAGAAGTTATTGGCCGGAAGAGTGCAAAGCGTTGCGGCTCTCACGTTTAATGCTGATAACATATTGGAAAAAAGCACTGCGTTTTCAACCAAGATCCGCGTCATCACTCCCAGCCTTATCGAGAAACCTTACTTCTTGATGTTTTCAAAACAATTTATGGCAACAAATAAGTCTCTGGCTGAAAAAATTTGGAAAACCAGCGCAACTATCCGAGAATCGCAAGCCTTTAAAGAACAAGCCGGAGAGTACCTCTTAAAACAAAACATCTCAGCGGTCTCACTCGCGGGCATTGATAATAGTGCTTATAACATATTAACGGGTAACATCATTAAAGAGGCTTACCGAAGAATCGGTATCATCGCTAGAGTTAATTATCTTCCCGGGAAACGCGCCCTGATTATGTCTTCCAAGGGTATATTTGATGGAGAGGTAAGTCGCATTTACAGTGTCGGCGAAACTCATGACTCACTGATAAGAGTTCCGGTACCTTTTTTATCACTTAAGGGACGCGCGTTTACAATTAAAGAAAGCGTCAAAATCCGTACACCAGATGACTTAACCAATTATACCAGCGGTATCTTACGCGGCATTATTTATAGTAGGAATCTAACCAAAAACTATCGTTTCCATATTGGTAACTCCTTTAATGAGTTATTTGGCATGCTCCTAGCCGGACGAGTGGATTTAATTCTTACCGAAGAATTGACGGGCAAGATTCATGTAGCTGAAGATTTCACTAACAGCAACATTAGATTGGAAGGAGGAGTTCTTGCAGAAATTCCGGTCTTTCATTACGTTCATCTAAAAAACAAACATCTGGTTCCTTTATTAAAAGCAGTACTTGAAGAAATGCTCGAGAGTGGCGAAACAGAAAGGTTAAAGCAGGCTTATATTCTTGCGCAAACACGGTCACCCTAGGACCTGATAATAGCTTCCCGTAGAACAGGCTGCACTTAACATTAGCAAACCAAGCAATATAGAAATTTAGGCCACTAATTTATAGATAGTGCTTAGATTGAAATGAGTAACTTGAATCTAAGATGGGAGAAACTTAGAGTTAATTATAAAATAACCGGCGCTGAACTGGACTTCTCTCGGTCAAAAATAATTAGAAAGACAATTCATAATAAGTGGTGTCATCCGTTATGGAAGAGATATATAGCATTACCAGTTGGATCAAAGCATGTGTAGTAGGCTTCCAGATGGAGGGCTGGGATACAGAGCTAATTATCCAAAAAGCGGGTCTTTCTCAAGAAACGTTAAATGCCGGTTATTGTTCGATCGAGGTATACAATGCCATTTTTGAAGCGGCCGAAGCTCTTTATGGCCAGTCAGCTGGCGTTGTTGCTAGACGGGGCGTTTTGCCAAACACCTTCCATTCATTTTCATTGGCAATGATGTCTGCGAGTTCGATTTATGAAGGGCTCTGTCTTTTGACTAAACACAACAATAGTATCACCAACGCTATTGAATTCTTTGTTACAGATAGAGAACAAGCCATATTCGGTTTTAAAGTCTGCCGAGGGGTTCATCTTGAACCTGCCGTTGCGATTGCTATTTTGGCCTCAATATTAAAAACTGCCCGCTTCATCCTTCCCGGTTCTGCCTGTATTAAACGAGTCGAAATGACTCACGACAAACCGATACAAGACGAGATCTATCAGGCTTATTTCAAAGTGCCTATTGATTGGGGGCAAAACCGATACGCTTTACATTATGACTCACACATATTTGATACTCCATCCATGCATGCAAACCCTTCCTTAATGTTAAAAGGCGAACAAAACTGGATTGAAGAAGTTGCAAGTTTTGAAGAGGTGAGTTTTCTGCTTCGCGTTCGCTCCTTTATCAAAGCCAACTTAGCAAATAGCCAACTTGTTATTGAGTACGTAGCACGTAATTTTGGCATGAGTATCCGTACTTTTCAGCGCCGGCTAGGCTCAGAAGGTACCAGTTTTAAGCTTCTGCTTGATCATATCAGAAAAGAAGAAGCGATCAGCTTAATAAGAAAAACCAATGCAATGACCAGTGAAGTGGCAGACTCATTGGGTTTTGCAGATGTGGGCAATTTTTCAAGGGCCTTTAAACGCTGGTTTGGAAAATCACCAGATCAGTTTAGAAAAGGACGAAATATTCACCCTCAATAGACCCTTCCATATCCCTGGCTGATAACGACCGAGAGACGAAAATATAACATTTTATTAAAGTGAGTATTGTTTCACACTTTTTTATTTTGGCGTGAAATGCTGCTTTTTATGGCATCCGTAGCTTCACAATAAAACCAACAACCCATGTAAGTTAAACGTTCAATTGTTAACCACTACTTGGGAAAAATAATGAAAAACCTAATAGACATAAACTCAAATACACTGAGACAAACTTTAGTAAAGTGCCTAACACTTGTTCTGATAGGCTCGGGACTCACCGCCTGCAAAAATCCATCTGATTATATTTCCAGTGCTGACCGCAATGAAATCATTACTGTGGGAGACTCCATTTTTGATAAGTCAGGCGAGTTGCAAGTATTTCTTGAGCAGCATGCGGGTCAAACTTTTAGAAGATATACACAGGGAGGTTCATATCTTGCCAGCAGTGCCGGTTCAACACCCATCGTCCAGCAATACGCAGATGCGAAGGCAGATGATGCCAATATCGAAACCGTCGTAATGAACGGTGGTGGCAACGATATCATGGTACCGGCAGCATTGGTTGACACATATAAATGTAGAACCCCCTGGTATCGCCCAAACCTTAGCGATCAATGCAAGTCTTATATTGACGAGCTATATATAGATACCGTTAACTTACTGAATACAATGGCTGCTGACGGTGTGAGTGATGTCGTGTACTTGGGCTATTACCACCCAAAAGGACTATTTTCTAATCTGGCTAAAGCCGTTGATTATGGTAATTTACGCATACAAGATGCCTGTACCAATAGCGTAGTAAATTGTACCTTTATTGAGTCTCGCTCGACCATAACGCCAAACGAAATTATCGCTGACGGTCTCCACCCCACAACCACTGGTTCTCAGAAGTTAGCTGACTTGATATGGCCAAGCCTTCAGGCACTGTTATAGCTATTACGAGTACATTTATTACAATCCTAAAAAATAATCATCTAATAAAAACTAAATAATAAGGAATTAATACTATGCGATTTTCATTAACTACTTCTACGTTAAAAAATTTCGGCCTCATGTTAACTATGTTGTTAGTCGCCGCAAATGCTAACGCTTATGAGCAAATATACATTTTTGGTGACAGCCTGTCTGATACGGGCAATGCCAAAGTATTTTCTGGAAATGCAGAAAACCCAAGCTTCCCCGGACGATTTTCTAATGGGGTTGTTGCTGCAGATGTTGTGACTGCTGCCTATGGCCTACAAGCAACGCCTTCGTTGTTCTTGCTCGGTGCTGAGGCGGGTAATAATTATGCAGTAGGTGGCGCGAGAGCGGTTGATGCAGATGGCGACGAGAGTACGTTTGATACCAACTTACCGACTCAGATAAATACCTTCCTTGCTTATCACGGTAACTCTGCGCCTGCTGATGCTTTATACCTGATAACGATGGGGGGCAATGATTTGTTTGCTGCTCAGGCAATTCGCTCCGAAGTGGTTACTGCTGAATCTAGCGAAGAACGCGCAGCACTCCGAATAGCTGCCCGAGAGTCTGTTAAGACTGCCGCTACAACGCTCGAAGCACAGGTAATGAAGTTGATAGCAGCTGGAGCTCAAAACATTCTAATTGGCAATGCCCCTGATATTGGTGCGGTTCCCTATACAGATGGCCTTGTTGCCGGTTTACTGGCAAATGCTGAAACCAATGGGCAAATTCGTAGAGCGAACAGAATGTATGGCGTTTCTACCAAACTATCTGCCCTATTCAACCGTAAGTTAAGTCGTGCAATAGGTCGGATCGAAAAAGCATCTGACCTGGATATCATGGAATGGGATATGTTTGCCTTTATTTCTAACCAAATTGAAGCGGGTGAAGATGTAGGGTTAACGAATACCGACGATGCCTGTGATTCACTGCCGCTTTGTGAAGGTTTCTTATTTGTTGACGGCGTTCATCCAACCACTGTGGTCCATCAACGAGCTGGCTTAGAAGTCCTTAGCATTATCCAAGCCCCTTAATAATAACTAGGCTATGGCGCACAGAAGTAATAACGCCACTGTTAGACAGCTTTCTGAGACACTCAAATCCCGGTAATTTTTACCGAGATTTGAGTGTCTAGCGCTACTTCCTAAGAAAGCGCCTCAGTCACCCATCTGGGTTAAGACTGCTGGCATTGCCTTTTGACAGTTTATCTAGCGCCCTTGGTAGTTATCTACCCCATCAAGTAATCGGTACCTCAATAAATCTATTCAGTAGTGAGGTGGCTTGAAATGAAGTGAGACTCATAAAGCATTAATTCCATCAGGTCTGATGGATCTATTTATCTTCCTAGTTTTCTCTAAGTCTGCCCCCACTTTGAAACCTAATGTACAGCCATTTGCTCCAAAGTGTGCAGCGAATAAGATTCGAGTTATGTCTTATATTAGACTGTTAGAAAGGGCCTTATTAGACACCTTAGACTTTACTAGAACACAAAGCTTCAGTATGGTTGCCCCCTTTAAGTATCAGTGTAATTACAGGGAATATATTATGAAGTTTGGATTAAAACTCTGTTCAACCATCCTGCTCCTTTCGCTATTTTCAACAGCTCAGGCGCAAAGTTATATTGGAGGACAGCTTACATTACTCAATTATGATCAGCCTAATACCAACAAGGCGTTTATCGCACTGAATGATGACACTGCAGTATCAGCTCTTACTTTACAAGTAGGCAAACAGTTGAATAATTGGGCATCACTTGAAGCTCGCGTCTCACTCGGCATTTTGGACGGATCACTTTCGATACCTGGCGGTGGAGACGTCGAAATGGAGCTGTCTAAAATGTATGGGATCTATTCTCTATTTCATATTAGAGATCAAATTGAATTACTAACGCCGTACCTGCTTCTCGGCTATAGCAAAGCAGACATGAAAGCGTCTAACAATGGCATATCTATTGAAGAATCCCAATCAAGCCTATCTTATGCTTTGGGTTTAGCAATAGAAGTGGATGACACTTTATCAATCAACTTTGAGCTTGGTCAATATGTCAAAGATGACGCTTATGAATTGGATGGTTTTGCAGTTGGCTTCCAACGCTCATTCTAAATAATCAGAAGCAAACAATGAACTCTGACTCTTCTCAGCAAGCAACAAAATAGTAAGCGATATTTTCTTGATATTGAATGTTTTATTGTGCGCAGGTATCAGCGTATTAAACTCCTGCTCTATGCCATCCATACCTGAACCGCTTGAAACCTTGTAACTATTTTTTATCGTATGCTCAGGTATGTCCACTTTATCGTCATACTCTTTGTATGAGTTTGATAACACTTCAAAGTATTGTTTATTCTCACTTTGAGTAAGCTCTGCTGCTCTTTTTAAAACTAGTCTCTCTAAATAAGCCTGATTCCCAGCTTTTTTAAAGGTTTCATAAACTACGACATAGTTACCATTTTCAAGCCTGCTCTCAGAGTAACCATCAGGTGTATGCTCACCTCTTTGCTGGTAATTAATGCTTGCGCAACCAGAAAGTAAAACAATCAGTACTAAAAGTATTTTTGAACATTTGTACATCTGGGCACCCGTTTTGAATCAAGAAAAAGCGCATGAATACTAACCTTTCCTCCAGTCTATGAAAAGATACATAGCCCGCTATATTATGACAATATTTGCCCTAGCCTTTGAGTGCCGTCGGCAATGCATGCACACCTGTATCTCCCAATCAATCATAGTCGTTTCGCAAGCCCTTCTACCCCTACCTTAAAGACGGAACTTACACCTCGGCCATAGTGGTTTTTCTACATGTACGCGGCACTTGAAAAAATGGGGCATTTTTATTCTTTGCTTTCAATTCGGGTTTCATTCATTTTTCTCTCTATCAAAGTTTTATCTGCTTTGTTTTAGAATGAGTCTGAGGTATACGCTGATAACCATTCAGCAAGTAACCACAAAAATAGAGACACGTTAATATCACCAGCGAAATGCCAGCCTTATCTAGCAAAGACAAGTTAAATTGTTCGAACATCAGGTGACTGATCAGAGGTAGAGTCAGACAAAAAAAGCTAAGAGATACAACTTTTCTGAAAACACTTATTTTTGGATCATACCTCTGGTAGCGTTCAATATCGTAGGGCTCCCAAGGATCGCTCTGCTGCACATCGGCTGGTCGCCAGCCGGTAGGCATAAACCAGAGTTTGATTTTATCGCTCCATTTTTGGGTACGAACTGCGTCTTTCCAAAGCCGGGCCCACCAGTCGACATGTGCGTACAAAGGGTCCCAACTGCGATAAGGCTTTCGCACACCAAAGACACAAGATTCATCTTCACGTTCCGCGACCCAAGTTCCAAATAATTTGTCCCACAACATAATGAAACCGCCATGATTCTTATCGACATAAATAGGATTTACGGCATGGTGTACTCGGTGCGCTGACGGCGTATTGAGTATACCTTCAATTAAAGGCACACGGCCAATAGCCTGGGTATGAATCCAGAACTGGAAAAACTTATTCAACAAAAGCACCGTCGCGAACACTTCAATTGGACACCCCATCAACGCCATGGGTATGAATACCGGGAAGTTCAAAGTATCTTGAAAAGCACCCTGCCTCAAAGCAACGCTAAAATTATATTCTTCACTTTGATGATGCGGTAAGTGGCCACTCCACATGAAATTTATACTATGGGCCAAACGATGCCCCCAATAGTAAAAAAAGTCATAAACAAAGAAAAATACAATCCACGTTAAGCTGACATCCGTATCCCAGTCTATCAAGCCAAACTTGCGAGATATGAAGTCAAAAAGCAAAAACAGCCCACTTTTTGTAAACAGCTCAAATATTAAGGTAACAATGCCGCAGCTCAAGTTGCTCAAACTGTCATTTAGGCGCAACTTATTATGGTTTTTACGCCAGAACAACAGAGCTTCCAGCCCAATGAACACCAGAAAAAACGGGATAGAAAATGCTACATAATGATCTACCATGTGTTTACCTCTGTCCTAGTGAATACATTTTTTATTAACTTACAGCTTTAGCGCGCTAAATTACTGTCGCTATCGATTATCTAAAACTACGCTTATTAGTAGAAAGAACTTGTCAAATGGCGTCGCTATATTGTTATATTATGTCGATATGCTTAACTATCATCATTTATTAATATCTCCCAAATTTTGATGCCACACAATTATTGATATCAAACACTTATTTATATCAATCACTTATTTATATCAAACAACAGGTAGGCGAATTTATGACTATTTTGCTAGCCAGCAGCGCCTCTTTAATGGGGTACTCACAGCTCGTCAGAGAATTAGGTGGTCAGCCGGAAGAATTACTTATGCTGGCAGATTTAGATATCGCCTTGTTGACTGACCTTGAACAAATGATCAGCGGTGAAGCGCTGACCCGCCTGTTTGATTTGACAGCCCATGCCTTGTCTTGCCCTTGTTTCGGTCTGCTTTTGTCTCAACGACAAGGCATTTCGGTATTGGGGCCTGTTGGCCTGATGATGCGTCAGTCATTAACTTTTCATGACGCCTATCAGGCCTTAGAGAAATACATTCACTTAAGAAGTGAGGCCGGCACATTTAGCCTGGAGGTTGAGCGTGGCGTGGCTATCATCAAATATATTCCGCATATACACGGCGAAGATCATTGCCGTCAAATATGTAATTTATCCTTGGGTATAGGTTGTCACTTAATTCGTTTATATATTGGCAAAGGCTGGAACCCACGAGCCGTTTATTTCCAACATCAAGCCCCACCAGACCTCGCCCCTTACAATATGCTCTTCCACGCCCCCATATCCTTTCAACAAGAATTTAACGGTTTAGTGTTTGACGCCAATTTACTAAATTCCACAATCGGTACTTTTGAACCTGAAATTAAACAGTTTCTTGGCAGCTATCTGGATGAGCTAGAACGCGTTAAAAAACGAGACATAGTGCATCAAGTCGGCACGCTGATAAAAGATTTACTCCCCAAGGGAGCTTGCTCGCTTAAGAATGTTGCGCAGTTTATGGGCTTAAAAGAACGCGCCCTGCAAAGGCGTTTAAGCAACGAAGCCTGTAGTTTTCAAGAGGTTCTTGATCAGGTAAGGCAACAAATGGCAAAAGAGTTTCTAGACTCCCCGGACACCAACCTCACAAATCTGGCCCAGATTTTAGGATATGCAGACTTAAGCACATTTTCAAAAGCCTTTAAGCTTTGGTTTGGCTTCTCGCCTTCACACTACAAAAAGAACAAGAATCAAAAATGATCAACTTTACTTGCTTCTCCCTCCCTTCAAACTATGGCGCAATAAAGCTACGCTTCTTGGCTGGCATAGTCACCATTAAGAGGCTGTTTTTATCTAAAATAGCCTGATCATCAACAATATCATTGAGATATAGAATATGCGCAGTGAGCGCATAACTTTCATTATTGGTTAAACTTTTAGGCGCGTAATGCGGCATAGCCCGCCTAATGTAGTCAAATATACTCGTGGCATATGGCCACAAACCTCCAACCGAAATAAGTAGGATTGGATATTTATCTATTCGTAGAATACGAAGTGGATCATTAAATGCGAACCACCCATCATTGCCTGCTAACCTAGCCGCAGGCCCTTCGATACCCGACTCACCATGACACATGGCACACTGAGCTGTATACAGCTTCTGCCCTTGCTTAACAGAACCCTGGCCAAGAGGCAGATTTTCTCCATTTGGGAAGATCGTAATATCATAGGCAGCGATTTCATCGTTGCTTATCGCTTCACCAAAATTGATTTTCTCCAGTTCCATTACGAGTTTATCTGCTGATACTTTCTTTACTGCCTCCTCTGCAGATATTGCTACACCGAATAAATTTATTAACGTAAAACAAAAAACTAGCAGAATTTTAGCCGAAGACCTAAACATAAGTATTCTCCACTCTGCCGTCACTTGAAATGTGCCATGCCTGTATTGCGTTATAGTGGTTAAAAGAATAACTGGCGTATTTATCGCGCCATGCATCCCGAGTAGGTTGTACCCTTCCATGCTCGCCTGTTGCACGGCTTAGCAAAGTGGTTGAACTGCCATTCCATTGCCAAGGGATGGTAAAGCGCGTTAGAGATTTGGATAAGACAGGCTGCTCTATATGAGCCTTTGCCCAGGTTTTTCCAGCATCGGCCGACACTTCAACTTGTTTTATTTTTCCGTAACCTGACCACGCAAGACCCGAGATTTCGTAAAAACCTTTTTTCTCAGGTAATACTTGCTGTCCTGATGGATGCGTAATGACAGATTTAACATCCATGTGAAAAGAGAAGCGTTCAATTCTTCCATCCGCTAGAATATCGCTATATAAACCAGACTCATCTTTAGTAAATGCAGGCTTGTCAGTTACCTCTAAACGATGAAGCCATTTTACATTCGCGTTACCTTCCCAGCCCGGAATGAATAAGCGCATTGGGTAACCTTGCGAAGGTCTAATACGCTCACCATTTTGGTACAGAGCAATAAATGCATCATCAAGTAATTTCTCAATAGGAATACTTCTTGAATGCGACCCGCCATCGGCACCTTCTGCTATCACCCATTTTGCACTGGGTTTTATGCCTGCTTCCTTTAGCAGATATCTTAATGGAATACCGCTCCATTCCGACCCTGAAACCTGGCCAAATAGTTGCTGAGCATTTTGATCCAAAGCAGTTAAAGACACTGCGTTGGGAGCCGTATTGCCGGCACATTCCAAGAAGTGAATTCTTGAAACAATCGGGTATCTCAATAAGCTTTCCATATCGAATTTAAGCGGTTTATCAACCAAACCATGAATAATCAACTGATGCTTGGCCGGATCAATATCGGGAAGACCATTGTGATTTACACTAAAGTGAAGGCCACTTGGCGTGATCACCCCCCTTTGATTTTGAATAGGGCTATGCCAAATAGAAAATAGAGATGTTTCTGCCGATGATGGCGCCAGCTCTCGTTTAATATATTGCTCATAATTGGCTGGTAAGCCGTACTCAATGTCATTTCCGCCCGGCACTTTCATCCAGGCAGGCAAGTTATCAGAAAG
>Ga0209290_1000706_pt1 | contig 21178 bp, 12 predicted proteins | sample EN1Hudsemesocosm_2_FD_184632 | JGI IMG/M metagenome (GOLD analysis project Ga0209290, IMG submission 184632) | Methane-oxidizing microbial communities from mesocosms in the Hudson Canyon - EN10B Hudson Canyon (SPAdes) (version 2) | ecosystem: Environmental > Aquatic > Marine > Cold seeps... | reverse complement strand
ACCCGCGACACTAAAGTGACTAAAACTAAGAAGAAGTAAACCCAGAAGGGATTTAAAGAAAAGAGAACTAACATTACTAAGTATTGAAAGAAACATACTAGACCCCTCAAATTATTAATTTGGTGGATCAAGTATAGCTCAGTATATTTTTTGTGCGAACCACGTCACACTTTATGTACCAATCTTCGTTCTAATTACTTAATAATGTCTTCGCATAGTTTTGTAGGCCTTTAGTTATGCCGTTTTCTAAGGCTTTTTTAATAATGCTTGTCGTAAACGGTATTTTTGATTCAAGCTCTATCGTGTAATCAAGTACCGTATTCCCAGCTTGCTCAGAAAAATTCAACCTGCCAACATGGTTTTTAATAGGGCTACCTTTGGTAATTTTATATTCAATCAATTCATCTTTTGCAAACTGAGTAATTGTTTCTTCAAATGAAGGCAGTGGCCCAATGCTTATTTTTCGTATCGACCCTAGGCCATTCGCACTATCTTCCCCATCCTTCATCCTTAACATGGAGATCCCGCATATTTTGCCAAATGCTTCGTGATCACTTAGTTTGCCAAAAACCTCACTTATAGGTGCTTGAAACTTCTGCTGAATTGTTATTGTCTTAATTGCCATTGTAATCCCTATTTATACGTCTTAATTTATTGAATAATAAACAATATGACCAGCAGTCATTATACATATCAATTCTATTAAGTCTCTAAATAAAATAGTCGACAAAACAGATAGCGATTTGTGAATAAATTACCTAAACTTCAATGAATTATTAGCCTCAATAATCCATCATTTCAAGAGAACGCCTATGTTTGATTATCAAGCCCCGCAGGACTTGCTAAAAGATAAAATAATACTCGTCACAGGTGCCGGAGATGGTATTGGACGTACAGCCGCACTCACTTATGCCCAGCATGGCGCTACAGTCATACTTTTAGGAAGAACAGTTTCCAAGCTTGAAGCCGTTTACGATGATATTGAAAAGAATGGCGGCGCCAAACCCGCAATTATTCCTTTAAACCTTGAAGGTGCGGCAGAAAAAGATTACGACGATGTCGCCGCATCTATCGAAAATGAATTCGGTAGAATAGATGGAATTCTACACAACGCTGCACTGTTAGGCTCTATCACTTCGCTTGAGCAGTATGAGGTACCTGTCTGGAACCAAATCATGCAGGTAAATGTCACCGCCCCCTTTATACTTACTAAAGCTTTAATTCCCTTACTTCGCCTGTCAGATGATCCATCAATCATTTTCACCTCCTCGAGCGTTGGCAGGCAGGGTCGCGCTTTCTGGGGGGCATATGCAGTTTCAAAATTTGCAAATGAAGGCATGATGCAAGTACTCGCTGATGAGTTGGATGGAAATGACCATAAAGTTAGAGTTAACTCCATAAACCCAGGAGCAAGCCGTACATCAATGCGGGCAAGCGCCTATCCAGCTGAAAATCCTATCAATAACCCTGACCCAAAAGACATCATGCCTGTATATCTGTATTTAATGGGTAAAGACAGTATTGGTCAGACCGGTCAAGCCCTTGATGCGCAAACTAAATAAAGCACGAGAATCAAATAACCTAAGGAGTAAGTGGATGAATTTTACCTTTAAACCATTTATTTGTACCCTATTCTTGCTCCTTTGCGTAACTTTTAATAGCTTTGCTAGCGAACTTATTCCCCATACAGCTAGCTACTCCGCCAAGATTAAAAAAGGGATTAGTATAAAAGGCCAAGCGGTTCGCGAACTAAAGCGCGGAAAAGACGGCCAGTGGCTATACAGCTTTAATGTCGACTCTTTTGTAGCAGACATCAAGGAGACCACCCGACTATCTTGGCATGAGCAGCATGTTATTCCCCATTCATATCAATACAAACTATCGGCTTTTTTAGCCCGCGATAAAAGAAAAGAAGTGCAGTTTGACTGGGAGAAAATGACAGCCACGAACCCCCTAAAAAAACATAGATGGTCCATAACCAATATACCAAAGCATACTTTGGATAGGTTGAGTTATCAGCTTCAATTAGGCATGGATTTGCAATCAGGCAAGCAAGAAATGGTTTACCAAGTTGCACATAAAGGTAAATTGAGACAAAACCACTTCAAAGTGACCGGAGAAGAAAAAATTAACACTACCCTAGGTGAGGTTGATAGCATTACAGTTATAAAGGTCAGAGAGAAATCTAAGAAACGTAAAACACATATGTGGTTTTCAAAAAAAATCCCTATATTATTGCTCAAAATGATTCAGGTTGAAAAAAATGGTGAGGAGTATGAAATCAACATCAATCATGCATCCATAAATGGTAAGAACGTTACATTTCAGTGATAGCTCATCTAAACATGACTTAGCAACCCCGGGTAGTCACTCCAGCCTCACCTAACAATCTCGAGCCACATTAGAGCCAATATCCAAGCCTCTTCTGGCACAATTAGCTTAATCACCTATGTAAGCTGTGTCGCCAATAATATTGATACACCTATCTCTTCCCAGCTTGCGTATTGCTTTCTGGTTCAGGACGTCACCTTATCTTAAGGGCCTAGGCAAGCAACACAGCTTACCTCAGGAACCACAAAGGACTCATCAAGATCATAAGCTGTCGATATATCTTACACTCCAACCCGTAAACGCAATCACACCAAGATATAAAACCATATATTTCAATAACATACGCGACTGGCATTAAATTTGCTTCATAGATATACGAAAAAGTAATAAACATTTATTTGCTAATAAACAAACTTATATGGATTTATCAATGAAATTATTGTCTTCTATTGCTCTATCACTCTTCCTTCTTACCAGTGCGAGCCAAGCTAGTGCCGTAGTGATTACTTTCGAAGGCCATTCAAATACCGCTTACAGCTCGTCCATTACCCGTGAAGGTTTCGATATTGGAATTGTTTCAGGTCAAACTCAGCATTTTCATGAAATCTCTAGCACCAGCTTCAACTTACCTAATAATGGTACTGGTATCTTATTGAATGACAGAGATACCCAGCTTTTTGTGGAGCAGAGTGACGGTGGTACCTTTACGCTTGACAGCGTTGATGTAGCAGCCTCTACGGGTAATGGCCCTAGTATTGGAATGGTCATTGAAGGTTTCCTTAACAACGTATCAACCGGTGTTATATCCATAGCCTCATTAGGAGCGGGATACACTCATTCATTAGGTAATATTTTTGGTAATATCGATTACTTACTATTCGACGGCATCGGCGGCCAAGGTGGTTTTGTTCTCGACAACTTAACACTTAGCGGTCCTGCTGCTGCTTCAGTTCCAGAGCCAGGGACTCTTGCTCTATTTGGCTTGGGTTTAGCAGGTCTAGCGCTTACGCGTCGTAGCAAAAAAGCTTAATTTTGTTTAGCCCGTTTTACCAACGGGCTTTTCCTCCAATTTTCTACGCTTTCTTTTGTGCTCAATATTGATCTAGTTTTTTATTGCTAACTTCAATGCTTCTTCAGCAAGCTGTTCAATACTGATATCACCCTCTCGATTAAACCATGTTTTAGACCAGCTAAGTGCTCCGGTTAGAAAACGACGCAAGACAAAAGTATCCCCGTCGATCAAACCCTCTTGTTTTGCCTTATTCAAAGCAGTCATCCACAACATTTCATACTCATCACGTAACCTTAAAATGTAAGCCTGATTTGATTCACTCAAACTTCGCCATTCATAAACAAGAACGGCCATGGCCTCACCGGTATCGCCTGTTATTGATTCAAGCTCGCATCTTATCAAAGCAAGTACTTCCGCTCTAGCAGTAGAAGTAAGCCCTAATTGTGTACGCATTCTTTCGGTGTTATAGACGATAGTATCAACCATAACGGCTTTCAAAATATCTTCTTTGGTTTTAAAGTGATGAAAAATACTCCCTGATTGAATTCCTACTGCTGTCGCAAGATCTCTAACAGTCGTTCGCTCATAGCCCTTTTGATTAAAAAGTTTGGCTGCAACCGTTAGTAGTCGCCCTTTGGCACTTTCAGGATCTGTTATAACATGAGCATCAATAGTGGAAGTAGTTGTATTGGCAGTAGCCGTACCAGGAATAGTCGTACTAGAAATATCTATCTGACTTTTATTTGATGGTTTTTTAGAAGGATTATGCTGATGATTCAAACAACTTCACTCCAGTCGGTAATTTTCAGACTTTTGAACAAAATCTAATGTCATTGAGGCTTCATTATAAATCCATTTCTAAATTATATATACCAAGCGCTTGCTTGGTTTTGCTATAATAATTTTAGCAAAGATGACTTAGTCATATCAATAATGAACGCTATGCTTAATAATATGCCAGCGCTATACATCGAATAGTTTATCGATCCCCGAGCCCTTTATATGAAACAGCAACAAACCAGTTCAACTGTCACCATTTCTGAAACGCCCAAAATGGTCAATGCAAAAAGCTTCTTAGCAATTTTCTACCAAAGAGAAGCCTTGCACCCCGATAAAGTATTCTTGAGACAACCACAAGGAAATAGCTGGCAAGAACTTAATTGGGCTGAGGTCGGCCAACAAGCCAGGAAACTTGTTACCTTATTGCATGATACTGGATTGATTGAAGGTGACCATATTGGCATTCTTTCAAAAAATTGCGCTCAATGGGTCATTGCAGACTTAGCTATTTTAATGGGTGGATTCGTTTCTGTTCCGTTTTACCCGACTTTATCGGCCGATGAACTCAAACATGTCATTAACCTAAGTAGTATAAAAGCATTATTTGTTGGCAAACTTGAATCCTGGGAAGAACAAAAGAAAGCCATACCAAATGAGCTCACTTGCATCGCATTCCCACATTATGCTGGTAATAGTAAGGTCGATAGTCCGCTGCAATGGACAAAAATCTTGTCAGATTACGCCCCGTCCAAGAAACTGTATAAGCCAAAACGTACTGACGTTTTCACTATCATTTATACCTCTGGCACCACAGGCACACCCAAAGGCGTTATGTTGACTTATGAGTGTGTGAACCAGGTTATGAAAAATGAAAGACTTCACCCTGCCTACGGCATTTATCAAGGCGTATCAGAGCGTGTAATTTCATATTTACCACTCAACCACATTGCAGAACGCATTATTTCTGAAGTAAGTTCTATTGTAGCCGGCTCAGAAATATCCTTTTCAGAATCACTGGATCACTTTGCTAGTAACCTACAATCTGTGCAGCCTACATTATTCTTTGCAGTCCCTAGAATCTGGACAAAATTTCAGCAAGCTATACTCGCTAAAATGCCACAGCACAGACTGAATATTTTACTAAGAATCCCCATCGTCAGCGCTTTGATTAAAACCAAAATCAGAAATGGCTTAGGATTGGGTGCAGTTAGAACAGCAATGTCTGGCGCCGCGCCTATTTCTGCTGAGCTATTGAATTGGTTTCAAAAGCTAGACATACAAATACAAGAAGTTTATGGGGCAACTGAACTTTGTGGCGGGGTCACGTATAACGCGCTTGGTGATATACAAACAGGTACGGTCGGTAAACCTTTAGCAGCCGCTGAAATAAAAATCTGCCCACAAACAGATGAGATTCTCGTTAAAACACCCTGGACGATGACTGGCTATTATCAATCACCAAAAAAGACAGCAGAAGTGTTTGATGGCAAATTCTACCGAACCGGTGATACGGGAAAATTTGATGCCGATGGTAACCTTATCATTACTGGCAGAATTAAAGACACATTTAAGACAGCTAAAGGAAAATTTGTGTTACCTGTACCTTTAGAGCATAAATTCGCTATAAATCCACTAATTGAACAAGTAATGGTAACGGGAATAGGCCTAAACCAACCTATTGCTCTTATATGCTTATCAGAAAATACAGACCTTAATAGCAGCTTCACCGATGCGTCATTATTGGAAACGTTAAACGAGGTTAATCAATCTTGCGATAAACACGAAAAGATCTCAACATTAATTGTATTCAAAGAAGCCTGGGCAGAAGACGGCGGTTTCTTTACACCGACATTAAAATTGAAACGACATATTATCGACCAAGCATACAAAGAAAACTACACCCAATGGGAAGCAAGCGAAAACAATCTGATTTGGGTATAAAGGACTATATTTTGGACTACAATGCAGCTAAACACTACCTATTAACCAAGCCTGCTGTCAAAGAAGATTATCCTTTTGGTGCCGACGTAATGGTACCTAAAATAAAAGGTAAAATGTTTGCTACCCTAGCCTACGGCAAGATGGGAGCAAAAGATGAAACAGCACAAATGAATCTAAAGTGTGACCCCAACCAAGCCTTTGAATTACGCGATTTATTTGACGCTGTCATTCCTGGCTATCACATGAATAAAAAGCATTGGAATACAGTGATACTAGATGGTTCGATCCCTCAAGGGGAAATCGAACGCATGGTCGATCACTCTTATGGTTTGGTTGTGAAAAAGCTAAAGAAAGTAGAGCGAGAAGCACTTGAGTTATCTTACGGGAAAGATGCTTTGTATCGAGATTAATCTACTTATTATTAATCTCGATAGTTTATTAGCCCTTATGTTTCTTTTCGATTAGCGATAGTGTTGCCCTTTAAATATCCAGTGCCAACCTACTTTCTGGTAGGTCTGCTTAATACTGACATTTTCAGTACCATATCCGTCAGTAGAAACATAACTTGTTTGATTGCCATGATTGTCAAACGTGTACTGATCAATATGCTCGAAATGCCCATCAGCATCCCCATCATAAGCAAGATAGGTTCTGTTGTTATTTTGATCATATGAATATATATACCTTCGATCGATTATTTTGTTTCCATCGAGATCTTCTTCATATTTGGTTGCATTACCTTGATTATCGAACGAAGTATGATAGATGAAATCAACCTGACCATCGCCCTCATCATCACTTTTGAAAACTTGCCCAATTACACTGCCACTACTATTCAGTGCACTAGACAGAATACTATTAGCTCTGCCATCACCGTTATGATCGATTTCATGCGTTATATCATTGCCATACTTATCAAGCGTTCTGGAAGAGTAACTTACTAGCTGGCCATTTTGATCTCTATTTATTGATTGAGCAGCAGAAACGCTTCCGTCACTACGATATACCTTGTGATATTCAATTTCAAAATACCCATCGCCATTATTATCAATAGACATACTTGTTTCATAGCCATTTATGTCATAGCTGTAGCGAGCACTCTGCTCCAATTTTTGATCGGAGGCACGATAGGATGCAGTGAGTATAATATTATTATTTAGGTCATATGAAGTGACCGATATCCTATCTGTAACGCCATTACCGTCACTATCGTGCTCCCGGCGCACTGTATGACCATTAGCATATTCAGAATAAGTATAGTTACTTATACTCTCTAGATTTCCATCTCCGTTATAGTCATTAGTTTCTCTGGACAAATTGCCTTTTCCATCATAGATATAACTTTCAATTGAATCTAGTTTACCATCCCCATCCGCATCATATTCTCTAAGTAGCAAGTGACCCTGGTCATCATATACGTAGCGATAGCTTTGATCAGGACTACCGTCCCCGTCAAAATCAATTGTAGATAGATGTAAATTCCCATTAGAATCGTAGCTATAATTGGAGATATATTCTGGAGAACCATCACCATCCTGATCTTTTTCATGAAACGTTAAATTACCCTGATTGTCATAGGCGCTACGCGTTATCCGGTCTAACTCCCCATCGCCGTCATAATCAACTCCAAGGTAAACTTCATTACCGCTGGAGTCGTATGTAATAATAGCGCCATTGTAAAACACACCATCCCCGTTAGAGTCATACTCCGTTTTCGTGACTCTCCCATACTCGTTTACAGCGTAACGTGCTCGTTGATCGATAATACTATCTGCATCGCTATCGATCTGAACACCTACAACCTCGCCATTTACATCAAAAGTAATGTACTCAATTGAATCAAGCACACTGTCGCCGTTCTGATCATCATTTTTCTGAATACGGTACCCGTTGTTATTATATTCAGAAGTTACTATTTGATCGGAGTAGCCATCGCCATCGTTATCAACCTCTCGCCTACTCTCATAGCCGTTGATGTCAAAGCTTGATCTATAATTGGTTTTGCTTTGTCCAACGCCCCCTCCTTCAGACTTATAGCTTGCTTCGACATAAAATAATGGATCTGTTTTCAACGATCCATATAGTTTATCCATGGCCTCCCATGGAGTAGTGACTAAGCGCTTAACATTAAATAGTCCTTCATCATTTGCACTATTTAAGATCTTTCTAAAATTAAAACTGCTGCGAAATTCGTCAGGTCGTACGTAAAAATTGATAGAGACATCATGAAAAAGACTAATTATTTCAGGGGTAATTTGAATACCACTCAATGCGTGTCCATCTTGATCAAATGTTTGCAACATAACAGCCATATTTACTGCACCCTGAAAATAGAGCTCATTGACCGCAATAGTAGCCTTTTCGACACCAGCAACGATCGGCGTTTCGGCAAGATCAAAAAGATTGATCTTTCTCTTCGCGGGTATCGTTCCTAAAGAGGTTGCTCCAATATTAAAGGATATAGACTCACCAGCTGTATACTCAAAACTACCGTCACTTCCTGTTACCCCAGCATGGTTTTCAGTTTTGTACTGAACACCTGAAATCGCCGCCGCACCAAGGTAACCAGTTTGAGTACCAACCGGCTCTACTATAACTTCACTTTCATTTACTTCACTTTCATTGCTATTGCCGCCACCACTACAAGCACTAATAAAAAAGAGAAAGATCAGATATAAAATCTTAGCAGAAAAGATGCTCTTGAAATTGAATAAGCGGTTCATTAAATGTGCTCGTAGGAAAAACTGGAAATATAATTAAGATACAACCTCTAATTACGATGAATTATAAGGGGTTATATCTACTCTTGGTAGATAAACATAATGAGAATGGTCCGATATTCAGTCCTATTTAACCCTTGAGCCGGCTAAGACCAAACAAAACTAAAACCCCCTCTTCCGGCAAACCAAACATTTAGAAAATGCAGACTATCGTATCCTTAACAGAGGGTCTTATATTCCAATTGAATAAAAAGTATTGGAATACCGTAGTTCTAGATGGCTCTATGCCTGAAGGTAAAATAGAAAGAATGATTGATCATTCTTACAGTTTAGTTGTGAAGAAGCTAAAAAAATAGAACGTGAAGCACTTGAGCTGTCTTATGGAGAAGATACTTTGTACCGAGATTAGCCTTACCTTTAAATAGCACTGAGAAAAATGAGCCTGATTTTTTCTCTCAACCTACGAAAGTGCTGCCCTTTAAAAAAGCAAAGCTAATCAACTTCCCGAAGACCAAGGTTGCTCCATTACAAACAGTATAGGTAGCATTAGAGCATGTTTTAACTTTCACTCTATAGCCACGCACTTATGGTGCCTTAGTTTCTGTTTAAATTTCGATAGTTAAAACCAACAAACCATCGCAATTAGACTTCAAATCTAAGATCAAGTTGATTAGAAATCTAGTATTAAAATTTTTCTACACAGGTCATTAACCTCGAATTTCGAACAAACATGAATTATCAAAAATTTAAGTCTATAATATTTAAGATTTGGAGTCCGACACAATGTCTCAACATCGTACTCTCTTAACCCTTACATTATTGCTATTCCCTTTCTTACTAAATGCTGACGAAATCACTATCGTTGCTGATGAATGGTGCCCGTATAATTGCGCCCCCAATTCAAGTAATCCGGGGTATATAGTAGAAGTCGTGAAATTGGTCTTTGCTAGGACCGGACACAACGTTATTTATATAACAGACTCCTGGAACCGAACACTTGAAGGCGTTAATAATGGAAAATATGCAGCCGCGATAGCGGCCACACCAAATGAATTGCCCAATGGAATATTCCCTAAAGAAACTCTTGGATATTCAGGAAACTATTTTCTAGTTAAAAAAAGCTTGGATTGGCGCTATGATTCACTTACGTCCCTGCGCAACCTTAGACTAGGAACTATCAAAGGCTATGACTACGGTGAAACCCTAAACCAGTATTTCAAACAAGCCCCCTCTGTGTCGAGAAAGACGGGCATTGATGCAGTGAAGAAGAACCTTAGCGAGCTATATAAAGGTATCATCGATGTGTACGTCACTGACCAAAGTGTCGCCTACCATGAAGCTAAGCAAATTGGTTTAGACTCACAGTTTAAAGTCGCCGGCTCTGAAGGCAAACCGATAGCCCTATATCTTGGGTTTACACCCAAGAGCTATAACTCGAAGACATACGCAGACATTCTATCCCAAGGGATAATCGATATAAGGAAGGAAGGCCTACTGGCTCAGATTCTTACTAAATATGGCCTCAAGGACTGGAAAAATTAGCCTTTGCCAGCAGCTTAGTGTTACTACTTTTCAGGCATTCTATAAGCAAGTGATGAACTAAGTAGAAAGCGTTACTGTCCTTTCAAAGCTTAATTTCATTTAAGCCACAACGCCTTCGTTATAACTAGACTTATCAATATCTGGTGGATAAGTTTTCATACCGAGAATTAAGCGTTAGGCCGTTGCACAAAATATTAGTACCTGAGAAAGTCTATTTATTCTCTATTATCTGCAGTACATTCAGCACTTTTTGGGGCCAATTTACAACGAACCTTACGTAAGAGTTTTAAAGTTTTCTTATTATAAATACCCAAATCACGTAGCTTTAAACGGCTTTCTCTAAAATCTTCAACCCAGTAATCATAAATATCCTCAGGAATATCAATCCAGTATTTTTCAGGGATTGTTGCTTCTGGATCCGTCAAAAATTTAACATACCTATGGTAGTCTTCAACCGCTTTGCTTCTCGCTTTTTGAAGAAAACCTTTGGGGAATTTTTTCCAGCGAGCGATGACTTGCATTGTCGTATAAACGAAAGGTTCCCTAAAAATCCCGCCATTAGGTTCTAAACCTTTATGCATTTCAAAGGGCTCATACACTATTGCAGGCGCCGCTGTTAGGTCTACGGCACCATTATTGAATTTTAAAAATGAATTAAATATTGTAGAGTTGACGGGCGTAATTCCATGCTTGGTAGTCAGATATTCTGTTTCAGGAATGCCATCCAATACAGCCATTCGTTTTCCGGCAAAGTTTTTGGGATGCAGTATCATTCGATCACGAGTGAACAAGAAAACAGCGCCAGCCGGGCCTATTGCCAACACTTCATAGTCACCTACACGCATGAGTTTGGCAGCCTTGGGTGAGCTAATAGATTTTATAATTATACCTAAATGCTTATAACTCGGGATTGCACCAATTGCACCTAGGCTGCCGGTAAACTCATTAAACTCTCTTGCTCGAAACCCTAGCATATTCACAGCATCACAACGACCCAGCTTGAATTCATCAACGGCTATGCGCTCATCTGTGTAGACATCATAAGTAAGGTCGACGCCCCACTTGTATGAATAGACCTTAGCTTCTTTCATGATTTGCTGAGCCGGACCTGATTTGCCAATTGGGTCCCAGACGCACATGTGGATAGGTGTAATTTCTTGGGAAAAAAGTCGGGGGCTTAAAAACAGTGTGCTTACAAAAATAAGTAAACATAAAGTGAAATGTTTTTTGGTCATCATTGGCTATTATTTTTTTAGTTAAGGTCCATTTTAACGGGTATCGTTTTTTCACGCCCAATTAACTGCGTATCCTATGTTACAGCAACAACTATACTGGGTACTTTTAACCTATTGGCATTTGCGAAAAAAAATTAATGCCCATAGACATTAAGTTAAAAGAGATTCGATATTTAATCGACCTATATTAGCTGTCTAACATAATCTGAGACAGTCCAGGTTGTAAATTTGAGCAAGAGGAAAAAAGGAGTCAAGAAGTATTGCAATAGTATCGGCACACTGGGTGCTACCGGTGTTTGGTGCTGACTATAAAAGCTCTCTTGACTATTTTATTGTCATCCACAAAAACGGTGAAAATTGTATGTTAAAGTGCATTAGCTATATCGATTAACCCTACCTAAAGAAAAGATGAGCCCTATCGAACTTTCAAATCTCGGTGACAGCACCGCCATTAACCTTTTCATATCAAAACGCGCGGATTTTTCTGTGGCTAAGCCCTATTCGCACTGGCTAAGCGCAGATGAAACCTCAAAAATGAATCGATTTCTTTTTGAAAAAGATAGCCAGCAATATTTGGTAAGTCACTGCTTGGTCAGGTGGGCACTTTCCCTATACTCAGGTCTGCTCCCGAAAGATCTACACTTCAAAAATAGTGATCACGGTAAACCCTATCTAATCTCCGATAACACTTTAAGTTTCAACTTATCTCATTCCAATGAATGGGCTGTCGTCGCCATCGCGAAAGAGAGAGATCTTGGAGTTGACATAGAGCGGGTTGACCAGAAACATCTGCAAAAAAATAACAGCTTATCCTCCATAGCGAAAAGGTTCTTTCATGCCAGTGAATATCAACATTTACAAACGCTGAGTGGTCAACAGAAAATAAACTACTTTTCACAACTATGGACGTTAAAGGAAGCCTATCTAAAAGCAAAGGGAATTGGCTTATATCAAGACCCTTCAACGTTCACATTTGCCCAGAGAGGCGAGGTAATTTTACCTGCTGGGAAAGATGTAAATGATGCTTGCGACAACTGGCACTGCTTCAGTTTCGATAACATTCCCGACTACATGCTTTCTTTAGCGATAAGCACAACTGCTGGCATTGATGAAAAAAAACCCGCAATAAATGCCTATCGCGTGATTCCCGGTAAGGGGATCATAAATGAGATCCCCCTTTCATCGTTATATCTTTAGGTACCTATAGTTAATTTTCTTCCAACGCTTCTTCATTTCCCTCCAAATTTTCTACGGGTTTTAATACGAAGAGTAAGTCGCCAACATTAACATGCTGACCATCGTCATTATGTACTCGGGTCACTTCATATTTGCAGTTATCCAAGTAGTACTGTCTGCCTGCCTCATTCAGTTGACTTAGCAGTAAGGGGCGAAATACTTTCATTGATTCCATCAGGCATAAAGTATAATCGACATCGACAAAATCTCCTTCGCAAACATAAGGCGGTTCATCTGGCGTTCCAGAACGATAAAAAATACTGGTAACCGGGGAAAGTACTTTTATTTCATTTGTTCCCGGTATTGAAAGGTCAGTATTGCTTTCTTCATGCTGGTCTTCACGTTGAATACTCTGGGCGCTTAACGCTTTAGCCGGTAAGCGATCAACCAAGGCATCCAGATACCCAGTATCGTAATTTCCTTCCTTGAAAACGCTGTCCTCAAGAACACAAGTCAATAATGGAATATTGGTATCAATACCATCAATGCACGTATTTTTGAGAAAGCTTGCCAGACGAGATCTAGCTTCATCACGATTTTCACCGGTAGCCACAACCTGCATGATCAAACTATCGTAAAAAGGCGCGACGATTTTTCCAGAGTCGATACAGCTGATTACCTTTATATTATCGTCATCCGGTAAGGTCAAACGTCTGACTAACCCTGGAGACGGATTACACGTAAAGCCGTTTTTATCTAACAGAACCTGCTCTGCATTGACCCTGGCTTCGATAGCATAACCACTAGAATGCCACTTGAGACTTTCTATACTATTGCCCTTTGCGATTTCAATTTGTAAGGGAACAATATCAATGCCTGACACTAATTCCGTTACCGGGTGTTCAACCTGTAAACGGGTATTCATCTCCATAAAGTAGAGGCATTGATGTTTAAGGTCGTATATAAACTCAACGGTACCCGCACCAACATAGTCGGAGGCATGCGCTATGCGCTCAGCATAATTGAGGGCATCCTGATGAAGTAAATCTGGCAACAAAGTCGACCCAGATTCCTCCAATAGTTTTTGATTGTTTCGTTGAACACTACAGTCCCGGATTCCGGGCATTCTGCAATGACCGTAGCGATCACGTAAAATCTGCACTTCAATATGACGCATACGGGTAACGAAGCGTTCCATATAGAGCGAACCACGTCCAAAAGCCGATTCAGCTTCACGACTTAAGCGTGTAAAGGTCTCTGCCAGGTCTTCCATTCGATCAAGTTTTGCTATCCCCTTGCCTCCGCCTCCAAAGGCGGCTTTTAGCAATAAGGGAAAGCCAATTTCTTCCGCTATTTTTTTAGCTTCTTGTACGTCAGCCAGTATGCCATGACTACCCGGAACAACAGCTACACCCGCTTCAATCGCTGTTTTTAGTGCAATTGATTTATCGCCCATCATCGCCATTGAGCGATAGTCCGGTCCGATAAAATTCAAGCCCCTAATCTGGCATCGTTTCGCAAAATCAGGATCCTCTGACAAAAACCCTATTCCCGGGTGAAGACTATCTGCCCCGGTCATACTTGCAACTTTAAGCACACTATTGGCATTCAAGTAACTTTCATCCGGCGTGTTACCCCCAATACATATCAGTTCATCCTGGGCTTGTAACATTTCTGCCGGAACCGATTTCATATCAGGGTCAGACTGCACCAATACAACAGGTAAGCGAATATTGTGAGCATCTTGAATCAGTTTTACGGCGGTACAACCTCGTGCATGCACTAATAATTTCTTAACAGGTGAATATAACTTTTCGATTTCTTTGGAGGCGATATTCTCAGGTAATGCAAGACAGTTATCGTCGAGCCGGTCTGCCAACATATCATGAATGGAGTAGTTTGCCTTGCCCATAGACGGGTCTATTTCAGACAATCGTTTATCAAAGCTGTCAGCGAATGGATGTGCTAACAATCCGGCCATAGCACCCTTATTACTGGCAAGCTTATTATTGACATTCGTATTACTAACAAGATAATTCGCTAGCGTACAGGTCGAAGGCAAATAACTGGGTACCACTAATTGCCCAGCAAAAGGGATATTAGCGCCACTGACATACCAGGTTTCAACCATGGGGTGAGTGACAAAACTCGCTTGAGCGCCTCCGGTACAATCACCGTAACCAACGAAAAGCACGGGCAAGCCCGTTTGTTGTTTAAATAAAGAGATGGCCTCATTGACAGCCGCCATTGAAAACAGAGCGCCAGCCCCCTCTTTGGTTTGCATTCCTCCAGAGGAAAATATGCCCACAAGGGGTAATTTTTTATCCTGGCAGCGTTTAATTAATGCCAAAATTTTCTGCCCACTTGCCATATCCAAAGCACCAGCCTGAAATGGAAGATTTGAAATAATTAAACCAACATTTTTGCCCTTGCCCTTTTGACCATTGCCTTTTAAACACGCCTCGCCTGTAATGACACCCGCGGGGATGCCGCCTTCTTCAAGATGCTTATGAATAGAAGGCAGAAAACCGGGAAACTGACAAGGATCAGCAGAAACCCAGTTAACATGAGTTTGCTCAAAAGTTTCACATAATTCGTCGACCCACCCTTGCCAATCAGGCCACTGATCTTTGTATTCTCGCTGTAAAGATTGAATTTGAAGGTCACAGTAGGCAATAGATAATCGATGCCAGAAATCTTTGCGACGACCTATCCAGCTAGGACTTATTTTGCCATCAAAATCGGTATCGTTTTCAATGGCTAAAAGATAGCCCGGGATGATTTTTTCAAATAAATAGGTAATGAAAACAAACAGACTGTCAGAAAGTCGAGCATGCTGGTGCTGTTTCCACTCCTCAACTTGCCTGAGGAACCAGTCAAGCTCGCAATAATCCATCAGCTCATTCAGCCAATTGGCAAAACCCCTGGTTCCCTCAAGGGTATATTCGTCCTTTGTTAAGGTACGTTTAAGCGCCGCCTCAAGTAACCTGGATACGGACTCTTTACTGAGGCAACGATGCCGGCTCGCTTCTTCAGCCACAATCACCAATTCGCTCAAGATACCATCGTAAAGTGCATCGAATAGTTGCATCTGCTTACAAATGCGTTTTAATCCGACTTTTAAATCAGGTGAAGCAAGCAGATGATTTAGCGTTAATTCAGCAACATCATTTGGAGTAAACGCAGGTTCTTCTATGGTATCGAGATATAGGTAGAGCTCGGCAAATCCTGCTGAAGCATTAACTTTCCAACGATTGAAAAGGTACAAGCCAATTTCGAAGCAAAGGAATTTTACCGACTGTTCATAGTTATCCTCAGGCCGTCCCAACATTAAAGATACCAAGGCATTACGTTCTGAATCACGCGCTAACTTTGACTTCTGATATTTTTTATATCGGGCTGACAAACGTTCTTCGTAGATGAGCTTTTCATTTTTCTTCAGCCAATCTTTAAGCACAGAACGCTGAGTACATACCTGGTTATTCGTCACCATGGCCGGCCTCTCTACAGGGATAGCCTCAGGTAATTTTCCTACAGAGGTATAGCTCAATCTGGAAGCGATTAGCTGAAACCGTTGTTGACGAAATGCCAAGGAAAAAATGCTCGGAAAGTCGCGAATGCCATATTCAAAATACCCACGTGTAACGTTATACCGTGACTGGTTATCACTCAGGTAGCGGTCCAACAGCTGGCGATACTCTTCATGTATATCAGCATTTTCGACTATCCATTGCCGAGCTTGTTTTTCGATAAATTCCAGAGCGGAGAATATGGATTCCTGGAATTTTCCCAACCCCTCGGTTTGCTGGTTTGGTGAGTAATCGATGATACCATCGACCCACCCACGTAGAACCAATTCGCTTGCAGCAACCCCTACGCCTTGCGCACATTGCTGCCAACTCAGCTTTTGTTTGCGGGCAATATTGGCTAGCCCTTGCGGCTGTATTGTACTGAATAGGCCATCCCTTACCGACAAGAGAAGATTGGTAGCAGCCAGTGGTATTGCGCCTCCGGAATAACCCGTTCCGATAACAATACCCAGGGTAGGCACCTTTAATTGGGTCATCACCGTAATTAGGTGGGATATACTATTTGCCTGACTCGCAAGGTTCGCCTGTTCTCCAGCGTCCGCTCCGGGCGTATCAATAAACGTAATAACGGGGATTGAGCGAAGCGCAAAGTCCGATGCCATCTCTGCGGCTTTACTGTGGTGACTAGCCCCCCAAACGCCATTTTGATATTCTCTGTTCTGCCCTATTAGACCGAGCCGCTGCCTTGTTTCCCCAGGGCCTACACAGTTTGCCTCCAGGATATAAAGAGGTCCATCGTCCACCTCTTGAATTATTTCATCTGCAATGTGCTGAATAATTTTTTTTGCACTAAAGCGTTTTTTATTACCTGCAGGCTGGATGACTACTTTTTCATATTCATCTACTGCCAACAGCTTCAAAGAACTAGCATGTTCGCTAATTTCAGATTTCGACCACAATGATTTAACTTGATCAGCAACTGTATCAAAGTAATTGACCCTTGAAACGTCTTCCTGTCCTTGTTCCTGCTCCTGCTCCTGTTTAAAACCAGGCGAAGATTGCGCCATCCTACCTATCCCATCTGCCACAGTAGTACTCATATAGTTGTCCACTATTTTACATAGATTGCTTCAATGCCCTGAAAATCATTCAGTTAGTGGCTGCCCACGACCGCGAGTAAAAGCATGCCTTACTTTGATACGACACACCAACCACTAAACATCCTATCCCTTAACCAGTTCCAAACCGAGCTCTGTAACCAGCACCTTCACCCCCGATGAAGTGGTCACCAAAACTGTTGCAACTAAGCTGGGTCGTTCACCCCCCACCAACTCTTGAATAAACACCTCATAGCTCAGTGACGATTCTTCCCGGGTGACTTGGCCACCCCCGGTATATTTAAAAGGCCGGTTTGTCATCGGGACAAAAATATAATCATTTTTACCCAGTGTCAGTCCACAAGCGGACAGGTAGAAACCAAGCGCTTGAAAACACCCCGCGCCGATCAGTGCTGCTGGCATGCAGGGGTCATTTTTAAAATGAGCTTTGAAAAACCACTCATCCGGCTGCAAGTGTTTAATCGCTTTCATGTACCCCTGATGGCCTGGGCCGCCTTGAGTATCAAGTTCAAGTACCTCATCAATCTGCAAGGCCAAGCCAGACGAAATTTTGGGGCTTTTTCGCTGGCCCTTTAGTGTTTCAAAGTCTGAACCAAAGCAGCCATAAACGTCACCATTTGCCAAGCAATCAACCTGTTCCCTTGAGAAACTGTGCCTTTTTGGCGAAACTGGCGGTACAAATGGTTTTTCCCGCAGCCCTTGCTCTAGTACTCCTTGTTCCAGTACGCCTTGCTTCAGCCGTCCTTTTTCTAGATTGGAAGGCGTCCAGCTCACCCCCTTTGCAGAACTCAACTCATCTCTCGGAATCAACGTGGCAATGGCATCTTCAACTTCAACCAAGAGCTTGCCTTGGCGATAACATTGGTACTTGAAAAAGAAGAAGGTACTGGCGCCTTGATTATATCGACGCTTAAGACTGACCCGATAAGACAGGGTCTCTCCCGCTAATGGTAAATCAATGTGTTGTTGATCAGCATTGTCAGTTAGTTTTTGATCAACACTGTCAGCTTGTTTTTGATCAACATTGCCATAGAAACGAATCCCCGCTGTCGATAGTATTCGATAGACGCGATCCCGGCCGTTAAAATCCTCACCGAGTGCCGTACATAAAAAGATGCTGGCCTGTCCAGCCGCTTCCAATAATAAGGCACTATTGACTCTGCTCTTACCGGGAAGGCCATCTAGTGGATCATCAGGTTGACTATCAAGGTACCAGGCACCTTGTTTAAGATCCCATTCCACCTCAATACTTGCTTGCTCGCCATCGGTGATATCCACAACACGATCAAGTAACAGAAACGGTTTCGCCGGCAATCGGCTTCGGAAGGCATAACTATCGATAGAGGCGTAAGACTCTCCAAATACTTTTGCCAAACTTCCCGTGGCATGTTCTTGCAGCTGCTCTTTGGTAAAACCTGTTAACGTGCTTGCCGTGTCTGTTGTATTGCTGTTTGGCCCGCTCGCGGAATCATCTGGCTCTGCGGTGAGCTTATCGGACTCAACGATGCACATGCCGATATTTTTGGCATCATAGATTTTCAGTCCGTCGCACCATAAACTGGCTTCACCGATGACATAAGGCCCTCGGTCGTTTTCTCCGATTTCAACAATATCAACAATAATATGCACTAGCTTACTACTCGGAATAACCTGTCCACGATAACGCCAGGAAATCGGAGTACCCAGTGTAATCGGCTCAAAACGAGGAGTTTGTTTTGAGTCACCCATATTATTTTCAATCATGTAAAACTGAAGCAATTGCAACATAGGCTCCAGACCAAGTGAGCCAGGTTGAACCGGATCTTGAAAAAAGTGGGCCTTGAAGAACCACTCTTCGGTATTAATGGTTTTTTCGCCTCTCACTCTACCCAGAGATTTGTTTCCACCCTTTGGCCAGTAACCAGAGATTCGATCTGTCATCAGTAGTTTTTCACTTGCCAGCTTTAAACTACCCGCACAGAATTTACTCGGTTTTTCACTTAGATCCAAGCTATATGAACTAGGAGCTTCCAGCTGCAGTGATTCACCTTCTTCTGGTGCTAAACCCACTTGGACAGCCATTGTTTCGCCAGAGAAATAACCAAATACGGTGGTCATATCCAAGAGTTTTTCATCTTCGACGCTGGCATCACCTTCATTTGCATCTCCCTCTTTTGCATGAGTAACGAGATACGCTTCCACCTTGAACGACAGAATAATCGTGCCACCACTTTTTGCTAATGAGGTATTCTCCACTTCCGTACGAATAGTCGAACCTGCAGGAATGCACTCTTTATATAAGTTAAGTGTTCCGTCCAAATTTCGGAAAAAAAGCTCAGTATCATATTCAAGCGGACAACCTATAAAACACCCTAACCAGCCACAAGGCTGAAGCACCGCTTCTTGAATAACACAGTAAGGCAAGGTCGGATAACCGTTTTCAGCGAAAAACACGCAGTCATCAGGCACATCCCATTCGGCTATCGCCTTGCTGCCCTTTTTCATACCACAATACTCACCTTCGGTTTCGAGTATGCGAGAGATAAACAAATACGGTTCTCCCGGTAATCGCGCCAGCCGTTTACCGTGGTCGAAGGATTTGAATCGGCTACCAAAGGCTTCTGAAGGTTTGCCCCAAGCACAGTCACTGGCTTGCTTTTCATCACAGGGAATACCATCCACCAAGGCGACTGCTTTGGTAGCTTGGCTGGTCCCGTCAGCGGCTCCAAGTTGAAAATGCTTATAGCGCTGACCTGTTTGAACCGGCTCACCGTCATCGTCGCCTATTAATTCCCGAGGTGCGTTGGGGTAATCGGTCATTAATCGTAGGTGAATACGTTCTGCGTACAGTGCTTTCATCCCATCGACGGTACTGATGACATCGGCATAAATCGTTGGCTCAGGCCCGGCAATAATTTCTCGGACAAAAATTTCTAAGATCAGTTCTTTCGAGGTAGGCAGCACCTGACTACGGCATTCCAACTTCACGCTTTCATTGGTGACCGGCGCAAAGGTCCAGCCATCTTTATTTAAGGTATATCCCGATGCAGCCAAATAGACACTCATCCCCTGGAACGCCATGTCGGTCATCAAGGTACCTGGCATACAAGGGTCATTTTTAAAATGCCCGTCAAAGAACCAATCATCAGATGATATTTTTCGACTTGCGCGCAAGTAACCCCTTCCCCATGGCCCGCCTTGTTGCACAAAATGGCTAACTTCATCCATCAGCAGTTCTTTACCTGCTGCGATGGTCGGTGTGCGTGTATGGGTATTCGCTATGCCAAACTCATCACCGAAACAACTTTTTAAATCACCAGCAGCAAAAGCGTTCAGCTCTTGGCGGCTAAAACTTGTTTTCTTACATTCTACAGTGGCTTTATCCAACCTTGGTTCGGCTTTCAGCTCAACGTCAGACGCATCCCATAACACGCCTTTCGATGCAGATAATTCTTCTTTGTTAAAGAACCCGGCCTGACCATTTCTGACTTTTAATACCTGTCTATTTCCGACATAACAGTCGTAATGGAAAAAGAACAAGTGAATATCGCCATCCACTGCATGAGAATCGATATGGATATCAAATTTAAGCGTGTCGCCCGGCCGAGGTAAATCATCAGTGTAAGTCACTTCACAACCTAATAAGCGATAAGCACGGTCACCTTTATTTTTAAAGTCGATGCCCAAATAGGAAATCAGAAACAAATCTGCTTGTCCTGATTCGATCATAATCCCTGGTGGGATATGCCCTTGATGAATATACCAGGCGTCATCGGTAATATCGGTTTCTGTCCACACGGTACCCAGCTTTAAT
>Ga0209290_1000704_pt1 | contig 21226 bp, 17 predicted proteins | sample EN1Hudsemesocosm_2_FD_184632 | JGI IMG/M metagenome (GOLD analysis project Ga0209290, IMG submission 184632) | Methane-oxidizing microbial communities from mesocosms in the Hudson Canyon - EN10B Hudson Canyon (SPAdes) (version 2) | ecosystem: Environmental > Aquatic > Marine > Cold seeps... | reverse complement strand
TCCGGTAACGAATGAGCTAGATCAACAACAAGTGTCTGGCGCAATATTTCAACTCGCGATTGCCGCTGGAGAAGACGGGGCATTGCTCATCCTGTGGCAGCAAAAAAGGTTGTCTTCTGATAGTTTTGGCGTGTTTTATAACTACTTTGACGGAACGTCTTGGCTGGATCGCTCGGCGGAAGTTTCTAGTCCTTCGACGTTATACGATGCTCGCTTCCCGAAAGCGGTTTCGCTAAACAACGGCTCTTTCCTGTTGTCATGGTCACAGGAGACGCTTACTGACTCTGAAGTGCAGTACCGTCTTCTGGTTCCTGGTGGAGCTGAGTTGCTCGGCTCGATAGCATCAGTGCCTGGCTCGGAAGATCCGCGGGTCACTGACTTGAAGTTGTTTTCGTACGGTGATCAGGCGCGGGCTTTTTGGTTGGGTGGCGACGGCGCTTTGGGGCTATATTCTTCTCTTTTCTCCGTTTCGCGAGGTTTTGGTGCGATTACCTCAGTGTCTTCATTGGTTTCACCATCTAATACTGCACTTGGTGCAGTGGGAAAATTTGATGCCGCGATGAATACAAGCGGAGACGGCTATGTTGCTTGGTCTCAGCTAGAAGGCAGTCGAACTGATCTCTTTCGAGCGGCTATTCAAAATGATGGCGTGGCTGCAACAGAGTATATTGAAAGCGATAACCGGGGTGACGTAACGAGCCCTAGTGTTGCCGTAAGCGAAGAAGGCGCGGTTCAGATAATGTGGATTCAAGACCAAGCGGTCGCCGTTGACGTTGTCGACAATAGAATTATGGTCGCATCGAAGTTAAAAGACTCAGGATGGAGTGCGAGAGTCGGGGCTATACATTCAGGAACTTTATTCTTGCCAAATGGACTATTTGACTCAAAAGGAAACTTTTACGCATTTTGGGATTCGACGGTAAATAATGTTCAGCAGAGCGAACGATATGATGCGCAATTACAAGCTTGGAGCTCGACGGGATTTGTAGGACAAAGGTTCAGTGCTGTATCCGCATCTTCGGGTGTTACGGTGCTCAATGATGGGCGCATGCTGTTGGTGCAGCTCGCGCTGTCTAATGCAAACTACGCTCCTTTTTCGACGCTCTATGACCTACCCGTAGTCCCTTGATGTTTACCTAGATGACTCGCTAAACTGCAGTTAGAGCATGCATGGGTTTTCGTTTGAACTGTTTCTCTTTGCGCTTGCCTTGTTTTCAGATAAATTGCTGAAGTGCAAAGCCAAATATAATGGCGCTTATTGTTGTTGCCAGCACAATATCTATCAGACTGACGTTCTTGTTATTAGGTCGCATTCGTGATTTTTCCAAACCAGTTGTTAGTGCCAATATTGTAACGAATGATATCTTCGCTGTTACTATTCGTTTTTTAAACTTTGTAAAACTATTGGGTAGAAATAAACTATGACTTGGGATCGAGACAAGTTATTAATGGAGCTATCACCCTATACGCTGGGTGGGACCTCTGTTTCTTTTGAGCTAACAAAATATCTGGAGTTTTATAGCCTGTCTGGCCTATCTAGCGACCAAGTTACGCACAGTGTTGGCTGGGTAGATGCTGGCGCGTTTCGCGTTGTGCTGCAAACCTATGAATGTCATGAAGCGAAAGGCACGGTGTTTGTTTTTCATGGGTATTTTGATCATGCCGGAATCTATCGACACTTGATTCGCCACCTGCTTTCGAAGGGCTTCTCAGTTGTTATTTATGATATGCCCGGCCATGGTTTATCTAGCGGGAAGCCCACAGCTATTGCGAGCTTCGATGACTACCAGTTGGTGCTTGAGTCGGTGGTTGATAGTTTGACCGGGAAGCTGGCTCAGCCCTTTAGTGCCATAGGACAAAGTACCGGCGGAGCTGTGCTGATACATCGTGCGAGCGCTCAGCCCAATGATCGTCCTCTTTTCGATAAGCTAATATTACTTGCACCACTCGTTAGACCTGAAGGTTGGCGTGGCATTAAACTTGTTCATAGTCTAGTTGCGCCCTTTGCCGAAGTCTGGCGGCGATCTTTTTCGGTAAACAGCACTGATAATAATTTTGTAGAGTTTTTGAAGGGTAAAGATCCGTTGCAGAGCAAGGTGTTGTCTGTTTCATGGATCGGCGCGTTAAAAAGCTGGGTGCTGGACATGGAGCAGCGTCAGCCCGTACCGCGTTCGGTTTGCGTCATCCAGGGCACCTCAGACAAAACGGTAGATTGGCGTCATAATATCGCGACGATTCGACGCATCTTTCAGGGTGTTAAAGTGGCTTATATTGATCATGGTCATCATCATTTGGTGAATGAGTCAGTCGAAATAAGGCAGCAAGTGTTCGCCATCGTGGATGCGGAGTTAGGTGTCTCCGAGTAAGATATGCCCCGCAGCATTGCCCTAACGCGCCTGTGTTTTCTACCCTTTTCTGAACAAAATGAGCTTTGTTATAAGCCCATTTGTTTGGCGATTACTTCGTTCATTATTTCGTAAGTACCGCCCCCAATCGAGAGAATACGGTTGTCTCGATAGAGACGCTCGACAGGCGCTTCTCGCATAAAGCCCATCCCACCGAACAGCTGGACTGCGTCGTAGGTGAGTTTATCACTGGTCGTTGTCGCGAAATTTTTGGCCATCGATATTTCCTTAACAACACTTTGTCCCGCTTCCATTCTAGCCGCGAGGCGATAGGTTAAGGTCTTGCTTGCTTCTAGCTGGGTGGCCATTTCAGCAAGCTTGTGTTTGAGTACTTGAAACTTCCCAATGGGTCTGCCAAACGCATTCCGCTTCTTAACATATGCAAGCGCATGTTCTAATGCTAGTTCACTGGTGGTATTTGCCATGACGCACAGGCTTAGTCGTTCTGCTTCAAAATTTGACATGATTGCGAAGAAGCCCGCGTTTTCTGCGCCAATAAGGTTCGATGCGGGCACCCTGACGTTGTCAAAGAATAATTCAGCTGTGTCGCTAGCCCACCAGCCAGTTTTCTTGAGATTTTTTCCGCGGGTGAAACCTGCGCAATCACGCTCGACGAGTATCAGGCTGATACCGCCATAGCCATCGGTGCCAGTGCGAACGGCGACAGTGTAGTAGTCGGCACGCTGCCCGCTAGTGATGAATGTCTTGCTGCCATTGATTATATAGTGATCGCCATCTTTGGTCGCGGTAGTCTTAATGTTGGCGACGTCTGAACCTCCGCTTGGCTCGGTTATGGCAAGTGCACAAATCTTGCGACCAGCAATTACGTCTGGAACGATCTCTGATTTTAAGTTTTCAGCCCCCCATTTGTAGATAGGAGGTAGGCCGATGTCGAGTGAGCCGAGACTCGCGACTAAGCCGCCTGAACCAGACCGCATTAGCTCTTCAGAGGCTGCAATTTTTGTAAAGATATCGGCGCCTGTGCCACCGAATTTTTCAGGATGCCCAATACCGAGAATCCCTGCATCACCTGCTTTAGTGTAAAGTTCGCGTGGGAAAGTATTTTCTTCTTCCCAAGTATTGATATGTGGCGCTATCTCTTGGGCTACGAATTTTTTGACGCTTGCTCGAACAATGTTTTGCGTTTCACCAAAGTAGGTTTGGAGTTCAGACATATCTGCTACCGTATAAAAATTAAAGATACAGGGGTGTATGTATAGATATTATTCGCCACCGAACTAAAATACAAGTCGGTATTAATCGACACCTTGCAACGAAACCAAATGGTACTGAATAGATGAGTAAGTTAAGTCGCGATGATTGGGTGAAAGGCGCCCAAAAAATGTTAGTTGAGCTTGGCCCTTCGTCGTTGTCTATCGTAAAACTGTCAGCAAGTCTTGGTGTGACGAGAGGTTCGTTTTACTACCATTTCGTTAGTTTGAACGAGCTAATAGATGGTGTGATTTCGGATTGGGAGTGTAATGTTGTTGATAAAGGTTTTGCAGATGCGCGCTCATTAACGCAAACACCACTGGACGAAATTTACTACCTGATCGATTTCGTAACGAGGTTGTCGGACAAGCAGGATTTGGTGTTACGGCAGTGGGCTACGCATAACGCACATGTGAAAAAGCATATGGAGCGTTTGGACGAAAAGCGCTTGGCCGTCATGACGGACGTTTTTGAGAGATTTACTGGAGACCAGAAACGCGGTGAGGTATTCGGTCAGCTTGCGTTTTACGCCTACATTGGCTGCCTAAACTCGTATCCTCGACCAAGCTCTGAAAAGCAAAAGCAGGTTTCTCTGGAAATTTTAAACTTGCTAGAAAGTGAGCTTGCCTCACGGGCTAGCTAGGCTGGCAGGGTAATTCAGTTATTCAAAGGCTGTCACATGCAGGTATGTGACAGCCATACTGGCAGGCTAGAACAATACGCGTGCGCGAATTGTTCCTTTGACAGATTTAAGTTTAGATAACGCTAGATCACTGTACTCTTTGTTGACGTCAATCACGACATAGCCAACGTTTTCGTTGGTCTGCAAGTATTGTCCGCAGATATTGATATCGTTCTCTGAAAACACAGAGTTAATTTCCGACATCACGCCAGGGACGTTTTCGTGAATGTGGAGCAGGCGATGATTCTCCGGGTGAGCAGGCAGAGCCACTTCAGGAAAGTTGACTGATGTGATGGAGGTGCCTGTATCGCTATAAGTCGCGAGTTTTTCACCAACTTCTAATCCGATATTGGCTTGCGCTTCCATCGTGCTGCCGCCTACATGAGGCGTTAGGATGACGTTATCAAATTCACGTAATGGCGAAATGAACTCTTCCGAATTAGATTTGGGCTCTACTGGGAATACGTCGATTGCCGCACCAAGCAGATGTTTGGATTTTAGTGCTTCGCAAAGCGCATCAATTTCGATAACCGTGCCGCGCGCAGCGTTGATTAAAATGCTGTCTTTCTTCATTTGAGAAAGCTCTTTCGCACCAATCATGTCTTGGGTAGCGCCGGTTTCCGGAACATGTAGGCTCACAATATCTGACACGGAAAATAGCTCTTCGAGAGTGTCAACTTGAGTTGCATTGCCGAGAGGGAGTTTTGTAATGATGTCGTAGAAGCTGACTTTCATTCCCATTGCTTCAGCCAAAACGCTAAGCTGACTACCAATGCTACCGTACCCGACGATACCCAGTGTCTTGCCGCGTATTTCGTAGCTGTTTGTCGCAGACTTAAGCCATTCGCCACGATGTGCTTTGGCGTTTTTCTCTGGTACGCCGCGCAACAACAATATGGCTTGAGCTAATACTAATTCAGCGACACTGCGAGTATTTGAGTAAGGGGCATTAAATACCGCTACGCCTTTTTGCGTCGCCGCTTTTAAGTCAACCTGATTAGTTCCGATACAAAAACAGCCAACAGCAATCAACTTGTTAGCCGCATCAAATACTTCTTTCGTTAGCTGCGTGCGAGAGCGAATACCAACAAAATGTGCACCGGCGATTTTTTCAATAAGTTCGTCTTGAGCTAAAGAGGTTTTGAGGTACTCAATGTTCGAATAGCCCGCTTTTTCAAGTGTTGTGACGGCAGAAGGGTGAACGCCTTCTAACAGTAAAAATTTAATCTTGTCTTTGCCTAGAGACGTCGTAGTCATATCCCGTTATACCCTGCGTGAAAGTGGCGAAAAAACGCCGTGTTCCATAAAGATCTGTGTGTGAAAAAGGCGCGTATGATAACATATTCGGCTTTTCACGCGCCCAAAAATTTATGTTAAGTTTTTGTTTAAAAAAAACAATCGCTTAAGTGGGTTATTTAACGTGTTTTATTAGATATTTATTTGTAAGTAAGAATGGGAGCTTTACGCGATGCGATCTTCAGACGAAATTATTAATGCCCTCGAACATGTGTTAGATGATGGCAAGGTCAGGGTCGACCCTGAATCGCTAGCGACCTTTGGAAAAGACTGGACAAAGATCTATGAGGTTGCGCCCACCGCGATCGTCTTTCCAAAAACAACGGAACAAGTACAAGCGGTTGTAAAGCTAGCAAACGAGCTTTCGTTCTCGCTAGTACCGTCCGGAGGGCGCACAGGGCTTAGCGGCGGTGCTGTTGCAATGAATGGTGAGGTCGTGGTGTCGTTTGATTATATGAACACGATCCATAGCTTTAGTCCGAACGACCGCACGGTGAGATGCGAAGCCGGCGTCGTGACTCAGCAATTACAAGCATTTGCAGAGGAAAACCAGCTTTACTATCCAGTTGACTTTGCATCGGCGGGTTCGAGTCAGCTGGGCGGAAATTTGTCGACCAATGCGGGCGGAATCAAGGTTATAAAATATGGTATGTCCCGAGACTGGGTGCTTGGGTTGACGGTGGTAACTGGGGCTGGCGAGATACTTGAGTTGAATCAAGATTTACTTAAGAACAATACAGGGTATGACCTTCGGCATTTGTTTATCGGAGCCGAGGGCACTTTAGGATTTATTACGGAAGCGACGATGCAGTTAACGCGTCAACCAAGTCACTTGACCGTTCTTGTGCTGGGTCTTAATGACATTGTTAACACGATGGATGTGCTTCAGGCGTTCCAGAGCAAGCTCGATTTGAATGCATATGAGTTTTTCTCACATGAAGCGATGGGCCATGTGTTGGCTCACAATGATGTTGCAGCGCCTTTTGAAACCGAAGCGCCTTACTATGCGTTACTTGAGTTCGAGTCTACCACTGAGGCCGCGATGGAAGCGGCGATGTCGGTATTCGAATCTTGTGTTGAGGAAGGATGGGTTGTTGATGGCGTGATTAGTCAAAGTGAAACACAAGCGCAAAACTTGTGGCGATTAAGAGAGGGTATCTCTGAATCGATATCCTCACGAACACCCTACAAAAACGATATCTCTGTGGTGGTTTCCAAAGTGCCTGAGTTTCTAACAGAGATTAACTCGGTGGTCACAGAGCACTACCCAGATTTCGAGATTATATGGTTTGGCCATATTGGTGACGGTAACCTGCACCTGAATATACTTAAGCCTGAAGCGCTCGATCGAAAAGAGTTTTTCGCCCAATGCGAAAGCGTTAACAAGTGGGTGTTCGAAATCGTTCAGCGCTACCAAGGTAGCGTGTCTGCTGAGCATGGCGTAGGACTTGTTAAAAAGAAGTACTTGGAATACACACGCTCCGGTGCAGAAATTCAGTTGATGAGAGGTATCAAAGCTGTGTTTGACCCGAATGGTGTTATGAATCCCGGAAAAATATTCGACTAATCATTGCGACCGGTTTCGCTATGGTGTTTTTTGTCTGGCATTCTTAGCTTGGCAGGCTGTAAATGAGCGTCGTACAACGCAAATAACAATAAACAAGAGGTAGAGAATGATCCAGTTATTCACAAGGGCAGCCCTCGGGTTGCTAGCAGTCCTAGTGATAAGTTTTTCGAGCTTGGTTCAAGCGCAAACTCTAACGCCGCTAAAGTTCTGTGTATGGGACCCGGTCGGCTCGACCGGCCCGTTTATCAGTTTTTTGAAGCAAACTAAACTGAGCGCTATTAACTGGGGCATAGATCTCCAATTAGAAGCGTATACGGACGAAAAAGTGGCTGCGAACGATTTCAAATCGGAAATCTGCGACGCGGTATTTTTAACAAATATTCTAGCTAAGGATTTTGTTCCTTTTTCTGCCGCATTTGGTGCACCGGGCGGCATTCGCTCACTGGATGAGTTAAAAACCTTATCGGCAACCTTAAACAATCCTCGTGCACAAAAATTGATTCGTAATGACAAGTATGAGGTGAGTGGTCTGTTTCCAATTGGTGAGATCTACCCGTTTCTTAGAGATGCGTCGGATACGCGAATTTCAAGTATTAGTGGCAAAAAGGTAGCGATATTGAATGGTGATGCCGCGAGTACAAAGTTTGTGGAAACGGTCGGTGCTTCACCCGTTCACACCTCACTAGCAACGTGGGCAGGGCAGTTCAATAACGGTAATCTAGACGTCATGTTTGCTCCCGCGTTGGCATACAATACGTTCGAGCTCTATAAAGGCTTGGGTACAGAGGGAGGAATCGTGAGATTCAATATCCTCTATGCGGTGATGGAAATGGTGATCAATGTTAACCGTGTACCTGAAGAGTTTGGCAGCCAAATGCGCTCACATGCGCTCACGCGATTCAACGAGTTGGAGAATACTGTCAGTCAAGCACGAAGTGAAATTCCTGAAAAGTATTGGATTGATCTCGATGATGAGCAAAAACGTGAGTACGACGCAATGGTGACGAAAGTACGACTGGCACTGCGCGACGAAGGTGCTTACGATAGCAAGGCAATCAGCCTGTTATGGAAAATTCGCTGTAAGTTCCAACCGTCGCTAACGGAGTGTGCCGCACCTGAGTAGTGGCGATTGTCTAACAGAGTTTTAGGGTCTTGCCTTGAAGCTCTCTTAGAAAACATTGGCGAGCGTAATGCTCTGATAAGAGTCTGTGCCTTCCTCAACGTTGAACTCGGCGTCTTCATAACTGGGTGGGCCAAATTTCGCCGTGGCATTGTTTGAGGTGCCGACCGGTTCAGAGGGAATACCTAAGAAGCTGGTATCGAGTTTACCGTTATCGTTGATATCGAGATAGAGTGATAAGGCGTACCCTTTATTTGGCGTTAGCTCGATAGAAAACTCAGTGACACCGCTAACGGCGGCATTTATTTTTAGTGACTTAATTGGGGTGTCGAGAAAGTCTTGCTCGCGATCGAATACGGCGCAGATTATGGTGCTATTTGGTGCGACAGTCTGGTGGGATACGCTTACTGATAACGTTTCCGCTTTTAATGGTGGGAGCGCCAGCAGCGCGACACCAAATAAACTTAGATAGTTAGATGCTTGTTTTCTTGTCATTATCTCGTTTCTTGAGGCTTTCTGTACGCAGTGCGATGAGTCGCTAGCTTGCAAACAGGAATAGTCCTTTCGACTCGGGCTTCGGTTCTTCAGCCTAACAATTCTTAAGAGTGATTATAGAGGAGTTTATATGCTTTCGTCGTTCAGAACTCGCGATGCAGACCGGGTGGCCAACCTAACGCCGGGAAAAGTTGTGTGTGTTGGTAGGAACTACGCGGCACATGCCCATGAGCTTAATAACCCGGTCCCGGATGAACCCGTACTATTTATCAAGCCAACTACCGCGCTGGTAGATTTTGAGTCGAGTTTTTCGATCCCAGCTGCGGACTGCCACTATGAAGCCGAACTAGCGATCATTATAGCGGCCCCGCTTACAAACGCTTCCGAGCAACAGACGTTGGCGGGCATTGGCGGAATCGCTCTTGCATTAGATTTAACCAAAAGGAAGATGCAGGCGTCGTTAAAGCAAAAATCATTGCCTTGGGAGCTTTCCAAAGGGTTCGATGGCGCCTGTCCAATCACTGAGGTGCTTAGTCCAAATGAGTTTGCAGACTTGCAGATGATAGAGTTCTGTTTATCTATCGATGGCCAGCGAGTGCAAGAGGGTAACTCGGCTGAAATGCTTTTCAAGATTGCACCCCTTATCGCGCATATTTCAAACCACTTTACCCTAATGCCGGGTGATATAGTGTTGACTGGCACACCTAAAGGGGTCGGTGAATTAAAGCCAAATATGAAATTAGAGCTAAGTTTCGCCAATGGTTTATCTTGGGTATCTGAAACACATTGTTAAGGTTAGTGGTTGAATGGCTAAGAAGACAACAAGTAGCAAAGTAGGGCGCTTTATGCGTTTGGCGGGCATGACGGCGACTGTCGCGGGGCGCTATACGGGCAATCGCCTAAAATCTGCTTTTCGAGATGAAGACTCGCGCTTGGACGCCCAAAAACAAACCTTCGAACGGATGGCGGATGACTTAGTTAATACCTTGGGTGATTTAAAAGGCGCCGTAATGAAGGTTGGCCAAATAGCCTCTCAGACTCAAGATCTTCTGCCAGCCGAGTTTTCTAAAGCGCTACAAAAACTCCAGAAAGAGGCGCCTCCGGTTGAATTTGAAGTCATAGAGCGTCAATTTGAGTTGGAGTTTGGTGTTAAACCGGATGATTTGTTCAAGTCATTCGATCGACAGCCTCATGCTGCTGCATCGATTGGTCAGGTGCATCGTGCACAAACTAAATCTGGGATTGATGTAATCGTGAAGGTCCAGTATCCAGGCGTCGCGGACGCGGTTGGATCTGATTTGTCACATTTGCGTTTAGCGTTGAAGCTCGGTGGCGTATTGAAGATTTCTAAGCAGCGTGCTGATGCCTTGTTTACTGAGCTTAAACTCCGTTTAGAAGAAGAGCTTGACTATGAACAGGAGGCTCGCTCGCTCAGGGCGTTTCGGAAGCATCACGAAGACGATGCAGGGATTCTCATTCCACGAGTGATTGATCGGCTCTCAACTCAACGAATCTTGACGCTGGACTATCTTGATGGTGATTATTTGGGCTCTCCTGAGCTTGAAGCTTATCCTCAGGAAACAAGAGACTTGCTTGGTGAACGCATCTTTGCACTTATGTCAAAGCAGTTATTTGAGTTGAAGAAGATCCATGGCGACCCACACCCAGGTAACTTTGCGTTCCGTCCAGACGGTAGCGTTATCGTTTATGACTTTGGTTGCGTAAAAGTTCTTCGTCCGGAAATCGTTGAGGCCTACGCTGGCGCAATTAAAGCAAGCATCGATGAAGACTATCACCAATTAGACTTGGCATTGCTGGACCTCGGTGCCCGCGTTAAATCAGAGCCATCTCCGGGAACGGATTATTATAAGGTTTGGAGGGATATATTTTTTGAACCTTTTAGCGGCATCGTTGGTTACGACTATGGCGGCGCGCAGGTACATCTTAATGCGGCGAAACAGATGCCTTTGTTTTTTAAAAACATGTCGAAATTTCAGCCACCTGTAGAAAGTCTCTACATTGATCGAATGATTAGCGGGCAGTATTGGATTATGAAAAGCTTGCGTGTCAAAAAGGACTTCAGTAAAGCGTTGTTTGCTTATTTGTAAGCGTTTTCTGCGCGTCTTCTAAAACAAGGTTGTCGAGTTTAATGATCCGTCTTATCGAACTTTGCTTTTAGAAACTGATAACGAGGATACTCGTAATGTTGCGTTGGAATGTGACGAACGGTATGCAGGTAGCGCTCAATTTCGGCACGATTGTCGGTTGATTTGTTCATGCTATCGAGCTTAAGCAGTACTTGTATCAGGTTTAGGTTCAAGGATATGTGCCGTGGTGTTAGAGGCACGGCCATTCGCAGTTCACGAGCGGCTTCTTCGATATCTCCATCGCTATAGCGCTTTATTCCGCTTTTATTAAACGCATTAGCTTTTTGTCTGGCTTCGCTGGATATACCTTGATTAAGCTGATGGTAGATACCTGCCATTTCGTCACTGTCATTCGCAGCACGGTCGGCAGCTTCTTCGAGCAGGTTCTCCGCTTCGTCCTTGCGGCCAAGTTTTTCGAGCGTTTTCGCGCAGGCTTGCAAGGTTGAGCTGTTGTAGGGGGCGTCAGGGGAGTCTTTGTTCGCAAGCACATCTTCGAGTATTTTGGTTGCTGACGATTCATCGCCCAATGTTACCTTGAGGCACGCACTAACGAGTGTGCTTTGTGTTTCAATCTGGTCATTATTGGCGAAGCGTTTGTTCGCTAAATCCAATAGTTTAAAGGCTTCCTCTGACTGAGTGGCCAGCTCTTCGGTGTCGCTATCTTTTGCTTCGTTAGCAAGAAACTCTGCAAATTCATAATACTGATCGGCTTTAGCATACACAGATTGTTCACCGAGTTTAATGACGTTTCGGAAGGCGTCAGCTGCTGCTTCAGGATCTTTGTTCTCTACGCATAAGCTAGCTAGCGACTGCTGTCTAAGGATTGAATTTGGCGAGCGCTCTAACGCTTGCTGCACTACTTGCTGGGCTTCTTTGCTTTGGCCTCTAAGTGTATAGAGTTGGGCGAGTAAATCGAGCGCTTCTATATAGTCTGGGTCTTTCTCAATGATTGTTTGCAGTAGCGTTTCAGCGTCGTCATAGTCTTTAAGTCGAATGAGAACCTTCGCCAATCCATACTGGGCCCATAAGTACTCTTTGTCAGCCAATAGTGATTGGTAGAATGCTTTTGCTTCTTTGAACTGTCCTAGTTTGGTTAAAAGCCAAGCGCGTAATTTGCTGCAGGTGGCTTTGTAAGGAAGTCCTTCGGCCAGGCGCTTGTCGCAGTATGCGAGCGCCGAGCGATAGTCGCCGTCATCGATCGCTTCATTAATTAGGCGCATCGCGTCTTTATTTTCAAGTGACTTGCTTAAACGCTGTTGCAAGTCCCTTGGTGTAACCGGCTTGACCAAGTAGCCATCGGGTTCGTTTTCCAGAGTTCCCATGACTTTTCCGCGCTCGACTTCTGCTGAGACAATGAAAAATAAGCCCGTGAATTTCAGTAGCTTTTTATAGCGCAGCTCTTCGAGGAGTTGTTGGCCATTCTTCCCTTTGCCGAGATCGTAATTGCAAAACACGACATCGTAGTTAACGTTTTGGAACCCTGTCACGACAGATTGCGCGGTACTAGCGCTATCAACCAATTTAAACCCGAGTTGCATCAGCGATTGCTTAGTCGAAAACCTAAACGCCTCGAGTTCGTCGACGATAAGAATGCGTTTTTTTGCGAATTTTTCCAGTGACATAGAACGAAATAGACCAACTTAATTGTCGTTTATAGGATGCCGGTCACAGCTACATGTTTACAGTATAGGCGGAAAATCATAACTGTCAGCTGCTATTTGTATCAGTGACTTAGCGAACATTTGTAAAGTAATTGTTATACTCGAAAATCATCCATGGATTGTACGAGAGTTAATTGATGAGTGTTATTTGGTTACTGGTAGCGTTTGGTTTCGGTCTGATCGCAAAACAATTGAAACTTCCGCCATTGGTAGGTTATTTAGCAGCAGGTTTCGTACTTCATGCTCAGGGTTATGAAGCGGATGCTCAGTTGGGTTTGATTTCTGACCTAGGTATTACCTTGATGCTGTTCACTATCGGTTTAAAGGTTAACTTTAAACAGCTAATGCTTCCTGCGATTTGGGGCACTACCACGGTCGTGATGGGTGGTTGGTTATTGTTTTTTATTCCGGTGTTGACTATCGCTGCGGTGGTAATGAGCGCAGCGGTTCTTGACCTATCACTAGAGTCGGCGGCCTTGGTCGCGTTTGCATTGAGCTTTAGCAGTACGGTTTGTGTGATAAAAATACTTGAAGACAATTCAGAGCTTAAAACTCGACACAGCGATTTAGCGATTAGCGTGTTGATTATTCAAGATTTGATAGCGGTGTTGTTTTTGTTTGCAGCCACTGGGAAGGTTCCAAGTATTTGGTCTTTATTGTTGCTTCTTTTTATCTTCTGCAGACCGATAATCAATTCACTTTACAAGAAGATTGGACACGGAGAGCTAGTCCCTCTGTCCGGTATCGTGTTGGCGCTTGGTGGTGCGGCACTGTTTGAGTTTCTTGATTTGAAAGGGGACTTGGGCGCACTTGCTGCTGGCATGTTGCTCGCCGGTTTGCCGAATACTAGCGAACTGTATAAATCGTTGATTAGTTTCAAAGATATCTTTTTGATTGGGTTCTTTCTATCGATCGGGTTCACGGCCGTTCCGACATGGGATATGTGGGTCAGCGCATTGCTGCTGTGCGCTTTGTTGCCGGTAAAGTTTATTTTGTTTTTTGGCGTGGTCGCTTTGTTTGGTTTTCGCGCGCGTACGGCATTTTTGTCGGCAATGCTGTTGTCTAACTTTAGCGAATTCGGGCTTATCGTTGCGAGCTTAGGCCGAGAGTATGGCTGGATGAGCAATGAATGGCTGGTCATTATTGCGTTAGCGACGGCGATATCTTTCGTGATTAGTAGTCTTATTTATCAGTTTTCTCACACGGTGTTTACTGCGCAGAAAGCGCTGCTGACGAGGTTTCAAAGGCAGCGGGACGACAAAGGAGCTGCAGTGTGTCCAGTAGGGCTTGAGATACTGGTCGTCGGTTTGGGGCGTGTTGGGCTGGGTGCTTACAAAGAGCTTAATTCTCATTACGAAGGAAAAGTTTGGGGGATTGAGGTCGACGCAGAGCGTGCTAAGCGTTTGCAGGGCGAAGGATTTAACGTTCTCACTGGCGATGCAGATGACATCGAGTTTTGGGAAACGATTGACCTAGAGCATCTTCAGCTTGTGTTGCTAGCGTTGCCATCAACCACAGAGATGAAAAACATTCTTCGCCAGATCGGTACGACCGACTACGCGGGACGGATTTCTGCAGTAGCTCGGTATCCTGATGAGCAGGAAGAGCTGCTTGCGCTGGGTGCTAACGTTGCGTTCAACTATTATTCTGAGGTCGGTACAGGCTTTGCCGATGAGAGCATGCGTTTGTTAGAGGCAGAGGGTCATTAAACGCTCGGTGTTTTGCTTTTCTGTTCTGTATCTGCTGTTTGCGGCATCGATATCCGTAGCGGATGTGAATGTAATGGCGATTAATGCTGAATGGTTATGGACCCCAAAAGACGGCAAACCGGACGGTGCGCGAGTTCGCATTCGCGACATGTCGCTCTCGAAGTATAATCAAGAGATTCGTTACTACTCATCGTTGATTGGTCGCACTGACACTGACGTTGTTGCGCTGAGTGAAATTGAGAACGCCTCTGTTGTTGAGGATTTAGTGACTTCGCTTGGGCATCCTTGGCGCGGTTATTTTCGTCAGGGGAGGGATACGGCAACGGGACAAGACGTGGCGTTACTGTCTCGTTTAACCTTAGTCGAAGGCAGTGTAACTGATTTTGGTTTTCCAGCTGGGCGAATTTCCCGAACCGACAAAGGTAAGCGACTTAGCAAGGTCATTGGCGCTGTTTTTGTTGATCGCGATAGTGCTCAGCATATCGGCGTTGTTACCGCCCACTTTCTTTCGCGCCGCAATGATAACGCCCGCAAGTCTGCAAATAGGCTTCGTCAAGCACAAGCGACGCTCGAAGCATTAAAGCAGTTCGACTCAACGGTTGGATCGATCGTTGTGCTTGGCGATTTTAATGATGTGCATGGCTCGCCAACAATCACGCGACTGCGCGAAGTGGGGCAATTGAAATCCATGATCGATCACTGCGCACCCGGTGTTAAAAGCGAGGGTGGTATTACTCCGTCAACGAAGCGCCAGATCGACCATATTTTATTTAAAGGCATGGCTTGCCGAGGTCGTGCCTATTTTGACCTCGAAGAGATGTCCGACCACTATGCGGTCTGGGCGCACCTAAAGATTTGAGTCCCGCTCTCTAACGATTAACCATTGTTAGGAAATGTTGAGCCCTCAAATCTTCGACGCACATAGTCGAATTCGTATAGCGTTATCGTGCCTTTTTGTTAGCGACTTGCTCTGCTTGAACTGCGGTTAAGGCAATTGTAAAAACGATATCCTCAATCAGCGCGCCTCGTGATAGGTCATTGACGGGTTTTCGCAGGCCTTGAAGCATCGGTCCGACACTGATGACGTTAGCGCTTCGTTGCACCGCTTTGTACGTAGTGTTACCGGTATTTAAGTCTGGAAATATAAATACCGTTGCTTTTCCTGCCACCGGACTGTCGGGTGCTTTTTTCTCGGCAACGCTGGCAGTTGACGCCGCGTCATATTGCAGCGGGCCGTCGATCAATAAATCTGGTCGCTTCTCTTTCGCTAGGCGTGTTGCTTCGCGCACCTTGTCGACATCAGACCCTGTGCCGCTAGTGCCGGTGCTGTAGCTAATCATCGCAACTTTTGGTTCGATTCCAAACGCTTGCGCTGAGTCGGCGCTTTGGATTGCAATGTCGGCAAGTTCTTCAGCATTTGGGTCGGGGTTAATGGCGCAATCGCCGTAAACCACTACTTGTTCCGGCAAACACATAAAGAATACCGAAGAGACTACTTTTGCGTCGGCATTAGTTTTGATCAGCTGTAAGGCTGGGCGAACGGTATTTGCTGTTGTGTGGACTGCACCTGAAACAAGACCATCTACCTCGTCGAGTGCAACCATCATCGTTGCCAAAACGACGTTATCTTCAAGCATTGCCAGTGCCATTTGCGGTGTGAGACCTTTGCTTTTTCTTAGCTCGACCATTGGTGGGACATATTGTTCTCGTACACTATCTGGATCAATAATTTTTAGGTCAGGTGGTATCTGAACGCCTTGTAGGGCAGCAACACTTTGAACTTCGTCTGGATTGCCTATCAATATACACTTTGCAAGTTTTCGCTCATGGCAAATTACCGCCGCACATATCGTGCGCGGCTCATTACCCTCAGGTAAAACGATTGTCTTGTCGGCGGCTCTCGCGGTTTCTGATAATAGGTGGCGAAACGCTGGTGGAGATAAGCGTTTTGCACGTTTAATTTGGCACTGGCTGTCGAGCCACTCTAGGTCAAGTGATTCGCTGACAAGGGTCATGGCTGACTCCATACGCTGCAAATCATCTGGTTGCACCTCGCGATTAAGCTTGGCGAGCGCCTGTGCACCATGAAAGGTGTCTAAAGATGTTGTCAGGATAGGTAAACCGGCAAGCATCGCTTGTTTGCATAGAGTCATTAAGTCTTTAGGTGGAAGATAACTATTAGTGAGCAATACACCTGCAAGCTCTACGCCACTAATAGCGGCCATGCTAGCAGCAAGAATGACATCAAGCCTGTCGCCGGAGGTGACAACAAGTGTTCCGGGGGTCAGCTTCGGGAGAATGTCTTGGACATTGGCAGACACCACTAAAATGTGTTTCACACGACGCGTATCGAGGTCCCCTTTGTTAATAAGATTAAGCGCGAGCTGCTTAACAACGTCGGAAATTCGTAGCGAAAGAAGTGAAAGATCCCAGGGAACGCTGCCGATGAGCTTGAAGTTTCTACTAAAGATTTTGCAGTCTGAGCTGTAATCAGTGAGCTTGACTGGTTTGGCAGTGTCGACTGGGCCTTTCTGGTTGCTAAGCTCGTTAGCTGCTTCGATAGGTTCGCCGACTTTGTTAAGAATGACACCGAGGACGTCTGGGTCTTCTGGTGATGCGAAAAGACTACTAATGACTTGCAGGTGTTGATCAAGCGCTGATGGCGTGAGCTCTTTAGGTGCCGCGACCAATATCACTTCAGAGTCTAGGTTGCTGGCGATGTCGATATTAAGCCGCGTTGTGTATGCTTGGTTCTGATTAGCAACAAGCCCTTCCACTACAACGACATCGTAGTCATCTTTAATTTTTAAATAGTTAGCAACTATGCGCTCCATCAATAAGCCTTTGTCGCCGCGGCTCATTATGTCTTGGGCTTCGTTAAGCTCGATAGCGCCAGGAGGCGTGACGCGGACGATTTCTTTAGCAAAAGAAATAGAGCGGTCGTCTCCTCCATCGGCTTGCGTGATTGGTTTAAAAAATCCAGCGTTGAGACCAATGGTTTGCAGTGCACGAACCAAGCCTAGGCTGACTGAGGTTAAACCAGCATGTTCAGCTGTTGGGGCGATAAAAAACGTCTTCTTCATTGCTTAAGGTCTCTGTCAGTAGATGGTCCAACTAAGTTAAGTGTGTCGCTCGCGATCATTTTTTCTTCGTCTGTACGAATGACAAGAATAGGGTGGGAAGCTTGGTGATGAATGACATTGTGGTCCCCATACTTTCGGTTGTCGTTATTCTCCGTCAGGAGGTCGAAACCTAACAGGCCTAGCTGAGAAATCGTTTTCTTGCGGATTTCCGCTGAATTTTCCCCGATGCCCCCAGTAAAAATAAGTGCATCAAGCTTGGTGAGTGAAACCAGCATCGCGGCGATATATTTCGCCAGGCGAAAACAAAAAATATCAATCGCCAATTGGCATTGGGTGTTCCCTTTATCCGCTTCTTCGCTAAGCGTTCGCATATCGTTCGTAAGTGCGGATATTCCCTTAAGGCCGCTTTTCTTGTTCAGCAGTGTATTGATCTGGGAGGCCGAATATTCCTGACTAATTAAGTAGTCAAAAATTCCGGGGTCAATGTCTCCGCTTCTAGTTCCCATGACAAGGCCTTCTAACGGTGTCATACCCATACTCGTATCAACACTTTTGCCATTTTTGATAGCACAAACACTTGCACCGTTGCCTAAATGTGCAGTGATAAAATTTCCGGTGCCGGGCGAAAGTTCAAGTATCCGCTCTGCCTGATTCGCAACGTAACGATGACTGCTGCCGTGAAAGCCATAGCGCCTAATGCCAAGTTCTGTATAAAGCGCGTACGGTAGGGCGTATACAAAGGCCTTAGCTGGCATAGATTGATGGAATGCCGTATCAAATACCGCTACCTGAGGTGTCGACTTAAATGCTGTTTGCGTTAGGCGGATGCCTTGTATGTTGGCGGGGTTATGCAAGGGCGCAAGGGGGATACATGCTTCAATCTGCTCGATAACTGCTTGATCAATGGTTGATGATGCTTTGAAGCGCTCGCCGCCATGGACAACGCGATGGCCTACACCCATTAACCTATTGGCTAGGTCTATGGCTTCACTCAGATGACTAAGAATTGTGTTGAGCGCCTCGGCATGATCGGAGCAGGCCAGTGTTTTCGTCTCGTCTTCGTCGCATTTCGTGATTGATATCGATGCTTGCTCGGTGCCGAGCGCTTCCGCGAGGCCTTCGTACTTCAATATGAGGCTTGGGCCTTCGAAGAGGCCGAATTTAAGAGAAGAGCTGCCACAATTTATAACGAGTATTAAGTCTGCTTGCTGAGCCACTTATGGCGGTCCTCTTGAAGGGTTAGCGATTAGTGGTTTGGGTTATGCGCCGTTTAGTTGCGCCACTAATGTCTTTTGATAGATAGAATAATCGTAGCAGAAATATATGCGTTCGTGAGCGGTTCGATGCGTGTTTATCGTTGCGGAAATGGGCTTTACTGTTTTCGGTATTTTTAGTTTCTTTTGGGCATAAAAAAAGCCGTGATATACACAGCTTCTTTTATGACTTTCAACGAAAAAAATTGGCGTCCCCTAGGGGAGTCGAACCCCTGTTACCGCCGTGAAAGGGCGGTGTCCTAGGCCTCTAGACGAAGGGGACGCATCACTACTTCGTCGAAGTGGCGCGTATAATAGAGAAGCGAATTATCGAAGTCAACACGTGTATCGTGAAAAAAATAAACTAATTTTGTGATGGTCGTAAATTGTTCAAACAGGCCTTCAAATTGTTCGCTGTAAAATCAAACGCCGCGAGCAAGCCTTTCGCTCTAATGAGCTTAAAATAGCTGATAGCGACATCGATATGTGTGTCAGGCGCTTTTTCGATAACTTTATCCAAGTCCATATAGCGATCAGTATAGAGGATGATTTCGAAGCGTCGTTTGTTCTCACCGGCGCAAAAAAAGTAGCCATAGTCAGCTTGGTCGGCAAAGGGTTTGCCGCTATTTTTGTAGACGAGATTAGCGCAACGTGAAAAGTTAGTGTTGATGTCTGCATACGCATTCAATATGCCGATATTTTTGGCGAGCTGGTAAATAAACTGCACACGTTTCTTTGCTTCGCGGCTGATATCTGGCAAGGACTCAAGCGCAGTTTCAAGGGGCACGCCGCGTTGGTACAGTTGCAGGGTTGTCAGGTGCTCACTACTGATAATTGAGCAGGAGATGAAGTCGTGCCCAAGTTTCTCGCCATCTAATGCCTCCTCAGCGTGCATATCCGCCGAGAAGAGCAGCGAGATTAGAGCGATAGTTCGGTAATGATTCTGATAAATGCTAACTAGCTTGGCGAAATATGTCTGCACGTTTACCCTAAATGGTTTCTTCGATGATGTCGCAAAGCGCGTCGGCGAGTCGAGGGTGTTCGCCGATTGGAGGCAGTAACACAGATGAGATGCTGTATTTCGTTTCATACTCCTTCAGCATTCCAGGGACATCTTTTTTCAAGTGACGTCCCTTCGCTAAAAAAAGCGGCAGAACGGAAACATGAGTAAACCCTTCTTCTTTTGCGGCCGCAATACAGTCTTCAAGTGATGGCTCGCTGAGTTCCATAAAACCCAGTGCAACGTGCTTATTGTCCGCACAAGCGGGCTCTGTCAGGCGAACAAAGGTGTTTGACCAGTTGGTGTCGCTGCTGCCGTGAGCTAATAGAATAATCTTTTCTTTCATGTTGGTGTTTACCTTTGACTGACAATTATAGAATAGGTGGGTATTGCATATCGGTGCAATCCTATTTGGTAAAAATTGCGTATAGGATGCGAATATAGAATAAGACATACGTCGAAACGCGCAAACTGGATTGAGAACAGGATATTTTTTCGATTAGAATGCCACGCTAGTTTTGACACACATCAACTTTAACAAGCCCCCATCGTTGGTGGCACCAGGAATGATTATGAGTTTTAAAGGTACCAATGATTACGTAGCGACGGATGACCTTCGTATGGCGGTTGACGCTGCGATCGCGTTACAAAAGCCCTTGTTGATAAAAGGAGAACCGGGTACTGGCAAAACGATGCTGGCTGAGCAACTCGCAGATGCATTAGGCGTGCGGTTGATACAGTGGCACATCAAGTCGACAACCAAAGCCCAGCAAGGGTTGTATGAGTATGATGCCGTATCGCGGTTACGTGACTCTCAGTTGGGCGACGATAAGGTTCATGATATTTCCAACTACATTGTCAAAGGCAAGCTTTGGGAGGCATTTCAAGCGGACGAACGCGTCGTGCTATTGATTGACGAGATTGATAAGGCGGATATTGAATTTCCAAACGACTTACTTCTTGAGATAGACAAAATGGAATTTTTTGTTTACGAAACTCAGGAACGCGTCGTCGCGAAGAATCGTCCCATTGTCATTATCACCAGTAACAATGAGAAAGAGTTGCCAGACGCCTTTTTACGCAGGTGTTTCTTTCACTACATTAACTTCCCAGACAACGCAACGATGCAAAAAATTGTTGATGTTCACTATCCTGGTATTAAAAAGCAGCTGGTAGCGGAAGCGCTAGACGTCTTTTTTGATGTGAGAAAGGTACCGGGCTTAAAGAAAAAGCCTTCTACAAGTGAGTTGATTGATTGGCTGAAGCTTTTGATGGCAGATGAGCTATCAGAAAAATTGCTCCAGGAGCGAGACCCGACAAAAGCGATCCCTCCTTTGTATGGTGCGTTAATCAAAAATGAGCAAGATGTTCAGCTTTTGCAGCGATTAGCGTTTATGTCGCGTCGCAAAGGTTAGTTTTGATCACGAGGGTGGCGCTATGTTAATCAATTTTTTTCAGGAAGTTCGCGCTGCGAAGGTACCTGTTTCGTTAAAAGAACTGCTCGACCTGATGGAGGCTTTAGACAAGAAGATCGTATTCGCAGACATTGATGATTTTTACTATCTGAGTCGCTTGTGTTTGGTGAAAGACGAGAAG
>Ga0209290_1000702_pt1 | contig 21261 bp, 20 predicted proteins | sample EN1Hudsemesocosm_2_FD_184632 | JGI IMG/M metagenome (GOLD analysis project Ga0209290, IMG submission 184632) | Methane-oxidizing microbial communities from mesocosms in the Hudson Canyon - EN10B Hudson Canyon (SPAdes) (version 2) | ecosystem: Environmental > Aquatic > Marine > Cold seeps... | reverse complement strand
GTGAGATGCAAGACTGCATCTCACTGTTTACTGCTTTAAATCAAGAGTCCGTGCGGACTCTCTAGTGAGGCCTCTCTAATGTGGAGAAGTACCTTCACGAACACCTTCCATATTCGGCAGCTTGTGAGCAATACCCTTATGGCAGTCGATACAGGTTTTCTCACCAGAAGCCAGTGCACTTGAGTGCTGAGCCGCCGCACGCTTGCTTTGACGGGTGAAGTCCATGGAATCAAACTGGTGACAATTACGACACTCTAGAGAGTCGTTGGCTTTTAAACGCGTCCACTCATTTTGAGCTAACTGTAAGCGATGGTTCTCAAACTTCTCACGCGTATCAATGGTGCCGAAAATCTTGCCCCAAACTTCTTTAGAAGCCTGCATTTTACGCGCAATTTTATCAGTCCAGTTATGCGGTACGTGGCAGTCGGAGCAAATAGCACGAACACCAGAGCGGTTGCTGTAGTGAATCGTAGTTTGCAATTCCATAAAAGGATTGTCGCGCATTTCGTGACAGCTAGTACAAAACTCTTCGGTATTGGTTAGTTCCATGGCGGTATTGAATCCACCCCAGAAGATAACACCTGCGATAAAGCCACTGATGGTTAAGAAACCTAGAGATAAGTGTACCGCTGGCTTGGACAAGATTGCCCAACCCAGTTTCAACAAATTAATGATTTTATTCATGCCAACTCCTACTTCTTAGCGCGCTGGTTTGATTGCTTAATCAATTCGTCAACATCAACGAATTCGTTTTCAACCATAGGCTTACTTTCTAATTGGTGTACGTGACACTGAGTACAGAAGTAACGACGAGGAGACATTTCACCTAAGAACTCGCCATCGCGGTTCATGTAGTGAGTCACACTTACCGCGGGAGCTTGCGCTTCATCGGCCAGTTTACGTGAGTGACAGTCCATGCACTTGTTAAAGTTTTTATCCAACTGATATTTACTAATATCGTGTGGAATAGTCGGAGGCTGCTGCGGGTAGTCACGCTGACGTTTAAGGTCGTTGTTTTCTACCTTCTCCATAGGGTTTGGAGTCAATTCAGCATTTAGTGGTGCAGTGCCACGCATGCTTGCTACTTGTGGCTCTGCATCAATCACCGCATCAGCAGCAGAGGCAACAGACGGCAGTACGATTGAAGAGACGGCTAATGCAGCAGTCATGCAAACAGTGCTGACTTTATTTAAAAGAGTATTTTTCATAATTTTTCTCCCTATACCTTCTCGATTCTTACTGCACATTTTTTGAAATCCGTCTGTTTAGATAATGGATCCGTCGCATCCAAAGTTACCTTGTTGATCAACTGACGAGCATCAAAGAAAGGTACAAAGATCAAACCAACCGGTGGCTTATTACGGCCGCGAGTTTCTACGCGAGTAATAATTTCACCACGACGAGATTGAACTTTAACCGCATCACCACGACGTAAACCACGCTTCTTCGCATCTTCTGGGTGTAAATAACACAGGGCATCAGGCACTGCTTTAAACAACTCAGGAACACGTTGAGTCATAGAACCTGTGTGCCAATGTTCTAATACACGACCGGTACATAACCACATGTCGAATTCTTCATCCGGCACTTCTGGAGGTGCTTCGTAAGGTAAGGCGAAGATGATCGCTTTGCCATCTTTCTTACCGTAGAACTGGAAGCCTTTGCCTTTTTCAACGTATGGGTCGCTGCCTTCTTTAAAGCGCCACTTAGTTTCTTTGCCATCAACCACAGGCCAGCGTAAACCACGCTCACTATGATAAGTTTCGTAAGGCGCAAGATCGTGTGCTTTACCGCGACCAAAGGTTGCGTATTCTTCAAATAAGCCTTTTTGAATATAGAAACCGTGCTCTTTCGACTCTTGGTTTTCATAATCAGGGCTAATTTGCGATAGCGGGAATTTATCCACATTGCCATTCTTATAAAGCACTTCGTATAAAGACTTACCCTTATATTCAGGGTTCGCCGCGAGCACTTCCGCAGGCCAAACTTCGTCAGTCGTAAAGCGCTTAGAAAACTCAACGATCTGCCACATGTCAGAACGGGCATCGCCTGGAGCGTTAACTAGCTGGTACCAAGATTGTGTACGACGTTCGGCGTTACCAAATACACCTTCTTTCTCTACCCACATGGCTGAAGGAAGAATCAAATCAGACGCTTCAGCAGTCACTGTTGGGTAAGCATCGGAAGTAACGATGAAGTTATCTGGATTACGGTAAGCCGGAAGAATTTCTTCGTTAACGTTTGGGCCAGCCTGTAGGTTGTTATTCACCTGAATCCAATAAGCATTAATCTTACTGTCTTTTAAATCACGAACCTGCTTCACCGCGTGAGCACCTGGCTTAGGATTTAGAATACCTTTAGGTAATTTCCAAATCTTTTCAGATAAAGCTCTGTGCTTAGGATTTTTTACCACCATGTCGGCAGGTAAGCGGTGAGAGAAGGTTCCCACTTCACGCGCCGTACCACATGCGGATGGTTGGCCCGTTAGTGAGAAGGGGCTATTACCTGGCTGAGAGATTTTGCCGGTTAATAAGTGGATGTTATACAGCAAGTTGTTAGTCCAAACACCACGAGTATGTTGGTTCGCTCCCATAGTCCAAAGTGACATCACTTTAGTTTTAGGATCTGCGTATAATTTAGCGATTTTCTCAATAGTGCGAGCCGGAACACCAGACATTTTTTCTGCATATTCGAAGGTATAAGTTTTAACGAATTTAGCAAACGCATCAAAATCAATCGGGGTAGATTTTCCAGAGTTAGGGTTCTTCGCTTTCTTCTGCAACTCGTGAGTCGGACGTAAACCGTAACCAATGTCAGTCACACCTTCACGGAAGTTTACGTGCTTATTAATGAAGTCTTGGTTAACACTGCCACTTTCAATAATGTAGTTAGCAATGGCGTTCAATAGCACCATATCGGTTTGTGGCGTGAAGATCGCTGGAATGTCCGCAAGGTCGAATGAGCGATGCTCGTAAGTAGAAAGCACGGCCACTTTAACGTGTGGGTTAGATAGACGACGATCGGCGATGCGAGTCCAAAGAATAGGGTGCATCTCGGCCATGTTAGAGCCCCAAAGTACGAAAGCATCCGCCGCTTCCATATCATCGTAACAACCCATTGGCTCATCGATACCGAAAGTACGCATGAAACCACCAACCGCAGACGCCATGCAGTGACGAGCGTTAGGATCGATGTTATTAGAAAGGAAACCGGCTTTCATTAACTTAACCGCAGCATAACCTTCTTGTACTGTCCACTGACCAGAACCGAACATGCCGATACCCGTTGGGCCTTTTTCTTTTAAGGCTTTCTTGAACTTAACTTCCATGATGTCGAAAGCTTCATCCCAAGAAACTGGAGTGAATTCACCTTCTTTATCATACTGACCATTTTTCTTACGCAGCATAGGCGTAGTCAAACGGTCTTTTCCGTACATGATCTTGGAAAGGAAATAACCCTTAACACAAGAAAGCCCCTTATTTACTGGCGCTTTTTCATCACCATGGGTAGCCACCACTTTACCGTCTTTGGTGGCAACACTGATTCCGCAACCAGTACCACAGAAACGACACGGTGCTTTTGACCAAGTAAGTTTGTTTGCCTTGCTAGAAGTAATAATATTACTGGCACTAGCGGGTAAGCTGATACCGGCCACTGTCGCAGCAGTCGCGGCTGCTTGGGCCTTAATGACATCACGGCGAGTTAATTTCATATGCTTTCTCCGAGTCTAAATTTTAATCTTTTTAATTTTTAAATAATTTATTGGACTGCTGTTATTAAACAGTCTGTGAGGCTGCGTCTGTATCCGACGGCGCTTCACACATTTGTGGTTGATAAATTTTTTCGATCGGTTGATCGCTATCGGTTTGATCAATCTCATCGTCCAGTTCATCGATTGCGGCAACCTGGTGATAAACCATAGATGTATTAATCACACCGTCGATGGCGGTAATTAAATCAATACGGTCCATAATAATGCCCTGGTGTTTTGCTTCGGTAACTACCACAAATTTGCCTTTCACATCACTGGCGTGCACTTCGATGTCGGCTTGCGCCAGCAATGCTTTTTCAACGCTTTGATGCTTTTCCGCTTGGCACAACACAATAAAACTACTGATATGACTTTCTTCAGTAACATCGTCTAAAGCAATTTTGTTTACTCTCATAATTGAGCTCCGCTTTTCTTTTCATCGTTAGCTAAAGTAGCTTCTGACGCAATAGGGGTAATGCTGATCGATTGAGTAGGGCAGGTAGAAATACAAGCGCCACAACTGGTGCAATCTTCACTATTAATTTCAGGGGTTTGGATTGCGCCTGACGACACATCCTTAGGCCAAGGCATGGTAATGGCGCGGGTATCACAAACGTCTTTACAGCTTTGGCAGTGAGTTTTTTGTTTAGCAAAACAGGAATCGTCAATCTTAATCTCGAAATAGAAAGCAGGCTGCTCATCTTGTTCTGTATGTTTGAACAATGCACCGGGCTCACAGGCGTCGATACAGGCTTCACAGAAAGTGCATTCACCACGATGAAAATCGACTTCAGGAAATCCGCCATCGGCTTTAATAATTATTTCTTCTTCACACGCAGAAATGCACTCGTTACAACGAGTGCACTGGTCGGTGAATAACGACTCGCTCAATGCCCAAGGAGGGCGTTGAGGTAACCAGCTTGCTGGTTCAGCCTCTTCTTTTACCGGCTTGGCTGCTAAGGCAGCGGGGCGGCGAAAGAAAGCGCGTCGTGAATGATCTATATTAGCCATGATGCTTTCCTAACAACCTCTAGCTTCCTGGAGGTCCATTAAGAATTTGCATAAACCAAACCATAAATCCGTAAGCAGCAATACCACCCACTGTTAAAGCAGGAATCACCACAAAAGTTAGAAATAACGAGGTAGTTAATTCTGCTTTTTTAGTGCGAGCTTCTATTGAGACTAGTTCTTCAGACATGGCCGAATCACTCCGTTATTTGTGTTAACGCTTAAAGTAAGCGCTTAACTATTAATCTTAGAAGTAATACTAAACCTTGCCGTGAATAGTGCTATTGAATTGCGTTGACAAAAATTGACCCATGTCAGGGAATGCGCCACTAGTGGCGGATAAGCACACTTGGCCCTATGTTATTGATTGTTATATTGTTATTAGATGAGAATGGGTATTATTAATACTAAAAAAAAGGGAGATTAAAAGGCTTTGAATTTCAATGGCCCTTTAATCCATTGACAGGGCAAAACTTCAATTTATAGCTGAATAGAAAGCCGCTTATCAATTAATATTTCTTTGCTTACAGGCGCTCTATCATCATAAAACCAAACCTGTACTAATAGGCGAGTTAAGTGCTGAGGAATAGCGATTTCTTGTCTAATCTGGCTATTGATCATATAGCTGGCTAATAATCGGCTATCGTAATTAATTTTCCAATGGTCATTATTTTCACGGACGTATTTAGAATAAACGGATAGATAAGCAGGACCGCCGCCTTGGAAGTTGATATCCACCGCTAAATCCATACTGGTGTGAGAGATGTATTTCATTTCTGCCAAGGCTTTAAGTTGGCTGGTAGAAGTGGCTTCTTTTTCTGTGTGCACATCGGCTTCTTTTTCTTCTTGGTGTTGGCAGGCTAAAAGGCTTAACAGAATACAAATACTCAATAGACCTTGAAAAGTGACTTGTACGGACTTAACCGCGAATAGCGTTTTTATATAGCTTTTTAAGTTAATGTTCATCGTGTTACCTCAATATGAATTATTTTGTCGTCTAGTAAATTATTAAGGATATGTCTTACCATTCACCCGTTTAGCCGCTTGATACCAATCTAGCTTGTCCAGCTTATTCGACGTGATGTGGCCTTCAAAATCTGGGTAAGCTTGTAATAAGTCCACACCGCTGTAGGGATGCTTCCATTCCGTGCCGACTTCCATAGCCCAAGGTAAATTGTTATTAGTCTTGTAATAACGACCGGTATTGGTATCCGTTGTATCCTGACCGGTTTTAAAGAAGCTGCTATTGGCTTGCTCAGTGGCCGGGACATCCGCCAGGTGCATTTCCCAGCCGCGACCGGGTGGCGTGACGAAATAATTGCCGTGAAAGCGGTTGCTGGTGGCAAAAATAAAGGGGTCATACAGGGTGCTGATGGATGAATTCGCTTGCGCACTGCTAAACGGTAAGCTGAGTTCAAAGGCGAACTGAATATGATCCGTACAGCTAGCATCGGTGCGGTAGAAAGCACAATCAGTATCCACTTGCTGCCAGGTATCTTGAGTAATAACCGCGATCAATTCATCACTTCCTGCCTCAATCGGATTCCCCATGTCTTGTTCACTGCTATTACCGCTGGCATCTAGGCTAGAGTGTTTAAAGCGCATCTTACTGGTATCGACGCTATCCGCTTGTACGTCCGGAATGCGAATGGCAAATCCGTTATGGTAGCTAGCACCGATGGCAATGAGCTGGCCATACACATCTACTCGTAATAGTTGATCATCTTTAACGACACTCACGGTGCGATAATGGAAGACCACATCGTTCATGTCATAGTCCCCTTCGATCGGCCATTGGTCTTCATAGGCTAGAGTTACCCAAGAACCATTTTCTGGGTAGTAGCGATAGCTGACACCTATATCTGAAATTTCAATTTGATGGTCTTCAACTTCGCCGTCGGTGGCGCCGCCATTAAAATTAATATCTTGTTGCGAGCCAAAACGAAATCTTGCCCAGCTTGAACCTATGTCAGCGTCGATAGGAACACGTACAACTATATTGTTTGCCCCGGCAGCTAACAGCTGATTCGTCGCCATCTGCTCACCATTATCGGAAAAGTCTCCATCTCTATTCCAATCGAACCACGCTTGTAGATAACCGGCTTGGGAAGCAGTCACGACCACCGTATTGTCTAAGCCACGAGATAAACCAGTGACTAAACCAATACCATCTTCATCATCGCGATTTGCATTATCATTATTACTGTCGTCAGACAAAATACCTAAACGGGCATCCACTTCACCATCTGGCGAAGTACTACCAAGATAGGGACCACCATCAATAATTTCATGGCGCGCGCCATTGGCATCCAGCGTAGTACTATAGCTATCTGGGGCATCACCAAAATCGATGGTACTTTCCATATCAGGAGAAATAAGAGGGGCATTAGCACAGCGCGCGCCATCGTTTTGGCCAGACAAAGGACCTTGGGCGAATAATTCAGCAGGGTAAGGGCCTGAGCTACCTGGATCGTCAACACTGGATAAATCGATCCGATAAATTTTGCCATCTTGGTTGCGTGATAAATAGAGTTTTCCATTGACATCAAAATAGCCCGCACCAAATGTGCCTGTTTCTCCGGTATTCCCTAGGCTTTCAGACGCACCGTTTTCGATATTGAATTCATAAAGTATTCCCGAGCTATTATCGACGCCGTACAATTTATTATTACTGGGATGAAAAGAAAAATCTGTCAGATTACGGTTGGCCGCGGTGGAAATAGTTTCAATCACCAAGTAATTATCCGCATCCTCATCTAGGTTCATTTTATAAAAACCTTTACCTTTACGATAAAAATAATAGTGATGGTTATACACATCACCGACATAAAAAGAACCTGAAGGTTGGTTTGTTACCGTCAATTCTGATTGCTTAAAATCACTGTCCAAACGTACAAACTTTAAGTTCGTGGTATTAAAACCATATAGGTAGCGATAACTGGTGCCATCGTCTGCGATGTAATCATCAAAACCGACGCCGTTCACATTGCCTATATTGCTGGTGCCAGGTAATAAACCCACGTCATCTTGTAAAATTGCATCTGTGCCAGAGACTAAATTAATACCATAAACAATAACGGGCCTAGCTTGAAATAAAAAAGCTTTTGTCGGGCAGGTATCAAAGGGCGCTGAAAAAACATTCATGCTAAAGCTCAGCAAAATCAATAAGAAAAATCGAGTCTTCATATTAATACCTTAATTTAGTTATTTCGTAACATAGGTTATTGCAAAGCCGGTGCCAGTAATCATAAAAAAGCTAAGTGCTTGTTTTATAGGGATATATGGAAAATAGAGAGTTTGCAGATTGCAATTTAGATGATTTTATCTCGAAAAATGAAATTGCAATTTGCAAAATAAATTGCAAGTTGAACTTAAAAATAGAACTGATAAATTTACTGAAATTACTGAATTATATTATAGATAACAAAGACTTAGCTTAATTTTCCGAAGGTTGGCCCGTTATTCGCAAACCCCCAGTATGTAATCAAAATGTACGGCTGTTCGAGGGTAGTGATATGTGTGGAATCTTTGGTGTGGTAAATGATAAAAATGCGGTGCAAACACTCATCGATGGCTTAAAAGCATTGGAGTATCGTGGTTACGATTCTGCGGGTATTGCGATCTTAGAAGATAGCTCAATTGATTGCTGCCGAGCTAATGGAAAATTAGTTAATTTAGAAACGGCATTGGAGAATTCAAGATTTAAAGGAACGACAGGCATCGCTCATACGCGTTGGGCGACCCATGGTCAGCCTGCGATAAATAATGCCCATCCACACGTCGCGAATAATGTCGCCCTAGTCCATAACGGCATCATTGAAAATTACCAAGATCTTCGTACCGAGCTAGAGCAGCTAGGCTATGAATTTGAAAGTGAAACCGATAGTGAAGTACTGCCTAAATTAATCAGTCACTATTTACTTCAAGGTTATAAACCCCTTATTGCAACCAAAAGAGCACTCTCTAGGGTGCGAGGAACGTATGCGATTGGCGCGTTATTCCAAGGTAAGGAGGGGCAAATCATCGCCGCCCGTCGTGGTAGTCCACTGGTAGTTGGATTTAATAAGCAGTCTGCATTTATTGCTTCAGATGCCGTTGCGGCCAGCTTATTAGCCGATGAGGTGATTTATTTAGAAGAAGGTGACTTAGCACTGGTTGAAAGCAAAGAGGTATATATTTTTGACCGTCACATGGAAGTGGTTACTCGCCCACGAGTAAAAATTGAAAAGGACGATCAGAACATTTGTAAAGAAGGCTACGACCACTACATGCATAAAGAGATGCATGAACAAACAAAAGCGAGCCAAAAAACCCTCGATGGATTAAATCAAATTAGCTTAGAAACTGTGCCAACCATGGACTTTTCTAAAATCGATCGTTTACATATTATTGCCTGTGGCACCAGTTATTACGCAGCAATGGTTGCCAAATATTGGTTCGAAAAAATTGCCCGCCTTCCTGTAGAAGTTGATCTAGCCTCAGAGTTCCGCTATCGCGAACCGCCCATGATGGAAAAAGGCGGCTGCTTATTTGTCTCTCAAAGTGGCGAAACAGCCGATACCTTAGCTGCGCTCAGATACGCTAAAGACCAAGGCCAATATTGCTTATCAATCGTCAACGTCTCTCAAAGTTCTATTGCTCGTGAATCTGACTTTGTCTATCGCACTTTGTGTGGTGTTGAGATTGGTGTGGCATCGACTAAAGCATTTACTTCGCAATTGACAGTATTAGCCAAACTTGCGGTTTCTGCGGCGCTTGAACGTAAAGCTCTTAGTGGTAAACAACATAAAAAAATGGTCAGTTTATTAGAGGATATTCCGCAGTGTATCGGTGCTGCGTTACAGCAAGAACCTCTCATTCGTGATGTAGCAAAATCCCTGGTCAAAGCGAGAAGCACAATATTTCTCGGTCGTGGCCAATGTTATCCAATTGCGCTTGAAGGAGCCTTAAAATTAAAAGAGATCTCTTATATTCACGCGGAAGGTTATGCGGCGGGAGAGTTGAAACATGGACCCATTGCATTGATTGATAACCAAATGCCGGTAGTCGTATTGGCCCCCTTTGATGCGTTATTTGAAAAAACGTTATCGAATTTACAAGAAGTGCGCGCCCGTGGCGCCAAGGTCATCTTGATCAGTGATTACCGTGGAGTAGCGGCGTGTAAGAGTTCCGATGCCAGTAAAAACAAAGTCGATAGCGTGATAGAAATGCCCGTCGTCTGCGATATGTTACAGCCTATTATGTATACCATTCCTGTTCAGCTACTGGCATACCATACGGCTCTGCTAAGAGGAACCGACGTTGATCAACCAAGGAATTTGGCCAAGTCCGTCACGGTAGAATAAATAATATCAGGCTTAAGATGATAACTGAGGTAGCCATTATGCAATTAATATATACGACAAAAATGTGGTTGAAAAAATCTGAAACTCCCTTGGCTAAAAATGCCATGGCAGTGATTAATAAAATCAGATTTTTCGAAGTTCCGAAAATCACATTGCTGCATAAACCTTTGTATTGGCTACACCTTAGCATTAAAAATACAATTGCTAATGGCTTGAGAATTTTTTATTGGACACCGTTATTCAAAAGCCGTTTACAGTATTGTGGAAAGCAGTTTTACCTCTACAGTGGAATGCCGCTGGTATTAGGGAAACTAACCATATCCATCGGTGATAATACGCGCGTATCGGGGCTATCAACCTTATGTGGTCGTAGCAGTAGTGAAATAACTCCCGAATTGATCATCGGTAATAACGTTGATATTGGCTGGCAGAACTCGATCAATGTCGGCCAGCAGATCATCATAGGTGATAACGTTCGTCTTGCGGGAAAAGTCTTTCTCGCAGGTTTTCCAGGCCACCCATTAAACGCGGAGAAGCGCGCTTTAGGTCTACCCGAAGAAGAGCATCAAACAGGCAGTATTATTCTAGAAAAGGACGTGTGGTTAGCCACCGGTGTAACTGTACTCGCAGGGGTCACCATTGGTGAAGGCACGGTTGTTGGGGCAGGCAGTATTGTTACCCATGACTTACCGGCCGGCGTTATTGCGGCAGGATCCCCCGCCAAAATTATTAAATCGATTGGAGAAAACTCATGAATAGTTTATCAGATAATTATCCTATGGTTATGTTCGGTGAAGATTGGGGAAGACATCCTAGTAGTACGCAGCACTTAGCGCGAGAGCTGTCTAAGTATCATGATATTACCTGGGTGAATTCGATTGGTTTAAGAGCGCCACGTTTTAATCTATCCGACATGGGGCGTGCGCTAAGAAAACTTAAAGCCATATTAACCTTTGGCTTAAAAAAACAACCTTTGGTTGATCAGCACTTGAAACTAGAAGAGCATGATTGGCAACCAAAGGTTGTAAATCCCTTTGCCATTCCATTTCATGGGCAGTCTTGGGCGCGTTGGTTGAATCAGAAGATTATCAGTAAAAAATTATTCAATGTGTTTAAAAATAATCACTCGTTAGATATTGCGAAAGAAAAGCCAATCTTATGGTTATCCTTACCCAGCGCGATGCCTTTATTAGGACAAATCCATGAATCATTCAGCATTTATTATTGTGGCGATGACTTCTCTTCTTTGGAAGGTGTGGATCATGATGTGATGGATAAGTTAGAAGCCGAGTTAGTTGAAAAGGTCGATCTGATATTGGTCGCGAGCGAATCGCTATCGAGAAAGTTTCCTGCAGAAAAAACCGTATTTATCCCTCATGGTGTTGCCGATTATTTTTATGAAGCCCCTAGTGAGCGGCCTAAAGATTTACCTGCAGGCCCTGTTGCAGGTTTTTATGGCAGTATCAGTGGTTGGGTCGACCAGCAATTGTTGATTCGTACCGCCCGCAAAATGCGTCACTGGAGCTTTGTGATTATTGGTCCACAGCGTTGCTTTGTCGAACACTTAAGACGTGAACCTAATATTCACTTACTAGGCGAAAAAGAGCATAGCGAGCTACCTAACTATATCCATCATTGGCAGGTTTCACTGCTGCCATTTAAAGATAATGCCCAAATTCGTGCGTGTAACCCACTGAAGTTAAGGGAGTATCTCGCGGTGGGTAAACCCATCGTCAGCACCAATTTTCCTGCATTAAAGCCTTATAAAGACTGGATCACCATCGCGGGCACCAACGATTTTTGTGACGCTATTGAAAATGCGGCGGCGGAAGTGCCCATTGCAAAAGAACTGCTACTCAATACCAGTCAGGTTGATTTCTTTTCTGCGATTAATGATTGGTCGGATATCGATAAAATTCGTCGGGTAAGGCAGCGTAGAGCAAAGCAAGTCGGTAGCCATACTTGGCAAGCAAGAGCCTTGAAAATAGAACGTGAAATATTACGACGCATTCAAGTGAGTTAGGAGTGACATATGCCTTTATCGCTATTTATTTCGTTCTTTATTTGGGTATGTATTTCACCATTAATGGCGGCTGAAGTTCTGGCTTCAGCCGAAGACTTACCGCAAAAGGTATTAGTGGAGGATACCTACTTGCCTTGGCAGATGAAGATTGATCAGAGCAGTATCAATCAACAAGGTATTGATCGGATTCAAGCGCGTGATGTCCTCGTGATTAAAGGTCGTAATCCTAATAATCAGTCGCAGTTATTAGTCATACGAATAGATGATCGTAATAGTTTTGATTATTACACTCGAACAAACTTAGAGCGCAGAGTTAATAGCGGGACATTTGAGTTACGCATTTCTATACAAGGATTGAAAAAAGAAAACAAACAGCCGCTGGATATTGCCAAGCTCAAGCATATCTACATTTTTAATGGTCAAAAAACCGTTCGTGGTAATAAACAGCGCAATATAAAAGACATTAAAGTTGATTATGTCGCTATCGAGCAAGATCGGCAATTACCCGACTATGTTAGAGCTTATGATTTTGGCAGTCGCCAGGGTGAAGTATTAGAAGGAACGCATGCTATCAATCTTCTAAAAAATAAGGAGGCCAATAATAGCATTCAACTGTTCGGTCAAATGAGAGCCGTTGACCGACCTGGACCTGACCCTTGGATCAGAGATGGCATCGCAGGAATCGAAGAACTGCGTATGCCACTAGAGCAGGGGTTATGGCGCATTTCTTTATTTCGTGAAGACCTTGGCGAGTGGGAGAATCTACCTAGACAAATGAATCTAGGATTAGCCATTAATGGCATTGAGCAGCCATTATTAAAGGCTGACAACGATAGAAAAACCCCAGCTCAGTGGTTCCAAAAGGAATACCTGAGGTTTTATCAGCAAACAGCAGACAAAGACCCATGGCACGACGTGGTAAAGCATCGAGGGTTAGTACAAAGCTATGATTTTGAACAAACAAGCGAAGAGTTATCGATACAGTTACTCGGCGATAGCCCGCAGCAACGTTTTATCAGTGGCTTAATATTACAAAAATTGGATAGCAAAGTTTATCAAGCTGAAACCAATGCATTAAGGTTAGTGAATCAGCGTCGGCAAGAATATTTTAACCAGCATTGGTTGGTCGAACAGCAGCCACTAATAGACTCAACAGCACCACAAGACTTCGTTTTAAACAAAACGATTAGGTTGGCACAAGGTGAAGGTAAGCTGATTGAAGTGGATATCCAGCTGGATCAAGATGCACAACCAAGCTGGCAGTCTTCATTTCAACAAGAAGGAGGCTATCTAGAAATTCGTAAAGCCTTACCACGCTGGCGTCGTTCGGGCAGTAGCCAGCATTTAACTAAGCGTTATACTCACTTAACGAAACTCAGCTCTGAAGTCATACCAACAGGCAGCCACAGAATTGCCCTGTGGTTAAAAGCCAATGAACAACAAACTCCCGGTCACTATGGTATGCAGCTATCGTTTAAGCATGCACTAACAGAAGGAGAAGAGAACGAAGCTAAAATACAATACATTAAGCTTTCAATCGAAGTCATTGATCAGGTTTTACCGCAGAATAAACAAAAGGTCGGAATTTATCTTGATCATAGCCCCCACTTACAATTTTTTAAGCAGTGGCAGTCATTACAGCTAGCACAAGTCTATTGCGATTTGAATTATCTGGACCGCTTAGATCTGCGTGCGTTAGCCCCGCCCATGGAAACACCCAGTGAAGATAACCTTCAGAACTGGCTACATGAATTAGCGCTATATAAAGAATTTTATGGCCCTACTGACCTATTGGCTTATACCCCCTATAAACGGCTTAAAGAAATGTTGGATGTGGAAGCATTACAAAGTCAAATGGCGAAGTTATCTGAGCTAAGCCATGGCGAAACCCGTATCTATTGGTCCATCGCTGATGAAGCACTGACAGCACAAATCCCGAAAATACAAGACGATGCGCAGCGTTTGCATTCTGCAAACCAGTATGCAAAAACAGCGGGGCATTTGAATCATAAAGAGCAAGAATCACTGATCAAGGAACTGGATCTAATACTCATCAATCACGGATTTGGGGTGGATAAAGCGGAAATTGCCCGTATTCATAAATCATTACCTTCTAAAGGCTCATCAAAGAAGAGGGTTTGGTTATATAACATGCCTGACTTTAGGCTCGCAGCGGGTGCGTTCCTATGGCATAGCGAGGCGGATGGTTATGTGCAATGGCATGGCAGAATGCCTACTGCCAACCCCTATGATCCGACGGATGGACGAGAAGGGGATTATCAGTTCTTTTACCCGCAGCCCAATAGCTGTGAGGTATTGCCAGATGTTGATAGAGGCTTGTTTGAACTAGCCGTGGGGCAATATGAGCTTAGGTGGTACCTCTGGCTAGATCAGCAAACTAGCCCAGCAGCGATAAGATTAAAGCAGCAAATAGAGGCCTCGCTAGGCCGCAACTGGCAGCAGGCAGAAAAAACGACCCTGAGTCAGCTTGATAGCTGGCGAGACCAAATAATGGATTTGGCACAAAGCTTGAAACACCTAGATAAATCTCTTTATTCGGGTGGTGAAAATGAACAAGTTGCAAACACTTATCAGCATGGCTCAGCACAAGATCACGATGACTGTTATGTTAATCGTAATCATGAGCGCGAGCATGGTAGGGTGCGCAACAACCGCCAACAAAGATGCGAATAAAAACTTATTTGAACAAGCCCTCGTATTACAAAAAGTCAATACCGGGGCACATTCCGCTAACCAGAGTAAAAAAATACAATGGCAATTTACCCCGCTGCAGTTAGAGCCTAATAAACAGCAAAAGTTTGATCTATTTACCTGGCTATCAAAAATAGAAAATTACCGTACTAGTGCCATCGTATTGCAGTTAGGTCCTGACTGGATTTCAAGCTATAAACGTGGCAATAACCTGCGCCAAATGATTCCTCGTGGGATTGTGATCGAGCAACAATACAAAGCCGATTTACCTTTGCATCAAGTCGTTTTCTCTTTAAAAATGGGAGGGCGCAATGAGCATTCCTCTCAGTGAAATGAAACCACTTAACTCAACGGCAGAACCTCGCAGCAATAGTGCTTGGGAAAATGTCTATCTCATTCTGATGGCGGCTTGGCGTCAGCGTTATCTTATTTTAGTTCCTATCTTAATCATGCCTTTAGTCGGAGGTTTGATTGCGATAACCCGTGGAAAAATATTTGATACACATACCACCATACTGGTACAAGAAACCTCTAAGTTAAATCCATTTTTAGAAGACTTATCGGTATCAACCAACTTAAAAGAACGCATGGCTGCACTCGACACCTTAGTTCATAGTCGTCATGTATTATTCTCGGTAGTGGAAGAATTAGCCTTAATCGACGACGATTCCAGTAATAATGAACGAACAAAAATCAGCCGTAAAATATCAAAAGGGTTAACGTTAACGCAAGAAGGCAAAGATCTGGTGAAAATATCATACCGTTCAGGGGAACCTGAAAATATGAAAGAGATTCTTGAAGTCGTTAGCCAGCATTTTATTGAGCAGCTTTTAGCTCCAGAGCGTTCTTCGATAGAACAATCTGAGAAATTCATATTACTTCAGTTGGAATCACAGAAAGACCAATTGCTAGCGGCAGAGAAAAAACTATCCCTATTTAAGCAGCAGTATGCGACAGATTTACCGGCTTTTCATGGTGGTAACATCAAACGCTTACGTGAACTAAAACAGCTGCTGGCTAAAAAGGAAATATCTTGGTCTGCGGCTAAGGGAGTTTTGTTATCGATGGATGAAAGATTATCGTCCAGTAATCCGGTTGTGGCAGCGTTAGAAAAACGCATCGTACAGCTCACCAGTGAAATGGCTTTATTGCGAGCGCGTTATACCGACCAGCACTCAAAAGTTATCAATGTGCAGCGCCAAGTCGATCGACTTCAAGTAAAGCGTAATAGTCTATTAGAAAAAACGGCCAAATTAACCCCAGAAGAAATAGAACGTCTTTGGCACCTTGCGATGAGTACGTCACTCACACAGACCGTTGGCGATAGTGATGCAGCTCCTTTATTAGTTTCTCAATTACAAGAAATTCAAAAATCCCGAGCTTTAGAACGAGGCTTGAAGCAAGAAATAACCAGTCTGAAAGCCCAAATACAAGAAATGGAAGAGCAGGTGAAAGCATTTGCCATTATTGAGCGTGACCTTACGGAATTGAAAAGAGAGCTTGATACCAAGCAAGACCTGTATAACGAATTCTTAAAACGTTATGAAATGGCAAAAATAACCGGTTCTCTTGGACGTTTCGAAGAAAAAAATAGAATTAAAATAATTGACGAACCTTATACCCCGATATGGCCTTCGAACTTACCTGGCGCAGTATTTATATTAGCCGGTTTAGTAGGCGGAATATTTTTTGGCGCAGGCATGGCTGTGATTGTAGAAATAATGGATACCAGCGTACGCCGTAGTAGCCAGCTACAGGTGTTCACCCAAGCCCCTGTTTTAAGCCGAATTCCAAAAATTAAAGAACTACTGCAAGCCGATACCATTTTTGAAGATAGCAAAACGTAATCAAGGTTAAAGCCTTGGCGGAGATTATTTATGAAATCAAATGAAGAAAAAATAGTCGTAGAGCAAAAGTCCACAACACCCCATAAAGTTGTCGTCCAGGTTGTGCAGCATTTACGAGCAGGAGGCATTGAATGCTTAGTATTAGAAATGTTACGTTCTTCGCAATTATCACAAAGTGAAGACATGCACATTATAAGCCTTGAAGGCACAAAAGAAGAAGCCTTAAGACATTGGCCAAGACTATTGCCGTATAAGCAAAATCTATATTTTCTGAATAAACCACAGGGCTTGTCGTTGAGCTGTTTTTTTAAGGTGAAAAGAATATTACAACGTTTAAAAACCGATGTTCTACACACCCATCATATCGGCCCGCTATTTTATGCAGGCTTAACCGCCAGATTGGCCAGAATACAGCACCGGATACATACCGAGCATGATGCCTGGCACATGCAAGACCTTAAACGCAGAAGATTAGAAAGCTCGCTGCTTAAGTGGGTAAAGCCTGTTTTAGTCGCCGATGCAGAAGGTGTCCACGAGCAATTAAAAAAATATCAGCCAGATTATCCAAGCCAAGTGATTCATAACGGTGTTGATTGCAAACTATTTCATAAAGGCAATAAAAGCTATGCCCGAGCGCAAATAGGATTGCCTCAAAAAGGTGTTCATATTATTGGCTGTGCAGGACGCTTAACAGAAGTTAAAGGGCAGAAATATTTAATCAAAGCACTTAAGTTTCTTCAAGAAGATAGCATTTTAGTCCTCGCAGGAGAGGGAGAGTATCGAGACGAATTAGAAGCAGAAATTAAATATCTGAACCTTGAACAACGCGTAATATTGCTCGGTAATATCAATAATATGGTGTACTTCTACCAATCTCTAGACGTGTTTTGCATGTCATCACTTAATGAAGGGTTGCCACTCTCTCCGCTAGAAGCTCAGGCCTGTGGTGTACCGGTTGTATTAACCGACGTGGGGGGGAGTCGCGAAGCCTGCTGCCCAGATACTGGCATGATGGTTCCCGCACAAGATAGCTCAGCGTTGGCCTGGGGAATACGTCAGATATTTAGAAACAAACAAAAAGATAACTTTATATCACCGAGAGAATTCGTTCTAAAGAATCGTGATTTTGGCAACATGCTGGCTAAGTACCGAGCCTTGTATAACTAGCCGCCGACTCACTCGTTATGACAATGAATTTAGATAGAGAGACATATTATGATTATTATCGCCCTCATACTGTTAACGCTAATTATTTATCATCATATTGGCTACCCTATGCTATTAAAAATTGCCGCACATATTCACTCGGCTCGTAATGCCAAGGGAAGTAACCATAATCAAACGGTACCTTCCTATAAAGGACAAGTAATACTACCCAGTATTCATATTATCGTTCCGGCGTTTAATGAAGAGCGTATCATTCAACAGAAAATAGACAGTATAGGCTGGCTGGATTACCCAGATAACCGCTTAACCATAACGGTGTATTGTGATGGTTGTAATGATAATACGGTTAAAAAAGCCATCTTGGCTCAGGGAGCATTTTACAATAGAGATTTGGACATACGCATTGTCAATATCAAAAAGAATGGAGGAAAAGTCTCCGTCATTAATCGTGCATTAGCGGAGTGCAAAGAAGACATTATTGTATTCTCTGATAGCAGTGCCATATTAGATCAAGATGTATTATGGCGTAGTGCTCAGCACTTTATGAATGACTCAAGTATTGCCGTTGTTACCGGAGATTATTCCTTAATCTCAACAGATTGGAGTGATAGGGATCATGAGGATAAGAGTGATGAAAATAGTAGCGCTGAAACAAACTATTGGAAGTATCAAAATAAAGTACGTGAACTAGAAAGCCAGTTAGGCTCTGTCATCGGTGTGCCTGGGGCCTATTATGCTATTCGCCGCGAGTGCTGTAAAAAATTAGAACTTGATACGATTAACGACGATTTTATCTTACCCATGCGTGCAGTCTCACAGGGGCATAAGGCGATATTCGATAAGAATATTCATATTTTTGAAACAGAACCAACCCCTCTTGCCGTGGATGCGCAGCGTCGTAGACGCATATCACAAGGTAATGCCCAGCAAGTAATTCGTTTAACATCATTGTTGACTCCGAGCCTTGACCTAAACCGAGTGCGCATTCAATGGATGTTTCTATCGGGTAAAGGTTTGCGGGTCATCATGCCTTACCTTTTAATCACTCTGTTATTCATCAGTGCCGTGTTATCTACAGAATCCGTATTTTTTACACTGTTATTGCTAGCTCAATTAAGCGCCTACTCATTAGCCGCTATTAAGCATCAGACTAAAAACCAAGCAGAGAGCAAAGGTAAGAATATGGGTAAGAATAAGAGTAAGAAAGAATCAATTTTATGCCGCTTACTGAACAGCAAGATTATCTTATTAAATAGTTATATCTGCCAAGGTCACCTAATGGGGTTAATAGGATCAGTAGACTATTTAAACAATTTAGTTAAACAAAAACTATTAGGGAAAGAAAAAACAGTCGCATGGAAAAAAATCAATATTGAAATGAATAAATAGGTGATGGCTATGAATATGAACGTGGATATGAGCATGAACGTAGATATGAATGTAGATATGAATGTAGATCTGAACGTGAATACGGGTATGACTATGAACACCGACACTCTAAAAGCAATAAAAAGTAAGCCTCATCTAGCAGACCTAAGCTTGAATCAATTAAAACAGCGAGCGATTCCCGCTGACTTTATTCCAAGCAATGTTCTACGGAATAAAAGAATCTTTGACGTGGTTTTAGCCAGCATTGGCCTATTGTTAACCGTGCCACTGTTTCCATTAATTGCATTGGCCATTAAGTTAGAGAGTAAAGGCCCTGTATTATTTAAGCAATTGCGTATTGGGCAAAGCTTACCTAGCCGCGTTGAGATATTCATGATGCTGAAATTTCGCACCATGAGTATCAATGCAGAAACCGAGAGTGGCCCAAGGTTAGCGACCAAAAACGATGCGCGCATTACTCTGGTAGGGAAGTTCCTACGTAAAACTCGCTTGGATGAGCTACCACAGTTTCTTAATGTAATACGCGGTGATATGTCGATGATTGGCCCACGCCCAGAGCGCCCTAGCTTTTGTCGTCGATTAGAGCGTGAAATCCCTTATTTCACCGATCGTACCTACGGCATCAAGCCAGGCATTACCGGGCTATCACAAGTTCATCAAGGTTATGACGAGTGCTTAGAAGACGTTAAAAATAAGCTAGGTTACGATTTATCGTACTCTCTTTCGCTTACCTCGGTCTCTAGCTGGTTAAAGGCTGATATTGGCATTGTCTTCGCGACCATCAAGGTAATGATCTTAGGTCGAGGCCAGTAGGTTAGGTGGTTCGCTTATCCTGATATAACGGGATATGCGAACACGCCTTCAGCGTGATATTGAAATTGACAAAAGCGAACGGTAAATATACTGTTACGTGAATTATTAACAGGGATAGTTATATGATCTTAAAGGAATTTTCCTCTTGTTCGTCTTTCCCAGATATAAGGGGTTATGCGAACCGCGTTCGTATAACTCACTGTTAGCGCGATCAATTAGCATAGGCATTTAGAATTATGTATTACAAAGGTTCATGCAGTTGTAATCGATGGCAAGTTGAAATAGAAATAAAGAGATCGCTGGAAGAGTTTAATTCGCGGATTTGTGATTGCAATTACTGTCAAGACAATCCATCTGAGATAATAAGTGATCCCAATATGAAAATTGAATTTCTCGGTGGCGAAGCTTCAATTGTTCACAATGGTGATCAACTCGCCAATTTCTATTATTGTAATTTTTGTAGTGATTTCTTAGCCGTAGGATGCGATATAAATGGGCAGCAACGCGGTGCAGTTAACTCCAAATTGCTCCATAGCTCCTGTAAACTTGGTAAACCAATTTTAATTCAACCACGGTTACTAAGTTCAAACGAAAAGCTAGATCGTTGGGACAAGTTATGGGGTGTATTAAATGGAGTATAAACATAACAAGGGTAGGTATGACCTCCGGCGAATTCTGCCGGCATTAGCCCGTATGAATGGAATCTAGAGAGAGTATATGGATAATTTTGCAAGTCAGTACGGATGTGACTTTAATAAGCTTGATGCCGATGCTATCTGCACCTGGTATGAGTATCCTCTGAGCGTATTAACTCCGGAAGGAAATTCAATTTTTCGATCTAAAGAAGAGTTTTTAACTTCAGTTGAAAAGCTACTTAAAATGTATCGTTCCTTTAATTTTTCTCATGCTTCTGTTTTAAAAGAAACTATCTCTATTGGGAAGTATGGACTCAATCAAAACGATGTGGTGTGGCGACTTATTAATAATGCTGGTGAGACAATCATCGACTTCGAAATAACATACATTTTCAAAAAGAAAGAAGAACGAATTGTGTTATGTGGTGTGATTTCACATAATGAATTTATTGAGTGGAAGAAGAAACTTGAAACAAGCAATGGCTAACAAAAAGTTGGTGGTTCACCCCCTTTGGGGCTTGGACGCTTTCAGCGCCCCACAACAAAAACGTTAGAGCGTCAAGAAAGCTTG
>Ga0209290_1000695_pt1 | contig 21436 bp, 17 predicted proteins | sample EN1Hudsemesocosm_2_FD_184632 | JGI IMG/M metagenome (GOLD analysis project Ga0209290, IMG submission 184632) | Methane-oxidizing microbial communities from mesocosms in the Hudson Canyon - EN10B Hudson Canyon (SPAdes) (version 2) | ecosystem: Environmental > Aquatic > Marine > Cold seeps... | reverse complement strand
TTATTCTACTCGAGAAAGTTGGTAAATTGGGCGGTCTTGGCGACAAAGTAGCAGTTAAGTCTGGTTACGGTCGTAATTTCCTAATCCCTTACGGTAAGGCTGTTCCTGCAAATGATGCTAACGTAGCAGAATTTGAAACACGTCGTGCTGAATTAGAAAAAGTAGCGGCTGAAAAGTTAGGTGTTGCTGAAGCGCGTGCTGCACAGTTGAATGAAAAAGAAGTTACTATCGTTTCCAAAGCGGGTGATGAAGGTAAGTTGTTTGGTTCAATCGGTGTACGTGATATCGCTGATGCGGTGACTGCTGCTGGCGTTGAAATATCAAAAGCAGAAGTTCGTTTACCAGAAGGTGCGATTCGTACTGTTGGTGAATTTGACGTTGCTATTCACTTACATAGTGAAGTGAATACAACCGTTAAGTTGATCGTAGTCGCTGAATAAGCTTCTGTGTGAAACGTTAGTTTGCTGTTAATGCTATTTTAAACGGGCTTGGTAAGGAATACTTAGCTTGGTAGAAATAAGCTCTATAGCAACTGCTACAAGCAACTTTTTAGTGTTGATCATGATACTAGTTAGTCTGCTGCTTTTATGGCCTGAAAATATCCTGTATATTCTCGGGCCATATTTGTTTATAGCTCGTGTTAGTTTATCGCCTGTTTTTTGCTTATAACTCGTTTTTATTTATAACTCGTTTTTATTTATAACTCGTTTTTATTTATAACTCGTTTTTATTTATAACGTAGTATGTATATTTTATGCTTGCTGCATTATCTAAATTGTAGTGAATTATTTTATAACTCCCTTTTTCTTTAAAGACTCCCAGGAGTATCGCCTTGTCTATTGTTGATTTGGAAACCCAGAAACTTAAAGTTCCTCCTCATTCGATTGAAGCAGAGCAGTCTATTTTAGGTGGGCTGATGCTCGATAATAGTAAGTGGGATGTCGTTGGTGATAAGGTCTTGGAAGAGGATTTTTATCGTCATGACCACCGATTGATTTTTCGTGTTATTAGTCGTTTGGCGGGTGCGGGTTCTGCTCTGGATGTTGTGACGGTAGCAGAAGAGTTGGAGAGCATTGATGAGCTCGTAAATTCAGGTGGTATTGCTTATCTTGGTCAGTTAGTTGAAAAAACGCCAAGTGCTTCTAATGTGCGCGCATACGCCGATATCGTTCATGAGCGTGCCATTCTGCGCCGCCTGATTGGTGTTTCTGGCGACATTTCTGATAACGCATTTAACCCAAAAGGTAGAACCTCTTCCGAGTTGTTAGATGAAGCAGAGCGTAAAGTATTTCAAATTGCTGAAAGTCGTACCGGGCAAGAAGGTGGGCCTCAGTTCGTTAACCCTATTTTGACGACTACTTTAGAAAGAATTGATGAGTTATTCAATACAACTGATTCGATAACAGGTGTGACCACTGGTTTTGCTGATTTGGATGAAATGACTTCTGGGCTTCAGAATTCGGATTTAGTTATTGTTGCGGCAAGACCTTCTATGGGTAAAACTGCGTTTGCGATGAATCTTGTTGAAAGTGTCTTGATCAAAGGTGATAGGCCTGTTTTAGTCTTTAGTATGGAGATGCCGTCAGATTCTCTGTTAATGAGGATGATATCGTCGTTGGGAATGATTAATCAGACGCGGGTCAGGTCTGGAAAATTGGAAGAGGATGATTGGCCGCGTCTTACCTCTGCTGTCAGCATGCTTAAAGATAGGCCTTTGTATATAGATGATACTGCGGGCTTAAGTCCAACCGAATTAAGGTCAAGGGCGCGTAGGGTTCGAAGAGAGCTAAAGCAAGATTTTGGCATGATTATGATCGATTATTTACAATTGATGCAGATTCCAGGCTATAAAGAAGGGCGAACCAATGAAGTATCAGAAATATCGCGTTCTTTGAAGGCCTTGGCTAAAGAGTTAAATTGCCCGGTAGTCGCCTTATCTCAGTTAAGTCGTGGGCTAGAACAGCGTACCGACAAACGTCCGATGAACTCAGACTTGCGTGAATCGGGTGCGATTGAGCAGGATGCTGATGTCATCATGTTTATTTATCGTGATGAATACTATAACGAGGAAAGTCCGGATAAGGGTTTGGCGGAGATTATTATTGGTAAGCAACGAAACGGCCCTATTGGAAAGATTAAATTATCGTTTGAAGGGCAATATACAAAATTTAATGATTTATCTCATGTCGACTATGGGAACGACTTTTGAGTCAGTTGGGTATTAGTGCTCGATGTCTGACGGCGCCTTTCTCTGGACGCCCGCTTAAGGTTGTTATTCATAAAAAAGCATTTTGTTCCAATATTCAAGTCACACAAGAAATAGCACCTGATTCAGCGCTCTTGGTAGTCGTTAAAGCGAATGCTTATGGGCATGGTTTACTTGATATGGTTGAGGTAGCGGGGGATCATGATCTAGCTGTCGCGGTGCCTGAAGAGCTTGCTTGTTTAAGTCGTCAAGGTATTAAAAACAGGATCTGGGTGCTTGAAGGTCCGTTTAGTGCTTCCTGTTTGTTGTTATCACAACAGGCTTCAGTTGTCTGGGTTATTCACAGCTTATGGCAATTGCAATTGATTGCCTCAGAAGGGCGGGCGCTAAAGTTAAAAATTTGTTTAAAGCTTGATACGGGTATGCATCGTTTGGGGCTGTCAGAACCTGAATTAGTTGAAGCGCTAAATAAATTAAAAGCATTAGCCAATGTTGAGCTATTTGCTGTGATGAGCCATTTTGCAGAAAGCGACCATGAGCGCTCAATTGAGGTGAGAAAGCAAATAGCGAGCTTTGATGAGTGTGTTCATGCGCATGACTTAAGTGCTTTGCCGGTGTCATTAGCAAACTCTGGTGGCATCATGTTTTACCCTGAAGCGCGCAGGCAATATGTTCGACCTGGAATCATGCTATATGGCGGGATGCCTAATTCTAAGCAGTGTGCTAAAGATAAAGGCTTACAGGCGGTGATGTCATTTGAGTCGGCTATTATTTCGCTTCGGAGAGTGCCTAAAGGCGAGTCAGTTGGTTATGGTTCAAGATGGCAGGCAGCAAGGGATTCAATTATCGCGACTATTGCAGGTGGCTACGCTGATGGTTACCCAAGGCTTGCCAAAGATGGCACGCCAGTTGGTGTGTTCATGACAGAAGGTGAGCTAGCAATAGCGCCCTTGGTTGGTCAGGTGTCGATGGATATGATTACCATTGATGTTACTGACATACCAGAAGCAAAAGTGGGTATGCCCGTTGAGTTATGGGGTGAAAATATCGCCGTTGATCTCGTCGCTAACCACTCTGGCACTATTGCATACGATCTATTAACTGCTATCTCTCAGCGTGTTCCACGTTGCTATATTTAGTTGGGTTATTTGGCCTAGCTGATCGATTATAGATATCTTTATTAACGATTGTTTTTAACGACAGCTAGGCTTGTGGCTTAGTTCTCTCCAGTTTCGCTTTGCATTAACTTCATACCACCAAAACTATCGCTAAGGTTAATGCTTGAGGTTTCAGGGGGAAAGAAATAAGCCTTAGGTGTATCGTTTTCAGCGTCGAATGCTGACTCATAAAGCTCAACAAAACCATAATATTTATTCAGTATCATTATCTTTTTTAAAGCATAAATATCACTATCTATTTCGCCTATGAGGGTGCCATAGTTGCCTTGGCCAAGGGAGGTCAGATCAAGATCAAGGTCAGGGATAAAATCAGGGTCAGGGTTTGAGGGGAGTTGAGGGTTAAATGTATATATGTTGGGGTTAGATAGCGTTGTTAGGTCGCTCGCTTGCTCTGTATCATCTCCGGAGGTGACGAGAGCGATATATTCACTTGTTTCATAACTTTGTAACAGGTCTTCAGTTAGTGCCCAAAAAGCATTATTTTTTGGCTCATCAAAACTAAAGTTTAAGCTGTTGTTTAGGGCGTCAGCTTTTAGGCTATTGCTTGGTGCATCAAAGTAGCTAATGAATAGCTCATTGTCTAAATATGTAAAGCTGTGCTTATCACTGTTACGGGAAAATAGTGTTTTTTCAAGGCTTGTGCTGTTGGATATTGCGGTATATGAAGATTCATTAATCTCGAATATTTTTTCGACAAATATATCATCATTAAGTTGTTTTATCTTAATATCAAGGATGTCGCTTCCTAACTGTCTTAGTAGCGTGGGGGATGAGAGATCTGCATTATCTAGTTGGTAAATATTGTTGTTGTCTTCAATGGCGATCTTATTAGTGCCGGTGTTGTAGTGCATATTTGCTTTTTTATAGGATGCTTCTTCAGTGCGGGTAAAAATAGGGTTTGAAAGGCTGAAGTCTCTTTCGGTATCTGTATCATCGTCAAATAAATCAGCCAAATTAAACTTGATGACTTTCCAATTGTGTTCAAGTACTAGTCCATCATTCAGCATTACATAGTTTGAAGGGCGGTTTGTGGTGGCTGATAATATCTCTGAATCGATTAATGGTGAGGGGGGGATAGGGCGCGTCAGAAATTCTTCATCGCTCACCTGCCATAATAATTCTTTTTCTAGGGTGATAATATCGCGTATATAATAAAACTTGTAGGCAGCTTCTATCGGGTCGAAGCCTAAATAGCCAAATTGTTCATTTTCTATATCAACAATAGGGCGTCCCGCATACATTAATGCCGGTTCTGCAGGTCTTATTTTGCCAACTAGAATCTTGTGCGTTTCGAATTTAACTTCTTGGTATATGGCGTCATTCTTAAGAATATTTGTATTGATAGTATTGTTATGTGCTTCGTTTATTTCTTCATTTGTCAGGTACTGGTGCACATCAAGGTCGCCGAAAAGGTCTAGGTCGTGCGTATGTGTGTGTTCATGTGCATGAAATGAGGGGTCAAACGGGCTATTGTTATTGTCAGGGTCGGGTTCATCTGTTCCGAGTGTATGAGTATGTTTGTGGTCGCCTTCATGGTCATGATCGTGAGTGTGTTTATGCTTGTGCTCATTAAGTACTATTCGGCGAGCCTGAAAGGTTTCAGTAGGGCTTTCTTCGATGTTGACCTGCAAGTAGGTGAAACTTGCAGCATCACCGCTGCAGTCCTCTAGTTCACTGGTTTTGATATAAACTTTCTTCTCTTCTTTATAGAGAACTTTTTTATCTTTTCTGGCGAAATCATCTAAAGTGATGACCTTTCTTAGATCACAAATATAACTATCTATTGTATTGATATTATCTGCTGCAAAGGATAGCAGAGTATGACTGTACTTGGTTTCCAAATCATATAGGTATAAAGATTGGTCACGTACATAAATTACATATTCTGGAAGAGGGCTATGTGTAATGCTCTCTTCGTTGTCTTCACTTTCTGTGCTTTCGGTTTCACTGGTATCTATATCGAGGGTGATCATCAAGCTTTTATTAGAAGATACAAGCTCTTCTGTTTCACCACTTAATGGATTAAAGCCAAATAAGGTGAAATTTTTAAAATAAGGAAAAGATACCCTTTCTACCATGTCAGGCAAGGTCTCACTGGGAGTTTTAGATTCTGAACATGCAGTTAAGCAAAGAACAAACAAGCAGGGTGTGAGTACGTTGGTCAAGCTGGTGGTCAAATTCATTTAAATGCGTTCCTGCTATTTGGTTCTACTTTTGCGCTGTATGTTATGTCTTGCGTTTAAGTGCTGCTATTCAGCTTCCCGTTATTCAACTACAGTTCTATGCATTCTCTTTAGACTCATATCCGCAGCCTTGAGTGCTGAAGTCTGGCTAGGATTAAAGAAATAATGGACTTCAACGTTGTCTCCAACGTTGACTTCATTGTCTTGAGCAGTGGCTGACCCGGTTAATTTGAGCCTGCCATATTCATCATTAATAATTTCTGCCTCTAGAGTGTTCTCAACATCTACGTTGAATTGCCCAAAGCTGAAGTCGACATCCAGAGCCTTGTCTTCGTCTCGTTCCTGTAATCTGCCGGTAGTGTGTGTTTTATCAAACTTATATAAAGATGGAATTAGTAATTTTCCGTCACTAGTCCCTATGTCTGAGCTTAATAAAAAGAGCTTGTGTGCCTCTTGACGTGTATCTTCTGCAAAGATAAAACGGCTATTGGGATAGGTAGTGTGTGTTTCTGGTTTATTTAACTGGGCCTCGTCTTTAAACCAGTGGGTCTCCCAACCTGAGTTAGTTTGGCTATTCAATGTATTAACAAATAATTCATTATTGATGATTTTGAACTCTATTTTATCTGCGTCTAATACTCCGGTTGGTCCCGTCGTTGATGGCTTTGAGTAACTTAGTATTTGTTTACCATTCACTTCCTTAATTAAGATCAAAAGTCCTGGTGACATTAAGTCAAAGTATTCATTATCGCTTACGTTATCGTCATCATTGAAATTGCTGGCATCAGCTAAGCCTAGGCTAAGAAATTCATTTAATGCTGAATCTTGATAGATATAAATTCGATCATCACTTTTAACCAGGAATCTGTCTAAAGCCATCGTTTTATTGATGGTAATGGCAGTTGAGCTATTAAGTGTGGCTGTTGTAGTTTCAAATAGCGCGTCAATGAGTGATTGCGTAGAGCTTGGGGAGTTTGTATTTTCATTTATATTGAATAATGTATCGACCGCAGTGACAAAAAGGTTGTCATCAATTTGGATGATAGCGTGTGCTTTTGACGCTTGTAATATAGTTGGAATAGTCGTGTCATTATAAGCTTTCTGTGAGCGCCAGTTACGATCAATTTTATCTGAATTAGTATAGGTGAATTGAATTTGTTGACCTTCTAGGTCGTAGCCTAAAAATCCGGATAAACCCACTGTCCGGTTAGTGTCGGTGTCGAGTTTAGGAGCTGAACTGAAGTTAATTATATTGTCGCCATTATTGTCACCATAAAATAGTGCAGAATTTAGGGAGGATAATCTGACGGTGTTGGTTTGTGTGTCATCATCTATAAGTTGCGAAAAATCAAGGCTGTCAAAAAAGTTAGTAGCATGATCGCAATTTGCCCCATTGGCAGTCACTATAGTCATCGATTTTGCGTGAGTGATTTCTCGCCCGGTTAAATCTGAATTAAATGCCGCTTCGCTGGCGATGAGTTGAGGGAAAATGCCGCAAATAGTGCCCGAAACTGCTTTTATAAGTGTGACTTTTCCATTGTTATCTTTGTTGTAATCCAAAAGATAAATAGCGTTATTCTCGACATAAGCTAGATATTCGTAACCTTGTTTGTCTTCGTCAGTATCCATGAATGCGTGTTGATTGTCACCAACGTCGAGGCTTGTTAATAAACGAGCGAATTCCGTAGTTTCTGAATTGAAAGAATAAATAGACTGGTCATTAACAAAAAAATTAAATGTATTAATCTCGTCACTCTGGCTTACATCGTTGTCGTCTGAGGTACATGCCACCAAGAATAAAAACGTAAGCGATCCTAGCAGTAAACGAAGGGTTGGCAGTGAGGCTCTCATTTGCTAATGCATCCTAAATTTTGTTTTGAATATTTATTGGTTACCTGTATTAAAGTATATCTGTCTTACATATTGAAAAGAAATCTAACAAAAATGAATGGGATGAGGGTCACAAATTTATTTAGTAAAGTGCTGTTTTAGATGCTTAAGTTATCTTGATGCTATTTGTGAACGCTATATTTAGTGATTTCAGAACTATTCTATGTGCTCAAAATATTTTTTGTAGAGGGGCGGAAAGTTTGGTGATATCCGCCTTTTGTAATTGACTCTGCATATTTGCCGAATTATATGTATGCCAATATAAAATGGTTTGCTGAGGTTCTCTGTTGCAATGAGCAAGTACCGCAGCGGCTGTTTTTGCTGTGTAGGTAGGTTCTAGATGAATATCTTTTGTTGAAAATAGCGCGCTTGCCTCTGAGCCTTCTTTGGAAGGTGTTCCGTAGCCTTTACCGTAAAATTTACTATTAAGATGTATTTCGGGTAGGGTGATCTTCGGGATTTGATCGTCGAGTTGTCTGAGGTGTCTGTAAGTCTTCTTCATTAAATCAGTTATGGTCTTTGTGGTACAGCTTGGAATGATGCCGAGGTGGGATGGTGCGACACGTATCCCCATTACTTGGCTATTTAAACCTGCCAAGCGACATCCTAATGTCAGGCCTGCAAGGGTTGCGCTAGAACCGACAGGACAATAGATAAAACTCGGTTCTGGCATTATACCTTGCTCAATTTGCTGTTTTAATTCGAAAGCTGCATTAACAAAGGCTATGCAGCCAGCAACATTTGAACCGCCTGCAAATAGATAATAATTATCTTTGCTACCCAGCTTGAATTTGTTCAAATATTTTGCAATATAAAAGCTTAAGGCCGTGAGAAATAATGAACCTTTGTATTTTAATGTTGCATTAAATACTTGCATGAGCTTCAAATTGTTTCTAACCGTTTCTGTTACGGGTTGCTGGAACAAAAATATTTGGCAGGCTAAATTTTGTTTTGTGCAAAAAAGAGACGTAGCAACGCCATGATTGGTGCCCGTTGCACCGAAAGTAATGATGGCTTTCTTATTTAAGGACTTCGCTTCAGCTAAAATGAATTCAAGTTTTCGAACTTTATTACCACCATATTCAGTATGTGATAGGTCATCTCTTTTAATCCAAAGATTATTTTCTGTTTTAATCTGGATGTTTTGAGTATTTAGTTGATGGATTGGTGTCGGCCATGAAGCCAGCTGTATGTGGGGTATTCTTCCCGATAAATTATTATAAGTTTCAAATAGTGGGATAGTTATTAGTTTAGACGGCATAATTATTTCTTGTTGTTTTTATAATAATAAGTGATTTGATGATTGTTCAGTATTCTAGCTGCTTAATACTATCAGCTTATTGGGCTTATACTATTGTTCTTGTATACTTTTGTTATTATGCGTTTTCAAGGCATAATACTCACTCTTAAATTTTTAACTGTATGTTATATGACTAAATTTAGACTTATTACTTCAATTGCTTTTATTTCAATATTCTTAACCGGGTGTGCGGCAACATACCATGCTGCCGAAAAAGGCGCCTCTGGATTTCGGGATCTTCAAGTTGAAGGCAATGTCTTCTATGTTGAATATACGGAGGGGGTTCGGATTGAGTGGGCGCAAATTCATCGCTTCGCGCTAAAACGTTGTGCTGAAATTACTAAGAATAAAGGTTATAAATTCTTTGATGTAATTTCAAAAGATGAAAAAACAGTATATTTAAAAAGTAGTATAGATAAGATTATTGTTTCTAGTATGGGAAACCTGGCGAGTGATGCGCCGACTTCTACTACCTATAATGTTGAAGGTAAAAAAGTAGAGGGAAGGCGAGTGACTTACCGAATTAAATTAATGAACGAATGAGATAAAAATAATGACAAAAGAGCGCCGTCGCGTAGAACGGCAAAACTGGCTACGTTTAGAGTCAAAAGTGCATATAAAGCGCTCCCTCTTTAAAAAAGAATGGATCGCTGTAGTACCTTTTGATTTCAGCCGATATGGTATGGGGATTCAAACTGATGAGGTTTATCACTTAGGCGATGAGGTGTCTTTATCTTTATCGTTGATAAAAGCAAATAATGTGATAGACGTGCCATTGCTTAAAGGTATTGTTCGCTATAAAGAGAAACATCATAGTCGCTTTAATTATGGGGTAGAATTTTGCTTGGCATCAAAGCTCGAAAAGACTTTATTTGACGAAGAACTGATGATAATTGAACAATTACTTCGGCAGTATGAATCGACACTCGGAGATGGCCGGGTTGATGTGGCCAATGGCGCATAAAACTCTTTTTTTATTTGGCCTATTTTTAATCTGTGCATTGTTAATCGGGCGAATTTTCTTTTCATTACCTGTTAAAGATGAACTTATAAATAATACTCGTGATTTCAAAGTTGATAAAACATATCACTTGCAGTGCCCGCTTCAATACCAAGAGTGTAGTTTGCACCTGACAGAAGGTCTAAGTTTGCGATTTAGTTTACAGCCAAATGGTTTGCCTATATTACAGCCTTTAGTTCTTTCCATTTCAGAGCCTTCAATATCAGAGCGTCCTGACTCAGCGCGCTCCTTGCCAATAGGGTCCTCATTATCGGGTTCTATTTTATCGAGTTCTGATTCGAAGTCTAAGCCTAAGCCTGAGAATAAGCTGTCTGAATTAGAAAATATACTCGCCTGGTTTGAGGGGCGTGATATGAATATGGGGCAGCACTTTATACTCTTTTCCACTGAAAACGATATGAATTCAAGAATCAATGGTACAGGTATGATTCCGGTGTGTACCATCGATGAAAATATGGTTTGGCGGCTTATTGTTCAATTTACTTATCAAGGTCAAGCGATGCGTGTTGAGTTTGATTTAAGTTCAGAAAAGGTGCATTTGTAGCAGTCGACAGGCTTACGTTGGCATCGCTAATGTTAAATTAATCTTCTAATTTAAAGTTATAACATGAACATAAAACACTTTAGTATTACTTTATTTCTCTTGGTTTCGGGCGTGCTTGGCTATTGGTTTTTACCTATGCAAAAGGCAGAGCTGGAGAAAGACCTTAAATCTCAATATTTGAAAGCCGGTGACTTCAAGCTTCACTATGACGGACACCCTTTTAAATTGAGTAGCTTGAAAGGTCAGCCTGCTATTTTGTATTTTGGTTATACGAATTGTCCTGATGTGTGCCCTGTTGGTTTAGCCGTGATTCGTGATGTGCTAAATAGCGATTCAAATTTTGAAACTGTTAAAGCACTGTTTGTAACACTTGACCCCGAAAGAGATAGCCCTCAAATAATGCATGAATATGCTGCATTTTTTCATCCAAATATTTTGGCTTTAACAGGCACTGAAACAGAAATTAGACGAGTAACGGATGCTTATGGAACGTTTTTCCGACGTGCAATGAGTGCTTCGTCATTAAATAACAATGAGTATACTGTCGATCATAGCAGCTATTATTACCTGATTGATCAACAGGGAAGTTTGGTTAGAGTTCTCAATCATGATACCAAGTCCGCAGAATTGGCCAAGATATTGTCTCAACTACTTTAGAATTGATATAGTGCTTGAATGAGTGAAATGGAGTTTTTATACTCGTTTCTATTGATTCAGTAGTAGTTCTTGAATTAGTAGTTCTTGAATTAGTAGTTCTTGAATTAGTAGTTCTTGAATTAGTAGTTCTTGAATTAGTAGTTCTTGAATTAGTAGTTCTTGAATTAGTAGTACCTCTTGATTTAGTAGTACCTCTTGAATAAGAAAAAACAATAACTAGGATTAAATTATGGATTATGCCGACGGATTAAAAAATGTACTCATTCAGAAAATAAACAAAACTGAAAAAAGCCTCTATAGCTTGAAACTTGATTATTGCCGTTTTGTTTATGGTTTATCACATCGATCAAAAATTATATATGACCAGGTTGTGTATCAGGTTCGTTCAGTAAATTTGGATTCAATGAGTCGTAGTGATAAAGGTGAATGGAGCCGGCCTGAAATTACGGCTGTTCGTTTGGATGCTTTCTCAATGCCAGAAAAAGGCGAAGTGGTTGATCTAGGAAGAAACTGGGAATTACATGTTGGGTAGATAGCTCTTAGTTAGACATTACTTAATTTAATAAAAAAGAGAGATGAAGCTTGGCTTGATCTCTCTTTTTTTTATTTTAGCAACGAGGTATTAAGCAAATACACCCCAGTTATCTAAATGAGAGCTTAAAGACATATCCCTAGGGACTGCCTTCTGGTTTAGCCATGTCTTGGCTGCCTTCGCTCCCGCTCGAACCATAAGATCGTTATCGCTGCTTAGCTTACGATTGAGCGCCTCTTTAAAGTAGGATGTTGAATGTTCGGGAGAGAGTTGTAAATTTGACTTTAATACGAGTGCAATTAACTCTTTTCGGCTTTGGGCGCCACAGCTCTCTTGCTTACCAATGAAATCAATAGCACCTATCAGGTAAAGGCTAATGGCTTCTCGTAGCCATGCTAAGTTTTCTTGGTGAAGGTCACCATAATTTCTTTTAATTTCTAATAACTGAATGCCCGCAAAGGTTTGAGCTTTTTTTAGACTTTCCATTTTTACGTCATATTCAACATTTTTTGCCACGTTCCCTTGTATTAGCCGTTTTAATATCAGGTCAACGCTTTGACTTTCTGTTAGCTCTTTTGATGCATATAGCGAATGTATTCGGTAAGTTAATAGCGCTAACAAGCTTAATATTGCTACTTCTAGGGTATGTATAAAGACTTCAAGCATTTTTGTATTCCTGCAATATAATGTATCAGTATTATACATTATGTAAGGGGCTAAAATGCGTTGTATCTCGCTGTTAGTGGGCGGAGGGAGTCACATATTGGTAGGTTATTTACAACTTGTAACAAAGTTTGTGTGTCTGAATGCATGCGTGTCTAAATACAGTATGTGTCTAAATACGAAAGCAAATCGAGGTTCGAAGAGGGGCTTAAGCAGATTTGCGGTCACTTTGAATAAAAAATGCATGAATTTGTTCAAAAGATAGGGGGCGACTGAAGAAGTAACCTTGAGCGTAGTCACACCGATTGATGACGAGGAAGTCACGTTGGTCAATATTTTCTACGCCTTCAGCGATAACTTTAAGGTTTAGTTTATGTGCCACAGCTATAACAGCTGAAGCAATTTCCATTGAATTTAAATTATCAGGTATATCGGAGACAAAAGACTGATCTATTTTCAGTATGTCAACGGGCAGGCTTTTTAAATAGCTTAGAGATGAATAGCCGGAGCCAAAGTCATCAATTGTGATTGTAGATCCAGTTGATTTAATGCTGTTTAATTGAGCGATGACTGCATCAATATCATTCATTAGCATACTTTCTGTTACTTCAATTTCTAGGCTTTTAGCGTCTAGCCCGGATGCTTCTAAAGCATCAGAAACTATTGATACCAATTTAGGGTCATCAAACTGTCTTGGGGATAAGTTAACTGCTACGCGTAAGGACTTACCCGTCAACTCGTTTAATTGTTGTATTTCAGAGCATGCCTGATTAAGTACCCATTCACCAATCTGTACAATCAAACCAGTTTCTTCGGCAACAGGAATAAAATCTGCTGGTGAAATCTCGCCTTTTGTTGGATGGTTCCAGCGAATGAGCGCCTCGACGCTCGTTATTTGACCTGTTTTAAGATTAATTTGAGGTTGATAATTTAAGTGGAAATCGCCATGTCTGATCGCCTCACGTAGCTCATTTTCAGTTTCCAGTAATTTATTTGCTCTTATGTTCAAGGCTTTAGTAAAGAAGTGATAGCCATCACGACCATTATCTTTTGCCATGTAGAGCGCAAGATCTGCATTTTTCATCAATGTTTCACTACAGGTACCATCTGTTGGCGCAAGTGTAATTCCGATGCTCGTAGAGACGATAACTTCATGCTTACCTAGACGAATAGGCTCTTTAAGTGTTTTAAGTATATTGTTGGCTATATTTGATATCTTGTCTGTATCAGATACATCGTTTAATAATATGGTGAACTCGTCTCCACCTAAGCGAGCGACAGTGTCTTGTTTCCTAACGCAGGACTTTAAGCGGTCTGCGATTATCAGCAGAAGTCGATCACCCGCCTGGTGACCTAGAGTGTCGTTGATTCGTTTAAATTGATCCAGATCTAAAAAGAACAACGCCGCCATCTTTTTGTGTCGTCTGGCATTGAGAATAGATTGATGTAAGCGGTCAATAAATAAACGGCGGTTGGCTAAGCCTGTTAAGGAGTCAAATAGAGCAAGATGTTCCATCTTTTTTGTGGCATCTTTTAGTGCTGTTACATCAACCGCCGAGAGGATGTAGTTGGATATTTGTTGTTCTTTATCATAAACGGCCGATATCGTAATGGCGTTCCAGAATTCACTATTATCTTTTTTTGCGCAAAGCAATTCGCCTTCCCAGCTTTCTTGCTGGCGCAAGAATTCAGTGTCTAATATACAAGGTTCAGCACTGCTTTCAGAGCAGCTTGGACGGAGTAGGTTAATTGGCTTATTTACTACTTCAGCTTGTTGGTAGCCGGTAATGTTGCAGAACTTCTCGTTTACGTACTCAATCGAACCCTGATTGTTTGTGATGATGATACTCGCACCACTATTCGTCACTGCGCTACTTAGCTTTGACATCATGTGTTCTGTTGCTTCACTGGCGCGTAAACTGCATTGTAGCTTTTTATTCATTCTATATAAGATAAAGCAAAGCGAGCCAAAAAGAGTGGCTAGTCCTGTACTAAGCATTAATTCAACGAGCACAGTAGTCTCTTCAGTGGATTGAAGAGGTGTGTCCGCATTTACGACTGTAGCGCCTAATAAAAGGATAAGGCTAAGTAATAAATTGATTGAATGAAATCGCTTAAGCAAATTAGTTACCAAAATAATAATGTTAGATTGAAAAGTTATAAGTAAATTGTATGGCATTTTTAGCAAATGAATAATATAACTTGGTTATAATATTGTAACGAGAGGACGTAATTCGTTACAAAAAAGTGACTTTAAGTAATTGTATTTAAAAATCATGTTAAATAAAGGCGGGTTAGCCTAGATGTTATTGAATTAGTAGGGAGGCAGCTCGAGGAAGGAGATGCAAAGCTTACAGGATTGAGGTCTTAAATTTCCCTGTAAGCTTGAGTTATTAATTGAAGGTTTATTTTTTATCCGTAGGTTTAACTTTAGTTGCTGCAGGTTTAGCCTTAGGCGCGGCGGCTTTTTTGACGGCAGGTTTAGCCTTAGGTGTGGCGGCTTTTTTTGCAGCAGGCTTAGCCTTAGGTACTGCGGCTTTTTTGGCAGCAGGCTTAGCCTTAGGTGCGGCGGCTTTTTTTGCAGCAGGTTTAGCTTTAGGTGCGGCAGCTTTTTTTGCAGCAGGTTTAGCTTTAGGTGCGGCAGCTTTTTTTGCAGCAGGTTTAGCTTTAGGTGCGACGGCTTTTTTTGCAGCAGGCTTAGTCTTAGGTGCGGCGGCTTTTTTTGCAGCAGGTTTAGCCTTAGGTGCGGCGGCTTTTTTTGCAGCAGGTTTAGCTTTAGATTTCGTTTTAGGGGGTTCTACACCGATTTTTTCAAGAAGCTGGGCTTGAAGGTCGTTAAATTCGTTCAGGCGTTTATCGAATTCTGTTTGAAAACGATTCATTTCTCGATCACGAATTTTATCTAGGTCTTCCATCACTTTCTTAATGGGTTCTTGTACTTGGGATTGAAGAGATTCAAGTTGCTTAAAGGCATCATCTATCAATTTGTGAAAGTGTTCAGATGTTTTATCGAACTCTTTGTTAAAACGGCTAACAACCTTGTCTAAACCCAGTTTATCTTTATTGCTCATTTGTAGGCCCCTGTCATTTTTAAACAAAAAAACGTGTATACGAAAGACTAGTCGATAACGGTCATAAATATAACCGTTATTTTCTATTTAGCTTAAAACTTAAATTTTGATGATCGCTAAGATTAAACAACTCAAGCTCTGGAATAAGCTAGCATTGATGCAATCTTAGTCTAGCTTATCTGTTGCAATATGGTAGGTAGGATCTTCAATAACATTGACCTCGATCAAATCACCTGCATTTTTTAATAAACCGCGACACTCTTCACTGAGGTGTCGAATGTGAAGTTTCTTGCCTGCGTTTAAGTAGCGTTCTGCGAGTGTGTCGATCGCCTCAAGTCCTGAGTGGTCGTAAACGCGTGAACGCTTGAAATCAATTATGATTTCGTCTTCCCCTTCTTGGATATTGAACTGCTCAAGGAAATTGGCAATTGAACCAAAAAAGAGCGGGCCGTCAATTTCATAAACACTCGAACCATCTTCATTTTCATGTTTATGGACGTAGATGTGTTTGGCGTGCTCCCATGCAAATACCAGTGCGGAGACGATAACGCCGACAACAACCGCAATTGCTAAATCGGTCGCAACAGTGACAGCTGAAACCAAAATAAGTACAAATGCATCTGAGCGAGGTACTTTTCGAAGTATTCTGAAGCTAGACCATTCAAAGGTGCCGATCACAACAATGAACATAACACCCACGAGTGCAGCGACTGGAATTTGTTCAATTAAGTCTGAAGCAAATAGAATAAAACCAAGAAGGAATAGGCCTGCTGATAAACCTGATAGGCGTCCACGCCCGCCCGAGTTTATATTAATCATGCTTTGTCCGATCATCGCACAGCCACCCATGCCGCCGAAGAAGCCTGTTACGGTATTTGCTACGCCCTGACCGATACATTCTTGATTGCCTTTACCGTGCGTTTGAGTCATTTCATCGATAAGGGTTAACGTTAATAATGATTCAATAAGGCCAATTGCAGCTAATATGAAGGCATACGGGAAGATGATGGTAAACGTTTCCCAGGTGAAGGGAACGATGGGTATGCTAAAGCTTGGGAAGGTGCCTGCAATAGATGCGACATCACCAACGACACGAGTGTCGAGGTTAAAAAATATGACGACCAAAGAGACAATGACAATAGCGGCTAAGGAAGAGGGTATGGCTTTGGTTAGTTTGGGTAAAAAATGAATGATGGCCATCGTGGCAAAAACTAACGCTAACATAGTGAGCATTGCGTCTTGTTCCAACCAGGCAATATCTACAATGGAGCCTTCTAGGCTTGTTCCGTTTAACCAGCCAGCTTCTCCTGTGCTGTTATCGCCAAACTGACTTAATTGCGCAAGAAAAATAACAATCGCTAAGCCATTCACGAAACCTAGCATAACAGGGTGAGGAACCATGCGTATGAACTTGCCGAGTTTAAAAACGCCCGCCAGTATTTGAAGTATGCCCATGAGTACTACCGTCGCAAATAAATATTGCACACCATGTTGAGCAACGAGTGCCACCATAACGACAGCAAGTGCGCCGGTAGCGCCAGAAATCATGCCTGGGCGGCCGCCAATCACTGCTGTAATAATGCCGACCATAAATGCTGCATATAGGCCGACTAGAGGATCTACTCCGGCGACAAATGCAAAGGCAACGGCTTCAGGTACCAGTGCCAAGGCGACTGTTAGCCCTGAAAGAACATCATTTTTGATGCTTAGGTTTGTACTTGCGCGGGGTTCAAACATGTTTTCCTCTATAGGAGTAAGCGCTAAGAACGCTACACCATGTAATCAAAATTGGGGGGCGGATTATAGAGATTGTTGAGCTTCAATTCAATTGTAAGTGATAATCCCCCTCTTCAGTCTCTTTACTGCTATTAGTGCAACTCTTGTTATGAGTGCCGAAGTAAAGAGAGTGAAGGAAGGGTGAGCTTACTTTTGCTTTCTAGGGGGAAGCCCCGTGTGTTGGGTGTGTATATAGCCTTTTCTCATTTTAGAGGTAGCGCTACTTTTCTTTGCTTTGGTGTTAACCGAGCTATTGCGCGTGGCGCTTTTAGGCTGGGTTGGGGGAATAAGATGTTTTTTTCCATAGCCGATAAGATGAGCTTTACCCATGTCTTTAAGTGCTTCACGTAATAGCGGCCAATTATCAGGGTCGTGATAACGTAAGAATGCCTTATGTAAGCGACGCTGCTTGATGCCTTTCGGAATGCTTACTTTTTCGGTTTTATAGTTGACCCGGTGCAAGGGGTCGCGTTCTGAGTGATACATGGCAGTTGCACTGGCCATAGGGGAGGGGTAAAAGTTCTGTACTTGGTCTGCTCTGAAGCCATTGCCTTTTAACCATAAGGCTAGGTTCATCATGTCGACGTCACGCGTGCCTGGGTGTGCTGAAATAAAGTAGGGAATAAGGTACTGCTTTTTGCCGGCTTCCTGAGAATACTTCTCGAATAATTCTTTGAAGCGATCATAGGTTCCCATGCCGGGCTTCATCATTTTAGATAACGGCCCGTCTTCAGTATGTTCCGGCGCTATTTTTAGGTAACCGCCAACATGATGGGTGACTAGCTCCTTGATGTATTCTGGGTCTTCAACAGCTATGTCATAGCGTAATCCGGATGCAATCAGAATGCGTTTTACGCCAGGTAAGGCTCGGGCTCGACGATAAAGTTGTGTCGTGGGCGAATGGTCTGTCACCAGGTTTTTACATATTGACGGATAGACACATGAAAGGCGTCGACAGCTGGCGTGGATTTCTTCAGTCTTGCAATTCAATTGATACATGTTGGCTGTTGGGCCGCCTAGATCAGAAATGGTGCCTGTGAAACCGGGGGTTTGATCACGTATTCTTTCTATTTCATTAATAATGGAGTCTTCAGAGCGGCTCTGGATGACTCGACCTTCGTGTTCCGTAATTGAGCAGAATGAGCAGCCCCCAAAACAGCCTCGCATAATATTGACGGAGAAGCGGATCATGTCATACGCGGGTATTTTCGCATCCCCATAGGCTGGGTGTGGTACTCGTTGGTAAGCATGCTCAAAAACACTATCCAATTCATCGGTAGAGAGTGGGATGGGTGGTGGATTTACCCAAACGTAGCGTTTGTCGTGGGGCTGAACGATGACTTGTGCGTTAGATGGGTTGGTTTCTAAGTGTAGTATTCTCGAAGTGTGTGCATAGAGTACAGGGTCTTTTGAAACTTTTTCATATGAAGGGAGAAGAATATACTCCTGATCTTTTGGTTGGTCGGCTCCTCTTAAGGGCTGAAAACGTATAACTTGCGTGTCATTGAGTTCGAGCTCTTTCAGTGCTTCGCTTTGTTTGCTAGCGCAGTTGACTGTTTCGGTACTGTCTTGTTGCTCGCTGGAACTGGTATTATCGCCTGACTCCATTACGGTATAAGGGTTTTGCTTAAAAGGATGATCCTGATCGTCTACTTTTTTGGGTGCATCCACTCGTGAGGAGTCTTTCTGCTCCCAGTTTTCGGGTAGCTCTTTAATCAAACAAACGGTTCCACGAATGTTTGTCATGTCCTTAGGGTGTTCACCGCGCGATACACGCAAAGCGACTTCAGAAATAGCGCGTTCAGCATTACCATAGAGCAGAATATCTGCTTTCGAATTAAGGAGTACAGAGGGGCGAACTTTGTCTGACCAATAATCATATTGCGCCATGCGGCGTAGACTGGCTTCGATACCGCCAATGACAACCGGTATATCTTTATAAGCTTCACGGCATCGTTGGCTATAAACTGTCACGGCTCTATCAGGTCGTTTGCCGCCTTCATTGTTAGGCGTGTAAGCATCGTCGTGTCGAATTTTTAAATCGGCGGTATAGCGGTTAATCATGGAGTCCATATTGCCGGCTGATACAGCAAAAAACAGATTGGGTTTACCTAGTTTCTGAAAGTCTGCCTTAGATTGCCAGTTTGGTTGGGCAATGATGCCAACACGATAGCCTTGAGATTCCAATAGCCGTCCAATAACAGCCATACCAAAACTGGGATGGTCTACATAAGCGTCACCGCATACAATAATAACGTCACAGCTATCCCAGCCTAACAAATCCATTTCTTCACGTGACATTGGAAGAAAGGGGGCTGTTCCATAACACTCAGCCCAGTATTTAGGGTAAGAGAAAAGAGGTGTTTCGGTATGCATATTGGTCCATTTCAAGATTTAAAAATACTTGAGTATTTTACATGGTCTTTAGGTGGTCTCCTAGTGAATATTGTAAGCTAGAAAATGTATCCTCTAAGTTAATGAAATTTAAACGAATTACAATAAAAAGGCGTATTGAAATGGCTGGTTTACAGATGGAATCGATAGCAATTGTGGTTTTGGCTGCTGGCAAATCTTCGCGTTTTGGTTCGCCAAAGCAATTGGCTTGTTGGCAAGGTAAGCCTTTGTTGCAACATATAGTGAGCCTGCTGACGAAAAAAGGTTTAAAACCCTATGTGACTTTAGGGGGTAATTTTGATGAGATTATTCAGCGTGATGATTTGGACTTGTCGGGCTGTCATATTATAAAAGTACAAAACTGGAAAGAGGGTTTGGCATTTTCAATTAAAGAGGCGCTTGCTCGTATTAGTTTCGATTTCGAGGCGTCTGAAATTTTTTCTGGAGGTGTTTTGTTTTTTTTGGGGGATCAGCCCTTAATAAATGCACAGGATATACATGCTTTGATAAGCGCTATTCAGGTGCACCCTGATTCGATTGTTTGTAGTCAGTATGAGCTTGGCTTAGAGGTGACTAGCTTGAGTAAAAAGGTGTACGACTCGAATCAGAAAGAAAAAATTCAGTACAATATAGGTGTCCCTGCTTATTTTCCTTTACGGTATTTTGATGCGCTGTGTGAGCTAAAAGGCGATGAGGGTGCGAAATCCATTATCAAAAAAAATGGTTATATGGCGGTGACACTTGAGAATGCGATGTTTGATGTTGACGAGCCAGAGGATCTGGCTCGTGCAATTGATTTAACTAAGAGTAAGTGAAAATTAGCATTAAAAAATGCCTGATAAAAGTGTAATGCCGATGGCAAAAATGCCAATGCTTGTTGCTAAGGCTGTACCGTAAAGCTTATTGGTGACTTGACGGTTCTTATGAATGTAACTCTCAATTGTCTGTGATGCGATTTCTTCTGCTGTTTCTCTTGATATGTCATGAGCTTGTTGAATCGCGTCACTTTGTAATTTTTGCCAGAACTCTGTGTCAATGGATTGAGTGGCTGTTAGGTGGTCTTTTAGTTCTTCTATTTGAACCGGGTCCAATCCGGTTTTCGCTTGGCTTTGAAGTAGTTCTTGTTTGAATTCTGTTAATTGGTTGCCTAAGAATAAACTGACTTCAGCAGCCACTTCTTCTTTGATCGATTCTGTTTTCTTATTAATTTCAGAAACGTACTCGTCCATAATCGCTTTTAAATGCTCTTGTTGATCTTGCTTTGAGTCATTTAAAATTCGTTTGACATGATCGTATTGCTCATCAAACAGGCTGGAGAGAAGCTCATGTAGCCGATTATTTACATTTGCTTTGACTGCTGATCGGGCGACTTGTTCGATCATGTCTGCGGGCAACTCTTGGGAAGGCGGTGTTGAGGCAACGGGGGCTTCTTTCAGTTCGTCAGGCAGATTGGCTTTACTCATTTTAGCCAAATTAGCTTGCTCTTGTGCCGATAAAGAAATTGAGATGGCCGGTGTAGGTAGCGTACCTCGATCGATATCTGTTGATAGTTGATTGATTAAGTCAACGACCTGTTGAGCTTCAGCTGGTTTGGTCAATACACCGTAGATACCATAATTGATTGCATCATCCGTGAAATCTTCCGATTTTTTAGAGGTGCACATTATGACCGGAATATGGCTGGTTTCGGGGTTTGTTTTGATCTCTTTCGTGGTATCAATACCGTTCATACCAGGCATTAGGTGATCCATGAAGACCAGGTCAGGGTAATCATTGTTTTTTAGAAAGTCTAAAGCGTCTTCACCAGATCCAACCATGTTGACTTTAAGGTTAATTTTTTCCAGTAGCTTGCTCAATGCAAATCTGGCGACTTTTGAGTCATCAACCAATAAAGCACTTTTAATTGTCATCTTCTACCTCGTTCAATAATTGCTGTTTAACGCTTATAATCAATAAATTAACTTTAAGTTCTAGTGTGTGAAAACTCATCGTTATGTATAAAGTGGAGCCGTAAATTCTCT
>Ga0209290_1000694_pt1 | contig 21442 bp, 12 predicted proteins | sample EN1Hudsemesocosm_2_FD_184632 | JGI IMG/M metagenome (GOLD analysis project Ga0209290, IMG submission 184632) | Methane-oxidizing microbial communities from mesocosms in the Hudson Canyon - EN10B Hudson Canyon (SPAdes) (version 2) | ecosystem: Environmental > Aquatic > Marine > Cold seeps... | reverse complement strand
AAAATTAAAGATAGACGCTTTCATATATGGAATATATGCTGTTTTAACCAATCATTAATGCCAGATATGGAATCATGTACGACGACATCGTTTTATTTGTACACATCGTTCAGCAGCAAGGCTTGGCAATGGCTGCCAGCAAATTGGCATTGCCGGCCGCCACGGTCACGCGGCGTTTAAAGCGGTTGGAGGACGCCATTGGGCGCAAGCTGATTCATCGCTCTGCGCGCCAGTTTGTATTAACTCCCGAGGGTGAAAGTTTTTATCAAGCGTATGCAGGCTTAGTGGAGCAGCTGGAACAGACGCATCAGCAGCTTAGCTTTGAAATTAATACGCTGGCGGGGCCATTAAGTGTTTTGGCACCCACCAATATTTCAATTGGTTTGTTACAGCCCATGTGGTCGGGATTTATTAAGCGTTACCCAGATATAAAGCTGGATTTGAACTTAAGCAACGCCGTCGACGACATGATTTCATCTGGGGCAGACATTGCATTGCGCATTGGCCCGCAAGCATCGTCATTGTTGCATCAAAAGCGCCTGGGTGCGTTGCAAACTATATTGGTGGCTTCACCGGGTTACTTAGCAAGTAATAACGCCCCTCAATCCCTTGATGAACTGGATAAACATCGTTTAATTGGCACCAATACGTTAACCAGTTGGCGTATGTCTAATATTGATAACGGGAAAGAATGTGACGTTCGCCCCAGGTTTTCAACCTTGGTAAACGATGTGAAATTGGTAACCCAATTAGTAAGTGATGATCTGGGGATTTCATTACTGCCCACCAGTGAAGTTAATCACTTAATTCATCGTGGCGATCTGGTGCAAATACTCACCTCTTGGCAGGGGCCAAACCGTGATCTTTTTACGGTATGGCCAAGCGGAAAGCTGTTGAGTGCAAGAGCCAAATGTTTACGGGATTTTATGCATGACTATTTTGAGAAACATGATCATGCATAATATAGACTTGGTCTATCCTAGGGATAGGGCATAAAAAACCTCACCACTACTGACACTCGCTGTCAGTAGGGTAATAGATAATCCATGGCCATTGACCCAGTAAAAGTAAAAGCAACACTAAACCCAAATTGAACACCCCAAAATTAATACCCTTAAGTTAATACCCTTAAGTTAATACCCTTAAGTTAATAGATAGGTAGGAGCCTGTAATGGCACAACACGTTGAAAACACCAGCAGGTTTAATGTTCCTGCAATAAAGGTGTGGGACGCTTTAAATGATTTTGAAGCTGTCGCAAAATTCGCCCCCCTAATTGAAACCTCCCCCCTTAGCAATGGCCAAAATTCAGGCATAGGGGCAAAACGTTGCTGCAACTTTTTTGATGGTACAAAGATTGTTGAAGAGATAATTGAATTAAAAGAAGGTGAAAGCGTAAAGGTGGTGCTTACTGACCATACCATGCCGCTTAAATCGGCCATTGCCACCATGAAAGTGGTGCCGGTTGATGCCACCACCTGCGATATCACCATCGCCATGGATTACGTTGTGAAAGGTGGGCCACTTGGCTGGCTAATGGGATTTTTTATGATGGCCCCCCTCATGAAAGGCGTTTTTAAGAAAACGTCACAGGGTTTGGCGTATTACTCAGCTACTGGTAAACCAGTGGGTAATGGACTGCCTTCAAAACAAGAACTTTCTTTAGTGGTACCAGCTTAAGGGCTCTGGGTAGGGTCTTGGCTTTGCCTTAGTGCACAAAACAGTTGTAAGGCGTAACTTCCCCCACATCTTGCAACAAATTTACTAGGGCGCGGCGTTTAATAAACCAATATTTGTCGGTTCGCGATGTGTCGCCCTGAGTTTTTAGGGCTCCCCAATAGGCATTAAAAATTCCAATATACGCCCACTTCAATCTCTCTACCTAACCCAGGTACGCCTTCAATATTACTGGCATTTTGCAAGGCGGGTTGTGTGTAGTGCTTATCAGTGAGATTCCGCAGGTTGCCATAAACCTGCCATTGCGGGGTGACTTGGTAATGGCCGTGAGCATCAAACAGTGTGTAGCTTGATAATTCACCATAGCCCGCAGCAGAGGTATTAGCGTCGCGACTGTGTGCGTGATAACGGCCACTAACACTGGCGGTAATGTTGTCTTGGCTGTACAGCAAGCTGCTTCGCAGTAAATCTTCGGCGTCGGCATTGACGTTAAGGGGCCCTTTAAAAAGGTGGCTCAGTTCACTGCGCAGCTGCCAACCCGTTGCAAAGTACCATTGCCATTCCAATTCATTGCCGCTGATGTTTAAATTGGCCGTTTTTTGTTGGTCATTGCCAGCACTTAAGGTGGCGTCATTAAGATTGCTTGCGGTAATGATGTTCACCACGCCTAAAAAAGCATTGGCACCATATATGGCAACCCAGCCCCCCCGTAAATATTCTACACGCTCAACATTACCCAGCGAAAACCCGGAATTAAGCCAGTCACCTGCCAGGTCGTGATTCAAGCGCTGGCCATCAAGCAGCAGTAACACTTCACGTGTGCCAAGGGTTAAGCGGCGACTGCGGCTGCTAAAGGTGGCATTGCTATGGTCGGTGCGATAACTCTGGTAGCCCGGCACATGGTTCATTAACGCTGTAAGGGTAGTCACCCCTAGCTGGCGTATTTGTGCCTGTGTGAATACCGTGACCGATGCAGGCACGTCGCGCAGTGACTCCTCAGTTAAGGTAGATACGGTGATGCGAATTTGCAGAAGCTCTTTTAATGAGAGGCTGAAAAGATCAGATATTGTTAACTTGGGCGCTCCATAAGTGGCGGGCAACCAGCCTGTGAGGGTTAATAGGGCAATAAATGCAACCCACTTTTTAAAGTATGACAAATTCATACGCGCTCTCATTACTCTATTTTAATATTCCACCCTAGAAGGCAAGTATAGTTGAGATGGCATTAGCCTTTATTACATGAGTGTATAAGCAGCTAGTGTCCTTATTTCTTAAAATTAAATACCGCCACGGAAGTTAAATTCGGTGCTGCGTTATCGGAAGGAGCCACGTTAGGCTGAGATTGGGGTGGGCGTAAGCCATTTTAATATGGCTGAATGGCAGCCAGTACCAATAGGCGCATATAAGACCAAAGTGACAATCGCTTGCTATTTATGGTTGATCCTAAAAAAGAAAGGTTAGGGGATAATTGCCCGCAACAATTCTTTGGCTATACATATGAAAGCAATAAAACCCATTCTATCCGGTCTTACCATCTTAACCCTAAGCGGGTGTTTTACCACAGAGTCAAATACGGTTTTACCTGGTGATTCAAATAATTCCTCTCAAGGCACCGGTGAATTAAGCCCTTTGGCAACGGTTCGCCTAAATAACCTGGCCATGGATCAAGCCTTGGTGAGCCCATTTACCCTAGGAGTAAGTTGGCAAGCGTTAAATATGCCTACTGCCTATACTTGGCAGTTATTGCTGGATGGTGTGATCAATCAAGAAGGGGATCAAACCCAAGCGTCTGTGAATTTAACGCACAACGCAATTGCGCCAGGTAAACATATTATTAAATTAAAGTTGTGCAGTAATGGGGAATGTATTTATAGCCAACCGGTTTTAATTAACGTGCTAGCCTCTAACACAAATGACCCCGGTGATTCAGGAGGCTCAGATAACAGCGGTAATCCAGATAGTCCAGATGATTCAGGTAATAGCGGTAATCCAGATAATCCAGATAATCCAGATAGTCCAGATGATTCAGGTGGTACAGGTAATAGCGGTAATCCAGATGATTCAGAAAATACAGAGTCCTTGCAATACATCATGGAAAACTATTTTGCAGGTGAACACCCAAGCGCCTACCTAACGGATGATGGTACTTTGGCCTTTTATGATATTAATAGGCAGGGTCAACCCCGTGTTATTCGTAACGATGTTCAAGGGAATTTGCCAGGCATGGTTCAGTTTGTGCAATCCCATGCTGTTAACCCAAATGGTAACCAGCAGAATAATCACCCAGATGTGGTGGCAAAACGTAGCGCATTGCTGTTGTTTACACCCACGTCTCAAGTGGAGGGCGCATTACAAGTTGAAGGCTTTTTAAACGGGCAATCATTGGGTGAGTTGCCCATGAAGATGCCCCATCAATTGCCAAAAAGTGATTACGCTAATGGGGATGGCCGCCCAGACCTTACCTATTCCAAACGTGCCTTTCACAATATATTGCCATGGAACTGGATGCAGCCCGGTTTAAAATTGGTGTTTTCTGACAATACTAACAGCAGTGAATTGGCGGCAAGTAATCTTCAATTTGCAGCCCCGTCTCAACTGGTATTGCACAATATTCGCCTGGGTATGTTAACCACGCCACCCGTATCTGATAACCACAAATTAACCATTGAGCCCACGCTTTATGCCACTGATTATTTTCAAACCTTACCCATCAGTAAGTTAGTGAATGCGCAATACCAAGAAATTCAACTTAACCGTGTCATTGTGAACAATGGCACCATTTATGACCAAGTCAGTGCCGACGACGGCGGTGTTTACAGCGGCGACATGCGCGAAAATGTTGCCAAGCACCAAGTGAGTACGGGAATTAATTTGGCCAACTGGGGCATCAGTAGTTCATCAAATAGCCAAGATAATCCGCAAATTAGTGCCCGCATTACCATGCACCATGCGCAAGGCAATTACCAAAATGGTGTACAGGAACATGGTTTAAGTGGCGGCGCTGGCATTGGCACCTTGTACAGTTCTCAGGGCAATGAGTTAAGCCATGAGCTGGGGCATAATTTTGGTTTAGGGCACTATCCCGGCAAATCAGGTGACGATGTTTATTGGGCGGCCCACCATGCCGATTCAGGCTGGGGCTACATGGGCCACCGACATCGCATGCGCGCCAATGTGCATTGGTTTGCACAAGGCAATGGCATTGATGTGGGTGGCATTATCTCAAGTGAAAATTTTAAACATATTTATTCGTATAATAAAGATGCCATGAGTGGTGGTGAGATAACCAGTGCCTTTAGTAAATACACCCACCACACAGGGTACAGTGCAAATAAAATACAAGAGTGGTTTGCCCCTAAATGGATCGCCGACCCAAGCCTGCAAAGCGGTTATAAAAAATGGGAAAACAATCAGTTTGTGGCAGCCAATACGCAGGAAATATATAAAAAACCAACAAAAGTAGGGGTGCCAGTTATTACTCTACTGGGCGGGTACGACCCCAACGCCAACACTCAAAAGGCGGTGTTATACCCGGCCTTTATCAGTAACTATGGCAATGTGTTTAACTTAAACGTCCCTAATGTTGCCACTAACCAATGCGCAATAGACATTCAATTTGAAAATGGTGATGTAGAGACCATCGCCTTACAGGGCAGCCGCCTTAAAAGCAGCATTATTAATCAATTTCAGGTGAACATTGAAGCCAGCCGCAAACCCATACAGGCAAACTTGTATTGCTTTAACAATGGCAATAAAAACCCGCTTGCGCAGTTGAGTATATCCACCGATTTACCCAACCTTGCGCCCCCTGTGATAGTTGGTGAAGAGCAAGGTTATGAGCAGCTAAGAACATTAGAACTGGCCAGGTTAGAAAATGCCTTATTGCAATTTAATTCAGGTAAGCAGGTTGTGTTGAGCAATGAATTATTGACCATTGTGAATGCTTGGGAAAACACCAGCCAGTTAAGTGCCAGCGCACAAGTGATACTGGATGAATACAAGGCTGGGCAAGACAAAATTAAATGGTTAACGGCCTGGGTAAATAAACAAGATGGCAATATTAATAAAACGCAACTTACCCGTTTATTGGCTGATCTGAAATTAAGGACTTTAACCCAACCCGCAGGTGCTGCCATTGTGAGTGATCGCAATCAGGCATGCCTAAGCTTGCAAGCAGATTTAACTGTGACCGTGCAGACCGGGAGTTGTGATCAAGAAAACCAACAGTGGTTTATGGATAACAGCGGAAAAATTCACAGCGTGCAGCAACCACAAATGTGTTTGACCTCTTCAACATCAGGGTCGATGGTGTCATTGTGTGAAAACCTGGCGGCCAGCACTTGGCAGGTGCATGATGATAAAAGCATTAGCAATAATGCGTTTTCGGGCAAGTGCTTAGATTTTGCTAGCCCAGATCGCGCCCTAATGTACAGTTGCCACGGGAATAGCAATCAAAAATGGAGTGCACCAACCGTAGATAACCAGATGTTAATGGGGGTATTGCCGGGTGCGCTGATTGAGGTATTAATTAACTAACGTGACCACCTAAGTGGGCAGGTTAAATTATTGTATTTTAGGTTGCGCCAATACCGCCCGCCAAGATGCCGTTACAGGATTATAGGTTTGAGTGCTGCCAAAATAAACGCTATTCAGCCTGTTTTCGTGTTGATCGTATTGGTAGGTATAAACGGTGTCGCCGCTGCCAGGCCTTGTAATGGTTTGAGTGAGTCGGTTACCGTTGGTATCGTAGGTATAAGCAGACGACGAGGTGACATCGCCATCTAACCCGGTCAGGCTTTCGCTTAATATCGGTAAGCCTGCTTCATTGTAGACATGGGTACGGGTGTAATTAAATTCACCATCATAATTGGTATCGGCGCTTTCGCTTATGAGTAATAAATCGTCATTGTAGCTATAAATCGATTCAGCGCTTGACCCGTCTGCGCGGGTGACTTTTTTTGTGAGCAAGCTTCCATTGTCATCATATGTGTTGGTGCGCAATAATTCATGATTTATGGTGTCGCCCTCGGTGTAAAGTATGTGCTGGGATTCAATTTGGCCAGAGCTATGGTAAGAGGTGGTAATGGTATCTCGCTTTAGGGCGTTGCCTACTTGAGTGCCAACAATAGAAATTTCTCTGCCATTTTCGTCGCGGGTAATCACGGCTGATCCTGTGGTGGAAGTATAAGTCACTTCGCCATTACTCTCTTGGGGGTCAGTTAACGTGGTGACACTGGTTCGGTTGCCATATTCATCATAACTGGGCATGTAAAATCGATTGGCGGGTGTGGCGTCATCATTGTCATAATAACTGATGCTTGAAATCGAGTTTCCCCGATCGTCGTATTCGTAGGTTGCACTTGAATCAATGATGCCGTCACCATCATTATCGGTTGAGTAAGACAGCCGTTCATCCCACTGGCCATAGGTGTAACGCTCTTCTCTTTGAAGCACCCCTTCTAAGTATTGGGCACTGCGAATATAGTTGCCAGCCCCATCGTATTCTTTGTGGTTGGTGAGCTCAATACTGCCATCACCCAGTGCATCTGATGTCTCTACCATGCTCACGGCTAGGTAAGACTCAATATTATTAATGAGATAATACTGATCCAGTGCGTAACCCCGGTTTGGCACAATACCGCGCTCTATTAAACCATCAAACGCCGCCTTTTGAATGCGTGACCCTAACGCATAATACTGGTTAGCCAAAAACGTATGATCAAAATAGAAATCCAAAGACACATCATCAAATCTGGCCGCTAATTCGGTGGAAATGTTAATGCCGTTGGTCGCATCCCGGTCATCATCTAAGCTGACTAAAAATGTTAATACATTATGAAAGCGAAAAAACGCCGTTCTTTCAGGGTTTTTAATGTGGCTATACACCACTTTATTCACTTGGGTTGAATTGGTGTATAGCACCGCACCACTTATTAAGTCTAATGTGGTGAGCGCCTCTTTAGCTGTTATCGCATCTCCCACTAGGGTATTTCCAACTTTAAATTGTATGGTCTCACCACTTTCATATTCAAACTGGCCGCTGCTATCGGTAATGCCCGACCCGCTATTGGTTTGGTAATGTAAGCCAGAAATTGCCGGGCCGGTTAGATGCCCTATAAGGCTATCATCACCGGAATCGGTTAAAGGACAGCCTTGAATGAACAAGACAGGCAATAACACCATCAAACTACGTTGAACCGAGATTAAAGACGCCATGAAGATCACCTCGAAATAACACCCACTTTAAAGAGAGTTAACATATAAGTTTCACCCTAGAAGGGAAGTATAGTTGAGATGGCAATGGCCTTTATTCCATGAGTATATAAGCGGGTCGTGTTGTTATTATTTTAAATTAAACTACGGGGCGTTAAGGGGGAGGCGTGGCGGGGGCAAAGTAGACCTATTCCCTAACTTGGTATGACCTTTGTCCCATGGCTCAGTGACATTCAAACATTACACTAGCGGGCTTATATTATTGATAAGTGAAACCGTCTGTGTTTAAACATCCATTGGCAAACGCTCTTTTTACAACCCCTTTTATATTTGCAATTTCGTTGGCCAGCGCCTCTTCGTTTTCATCATCCAGTGTGGACATTAATAAATTAAAAGAGATGGGGGATGTGCAGTCGGGGCAATTCATACCGTCATCGTTAATGGGCGCACATACACTGGGCACCGATGTTTTAGGGGCTGCCCCACAACACATTCAATTGGTGTTAGAGGGTTTGGGGCCGGTTGAAGTCAATATTAGTGAAAGCAAAAATGCACTGGGCCGCACTTTGTTAAAGGGCACCCTAATGCAAGCTGGGGTAAAAATTCCTTTTAGTGAAGTTATTCTGGTGGAGGCCGCCAATAATACAGTGATGGGGTCCATAGAAACCCCGGGTGCCAAGTGGTTGCTCATGCCCGATCTCACCAGCCATCAGCAATACTTAATTAAACGAGAAACCCCAAAAATAGATGACGAGGTTCTGCATGAGCCACAAAATGCCGTGCTTGAGGAACAGCTACTAGGCATGGGCTTAGCCCCTGAACAAATGCCTCAGGCGGCGCCGGATAAAGACAATGATGGCAATACGGTGATTGACCTGTTCATGGGGTTCTCTGAAAAAGCCTTGCCTTATGTGCAAGACAAAGACGCCTTTGCCATCATGCAAATCGCTACGGTTAACAATGCGCTTAAAAATTCTGACATTAACAATATCCGTATTCGCTTGGTGGGCACCGGAGTAACCAGTGAACATCAGGGCATGGATTGGCACCAACTGCGGGTTATTGAACAATGGTTTGCCGAAGATATTGCCAAGTACTCCCCCGATATTGTTACCGGTTATATGTTATCCGATAGCCGCTTTCAAAGGGAAGCGGGGGGCTGGGCCTTTGTAGGTGGCAGTGTCAATATTAATGATGTGCGCAGCTCTTATGCCTTTCGCCATGAACTGGGCCACAACATGGGCGGTGGCCATTGCAATGATGGGGCCGGTTATAACTTTGGTTACAACAACGGCACCACCCGAACTCATCAGTGTGGTAATGGGATTAACTACTATTCTAATCCCGATGTGACAGATATGTACGGCTTGGCCATCGGGGACCCCACCAGCGCCAACATGGCAAAAACCTGGCGTGATAACGCGGCCAAACATTCAAGCAATCGCCCCGCCATTGTTCCGTTTGATAATGAACAACAAGAACTGTTAAGCCAAACAAATGACATTAGCTTAAGCGCTAACCAATGGTTGTATGTGACCATTGAGGTGCCTGCAAATAGCCAGCGTTTAGTGGTGACCACCACAGATGGTGCGCAAACCCATGGGGGGAATGTGCGCCTGTATGCCAAGGCTGGTGGTAACCCAACAAATGACGATTACGATGTGGCTTCGTTGTATAAAAATCCGTACTTTGCCAATAGTCAGGCCATGGGCATTAACAACCCGCAAGCCGGCAGCTTAACCATTGGCATCAAAGCAAATGCAGAGCTAAAAGACCTACAGCTCAATGTGTATTCCTATAATGATGGCGAAGTGGATACAGGCAGTGATCAAACGGTACAGCAGCCTTCTGCGTTATTAAGCCCGCAGCTGGGTGACATGATTGAGGGTGGCCAATTAACCCTGCAATACCAACAAGCCGATTCATTGTGGTTGTATGTGGGCACGGGTGTTGGCGGCAATGATCTTTTTGATGGCGCCGTAAATGGAACGTCTAAAATGGTATCGGGTTTGCCTCAAGATGGGTCGAGCATTTTTATTACCTTGTGGACCTTCATCGGTGGCCAGTGGAAAAGCAATGTTTATGAATTTGTGACTGTAAAAAAACAGGTAGATATGGAACCTGACACCAATACAGCCCCCCAAGCCAAACTTTCTGCTCCTTTGTCGGTGTTGACCCCCAATACCGTCACGTTGGACGGTAGCCGTTCACTTGACGAAGATGGTGATACCTTGCGTTATATTTGGCAGCAAATTTCAGGGGACAATGTCACGCTTAGCAATGCCAATTCTGCCATCACCACGTTTACGGTGCCGTCTTTAGAGCAAGATGCCCGTGTAAGTTTTATGTTAACGGTTTTTGATGGCGAACTTAGCGACAGTGCTCAGATTGAGATACTGCTTAAGGCTGTAAACAACGCAGGCGGTGACAATAACAACGGTGACGGCACAGGCTCTAACGAAACAGACAACCCGGATGATGATAACAATAACAGCGACAGTGATAACAGTGGCAGTGATAACAATGGACAAGATACCAATACTGGCAACGAGGCTGATTCTAACTCACAAAACAATCAGACCATACAAGTAGGGGGAGGGAGCACAAGCTTTTGGTTGCTGTCTTTTTTGGGGTTAGTTCTATTGCGTCAACCTAAAGTGTTTAACCGTACCTAGCTATGACATAAGTTATTGAAGTGCATGGTGTGCGTGGGGAGGTCCGATTTTTCTTTTTGCCTTATGTGCAAAAATTGGATGCTTCCCCCGATGCCACACGAAGAGGTTAGCCCTTGATTAAATCTAAACCCATACTTACGGTTTAGTGTGCTTCACCAGCCAATTTTGTTCAGATATGCCGTATTTTTGTAATATTAGTTTTAACTTTCCTGTTTTTCTAAGGGCTTCTACTCCCTTGTCTAACGTACTTGCAAGCGTAACACCATCGGGTACTTCCCGAGAAAACGCCACATAAACAAATTCCTTGGCGCCCACGCAACCAGCCACTTCTATTTGGTTATTCAGCTTTTTATTCTGTAAAATATTTTGAATCACAAAGCGGTCTTCGGTAAAAGTATCAATACGTCTTAACAATAATAAGTCTATCATCCTTTGTTGAAGGCCATCTTTTCCTGAAATCGCTTTGATTCTAGCCGTGCCTTTATTTTTCTTAACCCAGCGGTCTAAGTCATTATCAGAAAACCCATAGTCATTAATCCAGCCCAATACCCTTGAATTAAGTGATGCAGCGTTGTGGTATACCCAGCTGTCCAAAACACTATTAAAAAAGCATATTTCAGAAAAACCTAAAGGCGTATTTGGAAAGTGGTAGGGCGTGCTGGTGCTGTTCTCCTTTGATGTGCCTACGATTCCGTCAAGCTCGCCACTGCGAACCATTTGCTTGGCTCTTGCCCAGTTAATATTAACGTGCTCAACCTTATACCCATACAAGGCCATGGCATGCTGTGCCACCTTTACCATAAAACCCGGCAACTCTTCATTCTTAACACATACAAATGGGCACCAGGGGTCGGAGCCTATTTTTACAATACGGCCCTTATCTGCCACAACCATAGACGCATTAAAGGTTAAAAGAAGCAGGATAAATAAAGTGCTACCGCGACGCATCATAAAAACCAACGTGGATAAACCTGAATTAAATAGAGACCGCGTCCTGGGCAGTCAATGGGTAAATCCTAACCATATTAAGGGTTAATTATAGTCCAGCGTAAAAGTATTGAACGGTGGCTTTGTCATATTTAAGATATAGTCATACTAACGGATATTTTAATTACCCTAGGCGTTAAAGCCTCACCCTGTGATAACCCAACCTATTTAGGCAAGAGCTTGTTATAATGGGGCTTCTGCCTGCGGAAGCTACTATCTATGAAAATGTCTAAAACCACCAAAAAGCTCAATGATCGCTTGCTATTGGTGCTCGAAAAATTAACCGTTCAAGCCAAAGAAGAACTTGAAGGGTTAGCCACCGTGAGCCATACCGTTAAATTTGATTTGTTTCCGGGCAGTTTGTTGGTAAATTTTGTTTTTGAAACGGCCGATTCCTTGGATAAAGCCAAATCGTGTGAGAAGACCTACCAAAAGAAATTAAACAACATGCTTTTGAAACAAGGCATATTGTTAAAAGAATCTAAGCACAATCTTAAATTTGCTGTGAAAGACGATTAAACAGTGGGTGATAGACTAAAAATAGTCTTTTTAACTAAGGCGCCGATGGCTTTATCCAGGTATGAAGTTTTTCAAACAGCGTGTCTGGATCCACTGGCTTGCTTATATAATCATTCATGCCGCTGTCTAAGCATTTTTGCTTGTCATGGGAAAGTGCGTTGGCGGTCATGGCAATAATGGGGATTTGGGTGTTTAGTTGGCCAGCGTCACCCTTTCTAATGGCGATTGCCGCTTGATAGCCATCCATTTCGGGCATTTGGCAATCCATTAAAATAGCATCGTAGGCCGCTTCTTTATCCATAACCGTTAATAATTCAATGGCTTCAACGCCGTTGCATGCGGTATCTATGATGGCACTGGTATCTTCCAGTAAGCATTTTACCACTTCTAAATTTATTGCCACATCGTCTACTAATAATATACGGCACTTATCCGGTATGGACGGTGCTGGATTTTCTAGTTCGTGTAAGTAATGGGTGGTAACAAGGGGGGTTGCATTTTTTAGCGCCTGCTTATCTTCCTTTAATACCGCAAGGGCTTTTTGTAAATCGTTGGTGGAGACTGGTTTTGGAATATAGGCTTCAAAACCCAAACTAGCAAAGTAGCTTGCATCTCCTCTGTGGCTCATGGAAGTCATCATAACCAGTTTTATAGCGTCGTAGTGTCTGTTTTTTCGAATCAGTTGTCCTAGCTCTGCACCATCCATGTCTGGCATTTGCATGTCTAAAATGGCTAAACTAAAGTCATTGTTCTGTAAGCATTTAAGAGCTTCTTGTCCCCCTTTTGCTTTTACAACTTGTGCACCCCAAAGATGGAGTTGGCTGGACAATACTTCTAAGTTTGTGGGGTTATCATCAACAATTAATATGCGGGTTTCGCTAATATTAAGATCAAACGGTGCCGTGGTAGATTGGGCGCCTGCTTTTAGTTGAATATTAAACTCAAATGTTGAACCCTTACCCAGTTCACTGCGAGCTTGTATGTCCCCCTGCATTAATTGACAGAGCTTTTTTGAAATAGAAAGCCCAAGACCTGTGCCACCATATTTTCGCGTCGTACTGCTGTCGGCTTGAGTGAAGGGCGTGAATAATTTTTCTATGGTTTCACCTGAAATGCCCACACCGCTGTCTGTAACACTACAATGTAGTTGGTAGTGATTGTGTTGATCCTTAATGGGAGTAAGTGCTGCTTTTATTGTGATTTCGCCTTTCTCTGTGAACTTAATGGCATTGCCCAGCAAGTTATTAATAATTTGCCTGATTCTTCCTGGGTCCCCTAATACCATGGGTGTTTGCACATCCCGGCAGTCAATAATTAGCTCTAGCTGTTTTTCTTCTAAGCGAAGGCCGTAAGAGTCGCCCAGGTCTCCTAATAGCGTCTTAATGTTAAAGCTAACTTCCTCTATATCTAGGTTTCCAGATTCAATTTTAGAAAAATCCAAAATCTCATTAATGATTGACAATAGAGATTGTGCACTTTCGTGGGCCATACCAAGCTTTTTATGTTGGTTATCATTTAGCTCGGTACTTTTTAAAATATTTATCATGCCCAGTACTCCGTTCATGGGGGTACGTATTTCATGACTCATATTTGCCAAAAAATCACTTTTTGTTTGCATGGACTCTTCAGCTGAGTGTTTGGCTAGGATCAAGCTTTCTTGCGCACTTTTAATTAGGCTAATATCTGATCGTATGGCAATGTAACTTTCTACTTTTCCATAGGCATCTAAAATGGGAGAGATGGTTGAGTCAACCCAGTATTTATGCCCCTTTTTATTTTTATTGCAAATGTCTCCTTGCCAGGTTTCTCCTTTGGTAATGCTCATAAACATATCATTGAAAAACTCTTTGTCGTGGTGGCCTGAATTAAGGATTCGGTGGTTGCTGCCAATGAGTTCGTCTCTTGTATAGCCACTGATGTCGCAAAACTTTTCATTCACATGAGTGATGGTGCCAGCGGTATCGGTAATGGCAACAATTGAATGCTGGTTAACCACACTAAGGATTTCTTGGCTCCTATTGCTTGCGTAATCGTTTAATTTTTTGGCAGATTTTAGTATAAGGCTGATTTCATGACTATGGCCCTTTGTGTTGATGGCAATGTTGGTACTTTTACTGTGGGTAATGTCTTGTAATATATTGGCCACTTTCTCAATGGGGTTTGATACATAATGACGAATAACCGAAATTAATATGTATGCATTAAGAAGAATGAGTGACGATATAAAGGCAAACATTTTTATTATAGATAGCTGGAAGCTGTCTATGTCTGGTTGAGCATCGTAGCTGATGGAAAAGCCACCAATAACGTCACCTTGATGCATGTTCATGTCATTGGCATGACAGGAAAAACATTTTTCATTGTTGGCTGCGCCTTCTCCTAAAACCACTGGAATGCTGTAGCGATACTGGCTCTTAGTTATAAACCCATATTCATCTTTTTTAGTGTCTAAAGTGAGATGATCAATGGGGTCTAGTGGCGGCTCAATTTCAGTGCTGCCTTGTGATTTTTGATACACGATGACTTTGGGGCCCATGTATAACCACAGCTTGGAATTTTTTTGGCTGGAAGACAGTTGGGAAAGGGAGTCGTTTAGGGCATTTATTACCGGATTATTATCTTGTTTATGGCCGCGATAAATCATGGCCTGGGTATGGCTTGCTTGCAAAGAAAGCAAAATTCGATGGGTACGGTCCTTAATAACCGCTTCGAGCCTTGATTTTTCATTATTGTAGGCTAACCATATGCCTATCAATAAGGTGACAGTGAGCACAAAGCTAACGATTTTGGTGATTTGTGAACTTAAATGGGTCATGGCTTATAAAAATCAATAGGACGTAATGGCTATATGGCTTAACTAAGTGTAGATCAGGTTTAGGCGTTAATAGCTGGGCAATGATGGCCATATAAGACTGAACATGAAGCCAATAGGGGGCGAGTTATTGGTATTAAAGCGAGTGGGGCGGTCAGATCAAGGTATGAATGAAGATTAGGTCGTGTGTCTTCAATAGGGCGGGGAGGTCAGCCATTGATGGTAAACATTCGTATTCAAAGCTCTGGTTATTCTTGCGCGGCCACAAATGTTTTTAATTCTGCCATAACACGCCCCAAGTCCAGCTCGATGCATTTAAGTTGAACATCTATGGCATCCTCCAAGTTTTGCGCGCAAGCTAGTTCAAGCTCTTTTGCTGCCTGGGCAATGGTATCAACGCCAACGCTCGCGGCAACCCCTTTAAGGCTATGGGCCAGGCGTGTTGCTGCTCTTTTGTCGGGGCTTTCTCGGGCAACCCTAAAGTCACTAATAAAGTCTTTTTGGTTATTGTAAAATAACACCAACAACCGACTATACAGGGCACTATCCCCCTCTAAACGCGCCAATGCTCCATGTGTATCCAGCCCGGGAATATCGGGTAAATTTACCGCTTCATTCTGTTTTGTTGCTTGCTGGCTTGAGGCAGCGCCATCATGGGGGGCACTTACCTTGGGATTCGTGGGGGTAATCCATTGGGCCATAGTGGTAAACATCTCCATAACCTTTACCGGTTTAGAAATAAAATCATTCATGCCCGCATCCAAACATTTTTCACGGTCACCCACCATGGTATTTGCCGTTATTGCAATAACGGGTAAATTTTCAAAGCGCTTATCTTGGCGCAGTTGGCGGGTGGTTTCGTAACCGTCCATCACGGGCATTTGCACATCCATGAGTACCCCATCATATTCCCCGGTATCCAACATTTTCAGAGCTTCCTGCCCATTTATGGCGATATCAGTGTCTATATGAGCGGTGGCTAAAATATCACAAGCCACTTTTTGATTAATTTCGTTGTCTTCAACCACCAATACTCTTGCTCCTCCAAGCGTTGAAATTGCCTCTGATCGAGTGAAGCTGTTTTGCTGAGAATTGGCCAATTGGCTGGTAGCCAGCCCCATGGTATTCATGATGCTATCGTGCAAAGTGTCGGGCGTAACCGGCTTGCAAACAAAACCATCTATGGCGGCTAAATCTTTATTAAGGGTGATGGCGTCTTGTTGATAGGCGCTGATCAAAATAATTTTGGTTAACCTGGGCACCCTCTCATTAGAGCGAATTAGGGTAGCCAGCTGCCCGCCGCTCATGCCCGGCATTCTCCAATCAAGCAGGCATAACTTAAATGGATTTTCTTGTTCAATGGCCGCTTCAATCATGCTCATGGCTTGCTCGCCACTTTGCGCCCCGTGTACATCGCAGTTAAAGGCGTTAAGCAGTTTGCACAGTATGTTTAGTTCTACCTCGTTGTCGTCTACCACTAATACGCGGGCATTTCGCAACGTCTCAATGGCTTCTACCTGGCGCTCACCGTTTTCAGCGGCGCTTAACCTCGATGTCGACAACCCTAGGCGGGCGGTAAATACAAAGGTGCTTCCAGGCTGTGCCTGCTGATTAATGCTAATTTCTCCCTCCATCAGGTTTACCAATTGTTTGCTAATGGCTAACCCCAACCCCGTTCCGCCATACTCGCGCGTTGTGGAGCTATCAGCCTGGGTGAAGGGCTTAAATAATCGAGATTTTTGTTCGGCTGTCATGCCTATGCCGGTATCGCGTACGGTAAATTCAAACAGTGGCTTAATGTTAGTATTCGATTCTGAATCTTCAGGCACTAATTTAACCGATATTTCAATCTCTCCTAGGTCTGTAAACTTAACCGCGTTGTCTGCTAAATTAATCAATACCTGGCCCAAGCGTAATGGGTCACCCACCAAGGTGGATGGTACGTTAGGGTTAATATTTAGGATAAACTCCAGGCCTTTTTCTTGCGCCTTAATGCCCACCATATTTGTCAGCCTTTCAAATACGGTATTCAAGTTAAAGGGAATGGACTCAAGCTTCATTTCACCGGCTTCAACTTTAGAAAAATCCAAAATTTCGTTAATAAGGCTTAGCAATGACTGGGCAGAGTTTTCAATCATATCCAGATAGCGGTGCTGCTGGTTGTTCAGGTCAGTTTGCTGGGTAAGATAGCTGGTACCAATAATGGCGTTCATGGGGGTACGTATCTCGTGACTCATATTCGCCAAAAACTCCGATTTGGCTTTGTTTGCTTTTTCGGCCTCCTCTTTAGATTGCTGTAACTCCTCGGTACGTTGTAATACCTGTTCTTTTAGGTGCTCGCTGTAATCCTCTAATGTTTTCTCGGTGTTTTTACGCTCGGTAATATCCCGAATAATCGCACTGTAAAAATGTTTGTTATCGGCCGACCAGCCCGCAAGGCTAACTTCAATGGGCATTTCTTGGCCATTTTTATGGCGTCCAAAAAATTCCACCACCCGACCTTTACCCCTAATGTATTTAGCCCCTGATACCAGCTGCATTCCCTGTTTACAGGACTCTTGATAGCGCTCGGGCATAATTGTTGTTAGATCTTGCCCTATCATTTCTTGCCCATAACCAAACAGTCTCTCGGCGCCCTTGTTCCAGGATAAAATCTTACCGCTATCATCGGAAGATATAATCGCATCCATGGCCGACTGAGTGAGGGCTTGTAATTTTTTTTCAGAATCGCGCAAAGCCAGTACCGCCCGACGACGATGAAAATCCTTTGTAAGAAAGCCAATCATCCCAAATATGGTGACCAGTATGGTTACCATAAGGGCCACCCACAGGCCTATTGGCGTGCTTGAATAGATATTCCCAACCGGGCGCATCACTTCTAGAACCCCTCGTACATCCCCTTTTTTCCAATCGGTTTTTGGGCTGTCTGGATGAGTATTGTGGCAATTAACACAGCCCTCATTCATCACGTCGGCCGAGGCATAACGCAATACTTTTTTTCCTTGGTGTACTTCAAAGCGGTAAAATATTTTTTTGGAATGTTGTCCAAGAAATGCTAGCGCATCCCGTGTGAAAAGGTCTGTGCTTTTTTGACCTTGGCGCCAAGGAAAAGGAAATTGACTGTAAAGCCTAACATCGGCTCCCTTGTGTTTATGGCTAAGCCTATGGCCTAAATCCATGGTTAAAGTTGCCGGTAACGGAATGGCCCCGGTTTGTTTTTTATAATCATGGGTCACCACAATGCCATGGGGAATCACGCGCGCCACGACTTCTGAAGAGTAAAGTGAACGAAACTCCCTTAGCGCTTCTGAATATCGAGCGGCATCTTGTATGGCGGTATGTTCAGTGAATCGTGTAGACGCGCTGATTAAGCTAATGATGACACCCACCAACCCCAAGGTGAACACGGCAATTAAAGGGTAGATTTTGTTCAGTTTCATATAAACGCTTAGCTTAAAATATAAAGTTTAGACCCTATAAAAATGAGCACAATAAAGGCACTTTTAATAAAGGGATCTTTACGGTGAGTCACAATGTTGTGACAAATTTATAAAGCGCTATAGTCTAACTATATGATCTCACTTATATAGATCATACTGATCTAATGGTGAGTTTATATAGATGCTATATGAAGAAACTAGGCTGATTATCGTATGGTAGAAAGTAAGGTATATGTTGTTGATGATGACCCCTATAACTTAGAGTTATTAAGCGCATCCCTTCGTAAAATTTACAGCGTGGAATGTGCCAGTTCAGGGGATGAGTGTCTAAAAAATATTGCTAAGGTAGCGCCGGACCTAGTGCTACTGGATATCGTCATGCCAGGCATTGACGGTTATGAAACCTGCCAAAAATTAAAACAAGATCCCGCCACAAAAATGATCCCTGTGATCTTTGTATCCTCCAATGACAGCCTGGAAGAACGGCTGAAGGGTTATGAGGTGGGCGGCGAAGATTATATTGTGAAACCTGTCTCCACCGAAGAACTTAAACGAAAAATTGCCCTTAATATCTCCAATAAAAGCAACATAGAAGAGCTAAAAAAAGAAGTAGACGACGCCATGAAAACGGTGGTGTCCGTTGCTACTAGCTCGGGTGAAATGGGCGCAATATTAGGTTTTATGAGAGAAATACTCACCCACAACAGCTTTGATCAAGTATTGCAGAGCATGTTGGAGACCGCCTCGAATTTTGGGTTGTCTAGTGCCGTTCAGTTACGAGTAGAAGGTGGCGACCTCACGCTAAATAATGCGGGCATAGAACACCCTTTGGAAAAATCCTTGATTGGCGAATTAAAAGGGGAGGGCAGCATCTTTGATTTTGGCTGCCGCACCCTGTTTAACTACGGTAGAGCTTCGCTATTGATCAAAAATATGCCGTTAGACGACACCGACCTATATGGCCGACATAAGGACAATTTGCACCTTTTGGTATCTGGTGCCAGTGCGCGGGCAATTGCGATTGAAGCCCAAAATAGATTGAAAAAGCAGCAGGCGTTATTAAGTGCCTCGGTGGAGAAAGCCAAGGAAGCCATGCAAAAATCTGAATCGGAAAATACCCTTTGCCGCAATAAAATCGCCACCGCCATGGAAAACCTTTTGGAAGAGATTGAGGCATCCTTTATGCATTTAGGGATGGAAGGCGCTCAGGAGTCCGCTTTATTAAGTATGATTACCAATGCATTTAATACCGTTATGGACTTACAAAGTGACAGTATGAAAGATGATAAACATCTGGAAGAAATGATAGCGCTATTAACAAATGCAATTAAATACAGTGAAGACAACCTGAATGACGATGAAAAACCCGCCGAGGAAAAAACCAGCAGCGTGAATTTTTTCTAAGAATCACACCTGTGCCCTAGCGGCAGAATTCAACCCCCTGAGTTCAGACCTAATCCCCCCTCAAATTCCTCACACCCGAAACAATAGTGCCAAGTACATGGGCCTAAAGAATGTCTTTATAAGAGAGCGTGGCTGCCTGAAGCGTCCTGTTTTTAGCCTGTGATTGATTTTATGGTTAGGCGTTAAATTTTGCGAAAGCAAAACTGTAACAATCTCTCACCATACTAATAATAAAAATCAGGAGGCATACCCATGCTTTTAAAACGCGTCACTCTCTATCTTTTGCTGTTGTTAAGCCCGCTTAGCTTTGCTGAAAGTTATGTTTACTTAACCAATAACACCATGGAAACCCTAACCCTGGACACCGTTCAAAGCGGCCATGGCAATATAGTGCACGGCGACCAGTGGCAACAATTGGCCACCGAAGTGGCACCCTTGGCCACCATACGGTTTTTACGCTTCAACCGCGATCAGGGCATAAAGTGGGGCAAGGAATATGTGTTCACTACTCGTGTGCAAACCCAGTCCCAATCTCTAACGCTTACCCAAAAACTAAAAGGCACCATGACCTTTAGTAAGATGTGGTTATCAGCCCAACAGGACCCTTGGCATTACGACCGTGATATTCACAACATAGATGTGGGCGCCCAGCGCCAGCTTGCCTTTCGTTCCGAGTATGCCCGTGCCGCCGGCGACGACATTCGTTATGTGATTCACGATGCTGCTCAACCAGCCCAAGTGCCTGAATACAGTAACCAGCTAAGTGTATTAAATTACAACACCTGGGCGTTACTGCCGGGTATCGAAGCTAAAAATACAGGCAACCGCTTAGATACCATAGTGCAAGTTACCAAGGGCTACGACGTGGTGGTATTTGAAGAGGTGTTTGACCCTTACCTCACCGCGCGTTTTCGTGAAGACTTAAAAGCCGAGTACCCGTACCAAAGTGACATCCCCTGGAAATTTGGCAAGCTATTAACTGGCGGCTCGTTTATCGCCAGCCGGTGGCCCATGAGCGAACATGATGCGGTAGTGTATGACGCCTGTCGCAGTGATGGGTGTTTGGCAGGGAAGGGCATTAACTATGCGCAAATCACAAAGGGGCAAAATAATTTCCATATTTTTGGCACCCATACCCACGCCTATACCGAGCCAGAAGACATTGCCGTTCGTTTTGCTCAGTTAGCGCAGTTTAAAAGTTTTGTAGACGCTAAAAATATTCCTGCCCATGAAGCGGTAATCATGGCCGGTGACTTTAACGTCGATAAAGTGAACTTTCCCGCCGAGCACCAGGACTTTATAACCCTGTTAAATGCCACCGAACCGCGGGCGTTAGGTGAGTTTGAATTCTCTTATGCGGGATTGGTAAACATATACGCAGATGCGCAATACAGTGAATACCTGGATTATGTTTTGTATAGTAACGAGCACCTAGTGCCGTTTGAATCCACCAACACCTTGTTAACGCCGCGCAGTATTACCTCGGACCATTGGGGTAGCTGGGATTTATCAGACCATTATCCGGTGGCCGGGTATTTTGAATTCCCTATTAGCAGTGAGTATGTGGGGGAGTAAGGCTTTTAAACGTTAAGCTGGATTGCAGACATGGCCAAAAGAAATGGCCATGTCACTTTAATAAAAAGTTATTCTGAGTGCAGATACTGTTGAATTAACAGGTCATACCTTCCTGTCTGTTTTAGCTGCTCCAACGCCCCTT
>Ga0209290_1000692_pt1 | contig 21473 bp, 12 predicted proteins | sample EN1Hudsemesocosm_2_FD_184632 | JGI IMG/M metagenome (GOLD analysis project Ga0209290, IMG submission 184632) | Methane-oxidizing microbial communities from mesocosms in the Hudson Canyon - EN10B Hudson Canyon (SPAdes) (version 2) | ecosystem: Environmental > Aquatic > Marine > Cold seeps... | reverse complement strand
TGTAAGGCTGTATGCATCACACTTTGAATAGACCCCTAGTTTTGAAATTATTGATGCTCTCGGTGACGAAACACTTGCATTTACTGCGGGCTGAATTGCTTTTTCTGACAGCAAGTCACTCGCACTTTCAACCCCGAAAGGATTGCTTTCAGACAGCCGGTACTTATTCTTATTTGTACTCTGACCAAATGCAGGACAAGCGGAATTTCCAGAATTCAAATGTATAGTGTGTGCTTTAGCGAGTATTGGAATACGCAATGCATCACTAGCATTCGTAGCCCAGCGATCATCCATTTGCGAGCCCAATCCCCAAGAGTAGTGATCATCAGTCTTGGAGTTTATGGGCTTCCTATTACCGATGGATCTTAGTTCTGTACTTGATTTAACGTTTTTGAACCCAAACAACTGACTGATCATTGTCATCACCATATTTGTATTGTTTAAAGGTAACAACGTTATTTAACTAAACTAGAAAAAGACTCACATGAACAATCTGATGACAAGTGTAAAATAGTGCAAAACAAGTATTGATATCCAACAGATCCAATGAAAGCGATCACTATCTGTTCCTCATGCACAAACCAAGTGAGCTGCAATTCTTAGGCCTCTTTCCGGCGCTTCAGCATGTGCAAGTAGATGAACTACGCTTTTTCCTACTCTTGTCATAGCAAAACGATGACATAGGCCACGAAGCAAAGAAAAACAGAAACTAACCCCGTGCCATTTTGTTAACCCGTTAACAAAATTACTTATTCCAAATGTAAACCGTTGTTATATAAGCCTCAATACGCGTCGTTTGCACATTCTTCCTCAGTTCATCCATCTTCATTACAAGATTGTAAGTTAACTTGGAGCTATACAAATAAAAGAAGAAAAACAATCAACCAAAATTATAAAAAGTAGCTATCCACTGAGAACAATGGGGAGCTGCCAATAATTACATTTATTGTAAAAAATGGGTAAAGCAGTCATGTCGAAAGCCGAACGAAAAGCAGTTATTTATACCTCTCAGCAACGATCATTATATATAGGTCGTACCGAGCGCATACTTAAACGTGTCAATGTCGCTTCGACCTTACTGGTTTCACTTGAAGATGACTTAGAACTGCTTGATCGCTCGCAAAATAAGCTCCACTGCAGTAAAAGTTTTCTTATTCCTGCCGGAATGGATATATCTATAGATACACGACATGCAAAAGTAGCGATGTGTTTTTTAAATGATGTCGGCACAGACCTGAGTAATCTGATTCCCAAAATGAAAAAATCTATCTGCTTCTCCAAGAAAGACTGCCTCTACAGTGGTTTGAATATTGAACAAGATATCATTGAGCATGAAAGCTTTCTTGGTGGGTCTAATTCCTCATGTGAAGAGGTTCTAGGGCAGCTTTCATCCTGGATTGAAACTGCAAATAAGTCCCCCGTTTTTTTGGTCACTGACGAACGTATTGCAAAAGCAATCGAATATATTAAGCAACACTACAGCGAGAACATTTCAGTCGAAGCTGTTGCACAGCATGTTAATCTTTCTGTTCCACGTTTAGTGCAATTGTTCAAGCAGGTCACCGGTACTCCCATCAGACGTTTCAGGCAATGGCACAGAATATTCATCGCCGCGCAGAAGATCTCTACAGGTTTATCACTAACAGATGCTGCCATTGATTCTGGGTTTTCTGATTATGCCCAGTTCTCACGTATTTATCGACAGTTCGCGGGAGGTAGCCCAGCAGCCGCAAGGAACAATACTGACATAAGAGTGCTAGCGCAATGTGCTTAACTGGAAGACAAGGCAACAGTTTCATAAGCTTTGACTATACTTAACGACAACGCTTGCAACCAAGACTGAAATTAGATGTACGCTGATAACACGACTAAACGGCTTCTATCGATAGACGCTCAATCAACAATAAATCAATCAACAATATTAGTTGTCGATGATGACGCCAGCAATATACAAATTCTTCTCAGTATGCTGGAAAATGACTACCGAATATTAGTCGCTACCTCTGGTGAGCAAGCCTTAAAGCTAATGAGTAAATCAGAACACATTAGTCTTGTTCTTCTTGATGTTGATATGCCCTTACTTTCTGGTTTTGAAGTGTTGAAACGCTTAAGGGCAAACGATGCCCACTCTTCCCTGCCTGTTATCATGGTAACGGCACAAAACCACGCGAGTCATGAAGCTCACGCGCTTGAACAGGGAGCAAACGACTTTATCTCTAAACCAATTTCAGCCCCTGTGGTCAAAGCCAGAATTAAGACACAGCTGAGTTTATTTAAATCCACTCACACGATTACGCAAAAGAATAAGGAGCTTGAACTCGCCTTTGCAAAGCTACAAAAAGCCAAAGAAGAACTCTCTCATTTTATGGCGATGGTTAGCCATGAACTTCGGACCCCCATAGCGATACTTCAATGTGAGACGGAGTTATTATGCGATAGCATTAGGAAGCCAACTCAAGAAAACTTGTCATCGTTATTAGATGAAATAAAGCACGTGAGCGCTCTAATTAATGACATGTTTGATCTAGTGCTGTCTGAATCCAGTGCACTCAGTTATGAAAAAGAACCTTGTGATTTAAAAAACCTACTCGACCACTCAATCAAACTATTCGAACAACAGTTTGAAGAAAAAAACTTAACGCTGACTTCTAATACAGGATTAAACAAAGCGTTTTGGGTTCTTGCTGATACTAAACGAATCAGGCAGGTGATTGATAATTTATTGCGTAATTGTATGAAATACACCGATGTTAAAGGAAATATTCATATTTCACTTGAGCACCAAGACGCCTATATCTGCTTGCTCGTCGAAGATAGTGAGCCTGGCGTCGAGCATGAGAATATTGCCCTTTTATTTGATCGTTTTTATCGTGTAGAAAAATCTAGAAATCGGGCTATGGGAGGAAGCGGTTTAGGTCTATCTATTTGCAAAACCATTATTGAAGCACATGATGGCAACATCACTGCCGGTCCTTCCTGCTATGGCGGCCTTTCCATTAAAATCATCCTTCCTTGCTTTTCTGACCCTAGTCACGCCTTAGATAGCAATGAACTCAATAACCAGAGTTGAACCCAAGTATGTCACAACTAATTTTGATAGTTGAAGATGAACCCAAATTATCATGTTCAATGGCTGAATACCTAGACAATTCGGGTTTTCAAACATATATCATCGACAACGGCAATCATGTTGTTGATTGGGTGCAACGCAACTCACCGACACTGATTCTGTTAGACCTTATGCTTCCAGACAAAGATGGCATTAGCATTTGCCAGGAAATCAGAACGTTTTCTCAAGTTCCCATCATCATGGCCAGCGCAAAGACAGATGAAATTGATAGATTAGTCGGGCTGGAGATTGGTGCTGATGACTATTTATGCAAGCCCTTTAGCCTGCGCGAAGTCGTCGCTAGAGTAAAAGCCGTCATTCGCCGGCACGAATATATCCCTCATGAAACACCTGCTGAGATTAGCCTTTCCTTAGATAGGTCGAGTAGCTGCGTCGTATTTAACGACAATAAGGTAGAACTTACAGCCATTGAGTTTAATATTTTAACCAAGTTGTCGCAGCAACCGGGGAAAATATTTAAACGAAATGAGTTAATGGACTGCGCTTACGAAGATGGCCGAATAGTGAATGATCGTACAGTTGATAGCCACATGAAAAAAATACGCCGTAAACTCGCTAATCTCGCTCCAGATAAGAAATTCCTTCATGCTATCTACGGCGTCGGGTACAAATTTGAGCCATAAAAAAAACGTTCAAGATTATACAGTTAATAATTTTTGGGCATTGACCTCACTTAAAATGCTATGTCTAATCTTGGGCGTAATTTTCTGTACATTTAGTTTTCTTTCGAATGTTTTCGCCAGCACTGTGTTAGAAGAGTCTTTAGATTCAAACGCGACAAGCTCATCATTGCAGCCACTGAAAAAAAAATATCGTCAATTTTTGGGGCCTTATTTTCTTACTTACAAGGATAGCACCCGCGTCCTTACCATCGAGGACATGCTAGTACTGGCAGGAAAAGGTGCTATTAATGATGTGCCTCCGCCCTCTCTTCAGTTTGGTTATTCAAACAGTGCTATTTGGTTGCACTCTAAGATAAAAAACAAGCAATTATCTGAAGTGGAGAGCTACCTTGAAATCCGCTACTCCCCTTTAGACAAAATAGATGTTTATCTCATCGCTTCAGACAAGAGCATAAGTTCTCACACCGCACTGGGCGATCACATCCCCTACTCTGAACGCCCAATCGACTCACGAATACATATTGCCCCTCTGCTTTTCGAACCAAACCAGTCTTACCAGCTATTTGTTAGAGTGGAGAGTTTAAGCTCTTTAGCCATCCCCATTTACCTTTCATCACCTGATGCGATGTATGAAGGAGAGCATTATCAACAAATTATGATGGGTATGTTTTTTGGCCTCGCGGTAGGCCTATTTTTCTATAATTTATTCTTACTTATTATCATCAGAGACATTGTATATCTCTATTACATCATTTATGTGCTTGGCTACACAGCATTTATGGCGTCATTAGACGGTTTGCTGTTTCAGTTCTGGCCTGAAGCAATCGTATGGGAAAATCGCTCACTATATATTTTTCCTTGGGTATGCGGCATTTTCTTATCCCTGTTTTGTCGCAATGTACTCCAAACAAAAAATCAATCACCAATGTCTGACTCCTTATTAGTAAGTTTTGCGAGCGTGTACATCATTGGCACGGGCGCATTCTTTTTTATAGATCTCAGTATCATGGCAAAACTGACCTCGCCAGTCATTGCGGTGAACGCGTTTATCATTCTTGGCATTACCGTTCTTAGGTTCTATCAAGGCTTTAAAGCCGCCTCATATTTTATTATTGGTATGGGAAGTTTTTGCTTCGGCATTATTTCAGTCGCCTCGGGTGCCATGAATTTGCACAGCAATTACGAGCTAACGCCTTTTATTTTTAAAGTCGGTGCGGCAATCGAAATGATCATGTTCTCTATAGCCCTCGCACAACGAATTAATACCTTACAGACGCGGAATAAGGAAGCGCGTATCGAACAGCTTAAACGTATGGATAAGCTAAAAGATGAGTTTTTAGCGAATACATCTCATGAGCTCAGGACGCCACTTAATGCTATCATCGGCATTGCTGATGCGATGTCGGAACGAGCAAAAGACCATCTTGATCATGAAGATAAACGCAATTTAAGCCTTATTTCTGAAAGTGGCTATCGACTCGCTAATTTGGTTAACGACATTCTAGATTTTTCGAAACTAAAGCAAGATGAAATATTACTGACAAACAAAGCACTCGATTTAGAAAGTATTATTGATACCGTCATTCAACTCTCTGAGCCCGCGCTAAAAGATAAAAATCTATTATTTATTAAACAAATTGACCCGTCATTACCAGCTGTTTTAGCGGATGAGGACAGAGTTTTTCAGATTCTGCACAACCTAATTGCCAACGCGATTAAGTTCACCCCTGAAGGCGAGATTACCATCAGGGTTTCACAAAAAAATGAGTATATTAATGTTGTCATTGAAGATACGGGTATCGGAATAGCCGCCTCGAATTTTCTCAAAATATTCCGCTCATTTGAGCAGGCTGATGGGTCGATAGATAGAAAGTTTGGTGGAACAGGCCTTGGATTGGCCATTACAAAGAAACTGGTTGAACTTCATGGCGGTACAATTTGGGTTGAATCTGAACTGGGGAAAAACGCCAAATTTACGTTTACGCTGCCCAATATCATTACCGATACAAAGCGTGCCGATATCAGCTCAGCCCCTTCTTCCAGGCTCACCGCTCAACTTTCGAAAAAGCTCAATAATATTGTCAAACCTTTACCGGAACTTAATCATGAATTTGACAAGCAGGCGCATGAAACAAGTAATCAAACTATCAGCGAGGTAACGCATGACACTCGCAGTCAAGAGATAACAGCCAGCACCCTAAAGCAGATACAAAAGAAGCAGTTTCAGGTATTAGTTATTGATGATGAACAGATCAATTTGGAAGTTATTAGAGCTCAGTTAACAGGAGCAAGGTATCAGCTTACCTTTGCTTATTCGGGGCCCGAAGCCCTACAAACCATAAAGGCAATGTCATTTGACCTCATTCTGTTGGATGTCATGATGCCCTGCATGTCGGGCTACGAGGTTTGCGAAAATATTCGCGAGAATTACAGCGCTGAAGAGCTACCTATCATCATGGTAACAGCAAAAAACCAAGTAAGTGATTTGGTAAATGGCTTCCAAGCAGGTGCAAACGATTACCTAACAAAGCCCTTTGTCAGAGAGGAGTTATTGGCTCGTATTGATCTTCACCTCACTCTAAAGGATGCGGTTGGAGCGCTTATAGAGTCCGAAAGAAAATTTAGAAGTATTTATACTCAAGCTTTGGAAGGCATATTTCAGATCACTCCATCAGGTCAAATTTCCGGCAACCCGACGATGGCCAGTATTCTCGGTTACGACTCTCCCGAAGATTTACACAATTCAGTTTATAAAGCGGCTAAACAGTTATTCGTAGACCAAAAACAACGAGAAGCTTTACTTAGTAACCTCGATTCTAAAGGGGCACTACGCCAAATTGAAGTACAGCTGCGTCGAAAGGACGGCTCGCTTATTTGGGGCTACGCGAAAATTAATAGAATCATAGACGCTAACGGGAGATTACTGCGCTGGGAAGGCCTCCTTGATGATATTACCGACCGTAAGGAAGCCGAAGTTGCACTGCTTGAAGCTTATAAGGATATCGAATCAAAGGTTGAAGCACGAACCCTTGCACTCAAATCGGCTAACTTGCAGCTCTCAAATGCACAACAAGAGGCGGCGCGCACAGCAGAAGAAAAGAGCATGTTGCTGGCGAATATGAGCCATGAAATAAGAACGCCGATGAATGGTATCCTTGCAGCAGCTGACCTTGCCTTCGACACAGTAAATGACCCCCAGCTTGAGAAATTCCTTTCGATTATAAAAAACTCTGGATCAACACTGCTGGAACTTGTAAACGAAGTGCTCGATTACTCTAAGATGTCTTCAAACCGTCTTGAAATCGAGCAGTCGCCATTTGCACTTTCGGCGTTATTTGAAACGCTTGGGCATATGTTTAGCGTAAACATGACTAGGCAAAAATCACCTGTTGAGCTGCTTTGTTATTTGGACCCTGAAATACCGATTACTCTTCAAGGTGATGTACTTAGAGTTCAGCAAGTATTGACCAATTTACTCAGTAATGCCCTTAAATTCACCTTAAAAGGGCATGTACTACTAAGCGCCAAGTTGCGAGATATATCAGACAAAACGTACCAGATTGAATTCAAAGTCAGTGATACCGGGATAGGCATACAGAAAAGTTATCTAGAGCATATCTTTGAACCTTTTACGCAAGCTGAGCCCTCCACCTATCGTAAATTTGGCGGTACCGGACTAGGTATGACTATTTCAAAGAGATTGGTTGAGTTAATGGGGGGCAGAATCTCAGCTGAAAGTTTGCCCGAGCAAGGAAGCTGTTTTTCTTTCCGGTTAACATTTGACATGCCCGTTGCGGAGATCAATAACGAAGCAGCGATAAAATTATCGCTTCCTGAAAACATTCACGGAAAATTAGTGTTGATTGTCGATAACGACATAGAAATGAGAAAAATCATCCATGCCTACCTTTCAAATCTTGAACTTATAACAGAGATAGCCATAGACCTTAAAGAGTGTCTGCTTAAATTAAACCCTGAAAATGCAAATGCCCTAAAACCCGATTTCATTTTGATCAACAAAGCACCGACTAAGGCTATCGATATTTATCTTAGTGCTATCTCTGCTTTGCGTCAGCAATATCAACTCAAGATCCCCATTATACTTTTAATCAATTTAGACGAACGTCGAAACGCCTCCTTACTGACAGAATCAGGTATATCCTATTTTCTGGAAAAACCTTTTGGTCTGATAGATACCTATAAGGCAATAATGGAGGTATCTGGCAACAAATCTTTGCTCAAGAGTAATAACAAAGACGAGCGCCGGACCATGCAATCACAGATTTCGTGGATGTCGACACGAAAACTCCTTCTTGCAGAGGATGACCCTACTAATCAGCTTATTACTAGAGAAATCTTGTCCAAAGTAGGCATCGACATTAATATTGTTTCTAACGGGAAGGAAGCTGTATCTGCAGTGTACGATCAACCTTACGATGCCATTTTAATGGATATAAATATGCCAGAATTAAATGGCTACGAGGCAACTAAACAGATACGTAATAACCGACAATTCGCGCCCATGCCTATCATCGGTATGTCGGCGCATGCTCAGCCAGAAGATAAAGAAAATGCACTGAATGCTGGCATGAATGGCTACATCACCAAGCCCATAGTCGCCTCGCAGTTACTTCAAGTCTTATCCCTCCACTTAAAAGACATCCCAAAAAACACCTCTATTCCAGTGAGTTTAAAAAACGAAGAAACTGTCGATCTAACGGTACTAAAAGGAATAAATGTCGCGTCAGCGATGTCTAAATTAGAGTTGGATGCCAACGCTTACAAGAATGTACTTAGAACCTTTCATCATACCCATAAACAAACGCATACGACGATTGTAGACTTGTTTACCAAGCAAGATTGGCAAGAACTAAACTCCCTTTCCCATCAAATTAAAGCCAGCGCAGGGAACATCGGTGCCAAAAACCTCGAAATAGAAGCGTTTAGGCTGGAAGAGGCTTGCACGTTAGTCATCCGAGACCCAGCTTCAGACATTCCTTCGATTGATTATGTTTTAGAAGAGTTTGCTAGAGTCATCAGCTCTCTTGAATCCATACTTGATGAAACATCTGTTGACTCTATCCAGAAAACTGACATGCGCAGCGATACCGAAGTTGTGAGGCTAAACCACCTGATTAGCGATCTCACCCTCGCACTTGGGGCGGGTGACCCCTCAAAAGTAAAAAAATACTTTAATGAACTACTTGGCGAACTCGGTTCGGGTGATACAAAAAAATTGAAAGAAAGTATTGATCGTTTTGATTATGAGGGTGCACAAGAGCATTTAGGTAAAGTTACTGAGCAACTTTAGCTTAAAAGTTTGACAATGCTTACCCAGCACACAGATCACAGCCGTAAAAAGTTGAGTACAAGGTACTTTCAATACGATCAGAAGACCTACTCAAGCGCTATCTTCATGCAAAATTTAACCATAAGCCTATGACAGTGTTTACGCTGTCACAAATCTATGATTTTATTATATAAATCCCTGCAGGCACTGGCTTGACGCCGCCTGTGAATGTTAACGTTTACTCATCCTAATAATAATATCTTTCAGTGGTCGGTAACGTAACATGTCGTTGTTTAAAAAATACACTCCTTTGAGTATTCGCTCCTCTATATTTGCCTTTTCAATACTGTTCAGTTTTTCAGCTTATGCCCTCGAATTTGATGTCGATATTGAAGGCATTGGGGCTGTTAATGCCGAGTTCAAAACACAGCTAACGATCGGCGCTGCATGGCGATTGAATGATCGTGACAAAAATCAATTAGGCCAAGCCAATTTAGGCCTACCGTTAGGTGGCACAATCGGCTCACCCACAAACAATACTGACGACGGTAATTGGAACTTCGATAAAGGTGATACCTATTCAAAAGTCATTAAGGGGCTCACTGAATTCACCTTTGGCAATGAGAGTTTTGGCCTAGTCTCAGGTGTTAAGTATTTTTATGACGTTGAGATAAAAGATGAATCCCGTGCCGCCGATGACACCGGTTATACCCGTAAGCTAATTGACGAAACACTAGACTCAGCCGGTTCGGATATAGAGTTATTGAATGCCTATTTTTACGGTACATTTGATCTAGGGCGACCTGTTAGCATGAAACTTGGCCGGCAGGTACTCAGTTGGGGCGAAGGTATTTTCATGCAAGGGGGAGTAAATGCAATCAACCCCGTTGATCTTTCAGCCGCTAGGGTACCTGGCGCTAGGCTAAAAGAAATTTTCCTACCAGTAAATATGATCTCAGCGTCATTCGATCTCAGTGACAGTTTGTCTATGGAGGCCTTTATTCAGTTGGACTGGGAACCTATTGAGTTAGATGGCTGCGGTACATTTTTCTCTTTTAATGACACTATTTCAGATGGCTGTGGCCCCATTATGCTGTTGAATACACCCGACTCTGTCGCAGCAGGATTAGTCGCGACAAACACAGCTATATTGCCCAGAATAGATGATAGTGAACCCAGAGACTCAGGCCAGTTTGGTGTAGCCCTGCATTGGTATTTGGAGCAATTTAATGGCAGTGAACTAGGCTTCTATTATATGCAATACCATAGCCGCTTGCCTTATTTCAGCGGCGTCGTGGCTGACCCTTTTCAGATCGCACCCACCGAACTGCTTCCTATTGTCGGCCTACCCTCATATTATCGTGAGTATCCTGAAGAAATTCGCTTATGGGGTTTGAGTCTCAGCTCAACTATTGGAGATGATTATTCTATCGCGGCCGACTATAGCTTCAGAGAGAACCTGCCTATACAGTGGAATTCTGGCGAAGTCATTCATGGCGGTTTGTTGCGTTTATATAGCCGTCATCTACAGCAACGTATGGAAGAAGTTGGCGCCCTATCGCCACTAGAGCTGGCTGGCTCGAATCAAAAGGGCTATGACCGCTTCAAAGTATCACAACTACAGTTCTCAGCGATTAGATTCTTTGACCATATACTTGGTGCTGACCAGCTTCGAGTCATCGCTGAAGCAGGTGGGGTTTATATCCATGGCTTTCCTAGCGAAACAGATGCACGCTACGGCCGACCTGATGCCTTTGGTATCGGCGACTTTTCAGGTTTAGGGCAGGATGTTTTTCCAGATCTCAACCCGTTTAATCCAACGACTTACTCATGTACTGGTGAAGGAGCTACTTCTGCGCTTAGCTCAAACCCTTCTTTTTGCGATAGCCAAGGATATACCACTGCATTTTCTTGGGGTTATGTTTTAGCTATGCAACTAAACTACCAAGGCATCTTCACCGGCACAAACCTATACCCTGAACTATTTTTCTCTCATGATGTAAATGGCAATAGCCCTGAACCAATGGGACTTTTTAAAGAAGGTCGAAAATCTATCGGTTTAAGTTTGAATGCCGACTACTTATTAAACAGGTATCAGACCTCACTCGCCTACGTTCATTATTATGGTGGAGGCCGTGACAATTTACTAAATGACAGAGACCATTTGGCTGCCAGTGTTTCGGTGTTATTTTGATTTCGAAAGGGCCTTGGTTCGCGAAAAAAAAATTAGCATTTTTTCTGTTAATCTGGGGGGTATTTTACTCATTTACCGCGACCGCTGGAGAAGTCAAACCTGCACCCGATATTAGAAGCGGGGGCGTCTCTCAGCTTGGTCACTTAACGGTTATTGGGGCAGACCCTTCGGGTAACCAAAACCTGACTATTCCGCCTTACAAAGGCGAAGCTATCACGCCGCCTATAAACTGGAAAGCAGGCGAGCATTACGAAGACCCCTTTGAAAGTGATCAGCCTGTTTTTAACATTAATGCCAAGAACTTAAGCGAGTTCAAAGACAAGCTGGCTTTAGGCCAACAAATATTGATTTCACGTGATCGAAATCATCAACTGCCTATCTATCAAACACGAAGATCTGCGACCTTTCCTGAGTTCATCTTGTCAGGCTCGCGTGAAAATAAAAAAACGGCCAAGCTAGCGAACAACGGCAATTCCGTCGCGCATTTTAAAGAAGGCATCCCCTTTCCCGCATTAAGTAAGAATACTCAAACAGCTGCCTTGCAAGCGATCTGGAACCATATTACTCGCTATCGAGGGGGCAGTATTGAGAGAACCGTCATACAAACGACAGTTTTTGATGATGGTGACTACGTTCCGATTCGTTATTATCAGCGCTACACGCGCACCGAACACCTCGCTAGCAAGCCCGATATTAGCAGTGGCAATATCTTGTTTTATTACTTGGATAGAATCACCTCGCCTTCGCGCTTGTCTGGCACTACCCTGCTGATTCATGAAACTTTGGATCAGTCAGAAGAAAGGCGTTTGACCTGGCTTTACAATCAGGATTTAAGGCGCGTCCATAGGGCACCCGGGCTTGGCTATGATACACCGGCCCCTGGAACTTATGGTTTGAGAACTGCTGACTCCTACGATATGTTTAATGGTTCCCCAGACAAATATGATTGGCAGTATCACGGTAAACAAGAACTCTATATCCCTTATAACGCCTACAAACTAACATCCAGCCAACGCAACTATGATGAGATTTTGCACGCCAATGCAGTGAACCCGGCACACACTCGATGGGAGCTGCATCGTGTGCATAAAATTGAAGCAAAATTGAAAGACGGACAGCGGCATATTTACGGTAAACGGGTATTTTATCTAGATGAAGATACCTGGACGATAGTTTTGGCTGAGCAGTACGATAATAGAGGGGAGCTATGGCGAATAGCTGAAGGGCATATCATTAACTACTATGATCAGGATTTAAACTATTACGCCATGGAAGTAACCTATGACCTTCTTAGCGGACGATACTTTGTATTTGGCTTAAGTAATGAAGAGGCTTTCGCCTATAAATTTAATCGAACATTTAAACGCAGTGACTATACCCCCGCAGCCTTGAGAAGATCTTCCAGAGGGTAATCCTCCAGAAGGTAATATTGAAATTTGAGTTATGCACTTAGCTCAATTTCAAACTTATAAGGCCATCCTTGGCTCCGAACTTCCGTGAAATCAAACAGCCAATTAATGGGCCGAAATCACCCAGTTTCGGGTGAGCTCGATATCCGTTAATCGAATTTCTCCAATTGATGTGCCGGTATCTCCAAATGACAAGTGCATAATATCGAAATCGCCTTTGTACTGGGTGTTATACCCTAGGCCGTCATCCATGCTAAAGGAGTTTGGCACGCTTGAATCTATATTTAGTACAGTATCTTTAACTGCGTAAATTTCGCGTCGACCATGACCCATACCCATTGAAGAGGTATATCCTGTATCGGTTGCATTACGATTCATACTACTTAAGTCACCACGGGTATTATGTAGTCTCATACCTAGTTGTACCCCGGCGATATCCAGATAATAATCGATTTCTATATCTAGGTAGATGTCGCCTGTAATTTTAGAGTCAGCATTTCCTGAGCCTAACTGACCGCCGACACCGGAGCCATCCGCACCAAAACCATTGCCATTATTAGCGATATGAATATCTATCGCGCCCACATAACCATCAACTTCGACGCCCGAGAGCAGGACTGTGGTATTGGCGGTTGCATCCTGACCATTCACATGGTCGGTACCGTTAAGTTTGCCTGTTGTGCTATTTAAATAGGTTTCCATTCCTTGTGAACCTATTTCATAATCTGAGCTCGCTATACCAAGCGCCTCCCAATTATAGTTGTAGTCTATAGCGCGTAGTGAAATGTCACGCACGGCGTCGTAGCTTAGGTTTTGCATATTTGCCAACCCGCCTGAGCCATCATCACCGCCAACTCCTGGGTCAAGATAAGCCTGTAAACCACCACCTTTTTGCCACATATCTGTGCCAGTAATATGAATGACCAAGTCACCATCCTGGTAAGTTTTTTTAGCATCTATCATTAGGCCTGTATCTTGGTCTTCGGCGTAACCGGTAGTCACGCCTGCAGCCAGCTCAATTCCCGCATCCGTATTGCCATACGCTACATGAGCTTGAGCCATATTCGAAATGTCAGAGAAACCAAAGTCGGTTTGGTTATTGGGGGTGCCCGAAGCGCCACTGGGTGTACCATTGCCCGCGACATCTAACTTGAAACGGAGATTGTCAATTAAGTCATTCCCTCCAGCAAACGCTAATTCCTCAGCTCTTCGGCTGGCTGTTGCGGTAAAGCCTTGGAAGAGGAAAGAGCCTCCATCTTTCCAGGCAAATTCGCCCATTGCACGTTTCGTTTCTATATCAATGGTTAAACCGGCTTGACCAGTTACATCGCCGAGCACAGAATCATCCAATACTTTTAAATCTGCTTGCACCCCAGTAGTTGTGGTGGCGATAGCAGACACCAGAGCTATTTTTATCATGCCCTTCATACTACTCTCCTAGTTATTTTAATTTTAATTTTGGCTAGTTATTTTCCATGTGCACCTGTTTTTATTATGATGCCAAGCTATTGTGTCATTACACTAGGTAAACTTATGTAGGATTGTCTTACATTTAAGTACAACAAAGGCCTTAACAAAGGCCTTGAGAAGATCTTTCAGAGGAAGTATTGAGATGTGATTAACACACCCCGAGTTAACGAGGTGTGCAGAGCTCAATATTTTTAACGCCGTGCTATAATACTGAGTTTAATGAGCCGAAATCACCCAGTTTCGGGTGAGTTCGATATCCGTTAAACGAATTTCACCAATCGAGGTACCGGTATCACCAAATGATAAGTGCATGATGTCAAAATCGCCTTTGTACTCGGTGTTGAACCCAATACCGTCATCCATTCTAATGGCGCCAGGTACGGTGGAATCGAAGTTTAATACTGTATCTTTAACCGCATAAATCTCACGTCGACCATGGCCAAAACCCATTGCAGAGGTGTAACCCGTGTCGGTAGCATTGCGATTCATGCTGCTTTAATCGCCTCGTTCATTATGCATTCTCAAACCTTTATATTGTACCCCCGCAATATCCAAATAATACTCGCTCTCATATTTCATGAACACGTCGACGGTAATTTTAGAGTCAGCGTTTCCTGTGCCTACTTGGCCATTGACACCGGAGCCGTCTGCACCAAAGCCATTGCCATTATTAGCAAGATGAATATCTAACGCGCCCGTATAACCGTTGGAATCAATGCCTGAAAACAGAACTGTTGTGTCGGGTGTTGCATCTAGTCCTGTGACGTGGTTGGTACCGTTAAGCTTACCTGTTGTGCTATTTAGATAAGTTTCCATTCCTTGAGAACCCACTTCATAATCAGAACTGGCTATACCGAGAGCATCCCAGGCATAGTTCCAATCGACTGCGCGTGTTGCAATATCTCGCGCGGCACCATAGTTAAGGGTTTGCATACTAGCAGTACCGCCTGAACCATCGTCGCCGCCAATGCTTGGGTCGAGGTAAGCGTGTAAGCCACCACCTTTTTGCCAGAGATCTGTGCCTGTAATGTGAATAACTAAATCACCATCCTGGTAGTTCTTTTTAGCATCTATCATCAGGCCTGAGTTTTGATCTTCGGAAAAGCCTGTCGAAACGCCAGCGGCTAATAGCATGCCAGCATCAGTATTGCCCTGCGCTACGTGCGCTTTGGCCATACTTCCTATGTCGGAAAAGCCAAAGTCCATCTGGTTATTTGGGGTGCTCGAGCCCGCACTAGGTGCACCGCTGCCCGCGACATCTATATTTATACGGAGATTATCTAAAAAACCATGCCCCCCAGAAAAAGCAAGTTCTTCGGCAGTGGTGCTGCCTCCTAAATTATGGCCCTGAAAGAGAAAGGAGCCACCATCTTTGTAGGCAAATTCACCGATTGTACGTTTAGTTTCGAGATCAATAGTTAAACCGGCTTGACCGGTCACGTCACCGAGTACTGAATCATCTAATACCTGTAGCTCTGCTTGCACCCCAGTAGTTGTGGTGATAATAGTAGACACCAGTGCTAATTTTTTCAGGCCCTTCATACTCCTCTCCTAGTTATTCTGTTTTTATTCTAATTTCAATTTTGGCTAGCTATTTTCCATGTGCATCTGTTTTTATTATGATGCCAAGCTATTGTGGCATTACACTAGGTAAACTTATGTAGGATTGTCTTACATAAAAAAACAGCAAAAACCTTGAAAATAGGCTCAGTCACAAAATATTTATTCGAAATTTGATATGCTTCTTCGTTCTTATTGAACTGAATTAACGCTTTAGAAGAAAACACCAATGAATAGTACCAATGAATAGTACGAATGAATTACCAATAGTGCTGTACCGCTTTGACCAGATCAATGACAGCAAAAGTTTTGTAGCAGCTTTTCAAGATAGCTTTGAGTTATTGGTGTGCGCTACCGATTCAGAGGCTAAACAAGTCATTAAACAATATGGTCAGCGTTTACAAGCCTTGGTCTTGGATCTAGATAAGGTTGATGACACATTGCCTAGCTTATGCAAAGCGAACAACCCAGAGCTTCTTTCTATACAGTTAAATAAAGATATTGCTCTGGATGAAATTGTTTCGCTATTAGATAAAGGCTTAATAGATCGATGTTTTTCGAAGCCTTATGACTCTAATATTATTCGTTCGGAAGTTTATACCGCCGCACTGGGTGTCAAATCGGCCAGGATAAAGCCGGCAGCACACGATAATTTCGATCGGCCTTATGCGGTCTTAATTGTTGATGATGAAAAGATAGCAACCAAATTTTTAAGTAAACAACTTAAACGTTTAGCGTGTCCTTGTGAGGTATTTGTCGCTGACAATGCTGAGCAAGCGCTTCAAATTTTCTCTGAGCAAAAAGATAATATCGCCATAATTATATCGGATCAGCGTATGCCCGGCATCACCGGCAACCAGCTCTTGAGTGAAATACAGAAACATAACCCACATATAATACGCATGCTGACCTCGGCTTATGAAGAAGTAGATATTGCACTAAATGCGGTCAACGAAGGACATATTTCCTACTATATAAAAAAACCTTGGAACGCCGAGGAAGTAAACACCATTATTAAGCTCTCTTTGCATGAATTTAAATCCAGTATTAGCCAGGCCAAAGTGCAAGAAGCCGATATAAACCAGCAATACCAAGAGATCTTGGTGCAGAGGCAAGCTCAACTATCTTTAGCATTGATGCAAACCGTTGATGACTTTGGCGGAAAAGCTAGCCTTGAAATATTTTTCGGACATTTAAAAACCATAACAGCCCTACCAGTCAATAAAGCATCGTTGAGAGCCAGCCAAGAAACAGATATTGAAAAACGCTTAGTCGCAGATTTTACCACCTTAGTGCAAAGTAGATTATTACAAATTAGCTCGAAAGTGACCTCACCCTGCCCCTCAGCGCTGTTTCTATCACTACTGCCACGACTTCTTAAAAGTGATACTAAATTGTCTCAACAATTAATGCATGAAGCTAGGTACAGCGAATTTATGGATGTAGCAGTACTGAGTAGTTTACAGCAGTTACTTCAAGCATGCGGGCTAAATTTTGGTGTCTTGGTATTTATAGATGACAAAAAAGGGTATGTATTACAGACCAGAGCTGAAGGTGATTTATTATTATATAGACATATGCTCAGTGCTCACACACAGCTCACAGAGCAAATGTTACATCAACAGTGTGAGATGCTGCTGTTAATAATTATGTGTCGTAAACTTGGTTTAATTTTACAGCTAGAAGAGAAAGAACTCGGTTTTAGTTTAAGCATAACTTATTCAAAATAATATAAGCCTGTAAGGGCAATAAAGTAGAGAGTTAAAAAACGTGGCCTTCATTATTGACAATAAGATCAGACTATTTGTCACCGTAGAACAACGCTTATATCGTGATGCGGTGTTGTTTGATCTGGTGCATCAAAAAGATATTGATATTGTTGGTGAGTCCTCTGAAGGCGCTGAGACCCTTAAATTATTAAACTTGTTTACGCCAACCACCTTAATCATAGAAGAGAATTTAAGAGGTATGGATGGCTTAACTATTGCTGAAATGGCTCTGATAAAACACCCCTCCTTATCCGTTATTCTTCTTGTCGATACGCCCGTCAGTCAACACCGTTTAGCTATATATTTGGATGCAGGGATCAAATCAGTCCTTGCAAAAACACAATCTTTGCAAGATTTGAATAAAGCGGTTAACTACACTCGTAATGGCCAGATATATGTTGATATAGATAAATCAGCTTCAAAGATAAAAGCTCAAAATGATCAATCGAATATTATTGAAGGTTTCAGCTCATCAGATTTCTACTCTCTGTCTGAAAGAGAGCAAGAAGTCGCAAAACACATTGCAAATCATATCCCTTTAAAAGTCATTGCAGATGAACTTGGCCTATCGCACAAAACCGTGCATACCTATAAAGAACGAATACTCATTAAACTCGGTTTCGAACGTTTGCCTGAGTTGGTGGTATTTATGAAACGGCTGCACTTTTATCGCGCGCAAGAGGGTGCTTGCTTGTGAGTATGTTAAACGGGATGTTTAAAATTAAGGCCCTTTCGTCTGAAAAACAGGCAGAGTTTGAGTTATTCTACAAAGAAATGATGAGCTCTAGGCTGCTGCCTGTAATGGCAGACTTTACGCTCATATTATTAGTGATTGGCGTCATATACTGGGAGACCATGCAGGTAGTATCTCTTGGTGCAGACCAGTACTGGTCGTCTGTTCATCCCTTGGATCTCGTTTATTGGTTATGTCTTATTTGTTTCGGGGTTGCTAATCGCCTACCAATAATTCGTCACAAAGCCCCTCTTATGACGTATGTCATCGCCACCACGTTGATGCTTTTTGCATATCGAAATTTTGTACTGCAAGATGGCGTAATTGATCCAATATTTGGCTTGTTTTTTTACAGCGCTTTTATTGGTATGAATGTCGCCTCAATTCGCCATATTTTGGTTATTCAATTCATTAATATTACATTTCTATCGGCTTCAACTTTCTTTATCGCGAGTCCGGGTAACGGACTTATTCAACTTGTCACCATGTTAGTTAATTGGTTTATCTTCCATTGTTTATTAATGTCGATCGCAACTGCCATTTTCAGCCAGTGGATGTTTCGAAACCTCTTTGCAGTGCAATTTTTATTAAATGATAAAAATGAAGTACTGAGCCAAACCTTCAAAATACTTAAAACAACAGAGCAACAATTAATTCAACAACAGAAACATCAGGCCTTAAATCACATGGCCAAAGGTTTATTACACGAGATCATCAACCCCGTTAATAGCTCATCTCAGGCGATCAGCTTTGCGAAATCGATTAACGAGGATGAAGATATCGCTGATGCGCTAGAGGAGTCGCTGACACAACATCAACGAATTAGCGATATTGTGACAGATCTAAGGCGGTTTTCTCAATCAGAATCTGAGCAGGAACTCGAAACGGTTAGTCTAGAGAGCTTAGTTTCTAAAGCGCTTAAATTTTGCCATAGAGAGCTTGAAAAGGCCGATGTTCAACTAACAGTACAGATACCTGAAGAGCAGTTCATTGACTGCCATTCTTCAGCGTTGACCCAAGTTTTTGTAAATCTATTATTAAACGCTTGTGATGCTTTGTCTTATAAAGAGCCTCATAGAGAGTCGCATAACGGATTGCATAAAAAACCACGTAAACAATCCGAGAGCACTAACGAAATATCTATCACAAGCTTCGAGCATGCAGAAGAGATAAGTATTTGCTTTCGTGACAATGGGTCCGGGATTAAAGAGAGCGACCTTAAAGTAATTACCGACCCATTCTTTTCCGATGAAAAAACGCCCGAGAAAATGGGTTTGGGTTTGAGCATTTGCCAGACTATTATGCGTCATCATCACGGTTGTATGGCGATAGATAGCAAGGTAAATGAATGGACCGAAGTAGAGTTAACGCTACCGGATCATATCAAAATAACCCATAGCCCTAACAACGCCGTTACAGAAAAAAAGTCAGTATCTCCTCTTTCCGAGCAGGCTTATTCGCAGAGTTCACCTAATTCAGTTTTGTAATGTTTTAGAGTTAATCGTAATTCCCTCCTAAATGATATCAATGCAGTCTGTCGATCAAAAAAGACCTGGAAATTTGTCTAAGGCTTAGCAGTTTATAAGTCTTAGCGTCTCGCTGTAGGACTCCCCTACATCGGTTCTCAATATCAAATGCAAAGATAGCTTCGTACGACCAAACCAAAAAAAATAGTCACTCAATGGAAGGAAATTATAATGAAGTATTTTGAAACGCAAAAAATAAGAAATCTAAAAGTAGCCGCGCTCGTTGCAGCTATGGGACTGTCCTTAGGTGCAAACGCAGCAGAATTCAGCAACGGTTATGTTTTCGGTGATAGCTTGATGGATACCGGTAATGTTCAGGCCTTTGCTGGCGACCCGACTATACCTGAGCGTTTTTCTAATGGCCCCGTTGCTGCGGAAATAGTTGCCGCAGGTTTAGGTTATTCGCTCACGCCTTCATTACATTTAATTCCCGGCATTCCCCATGGTAACAACTACTCTACTGCTACGGCGACAGCTGTCGATGCCGATGGTGATGAGTCAACACTAGATTTAAATTTACCGACTCAGATAAATTCATACCTTTTTGATCATGGTGGCCAAGCTTCACCAGAAGACTTATTCTCTTTTGTGATTGGTGCAACGGATATAGGAAATGCCTTTAATATTCGAGCAGCCGGTGTGTTGGCAGAAACCAAAGAAGAGCGAAAAGCAGCGGTACACACAGCAAAAAACATGCTTAAAGCGGCTGCAGAAGCTGAAGCAGCACAGATCAGAAAGTTAATTGCTGCTGGCGCTCAACATATCATGGTCATTAATGCGGCCGACTACGGGACAACCCCCCTAGCAGACATAGTAAAAGCACAAACTCAGGCGCTTGCTACCACAGCCAAGCAAGAAAAAAGAGCTAACCGACTTCCTGAAGTGGCCACCCGTTTAAGTGTGAAGTTCAATAAGCTACTCGCCAGAAAAGTGGCTAAAATTGAGAGAGAGACCGGCGTAGATATCATCGAGTTTGATCTATTCTCATCATTTGCCAACCAGATAGATAGTGCCGACGATCTTGGTTACACGAATATTGATACGCCTTGTATTTATACCCTGGCAGGGTTGGTCATCAACCCTGAGTGTGTTGATTTTCCTGCCGCGAGTGGCTTCCTATATTGGGATGAACACCACCCTACGTCGACTGTACATCAAAATATAGCAATTGAAACTTTGGACACCATTCTTAATCACTAGCGCTCAGCTTTGAGATATAAGCACTCAGTAAAAAGGCGCTAAGGCGCGCCTTTTTACTGCTGTATTCATATCCTAATAAGATAAAAAGAAGAACAAAAACGCTCAAATTCCTCTGATTTTATCACGCCTAGTAATTAAATCAGTTTGTTGATTAAACACCATACGCAGCCAAAAACATGATACAAACCTTTCTTGCAAATTCATCATGCTTATCATTAGGCATACTCTCTTGCCCAAACATAATCTGCGGCCAGAATGCATGAGACTTTATTAACGCGTGGAACTGTGTTGCTGCCTCTCCTTGCTCATTTTCTTTTAAGTGACCATGCTCAACTGCTTGTTGCATCCAAATATTTAGAGAAGATTGTTCTTGATTGAAACGCGCTATAATACTTTGTGCCATCCCGGGTTCATGAATAAATTCTGCCATTAAAACTCTTGTCAGTTTTAGGAATTCTGCATTGCTGACCAATACCAACTCTTCCATCGCGAGATCATACAACTGTTCCTGTAAGGGTTTAAGCGGGTTATATGATATTGTTATCGCGTTATTGGCCGACTCCCAAACA